>Ga0082335_1001897_pt1 | contig 41487 bp, 37 predicted proteins | sample Subgrocontami58m_FD_72375 | JGI IMG/M metagenome (GOLD analysis project Ga0082335, IMG submission 72375) | Subsurface groundwater microbial communities from S. Glens Falls, New York, USA - GMW37 contaminated, 5.8 m (SPADES assembly) (version 2) ...
GGGATTCGGGATTCGGGATTCGGGATTCGTCTATCGGTTCCATCCCGGGTAATCGAGGCGGTAGCGTCGCAGCAGGTCTCGCCGCGCGCCGGGGTAGACGTCGGACCGGCGCGCCGCTTCCTCCAGGCTCGCTGCGGTGTTGCGAATATCCTCCGCCACCCGGCGGATGTCGGCGAAGGTCTGCAGGCAGCCGGGCGAGACCACGCCCCGCATCGCCCGGGAGTCCCACAGGGCGAACCACTCCCGCCCGAAGGTGCCGACGATGCGCCCTTCGTAACAGACGCGTTTGAAATTGCTCCAATAATCGTCGAGCGCATCGGCCCGGCGGGCCAGCGCCACGATCCCCTGCTCGTAGGCCCTGGTCCCTTGCTCGCGCAGCGCATCGCTCTGCGACGGCGCCGCTCCAGACATCGCCTCGTTCAGGCTGGCGATCGGGGTCCCCGCCCCCTGCCCGGGACGCTTGCCGTCGAGCAGGGCGCGCGCGTGATCGATGGCGATCGCGAACGACAGCCCCTGCGCGACCGCCGACCGCATGCTCATCGTGGTGATGCCGACCACGTCGCCCGCGCGATCGATCAGCGGTCCGCCGCTGTTGCCGGGATTGATCGCGGCGTCGGTCTGCACCAGCGTCACCGCGCCCACCAGCCGCACGGCGCTGACGATCCCGCGCGTCACCGTATTCTGCAGGCCGAGCGGCGTGCCCAGCGCGACGACTTCCTGTCCGGCGCGCGCGTGAGTGCCGGATCCCATCGGCAGCGTCGCCTGATGCGGATCGGCATTGCTGATCCGCACAATCGCGATGTCGAGCTCGGGCGCGGTCGTCTCCACGCGCCCCGGCACCGTCGACCCGTCTGGCCGGCGGATCGTCACGGACCCGTTGCCGCCGACGACGTGGACGTTGGTCAGGATCGTATCGGGCGTCACGAAGAAGCCGCTGCCGAAACCGCCGCCGGTCTCGACCCGGACGACGGCCGGCATCGCGTGGCTGATGAGATCTTCGAGCGACGCGGGCGGGTCAGGCGGGCTTTCGGGCGGCTCCTTCGCGTCGGCCGCGGCGTCCGGCGGCGGCTCGGGTGGAGGCTGGTCGGGAGCCGGTCTGGGCACGACCAAAACCGGCCCGCCCCGAGTGCCCGACGCCGGCGCCATCGTCGCGGGCGCCGTGGCGCGGTTGTTCATCCAGACAAAGGTGCCCAGCGCGGCGGCGAGCGCCACGCCCGCGGTCGTGAGCACCGATCTCACATTGCGGCGAACCGGCGGCGCCTGCACCTCCGCGACGGTTTCCACGGGCGCCGGCTCCGGTGTTTCCGGTCGTGCCCGACCGCACCGGCACGCCGGGAACTTGTTCGGCACGTGGCGGCCGCACTGCGGACACGTCCAGCTGAACGCCGGTGATTCCTGGTCGGTCATGGCCTTGCCTCCTGCCGGAGCCGGAGATACAGCTTCAGGAGCGGCGCCCAGACCGGGTGGTGCTTTTCGTAGAACGCCACCTGACTGCGGCGATACGCGTCGTCGGTGGCGCCCGGCGCGCCTGCCGCGGATCGCCCGCGCAGATGCACCACCTCCACGTCAGGCGTGAACAGAATGCGCCGGCCGCGCGCGCGGATGGCGGCGCAGAAGTCCACGTCCTCTGCATACATGAAGTAGCGCTCGTCGAGCAGCCCCACAGCCTCGGCGTCGGCCCGCCGGACAAGGAGGCACGCGCCGCTCACCCAATCCGGATACTGCCGCCGGCGCGTGAGCGCGTCAACCCGCCCACGGGCGCGCCACTGCTGCCGCAGCTCGTTGAGGGGACCGATCATCCGGCCGAAGGACAACTCCGCGCGTCCGCCCGCATCGACCAGGCGCGGGCCCACGACCGCGACGTCCGGATGCCCTTCGAGCTCCGCCATCAGCCGATCGATGGCGCTGGCCGGCACGACGGTGTCGCTGTTCAGCAGCAGCAGCAGCTCGCCGCGGCTGGCGCGGATGCCGACGTTGTTGGCGCGGGAGAACCCGAGGTTGGCGCCGGTCTCGATGACGCGCACGTTCGCCCACCGCCGCGCGGCGTCGGCGCTGCCATCGCTCGACCCGTTGTCGACGACGAGGATGTCGTGAGACGCCGCGGGAGGCGCGGCGTGCAGCGACTCGAGGCAGCGCTCGAGGTCCGCCCGCGCGTTGAACGAGACGATGATGATTGAAAGCTCTGTCAACAGGTGCTCACCGCACAGGACACGAGGACGCGCAGACCAAACCGCACCGCAAATCCGTACCGCCGGTAGTGTCCGGCTTTAGCCGGACCCCACACTTTCAAGCACCGCGAGCGTTTCCCGCGCCGCGCGCGGCCAGCTGTATTTCGCCAGCTCGCGCGGCGCGGCCGTCCGTATGCGCGCGCGCGCCGGCTCGTCGTAGAGCGCCGTCTCGAGGGCCGCCGTCGTGCCGCGCACATCGCCCAGCGCGACATAGAGCGCCGCGTCCCCGCAGCTCTCGCGCGCGACCCGCGTGTCCAGCAGCACCGGCGGCAGGCCGGCCGCCAGCGCTTCGAGCGGCGTGAGCCCCAGCCCTTCGTATTCCGACAGGAACGCGAACGCGCGCGCGCGCTCGTAGAGGTCTCGAAGATGCTCATCGGTCACGTACTGGTGCCACCGTATCTGCGCCTGCAGACCCTCGGCCGCGATCGTCCGCGGCAGATCTTCGCGCGGATGGCTGCGATCGTCGCCGACGATGTCGAGCTCTGCGTCCGGGTGAGCCCGCGCGATCGGGGCGAACGCGTGCACGAGGTCCGTGACGTGCCGGCGGTTGAAGATGGAGCCCACGAACAGGATCCTATAGAGGCTGGAGGCTGGGGACCGGGGGCCGGCAGTCGTTCCAGCCTCCAGCCTCCAGCCTCCAGCGTCTATGCCGGGCGGAATCACGGAGATCTTCGTCTCCGGTACGTCGAGCCGTTCCATCAGCTCGTGTTTGGAGAACTGCGAGATGGTGACTACGGCGGACGCCTGGCTGGCCGCGTGGCTGGTCAACCATCGCCGGCGGATGCCCTCGCGGAATCGGAACCACTCCGGATGCGCCACGAACGACAGATCGTGGATGGCGACGACGACCGGGATGTTCAGCCTGAGCGGCGCAGTGTAGGCGGGAGCGAACCACACGTCGAGGCGATCGGCCGCCGCGGCGCGCGGCAGCCGGATCTGTTCCCACCACGTGCCCGCCGGCCCCGGCACGCTGCGCGTGGGGAAGCGGCGCGCATCGAGCGCAAGCGCGATCGGCTCGGGCGCGTACAGGATGAATTCATGGCGGCGCGCGCCGGCGTCCTCGGCCCATTCCTGCAGGAGGCCGACCAGATACCGGCCCACGCCAGTGGCGTGGCCGCACAGTTCGCGCGCGTCGATGCCGATGCGCATGGCTACGCGGGGCGGGCCCTCCGCCCGCGGCGTTCGATGGCCTCCTGATACGTGTCGTAGACGCGGCGCACGACGTTCTTAAGCGGCTCGAGCGTGCTGTAGGACAACACGTGCGCGTCCTTCGGCGCGGCCGGCCACCCGAGCCGGTGCCAGGCCAGGGTGAGCACCCTCCCGGGGATCCGGCGGTCGACACCGCTCGGTTCCCGCAAGGCGGGACGATAATCGATCAGGACGCGCACTTGTTTAAGTCTTTCTGAGTCAGTATCTTATTGTCTAATGAAAATCGCCGTCGTCGGAACCGGGTACGTCGGGCTCGTGCTGGGCGCCTGCCTCGCCGAAAACGGGAACACCGTCATCTGTGTCGATAAGGACGAGTCGAAAATCGAGATGCTGAAGGCCGGCAAGATGCCGATCTACGAGCCTGGCCTCGAAGAGATCGTGCGCAGGAACGATCACGAAGAGCGCCTGAGCTTCACGACCGACCTCCCGTCGGCCGTCCGCGCGTCCGCGATCGTGTTCATCGCCGTCGGGACGCCGCAGGGCGAAGACGGCTCGGCCGATTTGCAGCACGTGCTGGGCGTGGCGCGCGCCGTCGGGCGCGCGATGAACAAATACACCGTCGTCGTCGACAAGAGCACCGTGCCGGTCGGCACCGCGAAGAACGTACGCGACGCGGTCGCCAGCGAAACGTCGCAGGCGTTCAGCGTCGTCAGCAACCCGGAGTTCCTGAAGCAGGGCGCGGCGATCGAAGACTTCATGAAGCCCGACCGGGTCGTCATCGGCATTGAAGACCATGACGAGCGCGCGGCCAGCCTCATGAAGGAGCTGTATGGTCCGTTCACGCGAACCGGCGCGCCGATTCTGATGATGACCACGGCGAGTGCCGAGCTGTGCAAGTACGCGGCGAACTCGATTCTGGCGACGCGCATCTCGTTCATGAACGAGATTGCGAACGTCTGCGAGCTGACCGGCGCGGACGTCGACGACGTGCGGAAGGCGATCGGGTCGGACCGGCGCATCGGGATGTCGTTCCTGTTCCCCGGCGTCGGGTACGGCGGGAGCTGCTTCCCGAAGGACGTGAAGGCGCTGCTCAAGTCGTCGCAGGACAAGGGCTACGATTTCCGGATCCTGCGCGCGGTCGAAGCCGTCAACCAGTCGCAGAAAGGGCGGCTCGTCGAGAAGATGGAGCGGCACTTCACCGACCTCTCGGGAAAGACGATCGCGCTGTGGGGTCTCGCGTTCAAGCCGCGCACCGACGACATGCGGGACGCGCCCGCGATTCCGATCATCGAGCGGCTGCTCGCGCGCGGCGCGACGGTGAAGGCCTACGATCCGGCGGCGGGTCCGGTGGCGAAACGGATGTTCGGAGACCGCATCGTTCTCTGCGACAAGAGTTACGATGCGCTGGAGGGCGCCGACGCGTTGGCGATCGTCACCGAATGGAACGAGTTCCGCGAGCCCGATTTCAGCAAGATGCGCACGCTGCTCAAGGCGCCGGTCGTGTTCGACGGCCGCAACATCTACACGCCCGAGCACATGCGCGCGCTCGGCTTCACCTACTTCTCCATTGGGCGGTAGCACGCGCGCCGTCCTCGTGACCGGCGGGGCCGGCTACATCGGCAGCCATGCGGCCAAGGCGCTCCACCGCGCCGGCTACCGCGTCGTCGTGTACGACAACCTCGTCGGCGGCCATCGCGCGGCCGTCAAGTACGGCGAGCTGGTCGAGGGCGACATCGCCGACGTGGCGGCCGTGCGCGAGGCGCTGCGCCGGCACGAGATTGACGCCGTCATGCACTTCGCGGCCTTTCTGGACGTCGGCGAGTCGGTGCGCGACCCGGTCCGCTACTACCGCAACAACGTTGTCGGCGCGCTGGGCGTGCTCGAGGCGATGGCGGCGGCGAACGTGCGTCACTTCGTGTTCTCGTCCACGTGCGCGATCTACGGCGAGCCGATCGAGACGCCGATCGCCGAGACGCATCCGCAGAACCCGATCAACAGCTACGGCGAGACGAAGCTGGCGGTCGAGCGCGCGCTGCCGCACTTCGAGCGCGCGCACGACATCCACTCGGTGGCGCTGCGGTATTTCAACGCCTCGGGCGCCGACCCGGACGGCGAGATCGGCGAGGATCATTCGCCGGAAATCCACGTGATTCCACGCGCGATCGAGGCGGCGACGGGCGGGCCTGGCCTGCAGGTGTTTGGGGACGATTATCCGACGCCGGACGGCACGTGCCTGCGCGACTACGTTCACGTGGCCGATCTCGCCGACGCGCACGTGAACGCGCTCGAAGCGATCGTCGAGACCGGAAAGTCGGGCGCCTACAACCTCGGAACGGGGCATCCGCATTCGGTTCGCGAGGTCATCGACACCGTGTCGCGCGTCAGCGGACGGCAGGTGCCCTGGACGCTCGCGCCGCGGCGGCCCGGCGACCCGGCGGTGCTGTTCGCGGCGGCACAGAAAGCGCACGCCGAGCTGCACTGGACGCCGCGCGTCGCCGATCTCCAGACCATCGTCCGCACCGCGTGGGAGTGGCACCGCGCGCATCCGCATGGGTATGGGGATCGCTAGGGTGGCGAAACCGCGGGCCTCGCTGCGCCGTCTGTTCCGCTACGCGACGCCGTATCGCGCGCGGCTGTCGTGGGCCGTCGTCGGCATGGTCGTGTACGCGATCGGCTCGGCCGGGCTCGCCTGGCTCATCAAGCCCATCTTCGACAGCGCGCTGCCCCAGGTTCCCAAGCAGAACCAGGTCGCTCTCATCGCATGGGCGATCGTCGGCGTCTACCTGCTGAAGGGCATCGGCTCGTACGTGTCGTCGTACCTGATGGCCGACGTCGGCCAGCGCGTCGTGATGGACCTCAGGAACGCGCTCTACCGGCACATCCTGGACCAATCGGCGACCTTTTTCTCGCAGGGCGCGACGGGGCGGCTGCTGTCGCGCATCAACAACGACGTTCAACAGGTGCAGCAGGCCGTGTCGGAGACAGCGGGGGATCTCGCGCGCGAGTCGCTCGCGCTCGTCGGGTACGCGGCGCTCATGTTCTACTACGACGCGCGGCTCACCATCGTCTGCCTGCCCAGCGCGCCGCTCATCGTCTACCCGCTCATCCGGCTCGGGCAGCGCGTGCGCCGCACCACGAGGCGGAGCCAGGAAGCGCTGGAGCAGATTTCGCATCTGAGCACCGAGGCGTTCACCGGCCACCGCATCGTGAAAGCGTTCGGGATGGAGAAGCACGAGGCCGAGAAGTTCAACCGCGCGGGCTACCACCTGTACCGGACGAACATGAAGGTGACGGCCGCGTTGTCGAGCCTGCCGCCGCTGATGGAGCTGCTCGGCGGCGTCGGCATGGCGGGCGCGCTCGTCTACGGCAGCAGCCAGATTGCCGCCGGTCAGCTCACGACGGGGCAGTTCGCGCTGTTTGTGGGGACGCTGTTCCTGATGTACGGGCCGGCGAAGAAGCTCAGTCGCGTGAACGCCAACCTGCAGCAGGCGATCGCGGCCTCCGAGCGCATCTTCGAGATGCTCGACACGCACTCGGAGGTGATCGAGGAGGCGCGCGCCGCGCCGCTGGCGCCGTTTCAGCACGCGATTGAGTTCCGCGACGTCGGCTTCGGCTACGAAGACGGCCCCGGGAAGATTCTCCGCGGCCTGTCGTTCACCGTCCGCGCCGGACAGATGATCGCCATCGTGGGCCGCAGCGGCGCCGGGAAGACGACGCTGGTGAACCTGCTGCCGCGGTTTTACGACGTCAGCGCCGGCGCCATCCTGATCGACGGCGTCGACATCCGGCAGGTCACGCTCGCGTCGCTGCGGCGCCAGATCGGCATCGTCACGCAGGACACCGTGCTGTTCGACGATTCGATCGGAGGCAACATCGCGTACGGATCGCCGCAGGCGGCGCCGGCCGAGATCGAGGCGGCCGCCCGCGCCGCCAACGCGCACGGCTTCATCAGTGTGCTGCCGAAGGGGTACGACACGATGATTGGCGAGCGGGGGCAGCGGCTGTCGGGCGGCCAGCGTCAGCGTGTGGCGATCGCGCGCGCGCTCCTGAAGAACGCGCCGATTCTGGTGCTCGACGAGGCGACGTCGGCGCTCGACACCGAGTCCGAGTTGCTGGTGCAGGAGGCGCTGGCGAACCTGATGATGAACCGCACGTCGTTCGTCATCGCGCACCGGTTGTCGACAATCCGGCGGGCCGACGCGATCGTCGTGCTCGAGCGCGGACGGGTGGTCGAGATCGGCCGGCACGACGAGCTGCTCGCGCTCCCCGACGGTACCTATGCCACGCTGTATCAACTGCAATTGCTGGAAAGCCGAAAGGCGGAGCGACGGATGGTGCCTTTATAGGTCGGGTGGGGCAGGTGGGTCGGGTAGGTCGGGTGGGGCAGACAGGTTGTTGTCGATGATCAAGAGCATGACCGGATTTGCGTCGGTGGCGCGGGAGGACGAACACGCGACGGTCGGGGTGACGATCCGCGCCCTCAACCATCGCCACCTGGATCTGCAGCTGCGCAGCCCGCAGTCCCTGGCGCCGCAGGAAGCCGACATCCGCGCGCTCGTCGTCAGACACGTCGCGCGCGGACGCATCGAGCTGAGCGTGTCGCTGCAGCTCCGGCAGACGCCCGGCGTCGAAGTGGAGCTCAACGAGGACTTCGCGCGCTCGCTCGAGGTGGCGCTCGATCAGGCTCGCGCCCGCGGGCTCGTGAGCGGGGCGCTCACGCCCGGGGATCTGCTGCGCATGCCGCAGGCGATCACCATCCGCGAGCGCCAGACGGTGGACGACGAGGCGGCGCAGGCGGTGATCGCGGTGGCGGCGCGGTCTGCGGTGGAGCAGGCCCTCGTCGAGCTGGACAGGATGCGTGCGCTCGAAGGCGATCACCTGCGCGTGGACCTCGACACGCGACTCACGCTCGTCGCGGACCTAATCGAGCGGATCGCGACCGCGGCCGACGAAGGACGCGCGCTGATGGAGCAGCGGCTCACCGAGCGCGTGCGCGAGCTGCGCATCGATCTGCAGGCCGACGAATCCGTCGTCGCGCAGGAGATCGTGCGGATGGCGGGGCGGTCCGACATCAGCGAGGAGGTCGCGCGGTTCCGCGCCCACGTGTCGCACTGGGTGACGCTCGCCGACAGCGTCGAGCCGTGCGGCCGCAAGCTCGACTTCCTGCTGCAGGAGATGAACCGCGAGGTCAACACCATGGGCTCGAAGGCCGACGGCCTGCGCGTGTCGGAGCTCATCATCGCCGCCAAGGCCGAGCTCGAGAAGATGCGCGAGCAGGTCCAGAATGTCGAGTAACCGCACGGGGCTGCTCTTCATCGTCTCGGCGCCGTCCGGCGCGGGCAAGACGACGCTGGTCGAGCGGCTGGTGGAGCAGACGCCGCATCTCGAGATGTCACGCTCTTATACATCGCGCGCGGCGCGCGAGGGTGAAATCGACGGCGTGGACTATAATTTCGTGACGCGCGGCCGGTTCGACGCGATGGTTGCGGCGGGCGAGTTCCTGGAGTGGGCCGATGTCTTCGGCAACCTCTACGGCACCGCGGCCGCCGATACCGACCGGATCCTCGAGTCCGGCAAAGACGTCGTGCTCGTCATCGACGTACAGGGGGCGCGCAAGGTGCGGGCCCGGGGCGTGGGGGCCAGCACCGTTTTCGTGATGCCGCCGTCCTTCGACGTGCTCGAGCGGCGGCTGCGGGGCCGCAGCAAGGACAGCGAGCAGGCCATCCAGCGGCGGCTCCAGGTGGCGCGGGACGAGGTGGCGGCCTTCGCCGAGTACGATTTCGTCGTGGTCAACGACGAATTGACCGGCGCCGTCGATCGCCTGCGCGGCATCATCATCGCGGAACGCGCGCGGCTGCAGCGCATGCGTGCTGCAGCCGAAACGATAGTCAGGACATTTTTATGATTGATCGCAGCAAGCTGCCCAACTCGTTCGAGTTCGTCGTCACCGCCGGCGCCCGTGCGCGCCAGCTCCTCGCCGGATCGAGGCCGCGCGTCGAGGCCGGCGATCACAAGAAGACCACCATCGCCCAGCAGGAAGTCGCGACGAAGGCGGTCGAAAGGATCCAGAAGGAGGAGGATTGGGTAATTGAGTAATCGGGCAATTGGGTAATTGATTGATTGGCCGATTGCGTGGCCGATTGCGCAATCAATTACCAGATGACCCGATTATCCAATTACCCGATTCATGCCATGCTGATCGCCCTGGGGGTGACCGGCGGCATCGGCGCCTACAAGGCCGTCGAGGTCGCGCGCGGGCTGCAGAAGCGCGGCCACGAGGTGGTGGCCGTGATGACGCACGCGGCCACGCGCTTTGTCGGGCCGGTCACCTTCGAGGCCATCACGCGGCGTCGCGTCATCACCGATCAGTTCGAGACCGGCATGAACGCCGACATCGAGCATGTCGCGCTCGCAGGGACGATCGATCTCCTGCTCATCGCGCCGGCCACCGCCAACATCATCGGCAAGCTCGCCAACGGGATCGCGGACGATTTCCTGTCCACGCTGTACACCGCGACACGCGCGCCGGTGCTCATCGCGCCCGCGATGAACACGCAGATGTTCGCGCACGCGGCGGTGCGGAGGAACCTCGACCTTCTGGCGGCGCGCGGTGCGCGGTTCGTCGAGCCGGGCGAGGGGTATCTCGCCTGCGGGTGGATCGGCAAGGGGCGCCTCGCCGAGCCGGACGAGATCGTCGCCGCGGCCGAACTGATGCTGCGACCCGAGGGTCCGCTGCGTGGTCAGCGCGTGCTCGTCACCGCAGGTCCGACCTTCGAGGACCTCGACCCCGTGCGGTATATCGGCAACCGCTCCAGCGGGCGCATGGGCTACGCCATCGCCGCGGAAGCGGCGCGCCGGGGCGCTGACGTCACGCTGGTGACCGGTCCCGCGAATCTCGAGACGCCGCCGGTCGGCGAGGTCGTGAAGGTCCGGGGCGCGGCCGAGATGCGCGAGGCCGTGCTCTCCCGCGCCGCCGACATGCGCGTCGTGGTGATGGCCGCGGCCGTCGCCGACTACGCGCCGCTCGAACGCGCCGGGCAGAAGGTGCCGAAGGGCGGCGACACGATCACGCTCGTGCTCAGGAAGACGCCGGACATCCTGGGCGAGTTGGGTCAGCGGCGCGTGGCGACGGGCGGCGGCCCGCTGCTGGTCGGCTTCGCGGCGGAAACCGAGCAGGTCGTGGCGCGGGCGACCGCGAAGCGCGAGCAGAAACACGCCGACCTCATCGTTGCCAACGACGTCTCGCGCGCGGACGCCGGCTTCGACGTCGAGACCAACGCGGTGACGATTGTGGGAGCGGGCGGCGCGGACGCGCTGCCGCTGCAGTCGAAGGCGCGCGTCGCGGCAGACATCCTCGACCGCGTCGAGCGGTTACTGACCGCGCGTTCCACCACTGATAGTCCCCCGATTGGTAGTGTCCGGCTTTAGCCGGACCTGTTCATGGATCGCGATCAGCTCAAGGAACATCTCGAGTTTGCGGCCGAGCTCGGTGTCGCCGGCGTGAGCCGCGATCCGGCGTGGCGTGTGCGCGGGGTCGGGAGGCGTGTGCCGAATCTGCCACCCAGTGGGCAGATTCTGCAAACGACTCCCGCCCCCGCGGGCCCTTCCGTCACAGTCTCCAGGAACGCCGCCGAGGCGCTGGCGGCCGTCCGCGCCGACATCGGCGACTGCACCCGCTGCAAGCTGCACACGCTGGGGCGAAAACAGATCGTCTTCGGCGTCGGCAATCCCGACGCGGACCTCATGTTCGTTGGCGAAGCGCCGGGCGCCGACGAGGACGTCCAGGGAATTCCGTTTGTCGGACGCGCCGGCCAGCTGCTGACCCGGATCATCGAGGCCATCGACCTCAAGCGCGAAGACGTCTACATCGCCAACGTGATCAAGTGCCGCCCACCGCAGAATCGCAATCCCGATCCCGATGAAGTCGAGACGTGCGAGCCGTTCCTGTTCCGGCAGATCGACGTCATCAAGCCAAGAGTGATCGTCGCGCTCGGCAAGTTTGCCGCGCAGACGCTGCTTGGGACCGAAGAGCCGATCTCGCGGCTGCGTGGCCGCGTGTTCGACTACCGCGGCGCGAAGCTCGTCCCGACATTCCATCCCGCGTATCTGCTGCGCAATCCCTCCTCGAAGCGGGAGGTGTGGGAAGATATGAAACTTGTCCGCCGTCTCCTCAAGCCGTAAGCCGCTCGTTCAAGTTGCCGTCCCGGTTCCTGGTCTCGACCTGCTGACCTACAGCGTCGGCGACGGCAGCGCCGTGCCGCCCGTTGGCGCGCGCGTGGTGGTGCCGCTCGGTTCACGCATCGTCACCGGCATCGTCGTCGAGGCCGGGCTGTCTCTCGACGATGTCGACATCAAACCGATTCGTCAGGTGCTCGACGCCGGCGCGTTCGTGCCGCCCGACGTCGTGGCGCTCGCGCGCTGGACCGCCGAGTACTACGCCGCCGGCGTCGGCGATACGATCCCGGCGCTGCTGCCGCCGATGGCGCGCGGCGGGCGGGCCGATGCGCACAAGACGACGCGGGTGGCGGCAATCACGGTCGCGGGCCAGGAAGCGCTGAGGACGGAATCGCTGCGCGGAAGGCAGCGGGAGGCGCTCGAGCTGCTCGCCGGCGCGCCCACCGGGATCCCGACGCCCGTCCTTGCGTCGAGAGGGATTGCCGCCGATGCGATCTCCCGGCTCGCGCGACGTGGCTATATCAGCCTGCGTCAGGACCGCGTCGACCGCGACCCCTTTGCGTCGGGGACAGATGGGGGACAGATGGGGGTCAGACCCCCGTCTGACCCCGGTCCGGACCCCCATCTGACCCGAGCCGATCGCCAGCTGACCGCGGAGCAGGCGGCTGCGCTCGGCCGGCTCCTCACGCTCGCCGCCGCCGCCGACTTTCGCGTGGCGCTGCTGCACGGCGTGACCGGCAGCGGCAAGACCGAGATCTACATCCGCCTCTCGGCCGCGGTTCGCGCCTCGGGCCGCCGCGCCCTGATGCTCGTGCCCGAGATCGCCCTGACCCCGGCCGTCGCCGCCTTGTTCCGCCAGGCGTTCGGCGAGCGCGTTGCCATTCAGCACAGCGGCCTCTCGGACGGCGAGCGCCATGACCAGTGGCAGCGCATCCGCCGCGGCGACATCGACGTCGTCGTCGGCACGCGCTCGGCGGTGTTCGCGCCGCTCGAGCACGTCGGCCTCATCGTGGTGGACGAGGAGCACGACGGGTCCTACAAGCAGGACGAGAGCCCGCGCTACAACGGCCGCGACGTCGCGATCGTCCGCGGCCAGCGGGCCGGTGCGCTCGTCGTCCTCGGATCGGCCACGCCCTCGATGGAGAGCTACCACAACGCGATGACCGGAAAGTACGAACACGTGGTGCTCGAGCGCCGCGTCCTCGATCGGCCGCTCGCCGCCGTGAAGGTCGTCGACATGCGCGAGGAGTACGCCGCCGAAGGCCCGGACGTCATTCTTGGCCGCGCGCTCCGAGAGGGGATACAGACGCGGCTCGACCGCGGCGAGCAGTCGCTCGTGCTGCTCAATCGCCGCGGCTTCGCGACCGCGATCTTCTGCCGGCAGTGCGCCGGCACCCTCGACTGCCCGAACTGCAGCGTGTCGCTCGTCGTCCACGGCGAGGGCGCCGCGCGTCGCGCACGCTGCCACTACTGCAACTACACCGCGCGCGTGCCGGGCGCCTGTCCCCTGTGCGCCGGGCCGTACCTCGAGCAGGCGGGCTTTGGCACCGAGCGCGTCGAGGCCGAGGTGAAGAAGGCGAGCCCGGACGCCCGCGTCGCCCGCCTCGATCGCGATGCCATCCGCCGCCGCGGCGCGCTGTCGTCGCTGCTCTCCCGTTTTCGCCGCGGCGAGATCGACGTGCTCGTCGGCACGCAGATGATCGCGAAAGGCCACGACTTCCCGCGCGTGACGCTGGTCGGCGTCGTCTCGGCCGACATCGGTCTTGGCCTCGCCGACTTCCGCGCGTCGGAACGGACTTTTCAGCTCCTCACGCAGGTCGCCGGCCGCGCCGGCAGAGGCGAGCAGCCGGGCGAAGCCATCATCCAGACGCTGTATCCCCATCACTACAGCATCCAGTTCGCGTGCCGTCAGGATTTTCCGGCGTTCTACGAGCGCGAGATGAAGTTCCGCCGCGAGATGGGCTATCCCCCGCTCGTCTCGCTCGTGAACACCGTCGTGCGCGCACGCACCTTCGCTGGCGCGATGGACGATGCCGCGGATATCGTGCAGAAGGTACGGCAGGCGGATCGAGGCGGCCTGCACGTGCTCGGTCCCGCGCCGGCGCCGCTTGGCAAGCTGCGCGGCGAATACCGCGCGCAACTGCTCATCAAGGGAACCAACCGCCGGCAGATGCGGGAAGCGTTGCAGGCCGCGCTGGCGTCACGACCCGAGATTCAGCGCCGCGTCGTCGTGGACGTGGATCCGCTCTCGGTCCTGTGAAATCTGAAATCTCATCGACCGATGAGCTCCATCGGGCGGATGGGCGCCGGCGTGAAGCAGAGGATGAACATCACGAGCGCGGCCAGCGCGAGGAACAGGCGCGTGCGATCGAGCGGGATCTCTTCGTCGAAGACGCGCGGGTGGCGCGGGCCGAAGGTGAGCAGCATCACCACCATCAGCACCGTCCAGACGATCCAGCTCGCGGAGAAGTAGGCCAGCGCCACGGCGATGCCGACCATCACGAACGTCACGTAGGTCGACCGCCGGCCGAGCACGGCGTACGAGATATGGCCGCCATCCAGCTGCCCAATCGGAAAGAGGTTCAGCGCCGTCGCCAGCATTCCGAACCATGCCGCGAACGCCATGGGATGCAGGTTCAGCGAGTAGCCCTCCGGCTGCGTGCCCCACAGCCACCACGACGCAAACTTGAAGAGCAGCGGCTCGCCGAGCTCGAGCAGGTTGGACGGGTCCGCCGGCATGCGGGTGACGTGCGACATGGAGAGCCCGATGAACAGCGCCGGCACCGCGATGATGAAGCCGGCGAGCGGACCCGCGATGCCGATGTCGAACAGCATTCGCTTGCTCGGAATCGGCTCGCGGATGCGGATGAAGGCGCCCATCGTCCCCGTCAGCAGGAACGGCACCGGGATGAAAAAGGGCAGCGACGCATCGACGTCGTAGTAGCGACAGGCGAAGTAGTGCCCGAGCTCGTGGCAGCCCAGAATCGCCAGGATCGTGCCGCTGTACCAGAAGCCGCGGACGAGGAGCGCCGCGAAGGGCATCGGCAGGCTGGCCGAGCCCCGGAAGTCGTCCAGAAAGCTCGCGTACTGGCCGGCGCCCACGAACGTGGTGGTCGCGACAGTGAGGGCGAACAACAGAACGTGCAGCCGCACACGGTCTTGAAACTTGCGCCGTGGCCGCCAGACGTCGACCGGAATCGGTTCCAAGTTAGCCGATGTTCTGGAGGTCTTTGCCCGGTTTGAACCGGATCGTGCGCCCGGGCGGGATGCGCACTTCCTTGCCGGTACGGGGGTTACGGCCGATGCCGCGCTTGCGTGGCTTCACCTGGAACACACCGAACCCGCGCAGCTCGATGCGCTCGCCCCGCTGCATGGAGGTCCGCATCGCGTCGAAGACCGCGTCGACCGCCACCTCGGCTTTGACCTTGGTGATGTCGGCGATTTTCGACACTTCGTTGACGATGTCGACCTTGATCATGCTTAGGGTCTCCAGGAGGCTGGTAAATACTATAGATTCTGAGACTTACGCTGTCAAGGCTCAGGCTAAGTTGACAACAAGATCCTGCCCGGCGGCCGGCGGACACGCTACACTCGACTGGCACGCATGCCAAGGCACACACCGACAGTCGTTCTCGTGGGGCGCCCCAACGTGGGGAAATCCACTCTCTTCAATCGCATGACCGGCAGCCGCCGCGCGATCGTCGCTCCCATTGCGGGAACCACCCGCGACGCGCTGGCCCGGCCCGTGGTCTGGCGCGGCGTGGGGTTCCAGTTGTTCGACACCGGCGGGCTGTACGGGGAGAGCCAGGATCCGCTGCACGAGCTGGTCGTTCAGCAGGGTCGGCGCGCGATTGTCGGCGCCGATCTGCTGGTCATGCTCGTCGACGGACGCGAGGGGCTGATTCCGGGCGACGAGCGGATTGCCCGCGAGCTGCGCGAAACCGGCCGTCCCGTGCTCCTGGCGATCAACAAGACCGACGACAAGCGCTCCCAGAAATCGGCGATGGAGTTCTTCCAGCTGGGGTTCGACCCCGTCCTCGAGATCTCCGCGGAGCACGGAACGGGCGTGGCGGAGCTGCTCGATGAGATCGTGGAGCGCGTTGGGACTCGGGATTCGGGATTGGGGGATTTGGGATTGGGGGGGCGCGATCCGGAACAACCCGGCGAGTCCGCAGGCCTCGAATCCCCAGGCCTCGAATCCCCAGGCCTCGAATCCCCAATCCCCAATCCCGAATCCCAAGAGGAGACCCGCTTCGCCATCGTCGGGCGCCCGAATGTGGGCAAGTCGTCGCTCGTGAATCGGCTGCTGCGCGAGGAGCGCGTGCTCGTCAGCGACATGCCGGGGACGACGCGCGACGCGATCGACGCGCCGCTCTTGTGGCATCGGCGCCACTTTCGCATCATCGACACGGCGGGGATGCGGCGCCCCGGACGCGTGTCGAGCGGCGGCAAGGTGGAGATGGTCAGCGTCGCGCTCGCGAAGGAATCGATCGCCGACGCCGACGTCGTCGCGCTGGTCATCGACGCCAGCACCGGCGCCGCCGATCAGGACGCCGCGATCGGCGGGGAAGCCGACCGCGCCGGCCGCGGCATCGTCATCGTCGTGAACAAGTGGGACCTGGTGAAGAGCCAGGACAAGGACTTCTCGAAGACCTTCGACGACACGCTCCGCCAGGGGATGCGGTTCCTCGACTACGCGCCGATCCTGCACATCTCGGCGCTGACCGGCGAGCGCGTCACCAAGGTGCTCGAGACGATGGACAAGGTGGCTGCCGCACGGCGGATGCGCGTGCCGACGCCGGCGCTGAACAGGTTCATCGAAGGGGTCGTTGCCGCGAACCCCCCGGTGAGCCCCGGGCGCAAGCACGTCCGCATCATGTACGCGGCGCAGATCGGCGTCGCGCCGCCCTCGTTCGTGTTCTTCACCAACGTGGCGACCACGTTCCATTTCTCGTACGAACGCTTCCTCGTCAATCAGCTCCGGGAGCAGTTCGGCTTCCTCGGATCGCCCATCCGGATCCAGGTGCGTCGTCGCGATCGGAACACCAACGTCGGCGGTGCCCGCAAGCCGCGGCCGGCCCGCCACGACGCGAAGGGGCACGCCGTTCAGAAGGAGCGGAAGGACCGCCGGGCCCGCAAGAACCGCCGGGATCGCAAAGAGCGCTGAGCCAGTTGCGTTCGCTCTGGCGGAGGCGTATCTTGGATAGCTGGCCTAAGTCCTGCGCCACTCGCAGGACGCGGGGGACCCAAGAACGCCGGGTAAGGCAGGTTGGTCAGGTGAGGCAGGTGGGGAAGACCCACGCGGCCTACCCGGCCCACCAGACTCACCCGGCAGGGGCGAAGCGAATTCCGCAGGACACTTCCGAGTCCCAGCCCGTCAGCTAACCCCGTCGGCATAACGCGGAAGGCGTGTGTGTCTACCACACCGTTGTCTCGCGACGGGCGCGTGCGCGTCGTCGTCGCCACCACCGTTCTTCTTTCGTTCATCTCGTTCTGGCGCGCGGCCGCGATCGTCCTGAGCGACCTCGGGTCGACGGCGTTCTACGTCGGCGGCATCACCGAGCAGGCCGTAGGGAAGTCGGCGCCCTGGTTCATTTTTGGCGTCATGCTCTTCTCCTACGCGGTTCGCGCGCTCTACATCGAAAGCTCCGCAATGTTCGTCCGCGGCGGCGTCTATCGTGTCGTCAAGGAAGCAATGGGCGGCACGCTGGCGAAGTTGTCGGTGTCGGCCCTCCTCTTCGACTATGTGCTGACCGGGCCCATCAGCGGCGTTTCGGCGGGCCGGTACATCGCGGGACTCATCAACGACCTGGTGTCACGCGGCGGACTCGCCGGGCGTGTGCCCGAAGGCGGGACGGCCGCGGTCATCGCCATTCTGATCACCATCTATTTCTGGTGGCGCAATACGCGCGGCATCCGGGAAAGCAGCGACGACGCACTGCGCATCATGCAGGTGACGACGGTGATGGTCGTGGTCCTGATTGCGTGGTGCATGCTCACGCTGGTCTACCGGGGTGGCACGATGCCTCCGCTGCCGACCCAGACGCACATGCAGTTTTCCGATGACGCGCTCGGATGGCTGAGGGGGACGATCTGGCCATCGTTTACGGCCATCGCACTCATGGTCGGGTTCGGGCACTCCATCCTCGCGATGAGCGGCGAAGAGTCGCTCGCCCAGGTGTACCGCGAAATCGAGGTCCCCAAGGTCAAGAACCTGCAGCGCGCCGGGCTGGTCATCTTCGTCTACAGCCTCGTGTTCACTGGGCTCGTCAGCTTCTTCGCCGTCGCAATCATTCCCGACAGCGTCCGGCCGCATTACTACGACAACCTCATCTCCGGCCTCGCCATGCACGTCGCCGGTCCGGTGTCGTTGCGGCTGGTGTTTCAGGCCGTCGTAGTGATGGTCGGGTTTCTGATGCTCGCGGGTGCGGTCAACACCGCGATTGTCGGGTCGAACGGCGTGCTGAACCGTGTGTCGGAGGACGGCGTGCTCACCGGCTGGTTCCGCAAGCCGCACAAGCGCTTCGGCACGACGTACCGGCTCATCAACCTGATCGTCGTCTTGCAGATCGTCACGATTATCATCAGCCGCGGCGACGTGATCGTCCTGGGCGAGGCGTACGCGTTCGGCGTCGTGTGGAGCTTCGCGTTCAACGCGCTGGCGGTCACCGTGTTGCGCTACAAGCGGCCCGACATCGAACGCGGGTGGAAGGTGCCGCTCAATGTGCGCCTGGGTCGGCGCGAGGTGCCGATCGGCCTCATGCTGGTCGCGGCCTGTCTCTTCGCCGCCGCGGTGATCAATCTGTTCACGAAGGAGATGGCGACCATTTCGGGTCTGATCTTCACCGGCGGGTTCTTCGCCGTGTTCCTGGTGTCCGAGCGAATGACGGCGCGTCAGCGTGAAGTCGGGAAAGGCAAGCTCGATCAGTTTCAGCTGCACGCCGAAGCGGAGGTCGGCATCGACAACCTGCACTGCCGTCCTGGCGCCTTGCTGGTGCCGGTCCGGGACTACAACACGCTGTCGCAGCTCGACTGGGTGGTCGGCAGGACGCCGACCGACCGCGATATCGTCGTGCTGACCGTGCGCCTGCTGCGCGGTCCCGACGGCAGTGCGGCCGAACTGGGTGCTGACGAGCTGTTCACGGACTACGAGCAAGTCCTGTTCACGAAGGTCGTGGCGATCGCCGAGCGCCATGGCCGTGGCGTCAAGCTGCTCGTGCTGCCGGCGACGAACATCTTCGACGCCGTCGCGCAGACGGCGGTGTTGTTGAGCGCGAGCGAAATCGTGGTCGGCCAGTCGGAGAATCTCACGTCTGACGATCAGGCGCATCTGATGGGTGACGCCTGGGATCGGACCACGCACGATCGCGGTCTCGCCACCCGATTCGTCATTCACCGCGCCGATGGAGACGTCCATCGGTTTGCGCTGGGCGCCCACGCCCCCGAGTTGACGCCCGAAGACATCGACCGCATCCACCGCCTGTGGGTCGAGGCCGTGCACGCTGTCGGACCGGACATTCACCACCGCGACATCGTCGTCGCGGCGCTCGAGGGCCTTGAACACGATATGACCGGCGCACAACGGGATGAGGCGATCGAGCGGCTGCGGCGCCGTGTCGATGGTGTGTGATGGCTCGTGACGCACCGCGTGTGATTGGCGCTGTTACCGGAGTCGGCCTCGTCACGCTCGCGTACGTCCGATGGCTCGGCGTCACCAACTCGACGACGGTGGCGCTGACGTTCCTCCTCGTCGTGCTGGTGGTGGCGGCCACCTCACGGTTGTGGATTGCCGTTGTGACGTCGGTCGCGGCGATGATCTGCTTCAACTTCTTCTTTCTGCCACCGTTCGGCACGCTGAGCATCGCGGACCCGCAAAACTGGGTTGCGCTCTTCGCATTTCTGGCGGTCAGTCTCGTGGCGAGTAATCTGTCGTCAGTCGCGCGCGCCCGGGCGCAGGAAGCCCTCGCTCGTCGGGACGAGGTGGCCCGGCTGTTCGATCTGAGCCGCGACGTGCTGCTGATGACCGATAGCCGTGAGGCCATCGCGCTTCTCGCACGGTTCATCGCTCGCCGATTCGATCTCGATTACGTGGCGATCTGCCTTCCGCGGTTAGCTGAGTGGGACGTGCACGAAGGCGGTGCATTGTCGATCGCCCTCGATCCGCACGAGCTCACCGTGGCCTATGCCGGCGTCGAGAGCACGCTGGAGTTCGACGCCAGGGAGCGCACGTACGGAGGCCATCGGACGATGGTGCGCGACGGACTCACGGTGCGGCTGGTGCCGCTGCGGCTCGGGACCAAGCCAGTCGGGTTGCTGGCCGCCGCGGGGCGACCCGTCGAACCTGGTACGCTCGACGCGCTGGCGGGCGTAGCCGCCATCGCGATCGAGCGTGCGCAGTTTCTGGAGGAGCGCAAGACCGCGGAGTTGGCCCGGCAGAGCGAAGAGCTGAAGTCAGCGCTTCTGGCCTCTCTCGGGCACGACCTGCGGACGCCGCTGACGGCGATTCGTATCGCCGCGAGCAACCTCCAGGCCTCCTGGCTGTCCGACACAGACCGGCGCGAGCAGAGTGAGCTGGTCCTGACCGAGGTGGAGCGGCTGACCCGCCTGTTTCAGAACATCCTCGAGATGGCGCGCATCGATGCCGGCGGGGTCGCTGCGGAGCGTCGGTGGGTGCACCCGTCCGAGATCATCGAGGCGGCGCGCGCCCAGGTGGAGCACACGCTCGGGTCCCGTTCGATCGACGTGTCGGTGGAGTCGGACCGCCTCGTTCGCCTGGATCCACGCCTGACCGCCGCAGCCTTGTCCCACTTGCTCGAGAACGCCGCGCAGCATGCGCCCGCAAGTTCGGCGATCGCCGTGCGGGGCACCGTGTCAGCCGACGAGCTGACGCTCACCGTTCGGGACCACGGCCCCGGGATCTCGCCGATGGATCTACCGCGTCTCTTCGAGCGGTTCTATCGGGGAGCGGACGCCAAGAAGCGGGTGTCCGGCACGGGCATGGGGCTGGCGATCGCCAGAGGGCTCCTGGCGGTAGAGCAGGGTCGCGTCTGGGCGGAGAACTGTCCGGACGGCGGCGCGCAATTCACGATCGCCGTGCCGGCCGACTCCAAGGATCCCGAGCCGGAGGCCTCGACATCATGACGCGGGCGGCGCGCATCCTCCTCGTGGACGACGAGGCGTCGATCCAGCGCGCGGTCGCGCCGCTGCTGCGATCGCGCGGGTATGAGGTCGATGTCGCTGGCACCGGCGCAGACGCAATCCGAATCGCCTCCGAGCACCCACCGGACCTGGTGGTGCTGGACCTCGGCTTGCCCGACATCGAAGGGACCGAGGTCTGCCGGCGGATTCGCCAGGGGTCGAAGACGCCGATCATCGTGCTCTCCGCCCGGGGCAACGAATCCGACAAGGTTGCCGTGCTCGATCTCGGCGCGGACGACTACGTCACGAAGCCGTTCGGCCCGGAGGAGCTGCTGGCGCGGGTTCGTGTCGCCCTCCGGCGGGTGTTCGAGGCCGACGAGCCCGAGGTTGGCCGCGTGCACGTCGCCGATCTCACCATCGACTACGACCGTCGTCGCGTCGTGCGCGGCGACGAGGAGATTCGGCTCACGCCGAAAGAGTTCGAGTTGCTGGCACTTCTCGCGCACAACCCCGATCGCGTGCTGACGCATCGCGCGATTCTGAAGGCCATCTGGGGACCGAACGCTGTCGATCAACCCGAACACCTTTGGGTCTTGATTGGCCAGCTCCGTAAGAAGATCGAGCCCGATCCGGGCACGCCCCGTTACCTCTTGAGCGAGCCGTGGGTCGGCTATCGCCTCGTCAGCAATCCGTTCGAGTGAGGAAGCTTTAAGGGAGTATTTAGGCGCTTTTTCCCCTACCTTTAGGCGGTCGTTCTTAAGCTGAAATGATTGCCTTCCAGTTCGACCGAGATTAACCCACCGGTCCGGGGCGGGGGCGCGACCCGAGTCATCGTCGCCACCTCGGTCATGCTGTCGTTTATCTCGTTCTGGCGCGCGGCAGCCATTGTCCTGAACGACCTCGGCTCGTCGGCCTACTACGTTGGTGGCATCGCCGAGCAGGCGGTTGGACGCGCTTCGCCCTGGTTCGTTCTCGGCGTGATGCTGTTTTCGTACGCCGTGCGTGCCGTGTACGTGGAGTCGTGCGCGATGTTCACGCGCGGAGGCGTCTATCGCGTCGTCAAGGAAGCGATGGGTGGGACGCTGGCGAAGCTGTCGGTCTCCGCGCTGATGTTCGACTACATCCTCACCGGGCCCATCTCCGGTGTCTCTGCCGGCCAATACATCGTCGGCCTCGTGGCTCAGACCGCGACCTACTTCGGTCATCCGTGGAGCCCCTCGCCCGAGGTGATTAACCTCTACGCAGCAGGCCTGGCGGCGCTCGTCACGCTCTACTTCTGGTGGCGGAACACCAAGGGCATCCACGAGTCGTCCGCCGACGCGCTGAAGATCATGTACGTCACGACCGTGATGGTCGTGCTGCTGATTGGCTGGTCAGGAGTGACGATCCTCAGGAAGCCGGAAACGCAACGGCTTCCGCCCGCGCCGGTGGTGGGCAACCTGGTCTTCAACCAAGACGCCGTCGGATGGATGCCAAGACTGATCCCGCACTGGCTACACGAGGTGCCGGGAGAAGGGGCACCGGCGCTCACAGCGGAGGCCCCGGCCGCGACGAAGACCCCGCCGCACTATGGCTTCGTTCCGAATGCAGGCGCGCTGCTTGGCTTGATCGGCATTCTGATGGCGTTCGGCCATTCGTTTCTCGCCATGTCGGGCGAGGAGTCGCTGGCGCAGGTCAACCGCGAGCTGGAATATCCGAAGCACACCAACCTCATGAAGGCGGGTCTGGTGATCTTCATCTACTCGCTGCTGTTCACGTCGCTGGTCTCGTTCTTCGCATACGCGCTCATCCCGGACGAGGTGCGGCCGCAGTACTTCAACAACCTGATCAGCGGCATTTCCATCTACCTGGTCGGCCCCATGCCGCTGAAGCTGCTGTTCCAGGGGTTCATCGTCATCGTCGGCTTTCTGATGCTGGCCGGCGCGATCAACACGTCGATCATCGGCTCGAACGGCGTGCTGAACCGCGTGTCGGAAGACGGCGTGATGACCGACTGGTTTCGCGCGCCTCACCGGAAGTACGGGACGACCTACCGGATGGTCAACCTGGTGGTCGCGCTGCAACTCGTCGCCATCATCGGATCCCGCGGGAATACGTACACGCTCGGCGAGGCGTACGCGTTCGGCGTCATCTGGTCGTTCGCGTTCAAGGGCCTGGCGATGCTCGTGCTGCGCTTCAAGGACAAGTCGCATCGCGAGTGGAAGGTGCCCTTTAACCTGCGCCTCGGCGGCTATGAGATGCCGATGGGGCTGGGCGTGATTGCCGTGATCCTGTTCTCGATCGCCGGCATCAACCTGATCACGAAACAGGTGGCCACGGTCAGCGGCGTGGCATTCACGCTCGTCTTCTTCATCGTGTTCGTCGTTTCGGAGCGCATCAACGAGCGCAAACGGGGCGCGGACACCCATGTGGAAATGGATCAGTTCCGCCTTCAGCCCCAGGAAATCATTTCGAGCGAGACCATCGAAGTGCGTCCAGGCAATTCGCTCTGTGTCGTGCGCGACTACAACACGCTGGACCACGTCAAGAAGGCGCTCGAGATGACGCACACGGGCAAGCGCGATCTGGTCGTGATGACCGTGCAGGTGATGAAGGGGCCTGACGCTGGATACCAAGACATCAGCCACACCCAGCTCTTCACCCGATATGAACAGCTCCTCTTCAGTCGAGTGACGGCCGTCGCGGAGAAGGCCGGTAAGCACGTCGTTCTGCTCGTCGTGCCGGGCACGAACGTCTTCGACGCCATCGCACAGACCGCGGCGCATCTGGATTCCGCCGACATCTGGGCGGGGCGCTCGTCGGTGATGACGCCGGAAGAGCAAGCCAAACACATCGGCGAAGCGTGGGAGCGGCTGCCAAAAAAGCCGAATCGGCAGGTGAGTTTTCACGTCGTCGATCCGGGTGGTGCCCTGGACGAATTCACCCTCGGGGCGCACGTGCCGAAGCTGGCTAGTGCCGATGTCGATCTCATCCACACGCTGTGGCTCGACGCAACGAAGGAAGACGGCGTGGAGAATCTGCACCACAAAGAGATCGTGACGGTGGCGCTGGCGCGCCTCGCGGAGGAAATGAAGGGCGCCGGACGCAGGGAAACACTTGAACGGATGCGCCTGCTGGGGAAACGCCTGCCGTAAGGGACTTTTCAGGCCAGTTTTAGCCCGGTTTTAGGCGCGGATTCCTATGCTTGAACTGTGCAAAGGAGCGCGGTCATACAACCGGTCGTGTTCGTCGTCGCCACAACCGTCGATGGCACGCGCGCAGCGCTGACGGTCGGCGTGCCGCTCGCGCGAGGATCGCGGGCGCGCCTCGTCGTCCTCGTTCCCCAGATCGTGCCGTACCCACTGGCCGTGGACGGACCAGCGGATGCGACGGCATTCACCGAGAGGCGGTACTGCGATCTCGTTCACGAAGTGGACGGCGAGGCGGAGATCAAGGTTTGCCTGTGCCGGACGCCGAACGACGTCAGACACGCCATCCCGCCCGTGTCGACCGTGGTCGTGGGAGGCCCGATCGGAGCGGTGCTGCCGAGCCGCGAAGAGCGGCTGGCGCGTCACCTAACGCACCTGGGCCATCACACGGTGTTCGCGGCGTCCACGCGCGGATCCTGGGTGCTTCACGCCGCCGTCATCGTCACGATCCTGTCACTGTGATGACGGCGGTCAACATCCAGCACCTCGAGACGCTGAACGACGCCGTCGCGAAGGTGACCGGCGTCCGTGTCCGCGAGACTGTGCCCGACACGTTCCTCGCCCGCGCCGACGAGGTGATCAACGTCGACGTGACGGTCGAGGAGTTGCGCAACCGCCTGCGACAGGGGAAGGTGTACAAACCTGAGAAGGTCGAGCAGGCGCTGACCCACGTCTTCCGCAAAGGCAGCCTGTCGACGCTGCGGGAGCTGGCGCTGCGGGCAGTGGCCGACGAAGTGGGCGAGAGGGCGGCGAGCTATCGCGCGCGCGAAGGACTCGAGCCGGCGCTGATTCCCGAGCGCGTGATGGTCTGCATGAGCTCCAACGCGCTCGCGCCGAGAGTGATTCGGATTGGCGCCCGGATCGCGGGTCGGCTGGGCGCGAAGTGGTACGCGGTGTACGTCGAGACGCCGCAGGAGCGTCCCGGCCGGATAGCGTCAGGCGACTCGGACGCGCTTCAGCAGAACATTCGCCTCGCGGAGAGCCTGGGCGCGACCGTCGTTCGCGTGAAAGCCGAGAAGCCGGCGGAAGGGCTTATTGCGTTCGCCCAACGCGAGGGAATCACCCACGTCATCTTCGGCCAGAGCGCGCGCTCACGCTGGGAGCTGCTGTGGCGCGGCTCGCCGATCGATCGCTTCCTGGGCTCGGTCCGCGACGCCGCCGTTCAAGTCGTGCCGCTCGACGGCTGAGCGGCGGTGGGGTGGGGTGGTGCGGGGCGCGATCGGGCTCAGACCGACCGCGTCGAGCGAGACGACAAACGCGAAAAGCGCCGTAAAAAAGGCGTATTATTGCCGTCTGTCTGCCATACCGCTGTCCCGCGACGGGCGCGTTCGCGTCGTCGTCGCCACCACTGTCCTCCTTTCGTTCATCTCGTTCTGGCGCGCAGCCGCCATCGTACTCGCCGACTTGGGATCCACGGCGTTCTACGTCGGGGGCATCGTCGAGCAGGCGGTCGGGCGGTCGGCGCCATGGTTCATCCTCGGCGTGATGATCTTTTCCTACGCGGTGCGCGCGCTCTACATCGAAAGCTCCGCGATGTTCGTGCGCGGCGGCGTGTACCGCGTCGTCAAGGAAGCGATGGGAGGGACGCTGGCGAAGGTCTCGGTGTCGGCGCTGCTGTTCGATTACGTGCTGACCGGGCCCATCAGCGGCGTCTCGGCGGGCCGTTACATCGCGGGGCTCCTCAACGACGTGCTCGCGCGTGGCGGCTTCGCCGGGCGGGTGCCCGACGGCGAGACGGCCGCGGTCATCGCCGTGCTGATCACCATCTACTTCTGGCGGCGCAACACGCGCGGCATCCACGAGAGCAGCGACGATGCGTTGACGATCATGAAGGTGACGACGGTGATGGTCGTCATTCTGATTGGCTGGTGCGCCCTGACGCTCCTTCGCCATGGCGGGTCCCTGCCCCCGGCGCCAAGTCCGTCGCACATGCAGTTCTCCGACGATGCGGTTGGGTGGCTGAAAGGGACCGTCTGGCCGACATTCACCGCGGTCGCGATCTTCGTCGGCCTGGGCCACGCCATCCTGGGCATGAGTGGCTGGGAGTCGCTCGCGCAGGTCTACCGGGAGATTGAGGTGCCCAAGGTCAAGAACCTGCAGCGCGCGGGCTTGATCATCTTTGTTTACAGCCTGATCTTCACCGTGCTCGTCAGCTTCTTCGCCGTCGCGATCATTCCCGACGCCATCCGGCCGCAGTATTACGACAACCTCATCTCGGGCATCGCGATGCACCTGGCGGGACCGGTGTCGCTCCGGCTGGTGTTCCAGGCGGTGGTGGTCGTGGTCGGGTTCCTCATGCTCGCCGGGGCGGTCAACACGGCCATCGTCGGATCCAACGGCGTGCTGAACCGCGTGTCCGAGGACGGCGTGTTGACGGGTTGGTTTCGCAAGCCGCACCCGCGCTTCGGCACAACGTATCGGCTGATCAATCTGATCGTGCTGCTGCAGATCGTCACGATCCTCATCAGCCGCGGCGACGTCATCCTGCTCGGCGAAGCATATGCGTTCGGTGTCGTCTGGAGCTTCGCGTTCAATGCGTTGTCGGTGCTGATCCTCCGCTACAAGCTGCCAGACATCGAACGCGGGTGGAAGGTGCCGCTCAACGTGCGCCTGGGCAGACGCGAACTGCCGGTCGGGCTCCTGCTCATTGCGACCTTCCTGTTTGTCTGCGCGGCGATCAACCTGTTCACGAAGCAGACGGCCACCGTTTCCGGCCTGATCTTCACCGGCGGGTTCTTCGCCGTGTTCCTGGTGTCCGAGCGCATGGTGGCGCGTCAGCGCGAAGCCGGGAAAGGCAAGCTCGATCAATTCCAGCTGAACGCCGAGCCGGAGGTCGGCATCGACAACCTGCACAGCCGTGCCGGCGCCGTGCTGGTACCGGTGCGCGACTACAACACGCTGGCGCAGCTCGACTGGGTGGTCGGCCACACGCCGCCGGACCGTGACGTGGTCGTGCTGACGGTCCGCCTGCTGCGCGGGCCCGACGGCAGCTCCCACGACCTGGGCGCCGACGAGCTGTTCACCGACTACGAGCAGACGCTGTTCACGCGCGTCGTCGCGATTGCCGAACGTCATGGCCGCGGCGTGAAGCTCCTCGTGCTGCCCGCCACGAACATCTTCGACGCGGTCGCGCAGACCGCCGTGCGCCTCGAGGCGAGCGAGATCGTGGTCGGCGAGTCGGCGAACATCTCGCCGGGCGAACAGGCGCACCTGATGGGCGCCGCCTGGGATCGGACGCCGCACGACCGGGCGCTCACGACCCAGTTCGTCCTGCATGCCGCCGGCGGACGGGTGCAGCGGTTCGCGCTCGGAGCGCACGCGCCGAGCCTGACCCTGGAGGACATCGAACGCATCCACAAGCTGTGGGTGGAGGCGGTGAAGACCCTTGGCCCGAACGTGCACCACCGCGACATCGTCGGCGCAGCGCTGAACAGCTTCGAGCATGAGCTGCAGGTGGATCCGGCGCGGGCGATCGAGCGGCTGCGCCGGCAGCCGCCCGGCTAGGAAAGTCCCGCGATCCAGGTCGTGCCGCTCGACGTGCTCAGGTATGGTGCGGTCGGGACGGGCGTGTGCGGTAACATTCGCGGGTGACCACCGCGCTGACTCTGCAAATCCGTCGTCTCCCCACCGCGGAGGGCCTGGCCCTGCCGACCTATATGACGCCCGGCGCCGCCGGCATGGATCTCCACGCGGCCGTGGACGCCGACATGGTGATCGCGCCCGGCGGCATCGTGCTCGTGCCCACGGGGCTCGAGGTGGCGATACCCGACGGCTTCGAGGGGCAGGTGCGGCCGCGCTCCGGGCTCGCGGTGAAGCACGGCATCAGCCTGCCGAACACGCCGGCCACTATCGACTCCGACTACCGGGGTGAGATTCGCGTGCCGCTCATCAATCTGGGACGCGACGCGTTCCGCGTCTCGCGCGGGATGCGCATCGCGCAGTTGGTCGTCGCGCCGGTCGTGCGGGTGACGTGGGACGAGGTCCTCGAGCTGCCGGCGACCGGCCGCGCCGGCAAGGGCTTCGGCCATTCCGGCGTCTGATATACTTTTCGAGCCTTTTCATGCCGGATGTTTTCGCTCAGGTCGACATTCCCAAGCGCGCGCTGTTCAAGGCGGCCGAGGTGTGCGATCTCGCGAAGGTGCAGTCCTACGTGCTGCGGTCGTGGGAGGCTGAGTTTCCGGAGCTGGGCGTGGCCAAGAGCGCGGGCGCGCCCCGCATGTATCGCCGCGGCGACGTGGAGCAGGTGCTGCGGATCAAGCATCTGCTGCTGGTTGAGGGGCTCACGCTGGCCGGCGCGCGGCGGCGGCTCGAAGAGGAAACCGCGCCGGTCGGGGCCGACGAGTCGGAGCTCGACGTCCTGATTGGCCAGAACGCGCGGGAGCGGCTTACACTGGTGAAGCGCGGGTTGCAGTCGATTCTCGATCTGCTGGCGCACGTGAACGGCAGCGACGAGTTTCAGCTCGCGGCGCCGACCTCGTCCAAATCGCGTGTAAGATCGATGTCCAGAGTCAAGCTGTCGCGCGGCAAGACGACGGCGTCGCGGAACGGATCGGCGCGCACTCCCCACGCGCGCCGCAAGCGGTCAGCGTAGCGCGAGGCGTCAGCCGAGCGTTGCGGCCACTGCCGATCGGGATGTAGCGAAGCCTGGTTATCGCGCCTGACTGGGGGTCAGGAGGTCGCCGGTTCGAATCCGGCCATCCCGACCAATTGTCGCCCTCTCGCTTGCAACGAGATTGCAACCGAATGCCCAAGAAGGGCCGCCCAGCGAATCCCGCCGCAGCGTCCCATCGGATGAGCCTGGCCCGCTTCCGCTAAGGTCGGCCGGGATGTGCCGGTCGTTCCGCACCAATCAGGCAGCCTGCCCAGCCACGCGCGTGAAGACAGAGCGCAAGACATCGGCGGATGCCATCTGGCCAACCCAATTGCTTCTGTACGCCAATTGCCGTACACTATCAAAGTGGCTGCCACACAAGAACGGATCGAGGCGCGGATCAGCGCTGACGAGAAGCGACTGCTCGAGGACGCCGCGCAGCGTCGAGGGATGACGCTGACGGCGTTCGTGTTGTCGACCGCACACGATGCCGCGGTTCGGACGCTCGAAACGGCGCACATCGTCGAGCTCACCCGTCAGGATCAGCAACGATTCGTCGACACGCTGCTCAATCCGCCTGCGCCGAGCGAGCGTCTGCGGGCGGCAGCCACCGATTACCGCGAGCACACGTCACGAGCGACCCACAAAGGCCGCCGGTAACCCCGGCGCCATCGTACGTAGTTCAGCAGCTCGATCCCGACACCCACAATCGCGCTGCGTTCGCGTCCGGCAGTGCGCCGCTCGACGAGTACCTCCACCGTCAGGCGCGGCAGGACATGGACAAAGGCGTCGCCGTGACGTACGTGCTCGTCTCGGCTGCCGACCCCGCGCAGATCGCCGGCTACTTCACGCTGTCAGCCACGGCGGTTCGGCTCGACGCGATGCCGGTCACGGTTGCAAAGCAGCTCCCGCGGTACCCGCTCGTCCCCGCGACGCTGCTCGGTCGGCTGGCAATGCGCCAGTCGTCGCAGGGGCAGGGACTGGGCCGGCATCTGCTGATGGCGGCACTTGAACGAAGCCTGGACGCGAGCAAGATCGTCGCATCAACAGCCGTCATCGTCGACGCGAAGGACGACGCTGCCGTGACGTTCTACCGTCGGTACGACTTCATCCCATTCGCCGACGATCCGCGCCGTCTATTTCTGCCCATTCACACGATCCGGCAACTGTTCGCCTGAGGCAAGCAGGGTGGCCACCAACCAGAGATAGAGACGCACCTTCCGAAACGTCGATCGCGATGGGATCGACGGCGTCAGCGACGGCTTGGTGCCGAGAAGACGTCGGCCGGAATGCCCGCGGCGCGCACGCGTTCGGCGATCTCGCGCAGGCGTCGCCTCGGCACGGGCCTCAGCGAGGCGAGCGCAGGCGGCCGATCGAGCGTGTAGATGTGCACGCGCGCGGCGCGGATCGTCTCGAGCGCCGCCAGCCATGCGCTGACCGCGCCCTCGAGGGTGTTGTCCACTTCGCCCGTGGGGTCAGCGACAAACATCGCCTGAATCGTGATCGGCGGCAGCGCCTGCAGCGCGTCGATGATCCGCGTGATTGAGACGCCGGCGCCGTTGATGCGGGCGTAGGTGATCGGATCGCCCGCATCCAGTTTCATGTACCTCTCGTCGAACGCGGCCAGCCCCCTCCGCACATCCTCCGCGTCAGCCGTTGTCGAATTCGAGAGGATGGCAATCGGCACGCCGGGAGCGATGCGATCGCGGACCGAGCAGAGCCGCGTGGCAACCTCCTCGAACTCGGGATGCAGCGTCGGTTCGCCGTGGCCGGCGACGGTGACGCGGTCGACAATCTCGTTGGTCTCGGCGGCGCGCACCAGCCGCGCCTCGACGACGGACTCGACCGCCTGCGGCGTGGGCCAGCCGGCGCCCTGACCGCGATAGCGCGTCGCGCCGCGCGTCCAGCCGTACTGGCAGTAGGCGCAGTTCATGTTGCACACCTTCGTGCCGCCAGGCAGAAGGTTCACGCCGAGCGACGCGCCCAGCCGACGGCTCCGCACGGGGCCGTACACAATATGGTCGATCGGGGGCAGCCCCATGGACGAATTCCCTGCAAAACTCCATCCGCGGCACATGGATTGCGGTTATCGACGGCGATCGGTCGGCTCCGCCGGGTTCCCGGCACAGCGCGCTTGAGTGTAGTCCCACTGATCAGGACAAGGAGAGCGAGACATGCGTGCGATCGTGATGACGGTGACGTTCTGTCTTGGCGTGGCAGCGGTCGCCGCCGCCCAGGATGCGAAGATCGCGAAGGGTGAAAAGCTGTACGCCGAGCAGAAGTGCGGCTTGTGTCATTCCATTGGTGAGAAGGGCAACAAGAAAGGGCCGCTGGACGCGGTCGGCAGCAAGCTGTCGGCCGATGAGCTCCGGCAGTGGATCGTCGACGCGAAAGGCATGACAGCCAAGACCGGCGCGCTGCGGAAGCCGGAAATGAAGGCGTACGCGCTCCCCAAAGACGATGTCGATGCGCTCGTCGCGTACATGCAGTCGCTGAAGAAGAAGTAGCGCGCCGGACTGTCGAAAGCAGGAGCCTGGCTGAGGCTTACCCGTTGAGAGCTGCGCCGTCGTATCGTCCGGCCAGGCGCGCAGCCGTGTGACCCGTCTCGTGCACCAGCCCCATCAGTAGATACCGCATGAGCGTGCCGCCGACTCTGAATGCGTGACGGACCGGCCACTTCAGCTCGTCGTCTCCGAACATCGTGCCGTGGTTGGCGAGCTCGAGCGCCGCGTGGCTGAATCGGTGCGTCTGGCCGGCCTCGGCCAGCAGCTGACGCGCGGCCTGGAGCCGCGCCGACACGCCCTGGAACGTCTCGTCGTCGATGAGGTGATTCCGGTGCTTGATGTCGTTCAGCCGCTCGGCCACGGCGTAGGTCGCTCGCACGATCTCGCCGCGGGTCATGCCGTCGGTCTCGTAGGACAGGATCTGCTGCCATCCGGTGTTGAGCGATGCGCGCCGATGGTCTTCCAGGGAACGGCAGAACAGCGTGTACCCGAGCTCGGCCTGCTCGAACGCGCGGCTCCCGGGATCGAGGAAGGGCCCCAGTGGCGCGACGAACGGGCGCAGGCGGCCATCCGCGCCGAAGCGCCGGACCAGGTGCTCGCAGTAGTCCGCGATCGCCAGCGCGTCCTGGTAGCGCTGATGCGGAAGACCGACGATGAAGAAGACGTCCAGCTTGCGGCAGCCGTGCGCGAGCGCTCGCGCGATCGTGTCCTCGACGACGGCGTTGGGCCACGGCCACTTGCCGTTGACGCGTCGATGGCCCTCGTCCGGCGATTCGAGCGTGATCTCGATGCTCCAGGTCGGCACGCTCCGGCGGATCATCGCGAAGAAGTCGTCGCTGGCGGGGTAGTACAGCTCGAAGACCATCTCGTTGGACGGCTGCCGCACCTCAAGGAGCGCGAAGAAACGCTTCGCCCTCGACATGCCGCCCATGCGCGGATCGTGGACGGTGAAGATCGGCGCGCGCGAAAAGCTGGCGATGGTGTCGACGTCTGCCGCGAGCTTCTCCGGCGACCGGAACGCGGGCAGCTGGCGGTGGCAGATCGAGCGGTAGGCCGACTGCGATCCGCCGCAGATCGCGCAGTTCTCGGTGCACCCGCGCGCGGTCAGCAGCAGCGTGATCGGATACCGCAGCCACTCGAGACACGGCACGAGGTTGCGCAGGCTCCGATACTTGAACACCGATCGCATCAGATAGCCGTACGCGGGGACGTCCACGCCGTCCAGATCCGCGGGAACGTAGGTGAGGGGATTCACCACCACCGAGCCATCGGCGTGTTTCCACGTGAGATTCGCGACCTTCTCGAGCGGTCCGTCCTCGCGCAGCGCCTGCAGCAGCTGCCGCGTCGGCTCCTCGGTCGAGTCTCCCCGCAGCACGAAGTCGACGAACGGATAGCGCGCGAGCTCCTCGTGGTAGTAGCTGGCGGAAAGCCCGCCGACGAGCACGCGGCTGTCCGGGTGCAGCCGTTTGACGACCTCAGCCACGCTGAGCGCGCCCTGCACATGCGGCAGCCAGTGCAGATCGATCCCGAAGACGGGCGACGACAGGCGGGCGAGGTACCGCTCGAGGTCGAAGTCCGGATCCTGCAGCATGCGGTACGCGAGGTTGACGATCTCGACGTTGTAGTGATTCCGCTCGAGAAAACCGGCGATGCTCGTCAGCCCGACGGGGTACATCTCGAAGATCGCGGTCGAGGGCACCGCGTCGGCGACCGGTCCGAGGAAGGCGTCACGGGTCCGGAAGTCGTTGATCGCCGGTGCATGAAGCAGGATGAGATCGCGCCGAAACGGGTTACGCATGCGTGCGCTCAATCGAGCACCACGCAACTCGTGTGCCCGACGTCCTTGCCGGATTTTCGGCGCACGTCGGGAACGCGTGATTTTTGCGCGGCTTTCTCGACGGCAACGGGCTTGCTATCATGGAGGACCAGGAGAGGAACGAATATGCGCGCGATGGTGATGACGCTGACGATCTGTCTGGGGGTGGCTGCCGCGGCCGGAGCTCAGGACGCGAAGGTGACGAAAGGGCAGCAGGTCTTCGCGGATCAAAAATGCACCCTGTGTCATTCGGTTCGCGACAAGGGCAACAAGAAAGGCCCGCTGGACGGCGTGGCGAGCAAGCTCTCGGCAGGCGACATCCGCTCGTGGATTTCCGACGCCAAGGGCATGACGGCCAAGGCCAAAGCAACGCGGAAGCCTGAGATGAAGGCGTACACGTTGCCGAAAGACGACTTGGATGCGCTCGTGGCTTACTTGCAGACGCTGAAGAAGTAGAGCCGCGGGCTGGGAGCCCGCTATGTGGACCCGGTTCGGTCTGTTCTGTGCGGCGGCGTGCCTCGTATCGACGGCCGCCGCTGCCGGCCAGTCTGCCGTCAAACCTCCCGCCAACGACGACTGTCTCGCCTGTCACAGCGATCCGGCAGCCACGCGAGCCAATCGCACGACGATCGTCGTCGATCCGAAGGCGTTCGAAGCCTCGAAGCACGCGGCCATGGCGTGCGTCGACTGCCACCAGGATCTCGTCGCGCTCGAGGACTTTCCGCATCCCGACAAACTGGCGAAGGTGAACTGCGCCGCGTGTCACGACTCCGCGCAGGAGAAGTTCACGCAGGGCGTCCACGGCCAGGCCCGTCGAAACGGCGGGACGCTGGCGGCCACGTGCGTCGACTGCCACGGGATGCACGACATCAAAGCCACGGCCGACCCGACCTCACGGACCAATCATCAGAACCTCCCCGGCACGTGCGCGACGTGTCACGGCAATCAGGACATCATCGACCGCGGCCACATCCAGATCGGCAACGTCGCCGCGAAGTACCACGACAGCATCCACGGCAGGGCGATCGAGAAGTCCGGGCTCGCGGTCGCGCCTTCATGCGTCGATTGCCACGGCAGCCACGACATCAAGCGCAAGACCGACGCGACGAGCCAGGTCTTTCGCGCGAACATCCCGGCCACGTGCGGCAAGTGTCACACGGGGATAGAGCAGCGCTACGACGCCGGCGTTCACGCGGCGGCGATGAAGAAAGGCGATTCGCGCGCGCCGGTCTGTGCCGACTGCCATTCGGCGCACGCCATTCAGCGCGTGGACACCGACGTCTGGCGGCTGAGCGTCACGCGCGAATGCGGCACGTGCCACGTCGAGTCGATGCGCACCTTCCACGACACGTTCCACGGGCAGGTCACGGCGCTCGGGTTCGTCCGCGTCGCCGCGTGCGCCGACTGCCATGGCGCTCACGACATCTTTCCGCAGTCCGATGCCCGCTCGACGGTGTCGCCAGCCCGGCTCGTCCAGACCTGCGGCCGTTGTCACGACGGTGCCAGCGCCAGCTTCGTCCAGTACGACCCGCACGCCGACCGCCACGACAAAGCGCGCAATTGGTCGCTCTATTTTGCGGCGCAATTCATGAACTGGCTGCTGCTCGGCGTCTTCGCCTTTTTTGGGCTGCACACCGTGCTGTGGCTGCAGCGCGCGATCAGGGCGCAACGCGAGGTCCCCCGATGACGCTCTATCGCCGTTTCGACGCGTTCGACCGCGGTCTCCACGTCGCTCTCATGGTGAGCTTTCTCGGGCTGGCCGTGAGCGGCCTGCCGCTCCTGTTCAGCGAGTCGGTGTGGGCCAGTCGCGCGGCCCATGCGCTGGGTGGATTCCAGGCGGCGGGGATGATCCACCGGATCTCGGCGGTCATTCTCATCGGCGTGTTCCTCGCCCATCTGGGGCGCGTGGGCAAACGGCTCGTCATCGACCGGGACTTCGGCGTCCTGTGGGGCCCCGCGTCCATGACGCCGCAACCGCGCGACCTCCGCGATCTGTTCAATCACATGTCGTGGTTCCTTGGACTGGGGCCGCGGCCACGCTTCGATCGCTATACCTACTGGGAGAAGTTCGATTACATGGCGGTGTTCTGGGGCATGGGCATCATCGGCGGATCGGGGCTCATGCTCTGGTTCCCGACACTGTTCGCACGGGTCGTGCCGGGCTGGGTGTTCAATGTCGCGACGCTCATCCACGGCGAAGAGGCGTTGCTCGCGGTCGGCTTCATCTTCACGGTGCACTTCTTCAACACGCACATGCGTCCCGGAAAGTTCCCGATGGATGCTGTGATCTTCACCGGTCGTCTGACCGAGGACGAGCTTCGCGAGGAACGAGCGGACGAATACGATCGCCTCCGAGCCGAGGGGCGGCTCGAGCAGCTGGCGGTCGGGCCTGCGCCGGCCTGGGTGCTGCCGCTCGCCCGGATCGTCGCCGTCGTCGTGCTGACGGTAGGGTTCGCGGTCGTGGCGCTCATCGTGCTGACGCTCCTGAATGCGCCGTCGTAGACGATCGGGTCCTGTCGCAGTCACTTCATCGGATTCCATCCGTGGCACGGCACATCATTTGCGCAAAGAACGTCAGACTCGTCAGCGAGTGACGAATTTCCGGAAGGCAGGTGGATCATGGCCGATTCGCGGCGCTGGCTGGCGCGTGAACTCGAACACCGAGGCGTGCCGCGGCGTGAGTTTCTGCAGTTCTGCACGGCGGTCACCGCGTTGCTCGCGTTGCCCGAGTCGCTCGTCGCAGCCGTCGTCCAGTCCATCGAACGAGCTCAGAAGCCGATCCTCGTCTGGCTCGAGTTCCAGGACTGTGCCGGCAATACGGAATCCTTCCTTCGCGCCAGCCGTCCAACGGCGGCCGAAATCGTGCTCGACACGCTGTCGATCGACTACCACGAGACCATCATGGCCGCGGCCGGCCACCAGGCCGAAGCGGCGCTCGCCAAGGCCGTCGCCGAGAAGAGCGGCTACATTGCGGTCGTCGAGGGATCGATTCCGACCGGCGCCAACGGTGCCTACTGCACGATCGGCGGACGTGCCGCGCTCGATATCGCGCGTGACGTGTGCGGCAAGGCGTCGGCGACGATCGCGATCGGGACCTGCGCGGCGTTTGGCGGGCTGCCCGCCGCATCGCCGAACCCGACCGGCGCACTCGGCGTCGCCGACGCGGTACCGGGACTCAAGAACCTGATCAACCTGCCGGCGTGTCCGGCCAACGTCGAGAACCTCACGGCGCTCGTCGTCCACTACCTGACCTTCAAGACGCTCCCTGCGCTCGACCAGTATCGGCGTCCGCTGTTTGCGTACGGGAAGTCGATTCATGACAACTGCGAGCGGCGCGCGCACTTTGATGCGGGCCAGTATGTCGAAGCGTGGGGCGATGAAGGCCATCGCACCGGCTACTGCCTCTACAAGATGGGCTGCAAAGGACCGGTGACGTTCCAGAACTGTCCCAACGTTCGGTGGAATGGCGGGACGAGCTGGCCGATTGGATGCGGTCATCCCTGCATCGGATGCGCCGAGCCGGATTTCTGGGACAAGATGACGCCCTTCTACCAGCACCTCCAGGGCATCCCGGGCTTCGGCCTCGGCACGACGGTCGATCAGGTCGGGGTGCTGGCCACGGTCGGGGTCGGCGCCGCCTTCGCCGCGCATGGCGTGATCTCGACGATCAAGCGGCGCAAAGATGTGGAAGAGATGCATCGCGGGCCGGATGTGCCGCGGTCGTCGGGTGGGTCTGAAGACGTCGCCGCCGGGAAGGGAGAACGATCATGACACACGTAGTGGTCGATCCCGTCACCCGCATCGAAGGCCATCTCCGAATCGAAGCGGAAGTGGACGGCGGCGTCGTCACAGACGCCTGGTCGTCGTCGACGATGTTCAGGGGGATCGAGCTGATCCTCAAGGGCCGCGACCCGCGGGACGCGTGGGCGTTCACACAGCGCATCTGCGGCGTGTGCACGACCGTGCACGCGATCGCGTCGATTCGAGCGGTCGAACGCGCGATTGGGGCCACGCCGCCGCCCAACGCCCGCCTGCTTCGCAACCTCATCATCGCGTCGCAGTGCGTGCAGGATCATGTGGTCCACTTCTATCACCTGCATGCGCTGGACTGGGTCGACATCGTGTCGGCGCTGTCAGCCGATCCCGTCAAGACCTCGTCGCTGGCCGAGTCGATCTCCGACTGGCCGAAATCGAGCGCGACGTACTTCGCGGGCGTTCGCGATCGCGTCAAGGGATTCGTCGATCGCGGGCAGCTCGGTCCATTCGCAAACGCGTACTGGGGCCATCCCGCCTACAAGCTGCCGCCGGAGGCCAACCTGCTGGCGGTCGCGCATTACCTCGAAGCCCTGGAATGGCAGCGCGACTTCATCCGGATGCACGCGGTGCTCGGCGGCAAGAACCCGCACCTGCAGAGTTTCCTGGTCGGCGGGATGGCGACGCCGATCGATCCGGACAGGCAGGCCTCGATCAATGCCGGAACCATCGCCGGCTTGGCGCAGCTGATTGCCAGCGCCCGGGATTTCGTGAAGCGCGTGTACATCCCGGATGTGCTCGCCGTCGCGTCCTTCTACAAGGACTGGGCGGGCCACGGCGCCGGCGTCGGGAATTATCTCGTCTACGGCGAGTATCCCGAGGACGACGAGGCGCAGCCGAAGCTGTTTCTGCCGTCCGGGATCATCAGGCAAAAGAATCTGGCGTCGGTCGAGCGCGTCGACGCGGCGAAGATCACCGAGTACGTCACGCACTCCTGGTACGACTACGGGGGCGGTGACAACCAGCCGCTGCACCCGTCGAGCGGCGAGACGACGCCCAACTACACCGGGCCGAAGCCTCCGTACGAACGGCTGGATACCAGCGGCAAGTACAGCTGGCTGAAAGCGCCGCGCTACGACGGCGAGCCGATGGAAGTTGGCCCGCTGGCGCGGATGCTCGTCGCCTACGCCTCTGGCCATCCGCGCGTCAAGGAGCTGGTGGGCGCCGTTCTGGGAACGCTGAAGGTGGGACCGGAAGCGCTCTTCTCCACGCTGGGCCGTGTGGCGGCACGTGCCGTGGAGACGCAGGTGCTCGCGGAGAAGATGGGCGACTGGCTCGACGGGCTGACGGCCAACATGGCCCGGCGCGATCTGCGGATTCACGACACGGCCAAATGGGATCCGGGCACCTGGCCGGCCGAGGCCGTGGGCGCCGGCTTCCATGAGGCGCCGCGCGGCGCGCTCGGGCACTGGGTGCACATCAAGGACGGGGCGATTGCCAACTATCAGTGCATCGTGCCCAGCACCTGGAATGCCGGCCCGCGCGATGGACCCGGGAAGCGGGGGCCGTACGAGGAAGCGCTCATCGGTACGCCGGTGGCCGATCCCGAGCGTCCCATCGAGATTCTTCGGACCATCCACTCCTTCGATCCCTGCATGGCGTGCGGCGTGCACGTCGTCGACACCGCGAAGCGCGAGCTCTCGCGTGTGAGGGTGCCATGAGCGTACCAACCGCCACACCACACCTCGTGCGCGTGTACGTCTGGGAGTGGCCGGTGCGGGTCACTCACTGGCTGATCGCCGGCTCGATCGTGGTGTGCTCGGCGACCGGCCTCTACATCGGCGCGCCGTTCCTGATCGCGGCCGGACCGGCAGGCGGGCATTTCGTGATGGGCTGGGCGAAGGTCCTGCATTTCTACGGAGCCATCGTGTTCGCGCTGTCGGTCCTGTCGCGACTGGCGTGGATGTTCGTCGGCAACACGTACGCGAGGTGGGACAAGTTCCTTCCGGTCCCGAAGCAACGCCGGGAGGGCATTCTGCCGACCGTGAGCTTCTACCTCTTCCGGCTGCGGAAGCCGCCCGGCTTCGTCGGGCACAATCCCGTCGCCGGGATGACCTATTCGCTTGTCTTCGTGCTGTTCCTCACGATGATCGTGACCGGCGTCGCGATCTACTCGGCCGATACCGCCATCGGCTCGGTCCTCCGGCCGTTCCGGTTCCTGATGCCGTTGGTCGGGGGACTGCAGACCGCCCGGTGGATTCACCACGTCGTGATGTGGCTGCTCCTCGGCTTCATGGTGCACCACGTCTACAGCGCCGTGCTCATGTCCCAGGTCGAAGGCAATGGCACGCTCGAATCGATCTTCTCCGGCTACAAATTCGTGCCGCCCGACGATCTCACGTACTCGGGGTACCGCTTCGTTGACCGTCATGACGTCCGCGCCTAGACAGGGCCGGTTGCTCGTGCTCGGGCTCGGCAACGTGCTGTGCAGCGACGACGGCCTGGGCGTCATGGCGGTGAGCGCGCTGATGCGCGGGTTCGAGTGGCCGCCTGAAGTCGAGGTCCTGGACGGCGGGACACTCGGTCTCGCGCTGCTTCCGTATCTCGACGAAGCAGAGGCGGCCATTCTCGTCGATGCCATCCGCGGCGATGCGGCGCCGGGGTCGTTCATGCGTCTGGAGGGCGCGGACGTGGCGCCGGCCGTCGCGCAGCGGCTGTCGCCCCATCAGGTGGGCGTGGCGGATCTGCTCGATGGCGCCCGGTGGCTCGACAGCTATCCCGCTCGCGTCGTCCTTCTCGGCCTGGTCCCCGCCACGATCGAGTTGGGCGTCGGCTGTTCTCCTGCCGTGCAGGCCGCCCTCCCGGTGCTCGTGGATCGGCTTGTCGAAGAGATTCGGGGATTCGGCTTCGACCTGGTTCGGAGAGTGGCCAATGAAGCCGCAGGGGTTCTGGATGGCGCTGATGTGGCTGGCGTGCTGGGCCTGCAGGGGAGCGAACGGCGACTTGCCCGGAGCCTATCGCAGGATGCCGGTTCCCGAAGAACGGCTTCGATCGACTGATGCGAGAACGCGAGGGCGAAGTCTTTTTCTCACTCACTGCGCGCTGTGCCACGGGGAAGCGGCGGACGGCCACGGCGTGCGCCGCGAAGGGCTGGCGCGCCCGCCCCGCGACTTCACCGACGCGGCCTGGCGAGGGTCGACCTCCCCCAGGCGGGTGTACTTCGCGATCCGCGAGGGTGTCCACGGCACACCGATGCCGGCGTGGAAGGCGTTGGACGAGGACGCCACGTGGGATCTGGTCGCCTACGTGCTGTCGGTCGGCCTGTCTCGAGCGCCCGATCGATTTGAGCCCACTGCCGCACACCTTTACAATCTGGCTCGGCCGGTGAGCGCTCGTTCCGGATGGGGGTCTTCGGCCGGACAGGGACGAACGGACCGGAAGCAAAGGATTCGCGATGGCGCGTGAGGTGATTCGTCTCGCTCGGAACGCGATTTCTGTCGTCGGCATGGCGCTGACTACTATCAGCGCCGCCGTGTTCCTGGTCGTGTTCCTTGCCGACCTGTTGGGCCTGCACACCAACCCGTATCTCGGCATCGTCTTCTTTCTGATCCTGCCGGGCATCTTCCTCCTCGGGCTGGCGCTGATGCCGCTCGGCGCCTGGCTCGAGCGGCGGCGTCGGGCGCGGGGCCGCGGGACCACCGATCTGCGCTGGCCGCGGTTCGATCTGAACGATCCGATTCAGCGGCGCGCCGCCGTCATCCTTTTCGCGCTTACGATGGCGAACATCGTCATCGTGTCGCTCGCGGCGTACCGCGGCATCACGTATATGGACTCGCCGCAGTTCTGCGGGCAGGTGTGTCACACGGTGATGAAGCCGGAGTTCACGGCGTATCAGGACAGCGCTCACTCGCGCGTCGCGTGCGTGCAGTGCCACATCGGCCCGGGCGCGTCGTGGTTCGCCCGGTCGAAGGTGTCGGGGCTCCGCCAGGTGTTCGCGGTGTCGTTCCAGACCCACTCACGGCCGATTCCATCGCCGGTCCAGAGTCTCCGTCCGGCGCGCGACACGTGCGAGCAGTGCCACTGGCCCGAGAAGTTTCACGGCGACAAGATCCGCCGCGTCTACGACTACAGCGACGACGAGAAGAACACCGAGTCGGTGACGACGCTGCGGGTGCACGTCGGGGGCGGCAGCGAGCGTCTGGGCATCGCGCAGGGCATTCACTGGCACATGAACGTCGCGAACGAGGTCGATTACATCGCGACCGACGACCGGCGCGAGGTGATCCCGTGGGTGCGGGTGAAGGATCGGCTCGGCCTCGTCCGGGAGTACACCGCGGACGGTGTCACGCCGGATCAGCTCGCGAGGGGCGAACGCCGCCGGATGGATTGCATGGACTGTCACAATCGTCCGAGCCACGCGATGGCGGTGACGCCGGAACGCGCGGTCAACGAATTCATCGCGGGCGGCGAGATTCCCAAGACGCTGCCCTTCGTCCGGCGCGAGGCGGTCAAGGCGCTCAAGGCGGGCTATCCCTCGCAGGACGCCGCGGCGGAAGGCATCGCGCGCGCGCTGCGCGAGTTCTACCGCGCGCAGGAGAACACGACCTACATGTCGCGACGCCAGGACGTCGAGAAGGCCGTGCAGGGCACGACCGACGTCTACCGGCGCAATGTCTTCCCCGAGATGAACGTTCAGTTCGGCACCTATCCAAACAACATCGGCCACATGGACTCTCCGGGCTGCTTCCGCTGCCACGACGACAACCACAAGACGAAAGACGGGCAGAAGATCAGCCAGGACTGCGACGGCTGCCACAAGATCGAATAGCCAAAAAGCGGAATAGCTAAAGCGCGCACGCGCGACGACTAGCGACCAGCAGGGAACGGCCGACGACCCGTTCAGGCACCCGCCTTGCACCCAGCCCGACCAGCCCGGCGATTTTGC
>Ga0082335_1001898_pt1 | contig 41482 bp, 33 predicted proteins | sample Subgrocontami58m_FD_72375 | JGI IMG/M metagenome (GOLD analysis project Ga0082335, IMG submission 72375) | Subsurface groundwater microbial communities from S. Glens Falls, New York, USA - GMW37 contaminated, 5.8 m (SPADES assembly) (version 2) ...
TGTACCAATTGTAGCGTCGTATTTATCTTCCTGGAAATCAACCATAACTGCAAGAATCTTCAAAGTATCATTGGATAGTACAGATCCGTTCTGATTAAAACCTGAATTATATGGTTTCACAAAAGATTGGGCAGATAGACTGCCCAATCCAAGAATCATAAGTATGATCAAAAAAACTTTTTTCATTTTGGTTTATATTCCGCGAGGAAAACCAAGTGTAGTTTTTGTTTGAGATCCCCAACCAATTGATAAAGTAAAACGGAGAGTATTTGATAACGGATGATTTTCGCTTCCCTTAAATACATCTGTAGTTATATAACTAAAATCGAATCCGTACAATTCATAACGAATACCTGCACCAAGAGTTACGAATTTTCTATTTCCATGATCCGGATCTTCGTAAAAGAAACCGGCACGTAATGCAAATTGAAATCCTTCTTCAACATTTCCATACCAATATTCCAAACCCATTGAAGTAACAACATCTTTCATTACTTCACTAAATGATCGGTCTGTCCAAGATGTAAATATTGCCTTATAAAAATCGGGACGTTTTCCTGAACTATCTGCAACACCGATTAATAGTTTGCTAAAATCTAATGTGTATGTAAGAGAGTTGAATTCATCTTGAAATATTCTTGCTGCTAACCCAACTCTTAGATTTGTCGGTATCGGATCTGCTTGAGCTTGATCTATATAATAAATTTTGGGTCCTAGATTACTAAGATTCATACCAAGACTAAATTGATTCCCAAAATCACCTAATAGCGGTACTTCAAAATGTTCAGGGCGCCACATTGCAGCAACATCAAAACTCACAGAAGTAGCAACGCCTTTGCCTTGTTCTGCCTCAGTTGGTTTATCTGCTAGACGGCTATGTATTAATCTGAAATTTAATCCAAGTCCCCAACTATTACTTAACTTGGTTGCATAACCAAGAGTTAATGCCGCATCAAAAGATTTAAAAGTTCCAATTGGATCAGGAGAGTTTGAACTTGTCCTTACAAATTCACCGAAGTTCATATATGTTACACTTGCAGTTACGCTGCCGTTAAGATCTTCAATGTATTGACGATAAGTTGCATAGTCGTAAAATAGATCAAGATTAAATGCCGGGAGCCAATTACTATGAGTAAAACTGAATTCCGATCCTGTTAAGAAAGCAATGCCGGCCGGGTTCCAAAAAATAGCAGCTGAGTTATCAGCTAATCCGGAACCTGATTCACCAATTCCGCCAGCTCTTGAATCCGGAGCTAAAAGCAAAAACGGTACTGCTGCTTCACCTTGAGCTGAAACCTTGTTAAACGACATTATCAATGCACACACAAACAAAAGCATCGATATTTTTTTCATTTGTACTACCTCCAAAAAAGATATTTTTTCTATTTCGTTAAGTTATATTTTATCTAATTACTGCCAATTTTCCAAGTACATTATCTTTGTACTTACCATCAACAGATTCGACAATTAATTTGTAAAGATAGGTTCCGTTTGCAATTTGATTTTCATCAGCATCACGCCCGTCCCAATCTATACGAACAAATTTATCGAGTAGATCTGATTGATCTATTTGTTTTATCAATCTACCTGCAATAGTATAAATTTTTATTTTCACATTAATAGCACTTGCAACATTATGCTGGAAAGTAAATGTTGTATTTGATGAAAACGGATTAGGATAGTTAACTATGTCGCGCAATACAATTCCTTTATCACTTGATACAACTGAGAAGTTTGCTTCATGTGAAGAAAAATTATTGAATACATCCCAGGCTTTGATTTTTATTTTGTAATCACCAGTCGCCATTCCGGTAAATTTATATTTTATTAATCCTGATTTACCGCCGGAATTTAAATCGCCAATAAAACTATTTGTAAGATCTATTGGATTAGCTTCATCATCATTCAAAATTGCTTCCAGCTTATGACCGATTCCAGTTCCAGTAGTGTTTAATCCGGTTTGATCAGAAAGTTTTACTATTAGTGTAAAATCGGGATTAACGAGATACGAACTTTCATTATTGATATCATCAAAATAGATAGCAACTTCCGGTCCCTTTCCATCGTTAATAGCATTCGGATTAGTACCGCCTACCAAAACATTAGTTGAATAGCCAACACCATCGGTAGTGTTGTTTTCGATATAGGCAACTATCTTTCCATTTTTATTTTCATAAGAAATATCTTTTGGTACAACAAATTCTGTCTGAAACTCGCCATTGGTAACGGAAGTTTTCCCACGATAAACTAATCCGCCCTGCAATGTTACAGTGTAATCCATTTCTTTTAAATAAAGCGAACGCTCGGAATCATACATACTGATCACTGCATCACCATTATACTGAGCTAAAGTTCCGTTAGTGTTTCTTACTGTTCCTTTTATTTTTACAGACCCTAATGCATTAACCTGCACAACAGATTTTAAAGTCTTTCCATTAACAGAATCAATTGATATTGGATTCAGTGGTTCATCTAAACGTATAGCCGGATCGCCGAACAAATGGAATTTTTCATCATTTACATCGAATAGGAATTGTTTAGCTAAAAGATAAGCTTTGCCAATTCTAATCGGAAGATTTCCTGTCTCTCTTGTTTGGAAAAGTCTGCTGTAAAGCGAATCATTTATTGTTGCATTATCGGTTGCAAAAACTACTCTTGATGCAGAGAAAACGGCAATTGCTCCACCGTTCATCTTCACTAATATTTCTGTTGAACTAAGTTGAGTGGGGTCATCATACTTACCAAAATCGCAAGTAGCGGCCGTTAAGAAAAAATAATTTGGATTCTTTAATAGATTAACAAACGTTGATCTTTCAAATACATTTTCATGTGCCCAAAGACCAGGATTCCCATGTCCTACATAGTTAAGTATTAGTGTTCCGTCATTGATTGCATTTATAATTGCTTTATTAACTTCAGGCTTTCTTCTTCCTAACCCAGTAAAAACTGTTGGATAAGCTGCCAAATAAATTTTATCAAGATCGAAATATTTTGGAATTCTTTTATTAGCTAGATTTTCTGATTGTGATGTGTGTAAACTTCCATCATCACGCCCAACTTCCTGAGGCCCGTCATCTGCAACAAGTGTAATATTATTTCTCCACAACCCTTTTTCAAGTCCTGTTTCATACTTTATTATTTTATTAACTACAGAATCAGCTTCTTCGGCAGAATTAATATTGAGCCTTCCAATAGCAATATCATTTCGTCTATCATTACCTGAAATACGAGCATAATAATCATCTGTCGGATATGAATATATTTCATCTAAAGATTCTACTGTTTCATATAGAGGTACAAAATTTTTATTTAATTTTTCTGAATTTAGATAATCATAATCACCATCACCAAAAAGCAAAACGTAAGATGGTTTTATCTGCCAATTCACAAAAGCATACTTTAGAAAATCTCTGATGGCAGTGGGATCTAAAGAGCCGCAAGAAAATTCATTTAAAATCTCATCGACATAGAATACTTGTGTAGATAATTTATTAGGTGATTGATTAGATCTATACCCGGCATATCGTTCTGCCTGAGTCTTAAAATCTTTAGCTGTAATTACAATCATTTCACTACCGGCAAGATTACCGCGAATGTTAGAATTAGTAACCTTAACTCCGTTAATTGGAGTTTTATAAGCAGTCGATGTTACAGCAAGGTATCTGTGAACACTATATTTTGTTTCAGCAGACTGGAATTTGAATTGTCCTCCGCTGATTACAGCATTTGAAATATTTTTCACATTGGCGAAATCGGTAATATCAAAAACTTGAAGTGAACTATAATTTGTAAATACATATTCAATTGTAGCAGTTGTATCTTTTGAAAATAATAAAAGGTAATCCGCAAAAGATCCTAGTTGTCTCTGATAAGCAATTTCGAAATAATCAATATATAATTTTGCACTTGGCGAAGGTGTGTTAATTGAAAATTTCAGATTACTTCTTTCGTCGGATAATTGTCCGCCATAAATTGCTGTACCAATGTTTTCAATACCAAATATATACTGGTAAATTCCCGATACATAAGCAGAATATATCTGGCTCCCGCTTTCTTCAATACTATATGGAAAAACTGTTGCGGAAGCATTAGCAACACGGAAATTATATTTTATAACACTTGAGAGAACAATACCGTTGAGCGTTGTGAGATATGTTCTGCTTTTAGTTGTATTATCTAATTGGTCACCAAAATAATCTCTTCCGCTTCTTCCAATATTTACACTGTCTTTGTCAAGACTCTTAAATGCCAATGTTGAAATTTGTTGATATGCACCGGCAACATTCAATGATGGCTTATTTGAAATGCGTTTCCCGTTAGAACCGCCGTAAGTTAGCCAGTAATAATTTTTTTTAGAAAACGGTTGTTTAATACGTACAATATTTTTTACAGGAAAACTATATTCCCAAAATTCCTGTGGTCTTCCGTAAAAAATTATATAATCTCCAGTATCAAACCTACCATCTTCTTCACCGATAACTGTAATTGCATTTTCAATCAAACCTTGATTATTAGACTTGCTCAAATCTTCCGGAAGCGTATAACCTCCGTTGTTATAAATTTTTATAGTTTTAGGATTAAAATCAGCCGCATTAACATCAATACCAATTGCTTGTAAAAAAGTTCTATCAATTTTATATATACCTTCTTCTGGAGCTTCAAATCGGTACCAATCACCTGTAGCTAAGACCGAAGCTGATGTCTTTAGTAATTTTTTCTCAGAGATTCCCCAGTTCTTAGCAGTCTCCCAATTCAATACGATGGATTGAAAAGTATTATCCTGTATTAATTCTCTATTTGAAGGAGAAGATGCAAATGAAACTTTTATAACAATCTTTTTGTAAATCTTAATAACATTTGAGGATGCATCAAAAATAACGGGATGAATTTTGACGGATTGCACAGGCAAGTTTCTAAATAATCCATACTCACCAAATGCCACAATATCCGGAGCTGAGAAACTTGAATACTTATCTCCAGCTATGTAATTCCCCACAGATGAAAGTGAACCTTTCTGAAATTGAGGAACAGGTGCATACAGTCCTTGAAGTATAGAATAATCTGCACTTAAGATTTGAATTGTATTTCCCAATTCTGAAGGGACACCAATGTTGACTTCTCTCGCAGGAATTTGCGGAAGTCCATATTTAGTAATATTCTCAATATATCCTCCGAGTAGATTTAATTTTTTAAACGAATTACCAGAAGATGATATAGTTACTGTGTCTTTAAAGATAGGGCGATATTCAATGACGATTGAAGATCTATCGGAAGATAAAATTCTTAAATCCTGTGCATAAGCATTCAGATTTAAAACAAAAAAGAGAATAACTAAAAAGAATTTGTATTTCATCGCTCTGCTGAATGAATTAATAATATTTTTAAAATTTTTTTTCAGTATAGGAATTCAAAGCGGTAAACAAACTCTATATAGTTTTTCTCCAAATTTTCTGGGCAAAATTTAGGCAAGATATACCACGTTGTCAAGTCAAAACAAAATTACATAAAATTCAATCACATATATATGGAGTTTACTCACTTCTATTTACTATGTAATAGAGTATAAGAACATTTTTTTCCCACTATAAACCAAGTAAGACTTTGTTTTTTTTCATAGCACTAATACAAAATCCTATATGATCTTCCAAAGCAACACCTAAAGCTTCGGCACCACTTGTAATATCTTCACGGTTAACAGCGCGGGCAAAAGCTTTATCTTTCATTTTCTTTATAACCGATTTCACTTCAACTTCTTCAATTGATCTGCTCGGTCTAACATATGTTACGGCAGTTATAAATCCCGCTAATTCATCACAAGCAAAAAGTGTTTTACTCAAAAGTGTATCGCGCGGAATATTTGTATAATCTGTATGAGACATAATTGCATTTCTGAATTCTTCATCAAACTCTTTTTCTTTTAATATTTCCGATCCTTTATATGGATGTTGCTCAGCAGTAGGAAACATTTCATAATCAAAATCATGGAGTAGAGCAACGCAGCTCCAATATTCAATGTCTTCACCAAATTTTTCAGCATAAGCTCTTACACAAGTTTCTACAGCATAAGCATGTTTCAATAAACTATCGCTCTTAGTATATTCTTGAAGAATTGATAAACAAAAATTTCTATCTCTCATTATATCAGAGCTCATTTTTACTCCTTCTATTTTGATAATGGATTAAATGAAGGACATTCGTCCGCTAATACACAATCATGACATTTTGGTTTTCTAGCATAACAGACATTTCTTCCATGTGTTGCCAACCAGTGAGAAGCATTAATCCAATAACTTTCAGGTAATAATTCTTTTAAATGGTATTCAATTTTCTCCGGATCGTTTGATTTTATGAATCCCAGTAAGTTAGATAATCTTTTAACATGAGTATCAACTGCGATTGCGGGGATGCCAAATGCATTACCTGCAACAACAGATGCAGTTTTTCTACCTACACCAGATAACTTTGTTAGTTCATCAAAGTCTTTGGGAACTTTCCCATTATAATTTTCAATAAGCTGTTCACAACAGTTACGAATACTTTTTACCTTTTGCCTGTAAAATCCAGTGGAGAAAATATCCTTCTCAAGTTCCTTAGCTGAAACTTTTAGATAATCCTCCGGTTTTTTATATTTTTTGAAAAGTTTAATAGTTACAATATTTACTCGTTCATCAGTACACTGTGCAGACAAAATTGTTGAGATCAATAATTCAAAGGCAGATGTATATTCTAATGCTGGGCGTACACCCGGGTATTCTTTAGAAAGAATATCAAATATTTTTTTTGCACGAGATTTATCTTTTTTATCAACCATTGCTTAAAAATCTCTTGGCTTTAATTTGTAATTTTTCCACAGGTTTATTACTGATAATATGCTTCTGGATTATCTCTTCCACATCTTCAAGTTTCACTCCTCTGTACCAGATTTGTTCCGGGTAAATCACAATCGAAGGACCAAACTCGCACGCATCTAAACAGCCTGAACTATTCGCTCTGACCTTTGTATTCAGTCCGAGTTCCTTTAATCTTTTCTTAAATAATTCACGGATTTCCATTGAGCCTTTTTCCGAACAACATCCTTTAGGATGCACAGCTTCTCTTTTGTTCTCACAAATAAAAATATGTTTTTCGAATCTTGGCATTTGATCTATTAGAAATATTTTACAAAAAAGGGAAATAATAATTTCCCTTTGTAGCGCGTACGGGGGTCGAACCCGTGATCTCCGCCTTGAGAGGGCGGCGTCCTAGACCACTAGACGAACGCGCCATTTAATTTATGTGCATACAAAAATAACTTAATGAAGTGAATTAACAAATCTTTGTTCAACTCTTAATTAATTTCTATAAATATTAACTATAGCATCTTTTCAATTTTCTATTAGTTTTTCTGATCAAACTCTTGTAGGTATTTATTTATTTCTTCCATTTCTTTTTCAGTTAAAATATAATCCGCGGCTTGAATATTCTCTTTACATTGTTCTGCAGTCCTGGCACCAACTATTGCAGAAGTTATTGCCGGATTCTTTAATACCCAAGCAATTGCAAGCTGTCCTACAGTCTTACCGGATTTTTTTGCCATAGGTCTTAATTTTTCAACTAAGGATAATGCCTTAGTTAAAATTGGTTCTTTGAAGAAGAAATTTTTTCTCCTCCAATCGTCTTCAGTTAATTTCTTAATATCGAACTTTCCGCTAAGAAGTCCAGCTTGCATTGGACTATATGCTACAACTCCAATATTATTTTCTAAGCAGTACGGTAAAACTGATTCTTCATAATCGCGTTTAAGCATACTATATGGTGGTTGTAAGGATTGTACTTGTTCTATCTTCATGCACTTTTCAAGTAAAGAAACATCATAAGTGCTCACACCAATAAATTTTGTTTTCCCCTCTCTTTTTAATTCTACCAAAGTTCCCCAAGAATCTTCTACGGGAATTTTGGGATCTGGTTTATGGATTTGATAAAGATCAATATAATCTGTTTGAAGACGTTTTAAGCTTTCTTCAATTTCATTTCTAATACTTGTAGGATCAAGATTATTTATTGCATTACCCGAACCATCATTTATGAGTCCGCATTTAGTAGCAATAAAAACTTTTTCACGCATTCCTTTAACAGCATTACCCACTACTTCTTCAGAATGACCAAATCCATATACTGCCGCAGTATCAATCCAGTTTATTCCATTATCTAATGCTGCATGAATTGCCTTGGTTGAAACGTTATCATCGACTTTCCCCCAACCGAATTGCCAAGGACCGCCAATTGCCCAAGCGCCAAAACCAATAGTTGTAAGTTTGGGTCCATTTTTACCTAATTCTCTTTTCTGCATAGATTTATTCTTACTTATTAAATTCAATATTGAATATAAGATTTTTGAATATTCAATTATAAAAAAACATTTTAGATTAGACAGAAATGAAATTGGTGGAATAAAATATCTACCCCGCCCCCCCTCTGGGGTAAGATATATTATATTTGATAGGACTTATAGTTTTGAACTTAACAGATATTTATTTTCTACTTTTAATGTAAATATGAATGAGTAAAATATATCAGTATAACTACAGTAAATTTTTCGATAAATCAGACATTAGGTATTTCTATTTATTGCAAGAATTCCGCACAATTCTACTAAACTTGAAGAGCTACTTATGAATTCAAATACTAAATACCGTATAATTACAGTAGGTGAGACCAATAATTATAATATATTCTTTTGATGCATGTAGTAAAGTTAGAATTAGGGATTATAATTATTTCAACGAGATTGGGATATTTTTGGTGTTAATTGTTATGAATGAAAAAGAAATTCCGAAAAATAATTGTGTAAATGAAGCTAAGTAAAAACTCATGATTCCTTGATATAGATTTAGAGCTATAGCTATAAATTTAAGTTCATTAATTAATGCATAAACTAATAACAAACTTAAAAATAAATTCAATACACTTTGTTGAAATATAATTTGCATTAGTTTATTAACAATTTGGAACAAAATAGCCGTTAACAGTATTATACAAAAATAGTAAAGTTTTACAGGATCATTTTGATTACTATAACTTAATAAAATAATAATAATTGAAACTGCAAAGCACAAAAATTTCTTTTTTATCTTACTTAATGAAATAATAATTAAAAAGGTCATAATAGGATAAAATTTTAGTGTCTGAATACCAAAAATTTTATAAATCGAATAAAGAATCGGGTCGAAAAGAGCAAGAATAACAAAAAAAGAAAAAAACTGTGTTTTATATTGCCTAATCGGAGGTATTAACCAGATTAAAAATGAAAGATACTCTATTAGAATATGTATTTTCATTTACAGGTTATAATGAAATACAACCGAATTATTTACCCATAAAAAATGCTTTAACGATTTTATACAGAAATCAAAAAAAATGATCAATTATCACCATTTGTTTTTCTAGAAAATGAATATTGTACAGCATATTTAATAAGTTGTGGTAAAGTTGCGAGATCTAATTTATCCATAATAATTGCTCTTGAAGAATCAATTGTACGCTTTGCTTTATGTAGAATATCCGCAATCTCTTGACTTGTTTTACCTTCTGCTACAAGCAGTAAAATTTTTTCCTCCAACGTATTTAAGTTTAATGATTTTTTACTTTCATATACTCCTTTCAAATTGCTGAATCTTGCCTTAATCTTTTCAACTTCCTCTTCTGACTTGCCCATAAAATATTTTTCACCTTTGGCCACAGCTCGAATAGAAGCAACCAACTCATTTTTAATTATTTCTTTGGGAATTAGACCGTAAGCATTAATCTGAAAAATCTTATAAATATATTCATCAGTATTATGCATGGATAAAAAAATAATCTTTGCATTTTTATCTCTTTCCAATATTTCTTGTGCTGCCTCCAGGCCGTTCATGCCAGGCATTTCAATATCACACAAAACTACATCAGGATTAAAATTGAAATATTTATTTATCATACTATGCCCGTCTTCGGCTTCAGCTACAACACAGAAATCATCATATTGTTCAAGTATATTTACCAATCCCTGTCTAAGAATATTATGATCATCCGCTAACAGCAATCTTATTTTTCGCATGCTCAACACCTACTTTTGGAAGTTTAATAACTAGTACAGTACCCTCATTTTGATTCGAATTTATTTTTAATTTCCCGTGTAACTTCTCAATTCTTTCCTTAATGCTAAAGAGACCTGTTCCTTTACTTTTGAATTCTTCGGCATCAAAGTAATTTTCAGGAATCCCAACCCCATTATCTGAGATAATAATATTAACAGATTTTTCATTTAGCTCTAACTGCACTGAAAATTCATTTGCTTTGGAATGCTTAATAATATTATTCAATGATTCCTGAATGACCCGATAAATACAGATTTCCAATTCAGGACTGAGTTTTTCTTCTTTACCAAGGAATTCAAATGATCCGTTAATCTTAGAGCTTTCCGATATATAATTTACTAAGCTCTGAATACTTATTTTAAGACCAAGGTTAGTAACTTCAGAAAATTTTAATGTTCGTGATAATTCTCTTATTCGTTGATAAACAGCTTCCAAATCAGTTTGAATCAGATCTTTTTCGTAATCTTCAAGATTGGACAATTTTAATTTAATCATTATTAACTTTTGTCCAATGTCATCATGTAATTCGGCTGCAATGGACTTTTTCAACTCATCATAATCTTTATCAAGCTTATCAGCGAAATTTTTTAACCTATTCTTGTAATTCTCGAGATCTGATTCATACTTTTTTAATTGAGATATATCATGGAGATAAAAATTTGTAAAACCTAATTGAGGATATACTTTTGCAATAACTGAGAAAACTTTTCCGTTGATGTTTTCTATAAATGTAGCGTTATCAGATCTATTTTTTAGTGATGGTAATATTTCATTAATTTTTATTTCCTTTTCTTCAATATCAGAAAATATTTTTCTTGACGCTTCATTAGTTTGTATAATATTTCCTGATGCATCCGTTCTAATCAGCGGTTCCGGATCCATTTCTGCAAATAGAGCCATTAATTCTGCTTTCTCTAATAAAAATCTTTGGTTTTCAGTTATGGATTTTTTTTGAAGCGGAAGAACTACTTTATAAAAGACTAAAATAATTACACCAATAATGCTTACGCTTAATATCAAAGCAAAGAATAATGGATTCTCAAAGGTTAAGAATTGATTAATATAATTATCCAAATTATTCATTGTGATTTCAATTCAACATATACAACTTTGATTGAACAATATAATATTCCCTCTTAAATCTTTTTAATTACATTCTTTTAATAAACTAATAGTTATCTGTAAATAAATCCATTCCTAAATTATCTATAATGAAAAGTATTGGGAATGCATAGTACTTGTTCAAGCAGTAGATTAAACTAATTTTAGTCAAATGAATATTGATAAATGTTTATTTTCATTTGATTCTTGAATCAACCTTAAAAGTGTATTAAGCAGTATATTATAATTTGTCGGTTTGCTGATATACGCATCACATCCTGCGTCAATAGAATTTATTCTATCTTCATTATATGCATGAGCTGTGTAACAGACTATGGGGATTTTAGAAAACAAAGGATGTCTTTTCAGTTCTTTAGTTAAATCTAATCCGTTTTTATAGCCTTTAATTGAAATATCCATTAATATAATTTCTGAACGTTCCTTAAATAAAAATTCATAGCACATTTCTGCTGAATCACAAACCTCAATTCTAAAATGTTTTTTTAAGAAATAATATAAAAATTTTTGATTTTCTAAATCGTCTTCAACAATTAATAATTTTGGTAATTGATTAAGATTGTCTACCATACAATAATTTTTTCTTAGAATTTATATTTATAATTTCTTTTGCGGGTTAATTTACTTGTAATAAATTTACAAAACTTCAATTTCTTTACCCCAGTAGAACTACTGTAATTTTGGGGGAGTCTTAATAAGTCAATCAGCTGAAAAAGCTTGAAAATTGATAATATTGAAAACTTTACACTTAGTTAAAGGTAGTTTTATAGATTTTTTACAGTAGAACTACAGTATCATCAAATCTGTTTTTCATAGAAAAATCTATGAAGATTTCAATGATTATAAGTCTTGAAACAATTCAAACTAGTGCTTAAGAAAAGCTAAAAAATCATATACTGATTTATTTTCAAATCTTTGACGAATCTCTAAAAATCCCTTCCCATAAATTGTATCAGGATCAGTCTCAAGTAATTTAATTTGTTCCAAAGCAGGATCTTGATTCAGAGTTTTCAGATAAAGGTACGATGCATAATTACAACTTCCTTCATTTATCTTTTGAGAAAAATTATTCTTAGTATTTTCATAAATCCACGAGTGCATTAGTTCGTGAGCAATAATAGATTCTATTTTTATAGAAGACATTCCATTTAATACATAAATAGTGTGATAAGTGGTTTGATTAACTAATTTATCATCAATGTATTTACTCAACGATTTTGAGTCACAATAACCTTGAGTGTTTTCATTATAGTTTTTTGCTTTACTTCTGAGAACATTTCTATCAACGCCAATTATTTTAATATTCTTCAAATTAAATTTTATACCGACACTTGATAGACGTTCGGAAACTTTAACCAATAGTCTTGCCATCTGTTCTTGGTCAAAGACTGCTGTTGAATAACATTTATTGCAGATATGTCTGCCATCAGCATAATCTTTACCACCATTAGTTAAAGATTGACAAATAATTCTGTTACAACAATCGCATTGGTGCAATTCATTTTTATGGTAGGAGTGATATTTGTTCTGATAAATATCTTCATAATACTCACCTTTTAATGGCATATTGCATACTGCACACTTAGGAAGAATATAATTTTCATAACACGATTTATGATATTTTTTATTTTCTTTTACAATATATTCTTCATTAAGCGCCTTTTTACAGTAATCACAAACTAATCCTTCAACTTTAATATAACAGTCGAGGTGATAATAGCTACCGTCTTTTCTCATAAAACTACCAACTATTTGTTTATTACATTCAGCGCATAAAAAATGTTCTAGATGATAAGCTTTACCATCTACAAGCATATATTTACTACTAATAATCTGTTGACAGTACACACAACGAATTTTAGTCTGTGAGATGTTTTGAGACTGAATGATTAAGAAAAGAATTATTACAATATTCTTCAATTTAGAAATAAAAAAATGTTTGTATAAAATTTAATTAAAGACATTTGTTAATTTTCTTTTTAAATAAAATTATTATCAATATAAATAGAGCATCAATCAAATAAAATCATTTTCTTGATCACATTATAGTTTAAATAGAAACTATTTTAGAATCTTCTGAAAAAAAGTTTTGTTATAACTTATTAAAACTGATTGATTCTTAGATATTGATATGATTGGAATGTAAGTTCTTTTGTTAGAAAATTACGCTGTTTTTTCCCAGAATGAATTAACTATCCCTAAATATTTTTTCTTTTCATCTTTTGGTAAAAAACTTACATCAACGGCAGTTGTCGTCAATTGTTGAAACTCCTTATCAGAGTAACCCCACTCATTGTAAATCAAATCGAACTCATCTGTTATATTACTCCCAAACATCGGTGGGTCATCTGAATTAATAGTTACATTAACTCCTTTCTTAAATAAATCCGAGAAAGGATGTTCGTTCAAAGATGAATAAACTTTAGTTTTTATATTACTCGAAATACAGATTTCCAACGGAATTTTTTCTTCAACCAAATAATCAATTAAACGTTGATCTTCTATTGCACGTACACCATGACCAATTCTCTCTGCTTCAAGATCAATTATTGCAGACCAAACGGATTCCGGTCCCGCAGCTTCCCCGGCATGAGCAGTTAATCTAAATCCACGTTTTTTCGCTTCTCTAAAAACTTCTTTGAAATCGGAAGCGGGAAAATTTCTCTCATTCCCGCCCAATCCTAATCCTATAATTCCTTTATTCAAGTATGGGGTAATTTGTTTCAATCTATCCATTGCAGTTGCTGAACCATGATTGCGAACGATGTCTACAATCAAACCGCATTTGATTGGAAAATCTTTTTCTGCTTTTCTAATACCTGATATAGTTGCTTCTGCAATTGTTTCTACTTTCAATCCGCTCGGTTCAAAATCCCATGGCGAGAAAAATACTTCGGCATAGATTACGTTTTGAGAAGAAAGATTTTTAATTGTTTGATAAGTAGATTCTTCAAAGTCTTCGGCGGTTCTAAAAAATTTATTTTTCCAGAACCACATTTCTATGAAATGCTGAAAGTCTTTGAATACAAATTTCTGCTTAAGTTCATCAATGCTTTTTACTTCAAGATCATTATATTTTTTTATCAAACCAAACAAGAATTCAAAAGTAAAAGCACCCTCAAGATGAAGGTGCAATTCTATCTTTGGCATTCTTCTAATTATTTCAGAAATATTTTCTTCTTTCAAGTTATTGACCTAACAAAATAGAATTATTACTGAAAAATAAACCTGCAAAACAAGCCGTTAATAAGCAAGCAAGAGTTGCGCCCAGCAAAGCACGAAAACCAAGTGAAGTCATTTCTTTCATTTTATTTGGTGCTAGAGCAATATAACCACCGACATAAATAGCTACAGAAGCAACATGTGCAAAACCGGTTAAAGCATAAGTAACCATTACTGCTGCACGAGGTGAGATTGGTGTTGCGGAAGAAAATTGTGCTGCAAGATCTTGAAATGCAGTTACTTCAGTAAGAATTAATCTTTCGCCAATTAACTTAGCTGCAGGAATTGCATCGTTAAATGGAACGCCAATCACAAGAGTAAAGGGATAGAACAAATATCCAAGTAAACCTTTCAAAGTCCAATCAACGTTAATCGAAAACCAACCATTTAATTGAGTTCCAACCAAAACAAAAATTTTATCTGCCAATGCCATCAAACCGAGAACTGCAAGCAGAAGCGTTCCAATTCCTACGACCAATTTTACTCCTGAGTTAGCATTATTAATGATTGCTTCAAATAAACTGCTTTCTCTTTCATATGATAATTTAACTTGCTGTCCAATTGTTTCGGGAGTATCTGTTTCAGGACAAAGAATTTTCGACATGATGATTGCCGCCGGAATGTTCATGATAGATGCCGAGACCAGATGACCAGCAATTGTCGGGAAAGTTCCTTTTAATATCATAATGTATGCAGCTAACATGCTTGATGCGATAGTTGCCATTCCTGCTGTAAGAATTGTATTTAATTCGGAACGGGTCATTCTATTTAAGTAAGGTTTAATTATTAATCCCGCTTCAACACCGACAAACACACTTGATGAAGCACATAATGATTCCGCACCGCTTATCCGCATCAGTTTAGAAAAGACGTAAGAAAACAGCCGGATGATTCTGCTCATAATTCCGGTGTAGTAAAGTACACCAACTAGAGCGGCAAAGAAAATAATAACAGCTAATCCCTGAAAAGCTAAAATAAAACCAAGAGAGGTTTCGCCCGATGCAGAAGTTGTTCCCGGTCCTAATGCTAATCTTCCAAAGACAAATTGCGTCCCATAGGTTGCACTGTCTAAAACACTGTTCACAATACTATTGACAACAAGAAATACTTGAGTACCAAACGGTAGAACAAATACAAACAATGCAAAGATTAATTCAATTCCAAGTCCCCAAAAGATAACGCGCCAGTTAACAACTTTTCTATTTGTAGAGAGGAGCCAGGCCAACAGCATTAAAATCGGAATTCCCAAAACGTTAAATACTCTAGATATATCCATGCGAAACCTCTGTGTGATTATTTGTCTATTGTAATTCCTTCAACTTTTAATTTCTCTTCGGTAACAAGTCTATCAATCTCTGTTGGAACTTTATAAACTTTTGGTCCCAAATCTTTAGAGGAAAGTAAATAATGCAAACATCCAAGCTGAACTGAGAATGATAAGTCCATAATATCGGCTGGGTGACCAAGTCCTCCAGCTATATTAATTATTCCGCCTTGTGCAAGTACGTAAACTTTTTTGCCATTAGTTAGTATATATTCTTCAATTTCATTTCGTACAACTTTAAATGATTTTGCATCTTTCTTCAACGATGGAATATCAATTTCAAAATCGAAATGGCCTGCGTTTGATAAGAATGCGCCGTTCTTCATCCGCTCAATATGTTCCATCCTAATAATATTGCTAAATCCAGTTGTGGTAATAAAAAAATCTCCAAAAGAAGAAGCATCGAACATGGTCATAACACGATTACCATCCATTCTTGCTTCAAGAGCTTTCCATGGATCTATCTCAGTTACAATTACCTCTGCACCCATGCCTTGTGCTCTCGCTGCTACTCCTCTGCCTACCCAGCCGTAACCTGCTACTACAACAGTTTTCCCGGCAACATTCATATTTGTTAACTGGGTAATTGCGGTCCATGTTGATTGTCCGGTACCATATCTGTTATCGAACAGATGCTTTGATTTTGCATCATTGACAGCGATCGAGGGATAAAGAAGTTTACCAGACTTCTCCAATTCTTTCAAACGGTTAACACCTGTAGTAGTCTCTTCACAAATTCCTTTTAGATTTTTACCATATTCCGAATGAGAGTGTAAATATTCACAAATATCGCCGCCATCATCAACCGTTAAATCCATATTGTTTTTTAAAATTGTTTCTAGATACGACCAATATTCGTCACGATTAGCTGCATGTTTTGCATAAACATGTATCCCATTTACTGCCAGAGCCGCTGCAACTTCATCTTTTGTTGATAAAGTATTACTGCTTGTTACCCAAACTTCGGCACCAAGTTTTTTTATCGTTAATGCTAAGTAAGCTGTCTTTGCTTCAAGATGAATACACAGGGCAACTTTTTTATTTTCAAACACATTCTCAGTTTTAAATTTCTGATATAAATTATCCAGAACAGGCATCCACTTGGATACCCATTCTATTGATTGTCTGCCTTTTGAGGCAAGTTTAACGTCTCGAACAATAAAATCATTTTCCATCATAACCCCTTAAGTTCTGTAAAAGTAAAATTAATTTAGACCTGTAATGGATCCACCAAAGCCGATCGAAAACCTAATCTCTCTTCCGGGTACAGGAGAACCTTTTGTGAATTGCAATTCTTTATCTCCAAGATTATTTACCTCCAACCTGAAATTAAAATTAACACCAAAAAGATTTGGAGTAACACCAATGTTTGCATTAATTAAACTGTAACTATCCATCTCGATTTTATTATCGGCATCATGAAACCTTTTACCGACATAATTATAGAAAACATTCAAGGATGCTATTCCTGAATTCACGTTTAATAAGAGATCAAATTTATCTTTTGGTCTGTAGATTAAATATTTTCCGGATGTTGGCAGGTTTTCACTATCGTCTTTTGCATTCATATAAGTGTATGATCCTTGAATCTTTAACGCATTATCAAATCCTCGCCAAGTAACTTTTGATTCAACGCCGGTGATACTTGCATTGGCAACATTTGTCGGCGTCCATTTAACTGTTGTTGAAGCCCACAGAATTAAATCTTCAAGCTTGCTTGCAAAATATGTTGCTTCAATACTCCAGCTTCCCATTGAAATAAACTGAGCGATAAATCCGAAATCATAAGTAATACCTTTTTCGGGTCTCAGGTTCGGATTACCAACCGTCCATGTATCTTCCGGCCAGTATAGATCATTATAAGTCGGAGCTCTGAAGACTCTTCCGATATTTCCTCTGATTGATCCGCGCCATTCATCATTATGACTTAATGTTATTCCTACTTTAGGAGAAAATTGAGAACCGATTCCTGCTTCGGGATAACTATCAAGACGCACTGCAGGCACAACGGTTAATTTCCAAAGTTGATCAATATTATAGCTCCAATCATTCTGAAAATAAAAACTGTGAACGTCACGAACATGATTTCCAATAAAAGGCACCTCAGAATTCAGAACCAACCGTTTACTTTGAAGATCATCCCGCCTGAATTCATATCCGTACGAAAGTAAACCATATTCGTTCAGGTCGGTAAACACCTGCAATAAAGCACCAAGTCCTTTACTATTATATATACTTTCTTCTCGTCCGCTCCACGATTCAGGATTTATATAACGGTATTCGTTATTAATCATGTAAGTATTTACATTAAACGCGAACGGACCAAAGATTAATCCTTCATAAGTTATACTTGAGTGATTGTTAATTGTTTTGCTTCTCGCAGTAAGATTCGGATAATCAATAGAACCCGGCGAACCGTTATTCGATTCACGGTATTTATGAAAGGCAGATAAACGGGAATGATCATAGAATGAGTAGCCGGCTTTCAAAAAAATGTTATCAGATTTTGTATCGGCATTAATAAGATTTGTTTTAATTCCCTTCTTATTTGTGTATTCAAAATCTCCATCGGATTGAGTTCTATTGTATGAAGCGAAATAATCGAAATTGCCAATACCCTGTCCAACAAAAGCATCATAAACTCGTGTTTTGAATGAGCCGAATGTTCCATTTGCCCGGTAGTTGAGAAGATTTTTTTTCGCCATAGATTTTGTAATAATATTTATTACTCCGCCTACAGCATCGCTTCCGTATAAAGCTGCATGACCACCTTTAACGACTTCGATCCTTTCGATCATATCAATTGGAATTGTACTCATATCCACAGAAGATTGCTGTGCGTTGTTCAAACGTTGTCCATCAATAAGAATTAAAACTTGAGAATCGGTTGAACCGCGTAGCGAAATAGATTCAAGTGAACCCAAAGCCCCGTAAGATTTTATTAACGTTCCTCCGATTGAAGAAAGGGCTTCACCGACATTTTTTGCATTCGATTCGGCAAGTTTTGCAGTCGTTAATACTTCGGTAGCAACTGAAATAGAAGTAACAAGCGCTTCATTACGGGTTGCAGTAATTACAACTTCGGAAAAAGTTAATTCATCATTCTTAAGTATAAAGTCAATTGTTAGACTTGTATCTCCGCCAATATTTATCTCGCGTTCTTGTTTAATATAATTCAGCATACTGCAAACAACAGTCCATTTACCAGCGGGAATTTGTGTTACCGAGTATATTCCATATTCGTTTGCAGAACTGCCTATGTGTGTTCCTTTCAGATAAACATTTGCACCTAAAAGAACTTCTCCTGTTTTCTCATCCTTAACAGTACCGCTGATTGTATTAGGGTTCTGAGCAAGCGACTGACTACAAATAAGAATGGAAAAAATTATTATAGTAACTTTTATGATTGAGGCTTTCATTTCATTTTCCTCATCTTGGTTTTCATTTTACGTAGACCGTAAATTAAAACAATAGAAATGCACGGAATATTTCATCCGTGCATTTCATTAGGTTGATATTATCTAAATATCTGAAACTACATTAAGCTTAGTCCAACTGTCATTCTTATTTCTCTGCCCGGTAATGGGTAACCATCGTTCAAACGGTAATCTTTATTAAAAATATTGTTTATGTCTAGCCGTGCTGTCCACTTCATATCAAATAATTTCGGATTGGCAGATATATTCATATTCCATCTACTAACGTCCGGTAAAGCTGCAGTGTTACCTGCATTTACAAAACGTTTGCTGAGGAACTGATAATTAATATTAAATTCAAAGATGTCTATAGCAAGCGCTGTGTTAAAATCAACTTTGTGGTATGGACGGTAGAAAAGTAATTTCCCGTCATTTACTTTACCACTTTTATCACGTGCATCCATATAGGTGTGGTTAATCTCAACTTTAAATTTACTATCAAAGAATTTTGTACCTACATACGACTCAAGCCCACTTGTAAGCGATTTATCAACGTTTGAAGGCGTCCATTTACCATCTGATACTCTAGGTGCCCAGATAATTTGATTGGTAATGTCACTATTGAAATAATTCATTCTTATCTGTGTATTGATAAATGGAAGAGTAACACTGTAACCCAATTCAATGGTTGTTCCATCTTCCGGTTTTACATTTGGATTTCCAACAGTGAATGCATCTTCAGGCCACCACAAATCATTAAAGGTTGGAGCTCTGTATGATTTACTCCAGTGTGCAGCTATATTAAATGCGTATTCATCAGTACTTGCTAGCATAAAACTAATTTTGGGGCTGAGTACTTTTTCAAAATCAGAAGGTGCGTCATAACGAACGGCAGGTACAATAGAAATATTATTGAAATAAAATCCTACATTTTTAAAACCAATATTTGCAGAAAGGTGTGCACCATGAGTATTACGGCTTTTATCTCCAATAGCAGTACTATTTGCATTATCATTGCGATAAGAATAACCATAGGTTAGATTAATCAAATCACTGACAGGATTATTTTGAGTTAATTCCAATCCGTAAGCAAAAACTTTTGAGTCGCTATGAGTTCCACCGCCAAATGCATCGGGATCGTCATACTTTATTCGGGAGTATTGATAATAGCTATTAGCATTTAGATCTGCTTTCCCAAATATCTCTTTTGAATTGTAGTTAAGATTAAAATAAGAATTATTTGTTACTGTAACTGCTCGAGGTGATGCGCTTGCAAAATTTTTAAGTCCTTTAACACTGCCGGGTACACCAGTTTCTGATTGTCCAAGTTGACCAGTGAAGAGAAGATTTGAATTATCCTGTAACTTGTAACCAAGCTTTACAAGTCCATCGTCTCCTTTAGAATAATTATTAGTTCTTGTTTTTTCTAACCCATAGAAGTCAGTGTACTTAAAATCACCATCACTTTGTCTTCGTTTATACGATAAATAATAATTAAAGTTATCTAACGTATTAGAAGTATAGATGTTATAGAACTGGGAATTAAATGAACCATAAGTAGCTCTTAAACCAAGATCCATTTTAGATGTCTCTTTAGCTTTTTTAGTAATGAAATTAACTACACCCCCAACAGCATCAGAACCATAACGAGCAGAATTTCCGCCGCGTAGAACTTCAACTGTCTCAATAGCGTCAATTGGAATTGTAGTAACATCATATCCGCCGCTCTGGGCATTATTCATTCTTTGACCATCAATTAAAATTAGAATTTTGTTTGAAGTTGCGTCACGAATATTAATTTGACCAGAACGAATGTACACCCCTGGAATTGTTTTGAGTGCTTCAGCCATATCTTCTGCATTTGTTTCTTTCGATAATGATTGTGCAGAGACGACTTCTTTGTTGGTTTTACTTTCTTCTTTTGTCTCTTGAGCAAAGATTAATCCTCCAAAAACAAAAGCCACAATTAAAAAAGTTAGAAATAGTTTAGTACTTTTCATTACATCCTCCTGCGTTGGTTTAGTTGTGTTGTTGTTTAGTTTTTATATTAATAGCAGAATCCTTTGTGTCTTTCCAGCTTGTTGGTCCGTTTAATAGATTAATTTCAGGATGCTGTCGAAATTGATTCCACTTTGTAGCTTCAACCGGATCTGCCCATTTGTTTTTTATAAAATCTCCGTAAGGAGGCACATCAATAAACACAGGATTAGTTATAGAATACATCGGCCATTGCCCGAATGCCTCGGCAAGAATCCAACCGTCTTTATCCATTATAATAGTTGTGCTATCGCGGTAGGTATATGAAGTATCAGTCGTAAACTTCTTAATTATTTTCCCGTTATATATTATTCTAACACCGTCTTCGGACTTTAAGAGTTGTTGATTTGCAAGCACGTTAACGCCGATTTTTATTTTCCCATCGCGTGTTGCCTTTAAAACATCACCGGGGGTTTCTCCGTTTATTGTAAATAAAAGAAGAGGACCAAAGTTCGAAGTAAGGAATAGATTCCCTTTTTTAATAGCGGATTTAATATTCGACTCGGATAATTTTCCGCAATATGCATACGTTCTTGGATTGCCTGTCGTAATAGTCCAATAATGTTCTCCTTTGGGATAAGAAGTAGTTCCATAAATATCATGACAGTCAGAGCCGGCAATTCCGGAAATTTTATTCCCTTCATTTAAGTATGAGAACCACGAATGAACAGCAAGTGTATTTATGTTAGTATGTGCGGTATCCCAATCGTTATAGGTAAATGAATGAGGCGGTTCACCGTTCCATACTTCGATTGCATCTAAATTCTTTACTTTACCCCAGGATTTATATCTGCCTGCCCAATCCCACGCTTGAAACGGATGATTGACAGCTATCAATCCATTTTGCTGATGGGTAAGGTCAATCATATTTTGAACATCTTTACTATCGTCAAAAATTGCCCGTGCCCAAATATTCGGATTGCCAACATTTTTCCCGTTCATCTTCTCAATAAATGCTTGGTTAAGATGCCCGTAACCATTTTCAATTGAGGTTGTTGATGCTTCGGTAGAAATTTCACAACCTGCGATTGGGATAAAATCTTGTGTTTTATTTCCGAGCCATTCCTTTTTTCCTGTATCGGAATTATGATCGGTAAGCATCCCCCACGATAAACCAACTCCTTTCATCGCATGCGCAATTTCGGAAGGGTCCTGATGTCCGTCGCTGTAAATACTATGATGATGAGCATCGCCGGAGAACCAGCCGAGTTTGCTTAAATCGTATAATCTTTTCAATGAAACATTGTATTCAATCCCGTTAAACTCTTTTTCCCTAATAACAAGTTTTTCCTTGACCAACAGCCATTCCGGACCTTTCGTAATTATCAAAACAATTGTATCGGCAGGAACCTTTACGGAATAGTATCCATCTTTTGTAGAATATTTCATTTGAATTAAATTGTCCGTTCTCCCGTCAACCTTTTTATCTCCGAACGCCATAACAACCTTGGTTAACGGATAATACCAGACTTGCACTTGAGCAATTAACGGTTTGCCGTTTTGATCGGTGATCTTTCCATAAATAACTTGCTGAGAAGTTTTAGGAATTAATATTTCTTTTTTCTGCGGGAATAAATTTGAGACGGTAACAATTATGAAAATAACTGCAAACAATAGAAGGTTTTTAATGTTGATCTTCTGTGTTGTCATACAACCAGTCTCCTTGTTTACAATTTTTATTCTGTTGAACTAACTGTTCTTATTCACTTACTAATAGTTCTGTTAACCTTTCTGCGTAATTTTCAAAATCAATATTATTGACTTTACTTAAGCGCTCTTTAATTTCATTAGGAAATACATCTGAACCAGCAAATGCACCTGCAATACTTCCTGCGATTGCACCAATCGTATCACAGTCTCCGCCTAAATTAGCTGCGGCCTCAATTGTTCTAAGTGGATCGCCTTTATAGTATACTACCAGAGATAAAGCCAAAGGAACTGATTCAGACATTGCCACACCTGCACCGATATAATCATATAAGTCTTGCCAAATTTCTGTTTCAGCTTTTCCTGAACGAATGATTTTTAATGCGTGTTCTGCACGTTTTATTATTGATGCCCCGTACCATTGCCTTCCTAACTTCATTCCTTCTTCGGCTCCGTACATAAACGCATCTATTATAGTTTCCAAATTTTTGCTCACCATTCCAGCCGATACAGCACAAGCAACTGCAGAGGCACCTGCTATTGCGATATTTGTATTATGAGTTGGTACGCATATTTCAGCAACATCTTTTACTACTGCATCATAATCTCCTGGATTAACGATTCCTGCTGGAGATATTTTCATTGCGGCACCGTTAGTATCACCCATCCACCCTGCTTCATCAATAGAGACGCCTGAATCAATCATCTTTAATGCTCTTAACGAGCTGGGTCCGAGGATCAAAGTCTCAAAAGCATTTAAGCTTTTAGCCCATTCCAATAATTTTCTTGCAACACCCTCTTTGGAAAATTTTTTCTCTTCAAGAAAAAGATCAACAAGTAATAACGTTTGCTGTGTATCGTCCGTAACTTGTCCGGCTTTCATCCCGTTGTGAATCACATGTCCAATTGGCGCAGGAAGTAATTGGGTAATTCTTTCTGGAAACATTTTTCGAATCATAATCGGGTTCATAAGCGAAGTAGGCATACCCATTGCGTCACCGTAAGCAACACCTAATAAGGTCCCGTAAACTTTTTTGAAAATAATTTGTCTTTTTGTTTTACTTATTTTTTCGTCCAGTAATATTTGATTTATCATTATAGTACTCCGATGTTTTTCGATCTGACCCAGAAAGCAAATGCAATTAATATTACTTCACTAAAGCAAATCAGATAATCTCTTGTTTTCATTTTTATTTCATTTAGATCCGTTGTTGTCTTCATCGCGCCAAATCCTCTATTAAGCATAGCAATTGCAAGATTATCCGACATTCTGAGCGAATCAACGATCAAAGGAATGAGCACTGTTATATAAGAACCGATGCTTTTAATGAGCCCGCCTGTTCCTATTTCAGCTCCCCTTGCTTTTTGTGCTTCTTGAATCATCTCAGATTTTTTTTGCATCGTAGGAATAAATCTTATTCCAGTAGCGATAATGAAAGCGAATTGGTGCGGAATTTTTATTTTTTTTAACAACTGTAAAATATCTTCGATTGGCGTTGTGTATGTTACAATGGTTGATGTGATTACCATGATTAGAATTCTTAAAACTAAAGTAATCCCGAATAGAAATCCTCCTAGTGTAAATGGAACAGTTCCTAACGAGAAAAGTGTTTTCTGATTTTCTTCTGAAATGAAATTAGTTGCAGGATAAGTGAATCCCGTAATCATGAGCATCAAAATAAAAATAGGCAACAGTGGTTTAAGTAATTTCTTTATTCCTGAAAACGGCGTTCTGATAGTGAAAAGAATTATGCATACACAAAGGACAATTAATAAATTAATTATCGGTGAAAGGAACACAAACGAGATAATTGTAAATACCAAAAATCCTAACGCTTTAGTCCTAACATCTAACTTATGAACGTAACTTTCCGTAGGGTAATATTCAATTAACATTTCCTTTCCAGGCTAATTGTTCTAACAAGTCATTTTGTAATTCATTTACTGTAACCGGGTAATTTTTGTAACCTATACTTCTTAACTCTCCGGCAAGGATTACACAATCGGGTGCAGTTATAGATGCCGATTTTAAAATTTCAGATTCATAAAAAACTTTCTCAGGCGGACCATCAAGCATAACTTTACCGTTTGAAAAAACAATTACTCGATCTGCATATTCAGCTGCAAGAAGCATGTTGTGAGTAATCATTAAAATTGTATGTCCTTGTTTATGAAGTTTATCGAGCATCTCCATCATTTTATTTGTTCCATCCCAGTCTTGACCGGTAGTCGGTTCATCAATAATTAAAATCTTCGGTTCCATTGCAAGAACAGTAGCAAAAGCTAATTTCTGCCGTTCCCCTTTTCCGAGCGTGAACGGATGACGATTCTTAAATTTTTCTAATCCGACAAATTCCAATGCATTATTTATTCTTGTTGACCTTAATTCCTCTGTTAAATTCATTTTCTTCAATCCGAACTCGACTTCCTCATAAACAGTCGCTGAAAAAATTTGATGATCGGGATTCTGAAAAACATAGCCCACTTCTTTACTCAACTGTGCAGTTGTAAGCTGACTAATGTCATTTCCATTTATAAAAACAGAGCCGCTTGTTGGTCTCAGCAATCCGTTCAGCTGCTTTGAAAAAGTTGTTTTACCTGCACCATTTTTTCCTATTAGAGCAACGAACTCACCTTTGTGAATTTTGATATTCAATTCTTTTAATGTGGAATTCTTTTGCTGATAATTAAATGACAAGTCTTTCGTTTCAATTGCAACCGGATTATTTTTTATCGAATAATCTTTTTTCAAACCATTATTAGACATTTTGAAAGATATTAAATGACTTTTTGTGAATTGAAGAAATTCATTTTTGTTTATAAAGACGGTATTTTGATTTACAAGACCACACTCTTGTAAACAGTTCCCTATTTCTGCAACTTCAGGAGGACGAATACCTACTTTTTTTGTGAGACTAACATTTCTAAAGAGAGTTGTTGGATTTCCCTCCAAAATTTTTCCCCCGTTGTCTAAAACGATTATCCTATCAGCATATTCTAACATCTCCTCGGTATCATGTCCGGAAACTAAAATCGTTACATCACCTTTTTTCTTCAATCCTGATAAAAGTCTGTATATCTCCCCCCTTCCTGCCGGATCTAATTCAGAAGTTGGTTCATCAAGAACTAATATTTCCGGTTCCATTGCAAGAACTCCGGCAATTGCAAGTCTCTGTTTTTCTCCGCCAGATAATTCCGATGTCATTCGTTTCTCGTAACCTTCAAGTCCTACTGCTTTAAGTGATTTACTAACAACTTCCCGTATCTTTTCTTTTCCAAAAGCAAGATTTGAAGGTCCGAATGCAACATCTCTCTCAACTGTTATTCCAAAAATTTGTGTCTCGGGATCCTGCAGAACTAATCCGATAAAACGCGCCATTGTTTGAACACGATACCGTTGAGTGTTCATTGTATTGACGATTACATTACCTTCGAATTCACCTTCAAGAAAATGCGGAATCAATCCATTTAAAAACATCATAGCTGTCGTTTTGCCAGCTCCAGTTCTGCCCATTAGTCCAATAAACTCACCTCTTTCAATTTTGAAATTGAGAGCATTGAAAATATCCGTTAGACTATTTTCATATCTAAATCGTATAAGATCAACCTTAAGTGAACCTCTTTTAAGCATTTCAAACATTTACCGCTTCCTTAACTCACCAATTACAGTAACTGGTTTATCTATTTTATCTTTTAAAAGATCCAATTTGTTTTTTGGTAAAGAGACAATACAACATGTAGATGGTCCGCCGGATTTTGTAACATCCAAAGTTATCCCCTCATAACAGAAAGGAGAAAGATCGGCACTCTTTGCTAGTTCTCTAAACTCATAAGTGATTCCCTTAGAACCAACCGGAAGAATATCGCGTATGAACTCGAATGAATTTAATTGTTTGATGAGTTTGGTGTTTGCTATTCCGTTATCTGCATAATGTACTTTATACTCGGGTGCAGATTTAGGAACGCCAAGACAAATAACAAGATCGTCTTTCAAACTTTTTCCCGGCCTAAAATCTTTTTTTTCAACAAACCCAACTACAGTTACACCGACTCCAGTTTGATAAGTAACAACATTATCTTCGGTGCTTCCTGTAACTACAAGATCACCGTTCAATCCAGCTTCAGAGACTTCATCTCTTACACCGCGAATTATTTCTTTACCAACGGGATCCATTTCAACACAAAGAGTATCAACAACTAAAACAGGAAGAGCGCCAGATGCAAGCATTTCCATGATCGGAACCCGTGCGGCTAAACGCCCCAGATCATAAGACCGTGAAAATATGGTGTCATGTTTCTTAGGACCAATCCCGCCGTCAGAATCACAAGTAATAACCATCCAAAAATTTTCTGTCAGCTCGGTTACTAACAGATCCCTTACACTCCGCGTCTTAAATGTCTTGTCATTATTCTGTTCTTTGAGAGCTTTATATTTTTCAAGTATTAGATCAGTAATCATTTACTAAACCATTTTACTTTTAACAATGATTAAATAAGCAGTGATTGCTATGAAAATATTTATGCTAGAAGCAATAGTAAGCGGTATTATTAATGCAGCTGTCAGTCCGATACCACCAATCGGCATTACAAGTAAAGATGATACAGGTCCATTAAGAAATACCGCCACTAAAGCACCAACCCATAGGTGAATTTTTTTTGCAACAAATTCAAAAGCCGAAACCCATACCGACATTTGTACAGCGATGTATAGATGAATAGGGAAACTCAATGGGAATCCAGTCGTTAATGCTGTCAGCATATGACCGAGAGCAGCTACGATAGCCCCTTCGCGCCAGCCGAAAGTGATCGCAGAGAAAAATGCGAATGCAGCATCAAGTGCGACTGTTCCGGTAGGACTTGGTACTTTTATCATTGCACCAACTGCACTCAAGGCGATGAATATTGCCATTCTAGCAATTCTTTTTGATGACCAAAATATCTTTTGATAATCAATATTTATTTCTTCTGGTGGTATTGGAACGAATGTCATTTATTAATCATTCCATAATATGATTTAATTCAATACTCATGCCCTCACCGTGACGAAAATAAAATTCGCTTCTATCTCCAGGCATAAATGAGCGGGCTACTTCAACAATTTCATCATTTTTATTAAATGTTTTCCTAGTTAAAAGAAATAATGGTGACCCTTTTTTTACCTTCAGGATTTCTGCTTCATAGCGGTCAGCCCTAACACAAGTAAGATTTTCTGTGAAATAACTAAATGATATATTATAATGTTCTTTGAGAATATCGAACAATGAATTTTGTGATAAATCAAGTTTTAAAAGATTTGGGCAAAAAAACTTCGGTATGTATGAAGTTTGTAAAGCAACAGGTATATCATTCAGAACCCTTAGTCTTTGAATTCGGAATAACTCCTTACTTTCTTTAAGCTTTAGATATTCGAGAGCTTCCTTCGATTCAGATATTTTTTCAGCGAAGATTACCTTGGTTTTTAATTTCCCTCCGTTTGATTTGAACTCTGAAGAGAAACTAAAAGCATCGGTTAATCCTTTAAAAATCTTTTTCTCAGCAACAAAAGTTCCCTTACCCTGAACACGATATAATATTCCTTCAGAGACGAGATCAACTATTGCCTGTTTAGCAGTATTTCTACTAATACTTAGAATGTCGCACAATTCATTCTCGGAAGGAATTTTCTCTCCCGGTTTATACTTGCCAACATCAACATCTTCTTTTATTATCTCTTTCAACTGGTAATAGAGAGGTAAAGCACTTTTCCGATTTATTTCCATAACGGCAAATCCGATATTAATTAGTAAAAGAAATTCTGTACATATTTATAGCTGCATAATTGTAAAGAGGAAAATATTCCAATAATTGTGAGAAAGTTACTTTTTCCATTATCTCAGGCACTATATTTATTTTCAATAGTTCAAGATCCCCAGATGCGTGAATAGTTTTACCGAAAAGTTCAGCTGCAATCGGTATTTGAGGTCCAGCTTGTTTTGTCTTAGCAGAATTTATGTATCGAATTCTACCTTCTTTTACAGCTTTAACATTTTGTGCACCTACGCGATGAGCAATTTCATAAGGTGTTGTGGTACCCCAACCTACTTTCTCGCCTTCGAAATATGGGCCACCGGCATTATCCCAAATAGGAATTAGTATTACATCAGGATTTGCTTTTACAACTTCATCCCAAGAAACTTTCGGTGCAATTCCTGGGCGATCACAAAATATTGGGTCCCCTCCAACAGCTTTTAATAATTCTGTTATATAAGAATCTTTACCCGGGACACATTTATAAAAATAATTTATTTCATAATACACACTTACTCTATGTGCTTCTTTATATTTTAACGAAATATTATTAAAGTTTATTTTTATCTCTTTAACTAATTTTTCTGCATCTAAATCTTTTTTGATTGCCTTACCAAACTCTAATATTTTACTATAAACCTCCTCCAGATTTGTTTCCTCCATATGAATCACATTGAAACCATCTTTCTTGAATAAATCTCTGTACTTTATTTGCATTCCAGTACAAGTTAGTATCAGATCAGGCTTTAGTGATCTAACTTTTTCAAGATTGATATCGGCAAATCCGCCGATGATTTCAAGCTTACCTTCTTTTACCAATCTTGGAATAGAATCAGGAAAGATGCAATACCTTGTAACAGCAACCAGATCATTTGTACCGCTAACTGCTGCAACTATGTTAGTCCAGTTAGGTGCAAGTGAAACGATCTTAAATTGTTTTTGCGCATAGCAAGAACTAATGATGAAAAATGAAATGATTAGAAAGAATATTTTTGTTCTTTGAATTTTCATTTTTTCCTCCGTTATAAAAGAGGTTTTTGTTAAACTTGTTGGGTTGTTGGTACAACTTACATTTTCTGTTAATCCTTGTCAAGGGAAATCAAATCTTGGGACGTTATTAATTTTTGAATGGGTTACAACTTTTATTCCTAAGGGGGTGTGTACTTTCTCAATACTAAAACACCTAATAATCATGAACTTATCAAATGATTTCATTCCTTATTATAAAATAATTAACTATGAGATTATTATAAATTTTTAATTAAATCCGATTGTATCACTCAGTATAGTCCATGCGAATTATCAATATTATGAAATTATCTTAGTAAAATTGGATTAGATTGTTCAGTAAGATCTGACTGTCACTCAGTTGAGTTTCCGCGAATAACTTGAATAATATCAGTATATATAATCTATTTGACTAAAAATGTTCAGTATAAAATCCTACATAAGATTAAACTTGTTGACAGCAGCTTGCAAGGATTCGGAACTAACATGTGAGTAGACTTGTGTCGTACTAATATCAGCATGACCCATCAAATCTCTTAGTACGATAATTGGAGCTCCGGCATTTGCCAAATTAGAGGCAAAGCTGTGACGCAATGTATGGAAATGAATTCTCTCATCAAGAACGGCCTTTCTACAAGCAAACTTAAAACATTGTGGAATAAAGTTTTTAAGGTTTAACTATATTTAAAGTAAAATCGTTTCCTTTAACTAAGAGCATTCCTTAGTAAAAGAAGATTTCTCGAATGAATTGATTTCAACGTATGTTCAAGCTTTTTACCGTGGATTTCATTCTGAAACTAATGGACAATGCTAAATTCGGAATGTAAGCGAAAAGAAAAAGATCATCAAAGTGAATAGTGAGTTAAAGATTGTGTTAAACAAATAAAATTAACTCCATGAGCATCAAATAAAAAAGTCTTGCAATTTATTAAATTACAAGACTTTTAATTTCGCTGCCCTGTCAGGGGTCGAACCTGAACTCTTCTGATCCAGAGTCAGACGTGTTGCCAATTACACTACAGGGCAGTTAATCTTCAAAGCAAATATAGAACTATCACATTAAAAGAAAAAGATTCTACTTTTTCTTTGGCAATTTTTTTATTTCTGCCTTTGGAATAACGTTGCCCACCGGTTTATCAACATTTAAGTAGAAGAATCCATCGCTTATATCATACAAAGCCGGATTTGAAGCATCTTCAACTTTGATTCTCGCCTGACCAGAGAATAATCCTGCTGGGAAAACCCAATGATAAGCACCAGTTGATTGGCTATTTGCTAATAGTTGAACCCAAGAAACACCATTATCAACCGAGTAGTACAAATTAATATTAGAAACTGCAAATGTTGTCCAGATAACATTAACAGAATCTTTAACAGTCTCTCCACCATTTGGATAAATCACTCTAACTTTCTTGTATTTATGAATCGAGAAAACGTTGGCAGATAATCCTGTTGGAGTTCCAGTAACTGCTTCACTAATTCTTACCACACTGTTATCTGAACTATCATTATCAGTCGGTACCCAATTATACGTACCGTCGTTAGGAGTGCTGGCAGAAATTGTTTTCCATGAACCGCCTCCGTTTGTAGAATACTCAATTTTAACATTTACAATATTGTTGGAAGACCAGCTTATCTCTTGAGAATTATTAGAGAGCCATTGCTCGCCGCCATTCGGTCTAATAATAGTTATTGTTGGTGCTTTTGTAACTTTAAAAACACCACTATTCATAGAAGCAGTTCTATCTGTAGCGGTAATTCGAATAACATAGTTATCAGAAACTACAGAAAAACTAGTCTGATAACTTCCGCTATTTTGAACACTATCTACCAATGTAATCCAGTCAGATGGTATAGTTGGATTGATATAATTATATTCGATCTTAACCGCGGTAATTCCTGTTGATACCCACTGAATATTTACTGGTTGACCTGCAATTATTTCACTACCATTTGTTGGGAATGTGATTTGCTGAATCTCAGGTGTTAGAAGTATTGAGAATGATGCATCGCTTTCATCCACAGGATCATTATCTATTGCATCGCTTATTCTAATTTTGCATTGTGTTGAATTTAATCCAGCAGGAATAGTCCAATCATAAGAACCTGAACTCGGAAGATTATTCACAATATTTGTCCATGTTATTCCGTTGTTTGTAGTAAAGTCTATTTTAACATTTGCAATAGCTTTAGAATCCCAGGTAATTGTTTTAGTTTGTTTCTCACGCCACTTATCTCCACCATTTGGTAAAATAATTCTTATTGATTGAACTGTAGTGTTGGAAATAGTAAAATTATTATCGGATACATCAAACGGACTTCCATTAGCAGCATCACTAATTTTAATTCTGCATTGATAAGAGCTTAAATCCGGAATATTCGACCAAGTATATGCGCCTTTACTTTCCCATGAATTAATAATTGTATTCCAGGTACCGCCTGCATTAGTGGTATACTCTATTTTAACATTTTCAACATTTTGAGATGTCCATCTTATTTCATGACTATTTCCACTTTGTAATGTTTCACCTCCATTTGGTGAAAAAACTGTTATTGCTGGTGCTTCTTGAATAGCAAAAAATTGATCACTATCATCGGATGGTGCCCCGTCTAATGCGTCACTAATTCTAATTTTACAATTTGTTGAAAGTGTATTTGGCACTTGGCTCCAAGTATAGAAACCATTACTCGGTGTACTTGCAACAATTGTATTCCAGCTTATTCCATTATTAAGAGTGTATTCAATTTTAACATTTGAAATTCCTGCTGCATCCCATGTAATTTTTTGAGATGAACCTGCTATCCACTTCTCACCGCCGTTAGGACTAGTTACTCTTACTAACTGAGTTCCTGGATAAGTAATTGTAAAATTATTATCAGAAATATCTGACGGAATACCGCGTGTGGCTTCGCTTACTCTAATTCTACATTGAAGTGAACTAACATTAGGAATAGGACTCCAGCTGTAAGCACCAGTACTTGGTGTACTATTGGTTATTACTGCCCAGGTGGCCCCGTTATTAGTCGTGTATTCAATCTTAACATTTTCAATATTTGTTGAAGTCCATTTAATATTATCACTCGATCCCGCATACCACTCTTCATTTCCATTTGGTGCGAGAACAGTAATCTTTGGCTCGGGTAATACTGTGAATGTTCCATTGCTTAATGATACTGGTGATTTATTATCTGCATCAATTATACGAACTTTGAAAAGAGAACCGGGTGTAGAAAAACTAAATCCATATTTACCATTTGAAGGTGTTTTTTCAACAATTGTAGTCCACGTAATTCCATTATCAGGAGTGTAATCAATGAATACGTTATCTACACCAATAGAACTCCATCTTATAGTGTCAACAATTCCCGCAGTCCAGGTTTCTCCTCCTATTGGATATAATATTCTCAGTTCAGGCTTTGGCGTAATACTAAAATTAGCATTACTCTGATCTGCAGGCTCACCATCAGCAGTATCACTTACTTTAATTAAACATTGTGTAGATAGTGAATTTGGAATACTCCATCCATAAGCACCGGTGTTAGGAAGATTATCAACAAGCGTATTCCATGTTAAACCATTGTTAGAAGTAAATTCTAATTTAACATTTGTTACACCGCTTGAACTCCATGTAATATTTTGTGAAGTTCCTGCCTGCCATTTTTCCCCACCGTTAGGACTAGTAACACCAATTGTCTGGGAGATTTGATTTGTTATTGTAAAAACACTATCGGATACATCCGAAGGTTCGCTATCTGCCGCATCATACACTCTAATTTTACATAATTGAGAATTTAGATTTGGTACCGGTGACCAAATATAAAAACCGGTTGCAGGTGTAGATGCAACAATTGTTTTCCAATCAAAACCATTATTTGTTGAGTATGCAATTTTTATGTTCTCAATGTTTTCTGAAATCCATTCTATCTTTCTATTTGTTCCTGCAAGGATTGTTTCACCGCCATTAGGTGATAAAACTTTTATTACTGGCTCTGGAAGAATTGTAAAAGGATTTGTGCTTTCAGTGGATATTGTTCCGTCTTTCGCATCCATTATTCTTACTTTTGCTAAAGTAGAAGGAGTATTTGGTATAGGATCCCAATAATAGATCCCTGTATTCCTTCTATCAACTGCAATTAAATTCCAATGTTGACCATTATCAGTAGTATATTGAAGTTTTACAGAATCTAAACCTGAACTGTACCATTTAATTTGTTTAGCAGAACCAGCTTCCCAAGATTCTCCGCCGTTCGGAGAATTTATTTTCAAACTTTTATTCGAATTTCGGACGATTGAAAAAACTTGATCGCTTTGATCTGTACTAACTCCATTTAAACTTGTTATCATTATCCTGCATTGATTGGAAACTGAGTTTGGTACAGGGAACCAATTATAAATACCGGTGTTTTTCAAACTATCTACAACCAAAGCCCAACTTGTTCCGTTATCAACTGAATATTGAATTCGAACTAATAATGTTCCTGTCCCAGTCCATTGAATTTCGAATGCTGATCCCTCGGATAAGATTTCACCACCATTTGGTGCAACAACTTTTATTGTAACATCACCAGTACCGGGTTCAACCGGGTTAGTTGATGATGACGTAGCATCCTTCAGCTTACATGAGGAAAGAATTATTAGTAAAGCAAATGATAATATTATTAGTTTTCGCATCGTATCCTCGATGTTATGATTTAACAGACTTTCTGTCTGTAGTAATTTAATAAATTTCACTATTTTAATTAAGAAATTTCTTTCAGAAAGTATGCCTAACTTTGTACCCGAAATTAGGTTAGTTCAAAGGCGAAAACAGATGAAATTTAAACATTACCTGTCAATTTTACTTTTTACAACTGCAAGTCACATCTTATCACAGTCAATTATTTATTCCGGACAAATTGGGTCATTCACTTCTGCAAAATCTTTTTCGATCAATTCTTTAGGATACATTTATGTTTCTGATGTTTCTTCCAATGAAATAATAAAATTGGATACACTTGGAAAGGTAATAAAATCAATTGGCGGATACGGATGGAATGAATCTTCTTTTGATTATCCGGTTGATGTTTTTGCAACGCCATTAAATATTTATGTAGCTGATAAGAATAACAATCGGGTTCAGATATTTGATAAAGATTTAAATTTTATTTCTTTCTTCTCAACTCACGATTCAGATGATGATCGGATTAAATTTAGATATTCACTATGTTCAGCAGTATCTACACAAGGCGATATATTTATTCTCGATTCCGACAACAGAAGAATTTTGAAATTTAATTCTAGATGGGAATACCAAACTTCGATAGGAAGTTATGATGCCGGTTCTTTTGCACTTGTAAATCCCAAGCATTTTATAATTATAAATGATGCAAAAATATTAGTAGTAGATTCTAAATTTCTTTTTCTGTTCGATCAATTCGGTAATGGTATTAAAAAAATTCAATTACCATTTGAACCGGAAAATATTAATTCAACATTTAGGATCATTAGTGTTAATGATAAATCACAAATTTCTTTTTTTGCTGATGCCGATCTCGAATCTATTAATTTTAATCCGACCATATTCAAACCGGAATTAGAAGATGATATTGAAGATTCAATTATATACAATTCAAAATTGTATCTTCTCACAAAGAGCACAATCCTTATTTACAAAATTGTTCAATCTAATTAGCCGATCAAATGAAACGCGGTTACAGTTTGATTTTATTTTTTTTACTGCTGTTCTGGTGTTTAGGAATCTTTGTGGAATGGCTTACTAAAATAGACGAACATTTTGTTTTCGTTTTACCTTATCTGCAAATAACTTATTCTTTAGTGTGTCATCAAGAAAAGAACAAATTACTTTTCTTCGATGGCGCTGGAACTTTAACTTGCGCACGTTGCACCGGTATTTATTTAGGATTATTATTTTCGTCGCTTCTTGTATTAGTTAAATTGCCAAAAAATAAATTTCACATTAATATTTTACTGTTCGCCGCCCTGCCAATAATAGTCGATGTGTTATTCACCACGTTAAATATTTATATCTATTCCAAATTACTTGCGTTTTCAACAGGATTACTTTTAGGTTCAATAGGATTTTTTTATCTTTACGCCGGCTTGAATAATCTAATTCTTGAACTAAAAAGATGAGATTGAATTGAAAAAATATTTAGCAGCACTTATTTGCGGTTTTGGAGCAGGTGTTTTACAGATTGTTCCTTTTGTTAAAAGTTTTTCATGCTGCATGATTTTGCCCCTTGCTGCATTCATCTCTTTGTTATTAGATCAACGGGCAACAAGAAATTTTGGAAAAATACCGATGAAGAAAGCTTTGCTGTTCGGTTTATTCACCGGATTATTTGCTGCTTTATTCGGATCCGTTTTTGAACTTCTTATTACTTTTATAACAAAAAATAATGATGTAATAGCATCTTTTACTGATCTTCAACGTATAGTTCAAAATCTTCCATTGAGTGAGGAAATAAAAAAAGAAGTGATGAATATCTTTCAATCAGTGAGAGAAGATATTCTGAAAAACGGCTTCTCAATTCTTTACACATTTTCTGTTATATTAAATAATCTTATCGTTAATTCGATTTTTGGATCAGTCGGTGGCTTAGTTGGTGCACAAATAATTAACAGCAGACTTAGTAATCAATCGAACGGGAAATAAATGATATCCGCATTAATTTTTAGCGCTCATTTGGTTTTTATACTAGTAATCTTTACAAAGAAATGGCAGGATGAATCTTTAAGCACGGCATTTACAAATTTAGCTTTGATGATAATTTTGTTTGCAGTCGGCTGGTCTATCTCAACTTCTGTTGTAAAAATATTTATTGACAGCAGAGGATTCGGAATTCAATTCGATTCGGATGCAATCTCATTAACTCTTCTTTCTATCGCTGAATTTTTCTTTTATAGATTTTATTATAGGGAAGATAAACCCGCTACTGAAGCCGGTAAGGAAAAGTAATTACCACAGTCTGATCAATTTGTTTTGCATTTTTAGGCAAGGGTTCGAAGCGCCAATTTTTTAAGGAATTAATTGCTGCAAATTCCAAACGTGCATCCGCTTTAATTAATGGAAATATTTTACTAACTGTTCCATCAGGTAAAATCGTAAATCTTATTTTAACATCAATTTCTTTTGCAACACCTTCGGGATATTCAGGCAAATTATAACTATAAATACGTCTCATTCCTTTACCGCCAAAATCTAATTCAAAACCAAAACCGCCTGTTCCCTCTCCACCAAGTTCACTTCCTTCTTTTTTAGAATCTCCCGATACCAACGGTTTAACTTTAGAACTTTTTACTTCATCTTTCTCTTGTTTCTTATCGGATGCAATTAAATTATTCTCATCTGTTTGTTTGGATTTTGGTAATTCAACTTTTTTAAGTTCTTCTTTCTTCTTAATTGATTTTTCTTCAGGAGTTTTATTTTCATCAATGGCTGTTTTTTGAAATTGTGAGCCGGGGCTTCCTGATCCGCTGCCAGAACCAAATCCAACCAGTAAATATTCCTGAAGATTTGATTCACCTGACATTTTTACAAAAAGAAAAATCAATGCAAGAATCAAATGAAATGAGACAGAAACCAAATATGAAATATTTCGAGGCTCTTTTGTAAACATTAGAAAGAAACTTTTTCGGTTTGAATTGTGAATTTATCAATTCCAATTCCTTTTGCTGCATCAATTACTTTAATAATGATATCAATCTTTACAGATTTATCGGCACGAATTGTAAGATTTTCACTCTGATTTTTTTTAATTGCGGAAAGTCTTCCGGCAAGTTCATTAAGACCAACTTCATCAGAGCCAACATAGATTCTACCTTGATCTGTGATTGTAACTGAAAAATTTGTCGCTTGAGCTTGCTCGTTATTTTTAGCACCTGGTAATTTTACTTTGACACCGGTTTGAAGAACAAACTGAGATGACAAGAGAAAAAATATTAATAACAGCATTACAATATCGGTCAAGGAAGAAAAATTGAAAGCGCTTATTAATTTCTGAGGAGATTCGAATTTCATTTCTTCACCTATATTTCCGTTTCTTCATCATCTGCAAAATCCTTGTCCGTTTCATCAAAAACATCAAGAATATCTGTTGCAACTCTTTCCATATCCAAAACGATTTTACTAATCAGACTTACAAAATAATTATATATAGCAAGAGCAGGAATTCCTACGAACAGACCGAACGCAGTAGTAAGTAACGCTTCCCAAATACCGGAAGCAAGATCGGCCGGACTTGCACTTCCTTGCAGTTCTTGAATTTTCATAAATGCAGCAATCATTCCAGTAACAGTTCCAAGAAAGCCGAGCATCGGTGCGGCTCCGGCTACTGTAGCTAAAGTTGCCAATCCTTTTTCGAGTTTACTAATTTCCTGTTTACCTGCTGATTCAATTGATTCGATCACTCTTTTACGTCCGAACTTATGTTTCTTTAATCCACGGCGGATAATATTCGATATCGGCGATTTTTCTTCCATGCAATAATTAATAGCTCCGGTAAGATCTTTTCTTTTTAGTATCCCTCTAATCTTAATGGAAAATGCCGGGACATTAATCCTAGCTTTCCTAATAACCATAAACTTTTCGATAGCAATAGCCAAACCGATAATAGAACATGCAAGTATCGGCCACATTACTAATCCGCCCTTCAAAAACATTTGAATTAAATTCATATCCTGCCTTCAGAAATAATTTAGAATTTATTTTTATTAATGTAATCTTGTGCTTCTTGCTCTGAATTAAAAGAACCTACGCGTACACGGTACCACGTTCCCCCTTTTTGAGGAAGATAGGCTTCAACAATAAAAGCATTAATACCTAGGGCACGTAATCGTTTAACTTCTTGTTCTGCTCTAAGTTTCCGAGGCCACGATGAAATTTGATAACTGTAACTTTTTCCATCGTAGTAAATTGATTTGTTTATACGTGTATCTGTGGTCGGAGTTTTATATAAATCATTATTCTCCGTTTTTGTTTTTGGTTCTGTGCTTAAATATTTTGAAGAATTTTTTGCTTCTAGATTTGAAAGTGTATTCCCTTGTTTGATCGGTACTGGAGATGTTGGTGTAATTGGGAAATCACTTAATTCTTCATTTACAGGTTGTGATGAAACTATTTTATTTTGCGCAGAATTATTTTGCGTAGAATTATTCTGTATAGAATTATTTTGTTGAGTAATTGTTGGATTTGATATTAATGATTTTTGCGAATCAACTGGATTTTGATTTACCTGCTGAGAATTATTTGTTTCAAATTTAGTCTGTTGAGGTTCATTAGGGTTATTTCCCTTCATAATAAGATAAATTATTATCGAGGTTATTAAAATAAATGCAGAAAAGATCAGGATAAATGTTTTATTAAAATAATTATCTTTCTCTTGTACGATTGGTTTTATCCTAAGCTTATTATAATCATCATATCTTCTCTCATCCTCATCAATAAGTGTTATTGCTTTATTTTTTTCTCTACTAACTTTACGATCCTCAATAAATTCATATTTTGCCGGAGGTCCGGAAAACTCTAACACAACTTTTTTATTATTATCAGAATATTCATCTGTTGGTTTCTTAAATCTGAATGATCTTTCATTAGTTATTCGTCTGCTGTATTTTTTTCTGTCTTCATTTAACCGTTCATCCTCTTCATAGATCTCACGTTCTAGAGTTGTCTCCAATTCTTTGAATAAATCTTTTGTAAATTTTTTATCACCGCCTACTTTTTCATCAATTAATTCCAAATTATCATCGTCATTAAATTGATCAACCATTTCAAAGTTAACTTCCTCTTCATTAATAACTTCACCGAATTCATCTTTTAATTCGTCACCCCAATTCCATTCAATCTTTTCATCAGTTTCCGGTTGTTCTCTTTCTAATTTTTCATCTTCAGTTTCAACATCAGCATCTTCTTTATTATCGGAAATTGTTTCTGCTTGGTCTTTTTCTTCAAGATCTATAATTACCTTTTGTGTTTCTATTTCCCTTTGCGTTTCAATCTCTTCTTGTTTTGCTGTTGGTATCTCAGGAATGCTCGGGATTTCCGGCTTAACCACATTTTCCGGAACATTTAAATCCTCTTTATGAATTGATATAGAATCGTCCAGCAAATCTGCAACTGTCAAAGTTCCTGTTGAGATTTCCATTGTTTCTAACGAAGAATAATCAACAGGCTCTTCATCAATTGTTGTTTGGATATCATTTTCATCAGCTGTACCAAACTCTTCTAAGTTTATTTTAGCTTCTTCTTCTTTGATTATTCTTTCCAGGGCGGAAAATTTATCTTCTTCTTTTGTTTGAAGAGGAATTTCTTCCGGTATTTCGTGATCAACTGAATTAGGCTGTTCGTTTTCAATTGTTTTTGAAATATCATCTTCAAAAAATTTATTAGGTATACTTCCAGGTTCTTCTTGATCTTTATAATTTATATCGGCGGTTAACTCTGCTAGTTGAGATTGTAGATCATTAAGTTTCTCTGTTTCATATTCTTCCGGCGATTTATAATAATCATCCCAAATATTAAAATTTGGGATTTGATCTGACTCAGCTATTATCTCTTTCACTCTTTCATCAATAGATTTTCTCAACATTGCGTAAGAAGTTTCCGTATCTGGCATATCATCTATCGTTAGCGGCAGCAGTGGTTTTCCAACACCAATGCTGAACACTGTAGCATCAAATTCAAGTTGGGTTTTTACTTTGGGAAGGACATCAATAGTTAAATATAAATTACGGTCTTCGTGAGAAAAATCTTCAGGTAGCGGGGAAAAAATCAATTGATTTATATCATTCCCGGCCGGGACTACTTTTTGCTGGAAAAACCCTATACGGGGGACTTTCAATGTAATTCCCTCGGTAAGAACCTCGGAAATATTTTCTATAAATATCTCAAACGATAATTCCTTTTGAGATACTGAAACACCGAGGATATCGGTTACTTTTTTTTGCAGTTCGGCTAGTTTCATTTTTAATTCTTACTCATTTACCATCTGTATTCAATACCAAAAAGCAGATCAAATGGTTTTTCTTGATATTGTTTCCATACAAAGTTACTCTGATTCAAAATATTTTGAAAGTCTGCCGTCAGCTTAAATCCTTTTAATAATTCATAAAACAATGAGACAGAAATATTATGATAATTGTCTAATTTATTTGAATTAATTATATCAGTATAAGAATTTAGTTCCAACAAATATTTTAAGCTAAATCCAAGACTTGAATTGAAATTGTAACCGTAAGAAACGCTTGAAGAAACCTTGGGTTCGTATGGAACGCTTTTATCAAAATTATCTCTTACATCTTTGAGCTTAATACTTGCAAATAAAGTACCGTAGTATGAAGGGTTTATTACAAAATCTATTCCGAAAGAGAAGATGGATGCTTCTGGCAGAACAAATAGATCAAATTTTCCTACATCAACTGCATCTTCAAAATAAAAATAGTTTTCTACTTTAGAATATCCTCCCGACAAAGATAATGAATATATTTTTTTGTACTCGTACTTCAGTAAAACATTTAAATCGGTTTTGTACTTACGAAATACATTATCGGTCACACCGGGATTATAAAATCTATTTACGTTAAAAATATCTGTAGTATTGAAATAGTTTACATGAGGTTTAAATTCGCCGGAGAGAGTGAATCCATTATTAAAATCTAATTCAAATAAGCCGAATGGTGAGAAGAATGAATTCGTGGAATTCGAAGCATAATCAATTCCAAGAGTTAATAACAAAGATCTAATAGGTAATACTTTCACATAACTCTCTATTGAGTAAAAACTGTTGTCATTAGTTCCGCTAATATT
>Ga0082335_1001899_pt1 | contig 41478 bp, 37 predicted proteins | sample Subgrocontami58m_FD_72375 | JGI IMG/M metagenome (GOLD analysis project Ga0082335, IMG submission 72375) | Subsurface groundwater microbial communities from S. Glens Falls, New York, USA - GMW37 contaminated, 5.8 m (SPADES assembly) (version 2) ...
GGTGAATTCCACCCCCCAGTCCACCAATTCCCGGATTCGTTCCGGTCCTTCCGTAACTACGAACTTTACTACGTCTTCATGGCTCAGACCGGCCCCGCAAGACAGTGTGTCGCGGATATGATATTCAAAACAGTCCTGTTCGTCCTGGACTGCGGCGATGCCTCCCTGCGCATAGTTGGTATTGGACTCCGTTTTTTCTTTCTTGGTAACGACGGCAACTGTTCCCAACTCGGCCGCCTTAATGGAAAAGGAAAGTCCGGCGATGCCACTGCCCAAAACAAGAAAATCGGTCCATATCTCCATGCTGCGGAACTCCTGGCAAGTAGAATAAAAGTTTATTTACAACCACTCTCAAGTCCTATATACATATTCATTGCATTTATAAAAGGAAAATATGGCAGATGTTTGTACTCGGGATAGAGTCGTCATGCGATGAAACGGCCGCCGCTGTGGTTAGTGGCGGCGAGCTCCTTCTTTCCAACGTCATCGCTTCCCAGATCGCGACCCATGAAAGATACGGCGGCGTCGTTCCGGAACTGGCCTCGAGAAAGCACGCGGAAGCCATTGGCCCGGTGATTATCCAGGCCATGGAGGAAGCTCAGGTTACCTGGGATGATTTATCGGGCATTGCCGTTACCAGGGGGCCGGGGTTGATCGGTTCTCTGCTGGTGGGGCTATCGGTTGCCAAGGCTCTGGCCTTGGCCAGGAATCTCCCCTTTGTAGGTGTTAATCATCTGGAAAGCCATATTGCCGCGATCTTTCTCGGCGACTGCAAACCCGAGTTTCCTTTTGCGGCGCTCGTCGTATCAGGCGGTCATACGGCCGTTTATCACGTGCAGGATTTCGGCAATCTCCGGATCATCGGTCAGACAAGGGACGATGCTGCCGGCGAGGCCTTTGACAAGGCAGGGAAGATGCTGGGGATCGGCTACCCCGGGGGGATTGTTATCGACCGGTTGGCAAAAAAGGGAGACAGAAGAGCATTCTCTTTTCCCCGGGCGATGAGAGAAAGTCTTGATTTCAGTTTTAGCGGGGTCAAGACGGCCCTGCTGGCGGTACTGAAGAAAAGGGGCACGGTGTTTGAAGCCGAAGAATTGGCGGATTTGGTTGCCAGTTACCAGGAGGCGATTGTTGACGTACTGGTGGAAAAGACCATCAGGGCGGCAGAGATATCCGGACTGAAGAGAATTATTGTTTGCGGGGGGGTGGCATCCAACAGCCGCCTGCGGGAAAAGTTTTATGAGGAGGCGGCCTGCCGGGGCAAAGAACTCTTCATCCCGCCGCCGGTCTTGTGTTCTGACAATGCCGGCATGGTTGCTGTTTTGGGTGCCCGGTTTTTAAAAAAAGGCTGCTCGGATTCCTGGAGTCTGAATGCCGTTTCCCGTTGGCCCTACGATAAGGAGGCGCCGTGAGACTCAAAAGGCATCTCCGGGAAAAGTATATGCAATTCATCAGCCTCAAGGGCGAGCCACATGCCATTGCCTTTGGATCGGCGATCGGCGTTTTTATCGGCATCACACCTACTATTCCTTTCCATACAGCCCTGATATTGCTGTTGTGTTTTTTGCTCAAGAAGAACATGACGGCCGGGTACCTCGGTTCCTGGGCGATCTCCAACCCGCTGACGATTCCGTTTCTTTACGTTACGCAGTATCGGCTGGGAAAGTATTTGCTGGGCGACGGCTACCGCGGCAGTCTGGAAGTGGAGCATTCGTTATTGAACCTGGTTCGGCAGGGGTGGGACGTAATCTTCCCGTTACTTGTCGGTGGAATCGTCATGGCCCCCTTCTTTGCCCTGCCTGCGTATTTTATTACCCGGAAGATTATTGAAAACGTGAGGAAGAACAGATATGTCCACGGTGAGGAGTATTCTTAAAGAGCATCATATCCATCCTTATAAACGCCTGGGCCAGTCCTTTCTGGAAGACAAAAACATTATCAATAAAATAATCGCTGCCGCCAACATCCATGATCAGGATATCGTCGTGGAAATCGGTGCCGGCTTAGGCATCCTGACGGCGGGGCTGGCGGCAAAAGCGAGAAAGGTATTTGCTATCGATGTCGATCCGCGTATGGCAGCCATTTTAAGAGAACGGCTGCGGGAGCAGCGGAACGTCGAGATCATCGAGAAGGATATCCTGACCTGTGAATTTTCCACCTTCCTGAGCGCTACAGAGCCGGGAAAGCTGAAGGTTATCGGTAATATCCCTTATAACATTTCTACACAGATATTAATCAACCTGATAAAATATCGCCGCTATATCGCTTCGATGCTCCTGTTGTTTCAGAGGGAGGTTGCCGACCGGATTATTGCCCTTCCCGGGACAAAGGAATATGGCATTCCCACCGTTATCGTGGGGATGTATGCGGTTGCTAAGCGGGAAATGAATGTGCCCGCCAGTTGTTTTTATCCGCCGCCGCAGGTTACATCATCCCTCTTGCAGATCGCCGTGCGGGAGAAACCGCTGGTCGCTTTGGCAGACGACGCTTTCTTCCACCGGATAGTTAAAATGGCCTTTTCCCATCGTCGCAAGGTACTGCTGAACAACCTGCGTGTTCTCCTGAATGAGGGTTATGCCGAGGAGGAGCTTGTCCTTTTGCTGAATGGCCTCGGTATCGAAGGCCGGCGGAGGGGGGAAACTCTTTCTCCCGGGGAATTCGGTATCCTGAGTAATGCCCTTTTCAATCTTAAGAGGAAGGAGCTGCCAATTAAGATACTTGAATAATTAGATAAAATGGCCGGACGAGTTGCTTTGAATACACACGGGAGTTTCAAGGCACACAATAACATTGCAGATAGGAGAGAAATATGATACATTTGCTGACCAAAAAAAAATATATCTGTTATTTGAGGTAAAATATGTTCAATGTAGGTGATTTAGCGGTATATCCGGCACAAGGGGTAGGGGTTATTGAGGCCATCGAATACCGTGAGGTGATGGGATCGAAGCAAAAATTTTATATCATGAAGATACTGGGCAATGGTATGAAAATTATGATCCCCACCGACAGTGCCACTTCCGTCGGACTCAGAGAGATCATTCCGGCAGAAGAAATACCCAAGATTTACGCTATCCTGCGCAAGAAGGATGTTTGCATAGATCGTCAGACCTGGAACAAACGTTACAGGGATTATCTGGAAAAAATTAAAACAGGCTCGGTGTTTGAAATAGCAAGTGTCCTCCGTGACCTTTTCATATTGAAAGTCGACAAGAACCTTTCTTTTGGCGAAAGAAAAATGATGGATACGGCTAAGAATCTGTTGGTCAAGGAAATATCAGTGGCCAGCAAGTCTGAAGAAACTAAGATAGAGCAGGACCTGCAGACTATCTTTGCCCTGCAATGAGAAGTGCTATCTCATAAGCAAAAAAAGAAGCGGCTCTTTGAAAATCTAATAAGATAATTATCTCCTATCGGTTATCAGGTAAAAAAGGGCGTGCTGCAATGGACCATCGCCCCCTCTCTGGGATTAAACAGCTGCCGTTCTCGGCAAGCGTCGCGTTTATCGCCGTTTGATCAGCGGAAAGGGCGCGTAAAATGCCAGGGAAAGGAGGTGATTTGATTGATTGTGAGGTTTCTCTTAAGTCTGGCATGTTCTGCAAGCAGCTATTTTATCGTAGACAGTTTTTACGGATTTCCCATATCTCTTCTGGGTCTCATCATAGGATTATGTATCGCGCTGCTGGTCATGAAGATCGAACAAGCTCTTGGCCAGGTCCCTTTGAGGAATATCGTCGGCGGTGTCGCGGGAATGTTCATGGGACTCCTGATTGCCTTTCTCCTGGCCTATGGTCTCAGCTTTGTCAGTAATATCATGGAAAAGCAACATGTTGTTCCTTGGATATATGCCTTACTGACCGGCGTCATGGGTTATCTGGGGCTTGTTTTGGGAGAAAAGAAGATTGAGGAGTTAAACTTATTGGGATGTGGGCAGGTCAAAGAAGATGGCGATGTCCCTATCCTTGATACCAGCGTCATTATCGATGGGCGGATTGCCGACATCTGCGATGCCGGTTTTATTCAAGGCACATTAATCGTCCCGCGCTTTGTGCTGGAAGAGCTGCAATACATCGCCGACTCCGCGGATTCCATCAAACGATCCCGGGGGCGGCGAGGCCTTGATGTTTTAAACCGCATGCAAAAAAGCACCGGTATTAATATTGAAATTATAGATCAGGATTTTCCGAAGATTAAGACCGTAGACGCAAAACTGGTAGCCCTGGCGAAGAATATATCGGGCAAAATTATGACCAATGATTTTAACCTGAACAAGGTTGCCGAACTCCAGGGAGTGAAAATTCTAAATGTTAATCAGCTTGCCAATGCCATGAAGCCCATCGTATTGCCCGGCGAGCAGATGGCCGTAAAGATTATCAAGGATGGTAAAGAACAGGGGCAAGGCGTTGCCTATCTGGATGATGGGACGATGATCATTGTGGACAATGCACAAAAATACCATGGCATCTCTGTTATCGTTACGGTAACCAGTGTGCTTCAGACAACGGCCGGGAGGATGATTTTTTCTGAATTCAAGGAGGTTGTCAACGGAAAAGAGGCATTTCCCGCCACCAATAGATAATAGACCTACATGAGCCCGGCAGGCTGAATAAGCACCGGGCTTTTTTTTTAGCAAGTTAGAATTTCCTTTCCGTAGTGAAGTAAATTCATAAACTTGCTTATCCCGTTTATCGGGGTTGGATGGAAATGAAGACTGCCGTAATCATACCTGCCGGAGGGCGGGGAAACCGGATGGGAGGAGAAATCCACAAGCAATACTTAATGCTCGGCGGGATGCCCATCCTGGTGCGTACCTTATATGCCTTTCAGGAGGCGCCGTTGGTCGATGATATCTATCTCGTTTTGCCCGCCGATGATCTGGGACGAGCCCAGGAATACATATTATCCCAGTACAATTTGTCCAAAGTAAAGCAGGTGCTCACGGGTGGAGAACGACGCCAGGACTCCGTGCAGGCGGGCGTGCGTGCCCTCGATGCGGATTATGATATAGTGTTGGTTCACGATGGCGTAAGACCTTTTGTTTCCCAGGCCATCATCCAGATGGTGATTCAAGAAGCCTGGCAGTCCAAAGCGGTGGCCATCGGCATTCCTGCTGGGGATACGATCAAAAAAATTGACAACAGCGGGTTCATCGTCGAAACGTTGAATCGTGATCAATTATGGTTGACGCAGACTCCCCAGGCCTTTGCCGCATCCTTGCTCAGAGAGGCCTACGACCTCGCATACCGGGATAATTATTACGGCACAGATGATGCCTCCCTCGTGGAGAGGATGGGTACCAAAGTAAAAATGCTGCCCGGATCAGCGAACAACATCAAAATAACAACACCGGTCGACCTGCAGTGGGGAGAATTTTACCTGAAATGTGCGATGGAGAAAGAAAGCGATGAGCGGTATTGAACTGCGGGAATCCGGTCCAGCGAGGCTCCGGGCATGAGAATCGGTTTCGGGTATGACAGCCATAGGCTCGTCAGCGGCAGGAAGCTCGTTCTGGGAGGAGTGGAGATTCCCCACGACAAAGGGACACTGGGACATTCCGATGCCGATGCGCTTCTGCACGCCATTTGCGACGCTATTTTGGGGGCCCTCGGCGAAGGCGATATAGGCAGGCACTTTCCCGATAGCGATGCGTACTACAAGGACATCTCCAGCATTCGACTGCTGGAGAGCGTTATGCGGCTGGCGGACAAACATGAGTTGTTCCTTAATAATGTTGATTGCACCGTAATTTTAGAAAGACCGAAACTGAAGGACTATACCGAGGCCATGCGGGCGAATATTTCGGCAACACTTCGCCTGGCGCCGGAAAATGTAAATATCAAAGCCAAGACTAATGAAGGCATGGGCCTGGTGGGACTTGGCGAAGGCGTTGCCGCCTTCGCTGTCGTGACTGTTGTAAAGGGAGTATCTTGATAACCTTGATGGCGCCGGAGGGAAACTTCCCGAGTTACGTCGTCTCAATTGTGAAAATGCTAAGCACGGGGTAACGACTTCGCAATCTCCAGCAACGTTTACAGCGGAATATTGCCGTGCTTTTTTGCCGGTCTGACCTCTGATTTATCTTTTAACGCCTCCAGCAGCTCCGCTACCCGTTTCCTCGTTTCGCGGGGCATGATAATTTCGTCAATGATCCCCCTTTCAGCGGTAAAATAGGGATTGTTGAATTGCTCCTCATAGGAGTTGATCAGTTCCCGCCGCTTGGCTGTCTGATCAGCGGCCGCGGCAATCTCCCGATTGTAAATGATGTTGCAGGCGCCTTCGGCGCCCATTACCGCAATTTCCGCTGTCGGCCAGGCCATGATGTAGTCGGCCCCTAACTGCTTGCTGCACATGGCGATGTAGGCGCCGCCGTAATCCTTGCGTATTACTACGGTTATTTTGGGAACGGTGGCTTCCGAATAGGCATGCAGGAGCTTGGCGCCGTGGCTGATAATCCCGGACCATTCCTGGCGTGTTCCCGGCATGTAACCGGGTACATCGGCCAAGGTTAACAAAGGGATGTTGAAAGCATCGCAGAAACGTATGAACCTTGAGGCCTTGTCGGAGGCGTTGACATCCAGCACCCCGGCGCCGTGCTTCGGATTGTTGGCAATTACGCCGACTGTTCGGCCCGCAATCCTGATAAACGCCACCAGCATATTTTTAGCCCACAACTCGTGCAATTCAAAAATTTCCTGTTTATCGGCCAGGCTTTTGATCACATTTTTCATGTCGTAAGCCTGGCTGGATCTATCCGGGATGATTGTATCCAATTCCGGACATTCCCGGACGGGGAGGTCATCACAAGGAATGGGCGGTAAAGGGGTGCGGCAGTTATCGGGGATATAGGAGAGCAGGCTTTTGATTTTGCCGATACAGTCCTCATCGCTTTCGGCCGCAAAGTGGCAGACGCCGCTCTTAGTGGCGTGGGTCAAAGCGCCGCCCAGTTCCTCATGGGTGACTTCCTCGCCCAGGACAGTCTTGACCACGGCGGGTCCCGTAGCGTACATGTAGCTGCTGCCCTTTACCATAAATACCCAGTCGGTGAGGGCAGGCGAATAAACAGCGCCGCCGGCCGAAGGTCCCATGATCGCAGTGATCTGGGGAATGTAACCGGAGCAGAGCACGTTCCGGTAAAAAATACCGCCGCAGCCCTCCAGCGAGGGTACTCCCTCCTGAATGCGTGCCCCGCCGGAATCATTGAGGGCAATGAAGGGCTTCCCGGCCGCCAGGGCCATGTCCATGACCTTCCATATCTTTTGTGCGTGCATTTCGCCGAGGCTTCCCCCGGCGCTCGTAAAATCCTGAGCGGAAGTGAAAACGATCCGTCCGTTGACCTTGCCGAAGCCGGTTATTACCCCATCTCCGGGAATTTCCTTATTTGCCATCCCCAAAAGATTTGATCTGTGTTTTACGAAGAGTTGCACCTCCTGAAAAGTTCCCGGGTCAAAAAGCAGGGCGATCCTTTCGCGGGCCGTAAGTTTTCCTTGTTCGTGCTGCCGCGAGATCATCTTCTCGCCACCCATGACCTGCAATTTCTCAACTCTTGTTTGAAACTCCCGGAACTTTGTTTCCCTTGAACCCGGTAAATCTTCTTTCATAAAGACATCAACTCCCCTATAGCGGTTTGCAACATACGCGAATCGCGTACAAGTAACTTAATAAGGGTCATAATTTCAAGATAATTCTTTCTTCCGGATTGCCTGCGGGATGTTTAGTATGGAGAATTGATCATAATTTTCATCTTGACCCTCTAAGACGGGTAAGATATAGGAAGACGTTATCCTGAGACCTTATGTCCCGGCTTAGTAAGTTGGAAATTGTTTCTTGGGACAGAAAACAATTTCGTTAATGCATTTGCAACTTAGCATTTGTCTATGAGTAAGCAAAACTCGCTGGCGCGCTTATCCCCCTTGGCGGGACTTGTTCCGTTGATCGGGGTTCTGGCAGGAATTGAAGCGAATTATCAATGTGATGCAACGGGTCGGGAGGCGATATGAAATTTATTGATCAAATAAATATCAAGGGAAAAACGGTGCTTTTCAGGTTTGATTTTAATGTCCCCTTAGACAGTAGTTTGAATATTACCGACGATACCAGGATCAAGGCGGCACTTCCTACCATTAACTACGCCCTTGACGAAAGGGCGAAGCTGATCATTACCGCCCATCTGGGAAGGCCAAAAGGGAAGGCTGTTCCTGAAATGAGCCTTCGACCGGTGGCGAGGAGGCTGTCGCGACTCTTGGGTAAGGAAGTGGTAATGGCCTCTGATTGTATCGGCCCGGAGGTCAAAAAACTTATCGATGATTGCCAGCCGGGATGTGTTGTTCTCCTGGAAAATTTAAGGTTTCATGCGGCAGAAGAAGCCAACGACGAAGGATTTGCCAGGGAATTGGCGAGTTTTGCCGATGTTTATATCGACGATGCCTTTGGCAACGCCCATCGGCGTCATGCCTCGAACGTGGGGATTACGAAGTTTGTTAAGGAATGCGGTGGCGGTTTTCTCATTAAGAAAGAACTTAACTACTTGAAAAAAGCAGTTGACAGCCCGGTCCGGCCTTTTGTGGCGATTGTCGGGGGGTCCAAAGTCTCCGGAAAACTGGAAGCCTTGTTCCACCTCATCAAGAAAGTAGATAAGATGATCATTGGCGGGGGAATGGCCTTTACGTTTCTGAAGGCCCTGAGTTGTGAGGTAGGCAAGTCTCTTGTGGAGAACGATCTCCTGGACAAGGCGCGTGAAGTTATGGACACGGCTAAATCTTTGGGCGTGAAATTTTATCTCCCCGTTGACTGTGTTATTGCTGAAGCAAAAAGCGCCGAGGCGGAAACCAAGATTGTGCCCGTACAGGAAATTAATCCCAATTGGATGGGACTGGATATTGGACCCGCGACGATTGCCCTTTTTACTGAAGCCCTGAGTAATGCCAAGACCATCGTCTGGAACGGACCCATGGGAGTTTTTGAGATCGATGCCTTCAGCAGAGGTACCACGGCCCTTACGCACAGCCTGGCCAATTCTTATGCCACGACGATAGTGGGCGGGGGGGATACCGATGTGGCCATTAACAGAACTGGTGAAAGTGATCGGATTACTTACATATCTACCGGTGGCGGCGCTTCGCTGGAGTTGTTGAGCGGTAAGAGCATGCCCGCAGTGGAGGCACTGGAGCACTGTGGCAAATAGAACCGAATTTCGCAGCAAATGCGCAATCTAAAAATCGTCGTTGAATACGACGGCACAGTGTACCATGGTTGGCAGAGACAGACGGGAGTCACCACTGTTCAGCAAGTCCTGGAAGACAGCATCGCCAGGATAACCTCGGAAAAAATCACGGTAATAGGTTCAGGCAGAACCGATGCCGGAGTACATGCCCTGAATCAGTCTGCACATTTTATTACTAATACAGCCATTGAAACAAAAAATTTACTCCTGGGAATCAACAGTCTTTTGCCCTCTGACCTGGTGATCAAGGAAATTAGAGAAATGGATGAGCTTTTCCATGCGCGTTACGATGTAAAAAGCAAAACTTACATGTATCAGATAGTCAATACGCCGGTCCGACCGGTGCTGCAGCGTTCTTACTCCTGGCATGTCCGTGCGCCGCTGGATATGAAGAGTATGGCAGAAGGCCTATCCTTTCTGAAGGGCAGGCATGATTTTTCTTCTTTTTGCGGGAAACTGGAAGGCGGCGCGAATTGCGTAAGAACGGTAAAGGAAGCACGGATTGAAAAAACAGGTTCGGACCTGCTGCGGATCTACCTGGAAGCCGATGGTTTTCTCCGGTATATGGTAAGGACAATTGTGGGGACTTTGGTTGAGGTGGGCCGGGGAAAAAGAAAACCTGATGAGCTATTGTCCATCCTCCGCGCCAGGGAAAGAAAATATGCCGGGTTGACCGCACCACCCCAGGGGCTTTTTCTGCTGGAAGTGAATTATTGAAGTTTTTTTGCCGATACCGGGAAGAGAGCGTCTTTGGCGCTTAATTTATCGAGAAATGTCTTGACCTGGCTGTAACTATATGGTAGCTCACAACGACCGCTTGGATCCGCAGGAATAGGACGGACTGGGACGGAAGGTGCGTAAGTGATGCTTTTTGCAGGACATACAAAAGCCTCCCGTTAATAAAGCGGGGGGCTTTTTTAGTGCCTGATGGTAGAGGAAATGAGGAGAGTTGTTTCCTGACAGGGTGTTAGCCGAAGCGAATGGCGCAGCAGGGTTATCATGAAGATCGTCGAATCCGTAAAAGAAATGCAGGTTTTAACCGGACGGTTCAGGCAAGCCGGCAGAACGATCGCCTTTGTACCGACAATGGGCTATCTGCACAGAGGACATTTGGAGCTTCTGAGGGAGGGAAGGAAAAGGGGAGATGTCCTGGTGCTGAGTATATACGTTAATCCGACCCAATTCGGTGCTGGTGAGGATTTGGAAAAGTACCCCCGCAATTTGGAAAGGGATTACAAAATGGCGGAAGGTGAGGGTGTAGACGTCGTCTTTTGCCCCGCGAGCGGCGAAATGTATCCCGAACATTACCAAACCTTCGTCAATGTAGAAGAGGTGACCGGGAATCTGTGCGGTCTTTCGCGGGAGGGGCATTTCCGAGGCGTGGCTACTGTATGCTGCAAGTTATTCAACATTATTAACCCGCAGGTGGCTATTTTCGGCCAGAAAGATTTTCAGCAGCTGGTGGTCATCAGGAGGATGGTGCAGGATCTGAACATGGGGCTTTCGATCATCGGACTGCCCACGGTCAGAGAACCTGACGGGCTGGCAATGAGTTCCCGGAATGTTTATTTGTCGGAAAAGGAAAGGGAAACAGCGCTTTGTTTAAGCAGGGCGCTCCTGAGGGCTAAAGGATTATTCGAGGGCGGTGCAAGAGAAGCCCCTAAAATTCTGAAGGCAGTGACGGAGCTTCTGACGGAAAGTCCGCTGGTATGTCTTGAGTATGCCAAAATATGCGATCTGACGACGCTCAAAGACATACCGCTGTTGGACAGGCCCGCGGTCCTGGCTCTGGCCGCCAAGGTCGGCCAGACAAGATTGATTGATAATTACGTTTTCGGCGAAGCCCTGGAAATAGCGTCAGGGAAGTAATGGAATGCCGACGAACATTTATTAGATAGTGTCCATCCGGAAACTCCGGATGAAAACTAGATAGCAGCATCTGATACCGATATCTAACGAGGGATGGGACCTATGCAAAGATTCATGCTTAAATCAAAACTTCACCGGGCTACAGTCACTGACGCTGACCTGCACTACGAGGGGAGTATTTCCATTGACGAAGGTCTGCTGGAAGCTGCCGATATCATTCCCTATGAAAAAGTGGCTATCTACGATGTGTCCAATGGAGAGCGGTTTACCACTTATGCTATCAAGGGGGAGAGGGGAAGCGGAGTGATTTGCCTCAACGGTGCCGCGGCGAGGAAAGTTTCCCGGGGAGACCTGATCATAATTGCCACTTATATCCTCCTCGATGATGCGGAAGCCAAGGCCTGGACCCCCAACTGCGTTCTGCTGGATGAGAAAAACAGGATCAAGGAAGGCAAGTAATCCAGGCAGGGCAAGTTAAGGCAAAACTGGCAACGATCGTTTAGCACCTATAATTGGCATGATTTTCGTTATTGCTGATTTGTAAAAGCCCCTTTGTTTTCGGGGCTTTTATAATATGAACAATAAAGTTACCCGCCTTTCTCAGGCAGGCCACAGAGTTAGGCTATGTGCGGATGCGCAGGAAGAGAAAGCAGGCCGCCAGACCGAACAGCAGGTTGGCAGACCAGGCGGCCAAAAGAGGTGACAGTACCCCGGCGCGGCCTAAAGAGACTGAAAATGCGAAAACTAGCCAGTAGGAAAAGCCCATGGCTATCCCGGCAGCGAGTCCCTGAGCCTTGCCCCTGCCTTCCCCGCGCAAAGTAGCAGCGAGGCCGATTATTACCATGATGATATTGACGAGCGGGAAAGCGACCTTGGCGTGCAAGTCGGTAATATAACTGGTGGCATCGTATCCCTCTGCTTTTAAGTCGGCGATATATCGCCTTAATTCAACGTAGCCCATATTCTCGGCATCCCTTTGGGCGGTCTGAAAATTTTCCGGGGTTTCTGTCAGCACTACCGTCTGGAAAGGCGCAGTCTGTAATTTGGGAAACGCGCCCGGCTCAAAGGTTGTAGTGATCATGTTGTAAAATATCCATCTTCCTCCTCGCCATTCTCCTTTCTCGGCATCAACGCGCTTCAGGAGATGCATTTTGCTATCCACGTAATAGATGGTTATTCCCTGCAGACTATTGGTACGCGGATCAAAAACCATAAAGTTGTATATGCCCTCTTTCCCGCGGTACCAGATCTGGTTCCGTTTAAAAGTGCCCATTTCCTGCTTTTGTATTTCCACCAGCTTGATGTAATTGGCCCTTTGATTTGTGTAGGGGGTTACGAATTCACTGACGACGAAACCGAGGCAGCAGACCAGAACGGCGACAAGGATTATTGGCTTGGCCATGCGGTAGATGCTGATGCCGCAGGCCTTCATGGCCACAATTTCACCGCGCTTGATAAGAGCGCGAAAAGAGGTCAAAGCGGCCAGCAACATGCCAACGGGTAGCATTTGATTAATGGTCATGGGAATGCTGAAGAGAAAAAAAGACAGAACCTGATAAAGGGTGGCCTTATTACTGATGAACATTCTGATTTTTTCGAAAAAATCGATAATCAGGTAAAGGGAAACGAAGGAGAGAAGGATAAGGGTGAAAAACCGGAGGAATTCTTTTGTAGTGTACCGATCGAGGATGTTCATTTTGACCTCTTCACCTGCCGAAAAAAGGAGCTGAAGCGACCCTGCCAATAAACTCCCCTTTCTCTTTCTTGGGCGGACAAAACGAGGAGGTAGGTTCCTGCCAGTGTAAACATGACGTTGGGAAACCAGAGGCCTATCCAGACCGATATCTTACCGGTTTCCGTCAAGGCAGTGCCGCCCAATTGCGCCAGATAATAGAGGAGCACAACGATGATCCCCGTTGTCAATCCACGTGTTTTTCCCGACTTGCGTGCCCTAATGCCCAACGGTATTCCCAGGAGGGCGAAGATGAGACAGGTGAGCGGTATGGTAAATTTCCTGTTCAACTCCACGGCCATCTCTCTTACGGCCACTTTGTCACCCTTTTGCGCCCTGATGTTGGCGATCAATTCGCCGGGCGTCATCTCCATGCTCTCCTTGGCAACACTGGCGCTGCGCTGGCCAGCGGAGGCCTCAAGGTCAAGATTTATGTCATAAGAAGTGAAATCCATTTTCCGGTATGATTTCCGTTTCATGTCGACCGTATGAGTACTGCCGTTTTCCATCCTTAAACTTACACTCATCGATTTCGGGTCTGAGATGAGGTAGCCCCTCTCCGCAACAATCGTGTTTGGTTCCTTGCCCAGGCGATTATCGGAGACAAGTACGCCTTCCATAAAGTTACCGTGGGCGGGTATATGGCTGGCATAGAGGAGTAAGCCCCTGAAATTGCCGTTAAACACTTTTTCTTTGATACCGGCGCTGGCATTTTGTCTGACGATGGAGAAGAGGAGATTCTTGGTGGCGTAATTACTGCGGGGCACAAAAAAAAGGCTGAGCGACATGGTGACCGCCAAGGCCAGAACGGCGGCTCCGGCGATGGGATATGCCAGCCGGTAGAGACTTAGACCCGCTCCCCTCAGAATGAGTATTTCGTTATCGCTGGCCAGTCTGCCTAAGCCGATGAGAATGGAGAGTAAAAGGGAAATGGGGATTGTAAAGAGCAGAAAGTAGGGCATGAGAAACAGGATCAGCTTGCCTATATCAGTGATCTGTATGCCCTTATTGATCATAAGATCCATCAATTGCAGTATTCGCCCCAGGAGCAGCACGAAGGTCATGGCGCTAAGACTGGCGAAGAAGGGAGCCGATAGCTCACGCAGTATGTAACGGTCGATTATTCTTAATTTCATGTCTTCGTACCAGGTCAGGTCTACTTCTTGCCTCTGAAGGCGGATAGGTTTTCATTATACTGGATATCAAAATTGAAATTGGGGAAAAGGCGAGGCAGTTTCATCAAATTGAAAACCATCACCCCGATGGACATCCGGTCTAGCCAGGAAGACAAGGGCCAGCCGAAATGGACCGTTATCCTGCGGTCGCCCATTTCATATTCTATGACCCTTAAGATGCCAACGATGCGATGGTAAAGACTGACCTTGGTCAGGGGCAAACGAAAATGATTGGGGGCGAGTTTAGGAGGGATGCCGCCTACCCGCGGGGAATAAAAAGTGATGTAGGCCTCGTTGTCTTTGTACTGCGCCTTGTCGGTCTCCGTGGATCGGCGAAAGTACAGATGAATGTCTTCCTCTTCTGACTCCGCCAGGTAAAGCAGCATTTCCATTTCCGTTTCCCCCTGCTCTATCTGCTTCAATTCCGGGGACCGTTTCTTGGAAATTATAAAGCCTAAGAGCAGCATCGCGCCCGTCACCGTCGCCCAAAGCATGGTGGCGCGGGGCTTGTCAATGGCCAGGAAAACAAAACAGCTGACCAGAATAATGAAGAGGACCAGGGTGACCAAACGGTTGGTGGAGTAGGTTATGCCTTCTGACTTGCCCATAAAATAGCGGTAGAGGATCAGGCAACCCATGTTAATGCAAAAGGAAGCGATCAGCCCCAGGGCATACATGTTGGCAAGCTCGGCTTGGCTCCCCATAGTGAGAAAAATGATGATGGAAAAAAAGATGGCGCTGGAAATATGGATGCGGTAGAGGGACTGCCGCCGGTTGGTGACAATCAGCCAGTGGAACCCGTAGCGGTGCGCGACCCGCTCCATGAGTTCACTGGAGGCTACGTATGCGGTATTCACGGCTAAAGTCAGCGTGAAACTGGCTAAGGTGGCGACGGCCATACCAAAGGGGACCCCGTTTAACTGGGTGGCGTAATAGGTAATCAGGTCGCCTTCATGGGCCTTAAAATCGATGCGGCTCGATAAAACGAGTGCCGATACCAAAGGGGTCATTAGACCGACCGTCAGGGCAAGAAACCAGTAAGCTTTCTTTATTTCCTGCCAGCTCCGCACCAAGCCGGCGGTCTGGAGCACCGACTCCACGCCCGAGTAGGCCAGGATACAAAAGGCGGTGCTCGAAATGAAATTACCATAGTTGTGCAGAATTGAGCCCGTGGTCACGGTCTTGACCGTTTGGGTCGCTGCTACTTTGATCTGGCCTAAAGACGAGGCGTCCACGTGCAGGAGACCTGAGGTGATGAGATTGAGCATGACAAAAACCGCGCCGATGAAGATCATAAAGGTAAAACGCGCATTTTCCCGGATGCCGAGGATATTCAGGAAGGCGACGCCCCAGATGATGCCCAGCACCAGGGCGATCGAGGTGGGCGGAGAAACCGGGAAGAAGGAGGCGGCATTCGACACGGCGCTGACCGCAGAAATACAGGCGGTAAGAATGTAATCGACCATTATTGACGCCACCGCGATGAAAGACACCATGGGACCCAGAACGAGGTAGGAGAAGGAATAGACGCCGCCGCCGATCAGGTCGTGGCGTTCAAGAATTTCCGCTATCTCTGTGAGACGGGTGCTGATAAAGCGTACGAGCAGGCTGGTGATGGCAATGAAAATAATGGCATTCGACCCGATAAAGCGATAGGCTTCCGCAGGTACATAAAAAATGGAGGTAAACTCATCCATCAAGGTGATGACGCCGACGGCCAGAAAGGTGAGCCAGAGCCGTCCGCCATGGTGATATGAAAGGAGGTTCGGTTTGCGCAATAGGTAGAAGAATACCGCAAACAGACCGGCGTTCAGCAGTGAAAGGATAAGAAATTTCACTTTAATTTTGTTCCAAATTAGTAAGTTAGAAATTTTTTTCGGCCTTTTTTGGACCGCAAAAAATTTCGTTAACGCATTAGCAAGTTAGCATTTGTTTATGAGCAAACAAACACGTTAACGCGTTTATCCCCTTAGCGGGACTTATCCCGTTCATCGGGGGTAGGATGATCATAAGTTGCTGGGAGCCGGGATGACCATCTTATCACGAACCCGCCCCACCTGTGCATAACTCTTTATTATTCTTTTCTGACAGATGTCAATAAAAATGAAATGTCGCTGCCGTCCGCCAAGATCTATGAGCCTATTTATAAACTTAATGATATAAACGCTTTAATGAGCTACAAGGAAGTCCCTTCTTCGTCTGATTCTTGGCTTCCGGGTGTCGGTGCAATAAATTTTTTAACTTGACAGCGCTGCAACCGGCATTATATAAGTTTTGCCACAGTAACTGTGGGAAAGGCCCGAGGCCAGTCCCCTTGCTTGTAACCAAATAAAGTTACCTTTTAATTTGATCCGGAGAGATTGAAAAAGGACAGATGATGAACAGTGGTGTTACATTGAGTTGAGACTTGGCCTTCTCGCCGCAGGGTGAGGGGGTTTTTTTTTACCGGGAGACGGAGATGGGACAGAAACGGGTGGTTATGGATGCAGAAGGTATTGACCGGGCCCTGACCAGAATTGCCTATGAAATGCTGGAGAGGAACAAAGGCGTGGAAGGATTGGTGCTGGTGGGCATCAGGACGGGAGGCATTTATCTGGCGCAAAGACTGCAAAAGAAAATTACCGCTATCGAAGGCGCCGTTCTACCGCTGGGCATTCTGGACGTAACCCTCTATCGTGATGATTTGCACTCCCGGCGAAAAAAACTGCGGCTGGGGAAGACCGACATCCCTTTTTCCCTGGATGAAAAAAAGGTGGTGCTGGTCGACGACGTCCTCTTTACCGGCCGGACCATTAGAGCAGCTATGGATGGCTTGATGGATTTCGGCCGGCCCAAGCTTATTCAACTGGCGGTCCTCATCGACAGGGGGCATAGGGAATTGCCCATCCGGGCGGATTTTGTGGGGAAGAATCTGCCTTCGTCGTTCTGGGAAGCGGTGGCGGTCAACCTTGCCGAAAAAAACGGCTTAAACGAGGTAGTGATCGAACAGGTCGCCTGACTTGTTGATTTGAGGGCAGATGATGAAATTGCGAAGAAAAGACATCCTCGGGATGCAGGACCTGTCGGTGGAAGAGATCAATTTTATCCTTGATACGGCCGACTCTTTTTTGGAAGTATCTACCCGGGAAATAAAGAAGGTCCCTACTTTGCGGGGCAAGACAGTCATCAATCTGTTCTACGAAGCCAGCACCAGAACAAGAACCTCTTTTGAGATTGCCGGGAAACGGTTAAGTGCCGACACCATCAATATATCGGCGTCGACCAGCAGCGTTGTAAAGGGAGAAACACTGATCGACACCGCCAGGAATCTCGAGGCGATGAATCCCGACATTATCGTAATGCGCCACAGTGCTGCCGGGGCCCCGCATATGCTGGCCCGCCTGATGAAACCAGCCATCATCAATGCGGGTGACGGCGCCCACGAACACCCGACCCAAGCCTTGCTGGATCTGCTGACGATTCGGACCCGCAAGGGGAAAATCGCCGGCCTCAATGTAGCCATTGTCGGCGATATAGGCCACAGCCGCGTCGCCCGCTCCAATATCCATGGTTTGACTAAAATGGGTGCCCATGTAACCGTGGCCGGTCCGGCAACCATGATTCCACGGGGTGTCGAAAAAATGGGCGTGGCCGTTTTCCATAAGATTGACGAGGCGATCCGGGATGCGGACATCGTCATGATGCTCAGGATTCAGACTGAGAGGGAGAAACAAAATATCTTCCCCTCGCTCCGGGAATATGCCGCCTATTTTGGCTTGAATTCCCGCAATATTCGCTTGGCTAAAGAAGACGTCCTGGTGATGCATCCCGGTCCCGTGAACAGGGGCGTGGAAATTTCACCAGATATTGCGGACGGTTCCTATTCCATCATTCTTGACCAGGTCACCAACGGCGTGGCGGTCAGGATGGCCCTTCTCTATCTATGTGCGGAGGACACCAAAGCATGAGGTTATTATGGATTACCTGTTGAAAGGCGCCAGGATCGTTGATCCCGCCCGGCAGTTGGATTGCGGTCCCCTGGACATCCTGGTGGAAAACGGCCGGATCGCCAGGGTGGCGGAAGGGATTTCGCCGGCGGCAGGCCGCCGCGCCAAGGGTGAAGGTTTGGAGTCGCTCGACCTGAGCGGAATGGTGATAACGCCTGGGCTCATTGATATGCACACCCATTTGCGGGAACCGGGATTTGAATATAAGGAAACCATCTGGACTGGCAGCCAGGCCGCAGTGGCCGGCGGGTTTGCCGCGGTCGCCTGTATGCCCAATACTTGCCCCGTCAACGACAATCGCGCCGTAACGGAGTTTATCAAAAGGAAGGCCCAGGAGTGCGGTTTGGTCCGTGTCTACCCTATCGCCGCCATCACCACTGCTTCCAAGGGTGCGCAACTGGCAGAGTTTGCCGACCTCAGGGATGCCGGCGCGGTTGCTTTTTCTGATGACGGCAAGCCGGTCATGGATGCAGGCATTATGCGCCGCGCCCTGGAATATGCAGCCTCGCTCCGGATGCCCGTAATCTCCCACTGTGAAGACCTTAACTTGTCGGCTGGCGGGGTAATGAATGAGGGATCGGCGGCCACCAGGTTAGGGTTGTCCGGCATACCCGGCAGCGCCGAAGACGCTATGGTGGCGAGGGATATAATCCTGGCGGACTATACCGGAACGCCGGTCCATATTGCGCATGTGAGCACAAAAGAGGCGGTGTCCCTGGTAAGAGAGGCCAAGAAGCGGGGGATCGCGGTGACGGCTGAAACGGCGCCCCATTATTTTACCCTGACCGACGAGTATCTGGAGAATTATGATACCAACGGGAAGGTCAATCCCCCCTTGCGCTCAGCGGATGACGTCGGGGCGATAAAAGAAGGGCTCAAGGATGGCACAATCGATGTAATTGCGAGCGATCACGCACCCCATGGTCGCACGGATAAAGAAGTAGAATTTGACTATGCCTCCTTCGGCATCAGCGGCCTCGAGACTTCCCTGGCCCTGGGATTGGGGCTGGTGGAAGAAGGGGTCCTGACACTCAGCCAGTTGATTGCCAAGATGACAACCATGCCGGCGCGGATCCTGCACATTCCGGGCGGCACATTGGAGGTCGGCGCCCCAGCCGATCTTACGGTCATCGATCCCGCCAAGTCGTGGCGTGTCGTCCCGGCCGCCCTTTATTCGCGGGGAAAGAATACCCCTTTTGCCGGTTGGGAGCTGCGAGGAAAAGCGATCCTGACAATGGTGGATGGGCAAATAAGGTACCGGGAAGGCCAGGTAAACGGTAGCTTATGAAGTCCTGCAGCAATTACCAGACGGAAGCCATCGTCCTTCGTTCCCTTGATTATGGTGAATCGGACAAGATTGTCACCTTTTACACCGCTGATTTCGGCAAGGTGAAGGGGATTGCGAAAGGTGCCCGGCGGAGTCAAAAGCGATTTGCCAACACCCTGGAGGCCTTCTCTTGTTTGGAGCTGCTTTTTTCCCGGCGCCGTCCGGAAGGCCTGGCGTTTATCGAAGCAGGCAAGGTTATCAATCATTACCCCCGGATCAGGGCTGATCTGAAAAAAACCCTTTTTTCATCCTACATGGTCGATATGACGGACCAATTTACCTTGGAGAATAAAGCCAACCATGAATTGTTCCGTCTACTCGCGGATTTTCTCGAACTTTTCGACCTGGGAAGCGCCTCCGAAGACCTGGTTCGTTTCTTTGAGATGCGACTGCTGAAACTCCTGGGCTATGAGCCGGTGCTGGATTGTTGCGTGGCTTGCCGGATGCCGGTGCAGAATGGCGCCATGTATCACTTCAGTGTGCGGGACGGGGGTGTGAAATGCGGGACTTGTTTCCCCCGCGATTACGATTATCTGGGTATTTCCACGGGGACAATGAAATCGATGCTTTTGGGAAAGGATTTGGAGAGGGAGAAACTAACGCGCCTCATCCTTCCGGAACAGTGTGCCCGGGAAAGCCGCCTTTTTCTGGAAAAGTTTATCGCCCATCTATTGGGCAAGGAATTGAAATCACTGAACGTTATCCGGGAAATCCGGGAATTGGGAATTTGAGAGCGCAGATGATTATCGATGGTCATGCTCATTTATTTTCCCCCCAGGTAATTGCCAGGGGTGCCGCCCAAAAAGATTTAGCCGACCGGCTGAGCCTGGAAACAGCTTTGGCTCCCGGTCGTACCGATCTTGCTGCTCTGCAGCGGGAAAGCAGCTCCGCCGATGTGGCCGCCTGCCTTTTGCTGCCCACGGCCCCGGCAGAACAAGTAGCAAAGACCAACGATACTTTTATAGAAATGGCCGCCGGTGCGGACTTCCTCTATACTGGCGGGACGTTACACCCTGGTTACCACGCCAACAGGGAAGAACTTTGGCGGTTGCATTCCCTGGGCGTCCGGATGATCAAACTCTGTTCCTTCTCCCAGAGATTTTCCCTGGCGGCGCCGGAAACCGCCGGTCTTTTTGAGTTGATAACGGAAATAGGCCATGCCGTTGCCGAGCCTTTTTTCGTCATCCTGGATACCTTTTATGAGGCTCATAGATACTTCGGAACACCGTCCCAATACACAACCACGCCCTCCCTGTTGGCGGACATCGCCGGTCGATGTCCTGACCTGATCATCGTGGCGGCGCATATGGGCGGACTTGCGGCACCGCCCGAAGAAATTTTCTGTTTCCTCCAACCTGCCGAGAATCTTTACCTTGATACGTCGGTTGCCGCTCATACCCTTGCGGAGAGAGATTTTCTCCACCTCGTGGAATTGCACGGCCCCGACCATATCATTTTCGGTACGGACTGGCCCTGGTTCGGCCATCGGCGGGAACTGGAATTTATCGATCGACTGCTCAGTCGCGCCGGTTGCAGCAACGAGGAAAAAGAACGCATATTTGGCGGCAATATGGCAAAATTGTTGGGGATAAGCATTTGATGTTTTACCCTCATTGGTGTAAAAACGACGGATGAAGACGACAAAGGACTATTCGAATATCTATAAAGGGATGGCCTTGATTGCCGACCCCATCTATCATTATGTTTTCTTTACCGTACCGACGCCGGAATTTCCCCTGGAAAAGACCGAAAAGGATCTTATCGATTCCCCCTGGGTGCAGAGGCTGCGCCGAATCTATCAACTGCAAAGCGCCCGGTGGGTTTATCCGGCGGCCGAGCATACCCGTTTCCAGCATTCGCTGGGCACGATGCACATGGCAGGGGAATTTGGGAAGCATCTTTATCCCAGTTTATGCGAAATTTGCCGGGATGTGCCGTCAGTCAATTATGTCGAGGAACTCGTCCGGCTGGCCGGTTTGCTGCATGATGTGGGACATGGACCCTACGGCCACTTTTTTGACGACAACTTTCTCAATTTGTATGGGCTAACCCATGAGGTATTGGGGCAGCAGATCATCACCAGGAAACTGGGAAGGGTAATAAGGCATATTGCCCGGAGCCCCAGCGGCCCCTTTGCCGATGGCGAGCGGCTGGATCCCGGGTATGTCGCTTACCTGATAAGGCGGCCAGCCGGCCGGGACGAAAAACGGCCGCGGTGGTTACAGCTCCTCCGTCAACTTTTCTCGGGCATCTATACCGTGGACAACCTCGATTATGTCCAACGGGATGCCTATACTACCGGGTTTTCACTGGACATTGTGGATATCCACCGGCTCCGGTTCTACACTTTTTTTACCAGCCAGGGTCTGACCCTGCATCAGGCCGGTATTTCCGCTTTAAGCCGTTTCCTGAATGCCCGCCTAAACCTCTATACAAATGTATATTTTCACCGGACTACCCGGGCGTTGGATCTGCATCTGCAAGAGATTTTCCGCGATACCATGAACATCATCTTTCCCTCGAACCCTGTGGAGGCCCTGGATGATTATCTTTACCTTGACGAATGGCAGCTTTTTCATGACGTCCAGAAATGGCAGACGAGCGATGATGCGAAGAAACGGAGACTCGGCCAGGAATGGGCGAAGCTCTACAACCGGGAGGTGAAGTGGAAGATGTCCTTCACGGCGGAGATCTCTATCGATCAGATTCCCCGGGGTGTTGCTTTTTCCAGCACTAAGGACTATGAAGATCAGATACGGGAATATCTTCCTGAAACATTGAAGAAAATCTCCTTGCGGGTTGACCTGGCAACCCAGGACCCACGCCCTTTGAATCCGGTTGTGGAAAGTGAAAAAAGGATCAATATTTTCAATCCGGCCACTGGACATACCTCGCTTGAGCCCCTGCAGGATATCTACCGATTCATCCCTGCCCGGATTGTGCACTTTCGGGTGTTTTCCCTGAGTCATGATTATGATGAAGTGCTGGCTATCGCCGCGGAAAGAACCCTGAACTCATTTGGCGGGAGCTCAAAGACCAACATCTGACTTGGCAGGCGACAAGAGACGCGGCCCTGGGGGCACCAGCCATTGCGCGGCCCGGCGGGGCGAGATAAAGGCATTAAAAGCATGGAAAATGAAACTACAGACATTACTCTCTTCGTGCGAACTTCTACCGAGGACGTGACCCGGTGGAATCGTCAACGGATCGTCGACGCCTTGATCCGTGAGACCGATATTGATGAGAGGACGGCCGAAGAGATCAGCAGGGAAGTGGAAAAACAGATCCTTTCATCGGGCATCGGCTATTTGACTTCACCCCTTATCCGTGAACTTGTGGATGCCAAGCTTGTGGAGAGGGGCCTGGAGCATGCGGGCAAAATGCACGCCCGCCTGGGCTTTCCCCTCTATGACGTGAGCCAGCTGATTTTGAGGGAGAATAAGGAAAACGCCAATCTCCCCCATAGTCCGGAAGGTACCAATCTTATCCTGGCGGAAGGCATAAAGCGGGAATACGCGCTGATGGACGTTTTTTCGACGGCGGTGGCGGAGGCCCATGTGATGGGAGACCTCCATATCCACGGGTTAGGGTATGTCGATCGGCCTTACAATTCCTGCCAGTCTCTGGAATATTTGAAGAAATTCGGTCTCAATCTTCCCCATGCCATGACCCAGGCAAAACCGGCTAAACACGCGGAAGTCCTGCTGGCGCATATGGTGAGATTCAGTACCACCCTGCAGGGGCATTTTGCCGGCGTGATCTCCTGGGACGCCGTAAACTTTTCTTTCGCCCCTTTTCTCACGGCCATGAGTGACAAAGAGGTCAGGCAATTCGCCCAGATGCTCATTTATGAATTTTCCCAGTTGACCTCCGCGCGGGGCGGGCAGTCCATGTTCACCGATATTCATCTTTATTGGGAATTGCCGCAGCATCTGGAAAACGACCAGGTCATCGGTCCGACGGGTGAAAGCGGAGGCAGGACTTATCGGGACTATTTGCCCGATGCCCAGCGTTTTGCCTGGGCAATTTTTGATGTCTTCGGGAAAGGAGACGCCCGTGAGCGGCCTTTCATTTTCCCTCGCCCCCTGGTACACATCGGTAAATCATTTTTCGAGACAGCCGGACACGGCGAGTTCCTGAAACACATTTGTGCGGTGGCCGGAGAGAAAGGGAACACCTGCTTTGTCTTTGATCGGAACTCCCGGGTCAGGAATTCCTGCGGCTGCTTCAACGCCGCGGAGGAAAGAAACGCCCTGCCGGCAGTTACGTTTCCCTGGGAGCGCCGCTCTTTTGCCATCCAGAACGTGACCCTGAATTTGCCGCGGCTGGGTTACAGGGCCGGCGGTGATGAGAGCCGCTTGTTTACGCTGCTCACTGAGCGCATGGAGCTGGCAGTGAAGGCCCACAATCAGAAGCGGGATTTCATGGAAAAGCTCCTTTCTTACGGGGACTCCGGCCCGCTGGCGATGCTGACCATGAAGAACGACGGCTACTCTTATCTACGGATGAAGAACGCTGTATACTTGATGGGTGTGGCGGGTTTGAATGAGCTTGTCCAGATCCAGAAAGGCGTGCAGTTGCATCAACCGGAAGCCCTCGCTTTCGGACGCAAGGTTATAGCCTACATGCAGTCGGAGGTCGAAAGGCTAAGTCAGCAATACGGGATGAAATTCCTGCTCGAACAAACGCCGGCTGAAACAACTGCCTATCGTTTTGCCCGGCTGGATCTTAAATATCATTCCCCGCAGGCCGGCCATTTTGTCAAAGGCAATCTGTCTGCGGGAGAGATTTATTATACTAATTCCACACACCTGAGTGTTGCTGCCGGGGTAAGCCCAATGGAGCAGGCGCAGCAAGAGGGAATTTTCCACCCCCTGATCAGGGGAGGGGTGATGACCAATGTCTGGCTGGGTGATTACCTCCCCGATCCCCAGAAACTGGCCGATTTTGTTACCTCCGTCTTTCATGATACCCTTAACGATGAACTCGTTTTTTCACCGGAATTTACTACCTGTGAAGGCTGTGGCAGCACTTCGCGCGGCCTCGGCGATACCTGCCCGGTTTGCGGGGCCAGGGAAGTAGAAGGAATCGCCCGGATAACTCAGTACTTCAGCCGGGTATCGGGCTGGAACAAAGGCAAGCTGGCGGAACTTCGGGACAGGAAAAGTCACCTGAACCTAACGGGTCTATAGTTTTTTACGATCGCTCACGCTTCAATTTCCCTTCAATTCATTAACCTTTCTTACCTTACCACCCTTGACATGGTTGGGGGGTATAAATATATTAAGGCAAATTTACGAGGAAGTGGGAACGTCCCTTCGGCATGTTATATTAATGGAAGATCATATCATCAGGTCGTTTAAAGAGAGCAGTCAAGTTAAGGATATCTTTGTCAACGAGAATCTTTTCAAGATTGTGGAAATTGTCGAAGTGCTGACGGCTGCCTTGAAGAGGGGCAATAAAATTATGCTCTTTGGCAATGGCGGATCAGCTGCCGATGCCCAGCATTTGGCGGCGGAATTTGTGAACCGTTTTCTCATCGAGAGACCGCCTTTAGCCGCAATGGCCCTTAGTACCGATACTTCCGTCATTACCAGCATTGGTAATGACTATGATTTTGCTGAAATATTCAGTAAGCAGATCAGGGCTTTAGGGCAGGAGGGAGACGTAGCCTGGGGAATCAGCACCAGCGGCAATTCTCCTAATGTCACAAAGGGCATCGAAACAGCCAAGAAAATGGGTTTAGTGACCATTGGTTTAACTGGCAGGGATGGAGGAACCATTGCCCGGATTGTCGATCATTCGTTAAAGGTTCCTTCCAACAGCACGCCGCGGATCCAGGAAACGCATATAACTGTCGGTCATGTAATTTGTGAAATGGTGGATTTTAAGCTCTTTCAGCGGCCGGATAGCAAGTAGTAGTAACGGCTGCAGCAGTCATGACCGGGGTAGTAATGGGGAACTATGACGAAAAAAACAGTTGAAGATAGTGAGGACAGGCAACATCAAGCGCAGGAGGGTGCCGGAAACGCCGGCAGCGTAAAAGAATTGGAAGAACTGAAGGTTAAGTTTGAGGCAGCGAAAAAAGAGGCTGCGGACCATTACGATAAGTATCTCCGGGCGCTGGCAGACCTGGAAAACTTCAAGAAGCGCGCCGCTAAAGAAAAATCGGAAGCCATCGCTTATGGCAACGAGGTCCTGATCCGGGATGTGCTGCCTATTATCGACAGTCTGGACCGGGCCACGGACCTGGCCTGCCAGTCCGCAGACCTGGGGGCCTTTAAAGAAGGATTCAAGCTCGTCAAGGATCAACTCCTCTGCTGTCTCGGGAAGCATGGTGTGGAAAAGATCGAAGCGGTGGGAACCGATTTTGATCCTCACTTGCACGATGCCCTGATGCAGGTAGAAAGTGAAGAGCACGCCGACAGCAAGGTAATCGAGGAATTCGAAAAAGGATATCTGCTGAAAGGCAGATTGTTGAAGCCGGCTAAGGTATCGGTGGGTAAGGCTCGCAGGTAGAAGAATGGATACAATGCATAAAGCTAAATATAAATTGGGAATTATCAGTGATTTGATTAAGGAGGAATACTTATATGGGTAAGATTATCGGGATAGATTTGGGAACAACAAATTCGTGCGTTGCCGTGATGGAAGGGGGCGAACCCGTAGTGATACCTAACCAGGAGGGCCAGCGGACAACGCCTTCCATGGTGGCCTTTGCAGAAAGTGGCGAGCGGCTCGTAGGGCAGGTTGCCAAACGGCAGGCCGTCACCAATTCGGAGAATACCGTCTATGCCGTCAAGAGGCTGATCGGCAGGAAATTTTCGACGAAGGAAGTGCAGTACGACATCACTGTCGTTCCCTATAAGATTACGGAAGCAAAAAACGGCGATGGCCAGGTTACGGTCAGGGGCAAGAGCTACAGTCCGGCCGAAATATCTTCGATGATCCTGGCAAAGATGAGACAAACGGCTGAAGATTACCTGGGTGAAAAGGTTAACGATGCCGTAATTACCGTACCCGCTTATTTTAACGACTCGCAAAGGCAGGCCACCAAAGATGCCGGCAAGATCGCCGGATTGAATGTCCTGCGGATTATTAATGAACCGACGGCAGCCGCGCTGGCTTACGGTCTGGACAAGAAGAAAGATGAAAAGATCGCTGTTTATGATCTGGGTGGTGGAACCTTTGATATTTCCATTCTGGAGTTAGGAGAGGGGGTATTTGAGGTCAAGGCGACCAATGGCGACACGCACCTGGGCGGTGAGGATTTTGACCAGCGCTTAATCGAATACCTGGCTGCGGAATTTAAAAAGGACACCGGCATCGATGTCCGAAGCGACAAAATGGCCCTGCAGCGGGTCAAGGAAGCCGCGGAGAAGGCAAAGATGGAGCTTTCCACGGCGATGGAAACGGATATTAATCTGCCCTTCATCACCGCCGACGCTTCCGGTCCCAAACACATGAACCTGAAAATTACCAGGGCGAAACTGGAGTCCCTGGTGGAAGATCTGATCGAAAGAACCGTAGCGCCCTGTAAGACAGCCTTGAAAGACGCCAATTTAACCCCCAAGGACATCGACGAGGTAATCCTGGTGGGCGGCATGACCAGGATGCCCAAGGTTCAGCAGAAGGTGAAGGAAATATTCGGGAAAGAGCCGCACAAAGGTGTGAACCCCGATGAAGTGGTTGCCATTGGGGCGGCCATCCAGGGTGGAGTTCTGGGCGGTGAGGTAAAGGATGTGCTCCTGCTCGATGTTACGCCTCTGTCTCTGGGAATCGAAACCCTCGGCGGTGTCATGACGAAACTGATTGAAAAGAACACCACCATTCCGACGAAAAAGAGCCAAATTTTTTCCACGGCGGCGGATAATCAGCCGGCCGTAAGCATTCACGTCCTCCAGGGGGAACGCTCCATGGCGGGTGACAATCGTACGCTGGGCCGCTTCGAATTGGTGGGTCTGCCGCCGGCGCCCAGAGGGGTGCCCCAGATTGAGGTCACCTTCGATATCGACGCAAATGGTATCGTGCATGTCTCCGCGAAAGACTTGGGTACCGGCAAAGAGCAGAGTATCAAGATCACCGCTTCCAGCGGCCTGTCGGAAGAGGAAATTAAACGTCTGGTGAAGGAAGCGGAAGCCCACACGGAGGAAGATATAAAGAAAAAGGAGACGATCGAGGCGCGGAACCAGGCCGATGCCATGGTCTATAGTGTCGAGAAGAACATCAAGGAGTTCGGCGATAAGATCAGCGCCACGGAAAAAACCAGGATCGAAGAAGCGATTGCCAGGGTTAAGAAGGCCATCGAAGGTGATGATTTGAGTGAAATCAAGGCCGCTCAAGAGGAATTGACCAATGCTTCGCATAAATTGGCCGAGGCTATGTATGCCAAGGCCTCCGAGCCAGGCGCCGGCGGTTCCGCAGGGCCGGGCACTGATGAGAGGACAGGTGGCAAGCGGGATGAGGACGTGGTGGATGCTGATTTTGAAGATGTAAAATAGAAACCTTGAATCTGTTTACAGTGTAAGTTAAGCGCCCGGAATGATTAGTCTCCGGGCGCTTTTTTGTGACTTTGCAACAACCTCTAAGTCTGAAAAGGTAGTGCATAGTTGACTGGGAGGAGTATAATGAGGGCCGGGAAACTGCCGCCGGTAAGGAAGGAGTCACCCTTATGCCACGTCGGGAAAGAATCTTATCCTTGTCTTGCGGAGGGCTGCTGCTTCTTTTCTTGCTTATGCCACCGCCTTCCTCCGAAAGCGCCCCCCGTCAGAGAGGAGATTTCGGAAAGCCGCTTTTCGTAGCCAATGCCTCGGTGACTTTGCTCGAGAATAGCGCTTACTGGCGGGCGCTGCAGGAGGCTATCGACAAGGCAACCAGGGAAATAACGCTCTCTTTTTTCAGTTTTAAGATTAAGGGGGACAGAGGCGGGTATCCTGATATTATCGTGGCCAGACTGGCTGAGGCCGCGAAGAGAGGGGTCAAAGTTGTGGTCTTACTGGAAGGAGGGCGGGACCAGGGAGACAGCACCAGCCAGGAAAATCGCCGCACAAGGGAAATTTTGCAGCAGAAGGGAGTGAGGGTCTTTCTGGATGCCCCGGAAAAAACTACCCATACGAAGATTGTAGTGATTGACGGGAAATACACCTTCCTGGGGAGCCACAACCTGACTCAATCTGCTCTGAAGTATAACAATGAGGTTTCGGTTATGATTGAATCGCCGCAAGTAGCGGCTGAGGCTTTGAATTATATAAGATCTTTGCTTCCCGGAGGTTAGACTGGTCCATGCCGAGATTGATAGCACAAGGGAAATGGTTTTTCGTGCTGGCAGTGTTGATATTTCTGCTCAATGGGGTGGCCGGGGCTGCAGCACTGGCAGCCCCGGTGGTACCGGGAAAGCTTGAAAGAGGACAGGCTGCCGCCCTCGACCCCGCCTCGGGTACGTCAGATCCCTATACCCTGGGTTGTATCCTTCCGCTCAGTGGCAAATTTGCCGCCTATGGCAACCGGGCGCTGGAGTCCATGATCCTGGCTGCCGGTCTTTTCGATCCGCAAAAGAAAAGTCCGGTAAGGCTTCTGGTCGAGGATTCACAAAGCAGGCCCGATAAGGCGAGGGCAGCGGTCGCCAGGCTGGTGCGGGAAGGCGCCGTGGCCCTTATCGGTCCCCTGGGAAGTGAAGAGGCGCAGGGGGCGGCGGAGGAAGCGCAGCGTTTGAAGGTTCCCCTCCTGGCCTTGACCCAGAGAGAGGGGATCACCGAAATCGGTGAGTATATCTTTCGTGGCTTTCTGACAGGTTCGCAGCAGATAGAGAGCCTGGTGAAGTTTGCCGGAGCAGACTTGCAGCTGCGGCGTTTTGCCGTTTTATACCCCGATATTGCCCAGGCCCGGGAGATGGCGGGCTTATTTCGTCGGGAAGTGACGAGGCATGGGGGAACCATTGTTTGGGCCGGAGCCTATAAAAGTGATCAGACCGATTTTGACGAACCGGTGAGAAAGCTGACCGAGGCTACGGAAGTTACCCGGATTGGGAATGATCAGGCGGGGGGCGCCCCGTTCCCATCTTTCAGCTTTCAGGCGGTTTTTATTCCTGACTCTTATCGGGCTGTCAAAATGATCGTTCCGCAGCTGGTCAATTACGATGTCCGGGGAATTCGCCTGCTGGGCATCAGTGGTTGGAATTCACCGGAACTGCTGTACATGGAAGAACCGGGCAATCTTGAAGGAGCGGTCTTTGCGGACAGTTTTTTCGCTGCCGGGATTTACCCGCCGACGCTTGATTTCGTGGACAGGTTTTACGCTTCCTATAGTCGTGAACCGGACGTGATGGAAGCCGAAGTTTTTGATGCAGCGGGCATGGCGGTTAAGATTTTGATGGAAGGAAAGGGGGGCCTGACGCGGGAAAAATTCCGGAACGGCCTGTTGGGGATCAGGTCCTACCCAGGGGTAACGGGACGATCCTCCTTTTCACCGCAGCGCTTTATAGAAAAAGAGGCCTTTGTTCTGATGGTAAAGGACGGGAAAATTGTACAGGTAAAATAATCTCTTAATAGGGATCGTTATTAAAACAACCAATATTAACAATAGGCTATATGATATCATTAAGGTGAAATATGAGGTTTCTTCTTACCAACGATGACGGGATTTATGCCCGGGGATTAAGTGCTCTTTATGAAGAATTAGCGAAGGATGCGGATTGTCTGATCGTGGCGCCGGAGGTGGAACAGAGCGCCGTGGGGCATGCGATTACCCTCTACCGACCCTTGATGGTCCGGCGGGCAGGGAAGAACGGCCGTTTCCTCGGCTATGCCGTCGCCGGTACGCCGGCTGATTGTGTCAAGATAGGCGTCAAAGAATTATCCGACCGTCCTGTCGACCTGGTCATCTCGGGCATCAACAAAGGCGCCAACGTGGGGATCAATGTTCTTTATTCGGGTACGGTGTCTGCCGCCACGGAAGGAATTATCCTGGGCATCCCCTCTTTTGCCATTTCACTGGACTGTCACCGGGATGCCGATTTTTCCGTTGCCGCCCGCTTTGCCCGTAAAATGGCCGCCTTTATGATGGGAAATAGCTCTCTTCAGGGCGTGGCGCTGAATGTCAATGTTCCTGCCTTGCCGGAGGAGGAGATCAAAGGGGTTGTTGTCGCCCGGCAAGGGCAGGCCAGACTTATGGAAGAGTTCGATAAAAGAACCGATCCGCGGGAAAATGTCTATTACTGGCTGGCCGGCGCTACCCAAGCCCCGGTCAACGAAGAGCCCGATTCCGATGCCAGCGCCTTGAAGCGCGGCCTGATCAGCATTACGCCGCTGCACCATGACCTGACCCGCTACGATGGCTTCGCCGAGTTGAGCGCCAAGGTAAAGTCGAATCTGGGTTCATAGCCTGTCATTTCCGGTGGAATTAGTTTTGTTAATGCACTTATCCCCTTTATCGGGGTGGCGGTATAAGGGGGCCCGGCAGTCGCATGTACAAATATGACGGCAAGCACATTCAGGTAAGCTGCGCTATTATCGAAAATAACGGTCTGGTTTTGGCGGCGCAACGCAGCAGGGAGATGGCGATGCCCGGCAAGTGGGAATTTCCGGGGGGCAAGATCAAGTTGGGAGAAGACGCCAAGGTCTGTCTGGAACGGGAACTGATGGAGGAAATGGGTGTAAGGATTACCCTTAAGAGGCCCCTTCCGCCATCGACACATGAATACTCCACCTTTACCATTACCCTGCATCCCTTTGTTTGTGAAATCACCGGTGGCGTGATGGCACTGCATGATCAACAGGCGGTGCTTTGGCTGCCGCCGTCAGAATTGTTCACCCTGGACTGGGCCGAAGCAGATCTGCCGGTCATCGAAGCGTATCGGCAGAGCCTGGTAGGTTCATCTTTTTAGTCAATAAATCTCTCCGTGCGGTTTGCATTTGTAAATCCCTTGTGCTAGTCCTAATTTTCATCAACAGGTTAACTGCGTTAACTAAATTATTTTCTGCCAGAAAAAGCGCAGCGGAATTTATCATGCCTTCAGGAAAAATCTTAGTAGTCGATGATGATTGCAACCTTCTCAAGCTTCTGAAAATGAGACTTGAATCGGCAAATTATGAAATCGCCACGGTGCTGCATGGAGAGGATGCCACCGCCGCCGTCAAAAGCCGGGCCTTTGATCTTTCCATCCTCGATCTGCACCTGGGAAATCAGAACGGGATTTCCCTGATGAAGGAACTACGCAGCCATCTCCCCCAGATGCCGGTCATCATCCTTACCGCCCACGGAACGATCGAAAGCGCTGTGGAAGCCGTACAACAAGGAGCCTTCAATTATCTAACCAAACCCTTCAACTTCAGGGACCTCCTGGCGCAAATTGAAAAAGCCCTGGGAAATCGCCTGCTCACTGCCGATACTAAGCAACGTAAGGGTCTTCTCGAAGAGAGATACGCATTTGCTAACATCGTGGCCAGAAGCGAGAAGATGCGGAAGGTGCTGGATTGTGTCTTCCGGATCGCTAAAACGAACTCGACGGTATACATCTACGGAGAAAGCGGCACCGGTAAGGAATTGATCGCCATGGCGATCCATCTTGCCAGTGAGAGGAGGGGCAAGCCCTTTCTGGCCCTGAATTGTGCCGCCCTCCCGGAACCCTTGCTGGAGAGCGAACTCTTTGGGCATGAGAAGGGCGCCTTTACCGGAGCTATTCGCAGCACCAGGGGTGTGTTTACGCAGGCGCACCGGGGTACTATCTTCCTGGACGAGATTGGAGATATGCCCCTTGGCATTCAGGCCAAGCTCCTGCGCGTTCTTCAGGAGCGCCATTTCACCCCCCTGGGCAGCGAAAAACTCGTGGAGGTTGATGTCAGAGCAATTGTAGCCACCAACAAAGATTTGGAGGAGGAGGTAAAGCAAGGTCTCTTTCGGGGAGATCTCTTCTACAGGATCCATGTCATTCCCATCTACCTTCCTCCCCTGCGGGAGAGAAAAGAAGATATTCCCGCCCTGGTGGAACATTTTCTGAAAAGATTTAACGTGCAGTTGAAAAGGGAGATAAAAGGGCTGACGCCTGAAGCAATGCAGCGGTTGTTATTCTATGAGTGGCCGGGGAACGTACGGGAATTAGAGAATACGATCGAGTTCGCCATGGCTATGACACAGGGAAACATCATCAGCGAAGAGTTCATTTTCCCGGCAAGAATTACTGAACACCAAGGGGCTTCGTCATCGCTGACGGCGGCAAGGGGTGCCTTTGAAAGAAGTTACCTGCTCAACATCCTTCAGCTCTGTAAAGGTCACGTGAGTGAAGCCGCAAAGCTTGCCGGAAGGAATAGGACCGATTTCTACAGCCTTCTTAAGAAACACTGTATAAACCCTGCCGATTTTAAGAAGGCGGATTAATCTTCAGCCAGCCTTCGATTCTCTGCCTTTGCATGAAGTTTCCGACAATTCTGTCGTAATATCCTGACAAAATAAAGCGTCTTCTGGAGATTAAACGGATCATTACTCCATGATTGTGGATGCTTATACCAAAGCGGGAAGAAGGCTTTTTCTGTGGCACGGGCTTTGCTCTGTAGCTGACAGATAATCGTTTGGGCGGTATCGGGGATCGGAAGGAGGTGAAGGTCAGTTGAGGTCCTCAAAAGGAGTGGCAAATCCTCAGACAATTCTCACGTATGCGCTTCAGGACCCGCAAAAGCGAGCATAACATAAAGGAAAGCCAATCGGTTATTTTACGAAATGAAAGGAATACTGGCAGTTTTTGGGTTAATACAAAAAGGAGAAGCAAAATGAAAAAGATTACATGCCTGACAGTAATTATTGCCGTATCAATTTTGGTCTTGATGAATTCCGTTTCTTATGCCGCACCTTCTTCCAAGTTTGCTGCCCAGGTGAGCAGCGTGGCCTTGGTCCCTTGGACATCGGATCTCGGGTGGCATAAGGTCCTGCAGACCACGATCAAGACCCCCAACAACAAGGATCTGCTTATCGGCGCCTCTTTCGAGACCGGTCTTTATACCAGTACCCAGGTCAAGAGCAGCGGCGGCACGTTGGATACTTCCAGTGCGACAGCCGGCATCAATATCATGGTGACTGTTGATGGCGCGCAGATTCCCCCAGGCGATGTAATCTATGACAAGCGCGCGCAAACGCTTTCGGCAAAGCTCGGCGGGATCCTCGAGACCTGCGCGGATGCAAATGCCGATGGGATTATCGATATCCTGACCGAATGCACTTTCCAGCCTGAAGAGATCGAGTTCATCCTCGATACTATGGCGGCACACCATTTCAACTTTGTGGCCGCGAATTTGGCGCCGGGCAGTCATATCGTGGCGGTGTGGGCCAAAATTGAGACGCTCACCTCAGCGACAGCGGGCATGGCAAAGGCAAAAGCCCTGGTCGGCAAAGGCACGTTGACCGTAGAGGAAGTCAAAGCAACCAATGCACCAGATGGCATTACCTTCCTGGAATAATTTCCCTTGCCGGTAAACAAAAATTCTCATGATCCAGCCCCGTGACACGCGGGGCTGGATCATTTGCACCTAACAGCCCGTGACAGGCTCTTCGAAAAAATGTCCGGATGCAAGGCCCCCTAAATCCTGAGGAGCTAGACTTACTTATTGGTATATCGCAGCGATGGAGGATGAGGGAATGCCGCAGCTGTCGTCCTCGCGAAGTAGGGATGGGCGTTTTTCACCATCCTGCTAATAAAGGAGGTAGCCGGCCCTTAGCCGGAGGAAAGCCGCCAGCTCGCTTTCCCAGGCTAACGCGATGGCGCGGGGATCCCGGCCTTTCCTTATTTCCTCCAGGGTTTGCCGGGCCCCTACGAGACCAAGGGTATCGTCGAGCCGGAAAACACCGGGGTAGAGCCGATGGAGGGCGGAGATGATTTCAATCCCCATCTGCGGTGAATCGAGTGCCAGCCGGTCCGTCAGGGTGATTTGCACGCCCCGGCAGAGATGATTTTTGTAAGTGCTGTTCTCGGGCGTAAAGGCTGCCGGTTTGAAGGTAACGCCGGGAATGGCGCGGCGATTAAGTTCGGCCGACAATTTCTCTCCATTGATCCAGGGAGCGCCAAGAAGCTCAAAGGGGGCCGGCGTTCCCCTGCCGACGCTGACATTGGCCCCCTCCACCAGCGCCACTCCCGGATAGAGCGTTGCCCCGGCGAGGCTGCGGAGGTTCGGCGACGGGTTGATCCAGGCCCGGCCTGTTTCATCATACCAAGCCGTCCGGCTGTAACCGCGCATCGTGATGACGTGCAGTTTCGCACCAATCCCGGATTCGGCATTGAACAACCCGGCCAGTTCGCCCACGGTCATGCCATGTCGGACCGGCAGGGGGAAATAGGACGTAAAAGCCCTCCGGTCCCTGTCCTGGAGAGGTCCCTGAACGAAGGAAGCCGTGAGGGGATTCGGGCGGTCGAGGACGTAAAACGCCAGCCCCGCTTTCGCCGCTTCTTCCATCGCGTAGCCCATGGTCGAGATGTAAGTATAGAAGCGGACGCCGGCATCCTGCACATCGAAGACCAGGGCGTCGAGGTCGGCAAGCATCTTGCCCGTTGGCCTCCGGACGGCGCCGTAAAGACTGTAGACGGGCAGGCCCGTTGCGCTGTCCCGGGAAGAAGGGACGACTTCGTCAGCCCTTCCCGCCAGGCCGTGCTCGGGGCTGAAGAGCGCCTTTAGCTTGACGCCCGGTGCGTTGGTGAGGAGGTCCGCCGTGCGCCGACCCGCGGCATCGAGACCGGTATGGTTGGTGATCAATCCCACGCTAAGGCCGGCAAGCGGCGAGAATCCCTCCTCGCAAAGGATGTCGATGCCCGTTGCCAGTTGGCGCGGGCCGGAGGCATCCGGCGCCGTTGCCGCGTCCTTCCCGGCGGTAATGAAGGACACCAGAGCCGGTCTTCCTCTGAGGATCTGCCGGTGCGTCAGAGGGCCTAACAAATCGGCAAGGGCGGCCTTGATTTGAGCGCGCAGTGCTCTTACGTTGCCGCCGCCCCGCGGATGTACCCGATTGGTCAGGATGATGAGATAGGTTTTTGTTACGGGATCAATCCAGAGTGCCGTGCCCGTATAGCCGAGGTGGCCGTAGGCGCCCACCGGCGGCAATTGCTCGGCGTTGGCGGCAAAAGGCGCCCCTAGGTCCCAGCCCAAGCCGTGCGCTCTTTTTTTGCCCACCGGGGATTGGGGAAGCGTCATCTGCTCCACCGTACCGCGCTGCAATATCTGCACGTTGCCTAAGCTGCCGCCGCCCAGCATCATCCGGGCGAAGAGGGAAAGGTCGTCGGCGGTGGCGAAGAGGCCGGCGTGGCCCGCTACCCCGCCCATGGTGAAGCAGGAAGGATCGTGGGCCTCGCCGCAGACCATCCTCCCGCCCCGGTAAACCGTGGGGGCCGTGCGCGGGCGCATGGCCGGCGAAGGATTGAATCCCGTATCCTGCATCCCTAGCGGCCGGAAGATGAACTCGGCGCAGTAGGCATCGAGCGGCCGGCCGGTGGTGCGGCGGACGACTTCTCCGAGAATCTGATAATTGATATCGCTATAGACAAAACGGCTGCCGGGCGGAGAGGACAGCTTTTCGGCGATGATCATCTCCATGGCGGCCTCATAGCCGGACGACTGTTTGTTCGGACTGAGTGATGGCCGCAGACCGGAATAGTGGGTAAGGAGTTGCCGGAGAGTGATGCCGCCTTTACCATTTTCCCGCAGGGCCGGCCAATAGGTTGCCGCCGGACTATCGAGGACCAGGTCCCCGTGTTCTACCAGTTGCATCACCGCAGTGGCGGTGGCAACAGCCTTGGTCAGGGACGCAAGGTCAAAGACTGTGTCTTCGGTCATGGGGGCCGATTGCGGTTCGAGCGAACGATAGCCAAAGGCCCGGCGATAAAGGACCTGCTCGCTGTTCCCGATAAGGACGACCGCTCCCGGTGTCTTGCCGTCGCGGACAGCCTTTTCCGTTATCCGGGCGACGGTCGCAAACCGCTGTTCCGTCCGGGAAGGGGGAGGCGCACCGCCTTGGGCCGCCGGAATGCCGACCAGCCCGCCCGGCATGAGGAAAGCAAGCAAGAAATACAGTACGTTCCGGCTTCGCATTTCCTTCCTTCTCCTTCTGCCCGCTGCCCCGGGATGATGATTTCCCGGGTGCCGCTTTACTTCTCTAAACCATCAGACGTATAGATATTTCTCGGGTTCCAGAGCATCCAGCCATTAGCGCCGAAGTCTTCGGCTGCCCTGATCTGTTCCCTTATTTCGCGACCCCTGAAGTGCCGCCGGTCAAACGCATAGTCCCGGAAGGCTTGCAGCCATGGCCGGAAGCGCACCGCTGGCAGACCCGTGCGCTCTTGGGCCCTTTTCAGAGTGAGATACACTATCTTGTGGGAATTTGCCACCGGATTCCGGTAGCGGGGAATTCCGTGCTGGAATCCTGAAGGGTAGAGCATCAGGGATATGTAATCCACGAAGGGCGCGAGGCGATCGATCTTTTGCCCGATCTGGGTATCGTCGAAATTCCAGGCGACATACCCGAAGATGTCCGCCGAAACGAAGACATTATAGGGGGCAAGTCTCTTGCGGGCCTCCCCGAGGAAGCCGGATATAGCGCCAACCCGGTTTTCTTCAGTATTGGGAATACCGAAGGCAAGCCCCTTATGATCGGGGAACCTGACATAGTCAAACTGGATCTCGTCAAAACCGTTTTGAGCCGCCTCAACGGCTACGTCGATGATATAGTCCCAGACTTCTTTCCGGGAGGGATCCAGCCAGATGAGGTTTTCCCGGTCACGCCAGATTTTGCCTTCCCCGGTCTTTATAGTCAGGTCGGGCCGCGCCGAGCCCAGCAGTTCATCTTTAAAAACCACGATCCTGGCAATAGTATAGATGCCCCGTTCCTTCAGAGATTGCAGCAGACCCCTGATGTCTTTTACCATGATCACCTTCTGCGCGCCGATCGCCGATGCCATGGGCAGGGAACTCTTATAGGGGATAATGCCGCGGTCGCCCTTCACATCGATAACGAGCGCATTCAATTCAGTTGTCTCGACCAGCTGGAGGGCCTTTTCGCGCAGCGCCTTGCTGCCGATACCGTAAACTGTGAGATAGAGGGCTTTCGGTTTGATAGGACGCAACCGCAGCTCGACTGTGGACTTCACCATTTTGGAGTTAAGGGTCTGTTCTTCCCGCGCATATCCATATGCGCGGGCGGCAATTCTGGACACTGCCGGCCTGATGGGGAAGAGGCCGTATTCATTGGTCTGCAATGCCACGCGGCCGTCGAGTGTGACCAACGCCCCCGGCACCGGCTTACCCGTTTCGGCGTCAACTACCCGCCCGATTGCTAAAAGGTAACCCAGGGGAGTCGGAGGATCAGCCGGCGGATTGCCGGGAGTCCGGGCATCGTGGTGAAAGAGGGAAAGGAATGCCGCCAGGAGGAGGACGAGCCAAAAGACGGGGGAGCGCAGCATCATTTCTTGGTGTCGCCTCCGGCGGCCGGCCGAAACCGGTCTGCCAATATGCGCGCCAAGGCCTGGCCGCTGTCGGCATTGGTCATCAAATAGCGCGGGAGCTTCATTGCCTGATCGGAACTTTGCGCGGCCCGGCGCTCGAGGGTAAAGGCGGCCACATATCCGGCAGCGGCTGCCTTGGCAGTCAGGAAATCGTCATAGATGCCGAAAGCCCAAGCCAGCATATCAACCCGGACACCCAGTTCCTGCTCCAGCCTCGCCTTGGACTTTCTAAGTTGCATATTTACGAACTCCTCATAAGCCGCAGGGTTCAACCGCTTCCTTTCTTGCTTGAAATTGGGGTGCCAGAAGGTGTGAGACTGGACGTCAAACCAGCCAGTTTTCCGCAGTTCCCGGAGCTGCTCCCAGGTCAGGGCATAACTCGCCTTTGAGATCGCGGAGGGATAGATGAAGAGGGTGACGGGCAGGCGATATTTCCTGACCAGCGGCAGCGCGTCGCTATAGACTGTCTTATGCCCGTCGTCAATTGCAATGGCTACCGACCGGGGTGGGGGAGGCGGGCCTTTTTGCAGGTAGTAGTCAACGAGTTGCCTCAGGGGTATTGCTTGGTAACCATGGTTGCGCAGGTAGGCAAGGTGGGATTCGAAGACGGGCGTGGTCACGGTCATGCTGTCAGCCACTGCCGGGCCGAAGCGGTGGTAAAGAAGGATTGGTACCCGCAAGGGAGGTCCGTCTTTGTCAGGCGCCGCCTGTCCGCACGACGGTGCCAACCAGAACTGGAACAGCAGGAGCAGCAGCCAGATTTTCCTCGACGATCGGTATCCCATGCGGCATAATTATCATAGTTATCGATTTATTGAAACAAGAGAGCTTGACGGCCCCGGAGTACTTTCGAGAAGTGACCCCACTACTGCAGGAGAGGGCAACGGTCGCTTGCCGCATCCCGGCCTGTTTCTTTTTTCGTCTTTTCCTTGACTTTCAAGGATGGGCATACTATATTCAAGCGATAAAAATGCACGTTGAAAATCAGTTACAGTCAAGTAAAGTGCATTAAAGTTGGATTAGGACATTGTGAAGTGCAATAGCAGCCACCATGCTCTTGAGAGTCTTGGTGGCTTTTCATTCTGTCATGTTGGCAATTCGACTTTTGATTAATGCTAAGAAAGGAGGATGCTAATTATGTCAGAAGGTAAAGTGAAGTGGTTTAACGAGAGTAAAGGCTTTGGGTTTATCGAGAGGAATGATGGCAATGGGGATATTTTTGTCCATTACAGTGCCATTGAAGCGAGTGGATTCAAGACCTTAACCGAAGGCCAGTCGGTAAGCTTCGATGTCGTCCAGGGCAAAAAAGGCCCGGCCGCGGAAAACGTGAGACCGGCGTAATTGCACCAAAGAAGGCACTCCGGCGAATTAATTTTTTGCTGGAGTGCCCTTTTATTTAGAGCAAGATCTTAAGAGATTTTAAGAATGCAAGAATGATGAGCAGAGGAGTTTACTATGGGCCGATCCATGTATCAGTTTGCAAAACGGACGAAGGAAAAGGAAAGACAGCAGAAGCAAGTAGAGAAAAACCTGAAGCGCAACTTAGCCAAGCAGCAGCAGGAAAACACTACGGAGAACACCGTGCCGGAGAGTGCAACGGTACCGGAAAGGATCAAAGAAGATGAATAAAGAAGACGTCATTCTCTTTAGCGGCGGACTTAAGGGGGCCGAAGCTGAATTTGGGGCTAACGCGGAGCGTTTGGGCATTGCCGAAGTAAATTTTTCCTTTGAAGGACACAATATCGTTCGCCACCGGGGTTTGCGCGTTCTCAATCCCGAAGAACTGAAAAATGGCGACGTCAGTCTGGAATATGTTTCGCGATTGATGAATCGCCAGTACACGGCAAGTCCAACTATTAGAAAAGTACTGCAAAGCATCTGGTATCAGGTCAACAGCGGGCAGGAAATTTACGTGATTGGTGAAATACTGGCGGACAAGACGGTGAGGGGCGGCACAGGATGGGGTGCTGAGTTTGCCAAATTGTGCAATAAGCCCTTATGCGTGTTCGATCAGAAAAGCAACCGGTGGTTTGCCTGGAACAAGGTTGATTGGGCTGAATATAAGAGTGGCGACGGGCCGGTCATCAGCCACGTTCATTTCACAGGAACAGGGACGCGCTTTCTCGAGGAAAACGGCAGGAAAGCCATTGCCGAATTATTCGAGCGGACCTTTTCGTAACCCCGATCAGCGGGATAAGCGCATTAACGAAACCACATTCTGCATAAATACGCGGCATATATTTCGAACTTACTAAAGGTGGGAGTACATGATTAACGTAGCGAACGTCACCCTCTCTTACGGCAAGAAGGTGCTGTTTAAAGATGTCAATATGAAATTCACGCCGGGGAACTGCTATGGACTTATTGGCGCCAACGGAGCAGGAAAATCCACTTTTCTGAAGATACTTTCCGGCGATGTGGAGCCGGATAAGGGCGAGGTGGTCATCGGACCGAAAGAGAGACTTTCCGTACTGAAACAGGATCACTTTGCCTTCGCCGAGGAGACGGTAATCAATACTGTCATCAGGGGGCACGCCAGACTTTTCGAGGTATTGGAGGCGCGTGAGGTACTCTATGCCAAGACCGAATTCTCGGAAGAAGAGGGGATGCTCCTGGGAAAACTGGAGGCGGAATTCGCCGAAATGAACGGCTACGAAGCCGAGTCCGAGGCGGCGGTGCTCCTGAAAGGCCTGGGCATACCCGAGGCGCTGCTCCCAAAGAAGATGAAGGATCTCGACGGAGGCGATAAAGTGCGCGTGCTTCTCGCCCAAGCCCTTTATGGCAATCCGGATGTGCTGCTGATGGATGAACCGACGAACCATTTGGACCTCAAATCCATCGCCTGGCTGGAAGAATTTCTTTGCCGTTTCCGGAACACCGTCATCGTCGTCTCCCATGACCGCCACTTCCTGAATCAGGTATGCACACACATTGCGGATATAGACTATGGCAAGATTCAGGTATACTTGGGGAATTACGACTTCTGGTATGAGGCAAGCCAGCTCATCCTGAAGCAAAAGCAGAACGAGAACAGAAAAGCAACGGAAAAAGCCAATGATCTCAAGATGTTCATCCAGAGATTCAGTGCCAACGCCTCCAAGTCGAAGCAGGCCACTTCGCGCAAAAAGCTGCTGGACAAGCTGACCATAGAAAATATGCCGATTTCTTCACGGAAGTATCCCTTCATCAATTTCAAACCCGGGCGCCCTTGCGGCAACACCATCCTCGAGATGCAGGGACTTTCCAAAGAAATACAGGGAGTGAACGTATTGAACGACCTGACCCTTACCGTTTACAAGGGGGACAAGATAGCCTTCGTGGGCGGAGACAGCCTCGCCAAGACTACTCTCTTTCAGATCCTGGCCGGGGAAATGGAACCGGACAGCGGCAGCTTTCGTTGGGGAACAACCATTACCTCCGCCTATTTCCCCAAGGATAACGGTTCTTACTTCCGAAACGATATGAACCTCATTGATTGGATCTGTCAGTTTCCTCCCTGTGATAGTGAGAGTTTTGCCCGAAGTTTTCTCGGGCGGATGCTCTTCTCCGGGGATGAGGCCATGAAGAAAGTCAGCGTCCTCTCAGGCGGGGAGCAGGTTCGCTGCATGCTGGCCAAGATCATGCTCACCGAGGCCAATGTCCTCATGCTGGAGGAGCCGACAAACCATCTGGACCTGGAATCTCTCACTGCCTTAAACAA
>Ga0082335_1001901_pt1 | contig 41433 bp, 47 predicted proteins | sample Subgrocontami58m_FD_72375 | JGI IMG/M metagenome (GOLD analysis project Ga0082335, IMG submission 72375) | Subsurface groundwater microbial communities from S. Glens Falls, New York, USA - GMW37 contaminated, 5.8 m (SPADES assembly) (version 2) ...
CGACTGCACTCAAAAACGAGAGGGCGGTGCGGCTCGGCATCGCGCGTGGCGCGCTGGGCTTCGAGTTTATCGCGCGCTTCGAGCCCTTAAAGCGGTGAGTCTGCTGAATATTCATCAGTTTCCCGGGATCGTGCCCGCCGGCAACGCGTAGCAGTAATCGGAAATTTCGCCGGGTTTGCAGAACCACACGCGGTCCTTGAGCTTGTGCTCGACGCAATGCCGGAACGCCGCGCGCAGCGGCTGCATGCGGAACGGCTGGCCGAACACGTAGGGATGGATCGAGATGTTGTAAACCAGCGGATGGCGCGCGCATTCCTCGATCATCCAATCGAACTGATCGACGATCATGTCGCAGAATTCGCGCGCGCTGTGCTGGCGGTGAACTACCGCCGGAGAATCGTTGATCTCGACCGGATACGGCACGCCCAGTATCGGCCCCGCACGCGTGCGCAGCCAGATCGGCTGATCGTCACACGGCCAGTCCATCAGATACCGGTAGCCCGCCTCCTTGAGCAGATCCGGCGTGGTCGAATTCTCGTATGCGCCGGCGCCCATCCACCCTTGCGGCGCCCGGCCTTCGTTTTTGGTGAAGGTGTCGGTGACCTCCTTGATTGCCCGTGCCTCGTCGGCTTCCCATCTGAAATCGTGCAGATTCTCGGAATTGGTGCGGCCGTGGGCGACGATCTCGTCATTGCGGCGGCGGATTGCGTCGAAGATCTGCGGCGCGTAATCGTAGAGCAGGCTGTTGGTATTGTGCGCCGCCGGCAGTTTGAGCTCGTCGAACAAATCGAAAAAGCGCCAGATGCCGACGCGGTTGCCGTAATCGCGCCACGAGTAATTGCGCTGGGTCTGCGGCTCGCCGTGCTTGGCGCTGTCGTGGCCGCGCCCTTTGCCGAACGCGAAGCACTCGACGTTGGTCGTGATACAGAACGCGAGCCGCGTGCCGCCGGGCCAACTGTAATCCTTGCGCTCCGTGATCGGCGAATAGTCGTAGCGCGCATGGCGCGGCAGGTTCAACGTCATTCGAAGTTCCTTGCGAAGCTAGTCGACGCGGGCGCCGACCGCCTTCACGATTGCGCCCAACCTGTCGATTTCGGAACGCAGGTGGGCTGCGAACTGCTCCGGCGTCATGGTGATCGGTTCAGCACCCAGAGCGACGAGCGTCTGGCGGTAATCGGCCGCGGCGACAACCTTGGCGAGTTCGGCATTCAACTTGTTGACGATCTCGCGCGGAATGCCCGCAGGTCCCAATATCCCGCTATAGAGCACCATTTCGTAGCCCTTGAGGCCGGCTTCGCTGATGGTTGGCACCCCGGGTGCCGCCGACACCCGTTTCGCGGTCGTCACGCCCAGCGCGCGCAACCGTCCCGCCTTGACGTTGGGCAGGGCGGGCGGCATGGTCGAAAACGATACCGCGACCTCACCTCCCATCAGCCCCTGCACCGCCTGCGGGCTGCCCTTGTACGGCACATGCACCATGTCGATGCCGGCCATAGACTTGAGACGTTCCATCGACAAATGCAGGATCGTGCCGTTGCCGGAGGATGCGTAGATGATCTGCCCCGGCCTGGATTTGGCGAGCGCGATCAGCTCCTTCAGCGACGTCACCGGCAGCGAAGGATGCACCAGCAGCATCAACGGCGTGGTCGCAACCAGGCTGATCGCGGTGAAATCCCTGATCGAGTCGTACGGCAGCTTGCGGTAAAGGCTGGCGTTGATCGCGTGCGTCGTGATGTCCTGCATGAACAGCGTGTAGCCGTCAGGCAGCGACTTGGCGATGATGTCGGAGGCGATCGTGGTGCCGGCGCCGGGGCGACTGTCGACCGGAACCTGCTGTCCCATCGCGGCGTGGAGTTTCGCCCCGATCGCACGCGCCAGCACGTCGGAAATGCCGCCCGGCGTGAAACCGTGCACGAGACGGATCGGCTTGCCCGGGTAATCGGCTTGTGCGCTCGCGCTGCCCGACGCAAGACCCGCGGCGGCTACACCAAGGATCAGAGCTAAACGAAACATTCTCACGGCCTCCGCCTCCTGTTCATACTGTCTCACAAAATCCCAAAGAAACTCCTTCCCCCTTGACGGGGAAAGGTTGGGATGGGGGTGAAAACGCGATAGTCCCGCTCAGGGCAACAACACCGTCGAGCCGGTCGTTTTGCGGCCCTCGAGATCGATGTGCGCCTGCGCCGCTTCGCGCAATGGATAGGTCTGATTGATCGAGATCTTGACCGCCTTGCTCTTGACCACCGCGAACAGGTCCTGCGCGGCCTTCACCAGGTCCTCGCGCTTGGCAGTGTACGTGAACAGCGTCGGGCGCGTCAGGAACAGCGAACCCTTCTGAGCCAGCACGCCGGGGTTGAACTGCGTCACCGCGCCGGAAGCATTGCCGAAACTCGCCATCAATCCGAGCGGCGCGAGGCAGTCGAGCGAATCCATGAAAGTATCCTTGCCGACGCCGTCGTACACCACCGCCACCCCCTTGCCCTTGGTGATTGCCTTGACGCGATCGACAAATTTTTCCCGGGACGTGACGATGACGTGCTTGCAGCCGGCTTTTTTCGCCAGTGCGGCTTTCTCGTCGCTGCCCACCGTGCCGATCACCGTCGCGCCGAGGTGTTTCGCCCATTGGCACAGGATCTGGCCGACGCCGCCGGCCGCCGCGTGCACGAGTATGGTATCGCCCTTCTTGACCTTGTAGGTGCGCTTGACCAGGTACCACGCGGTCATGCCCTTGAGCATGATCGCCGCGGCGATCCTGTCGTCGACGCCGGCGGGAATTTTCACCAGCCGTTCGACGGGCCGCAGGCAGACTTCCGCATAGGATCCGATCGGATTCGCATAGGCAACCCGGTCGCCGGCCTTGAACTCTTTGACTTTCGGGCCGACCGCTTCGACCACGCCCGCGCCTTCCATGCCGAGCGTGAGCGGCAGCGCGTTCGGATACAGGCCGGTGCGCTGATAGACGTCGATGAAATTAAGGCCGACCGCGGTGTTGCGCACCAGCACCTGGCCCGGGCCGGGGCTGCCGACCTCGACTTCTTCCCAGAGCATTTTTTCGGGGCCGCCGGTTTCATGAATTCGAATTGCGTTTGGCATAGTCTGATCTCCGTTTATCGTTGGCTGAACACGAAAAGCTCACCTCACAACCGGTTATTGTAACCTCATCGAAGCCTGGGCGCGTCATGGCAATCAGCCTCGGCGGCTACCATCACTGCCAGATCGACAACGCCAGCATCGGCGTGGCCTACATGTGGGACTGGCTGGAGTCGGTGCTGACGCCCGGCAACTGACCTGGCGTGCCCGGTCCGGAGAAGAACGGAGTGGACAACACGAACCCCCGTGTTTCGCTGCGCGGCCGTTGTGTTGGCCCGGATCAGCGACTGGGGCGCGAAGTCGCTACAGCGTTGGCGCCATGATCTGAATATGGTCCCGGTGCACGTTGATGATCGGCAGGGAGAAGACTTGCCGGCCTGCTGTTTCCCAGACCTCCGCGTCCGTGACGGTGACGAACTCCTTGGCCTGGGCCATGTAATCTGTCACCCGCCGCCCGCCGGGAATAGTCTCTATCGTGCCCTTGATGCGGTACGTGCCGGTCAGTATGGTTACCTTGATCCTGTTTTCTTCTGCAGCCATGGATTCTTCTCCTTTGGTCGAGTCTGTCGCAAAGCCAGCCGCCAGTGATTATGCATCAACCGCCACTGCGCGCGTAACTGCCAGCGAGTTGCCGAAGCAGGGCACGTAGACGGAGTGTGTGCCGGGCCCGCCGGCGACGACTATGCCGATGCCCTCGGGCCGCGGCGATATCGGCAGCAGGGTGTCCGGGCCGATTGCCCCCAGTTCAGCGCTGCGCGAGACGAGTACGCGCCCGAGGTCCTTCGCCGTCATGCGGCCGGCCGGCATTTTCGAAATCTCCCACAGGCGCTGCTTGACCTCAGCCTTGCTCAGGCCCGCGCGTTTGAGAATTTCCGCGTGTTCGGGTCCGATCACGAGCCACGGCTCGCCGCCGTGGGTGTACTCGTTGCTTGGCGGGTGAATCATGGTTTCCGCGATCGCCCGCAGCAGTTCAGCGGCGTCCTTCGCATGAGTGTTCATGTTCATGGTGCCTTCAGCACCGACCACGGTCACCGTGCTGCAACCGGCCGCGAAACCGCGCTCGAGGTGCAAAGGCTGCCACGGATTTGCGTCATCGTTCTCGGCGCAGCAGAACGTGTACTTGCCCGGCTGCCCGTGGGTTGCGCGGTCCATTTCTCCCGGCAGCGCGCCGCCGATGTTACGCAAAATCAGGCGCAGCGCGCGGCCGATGGTCGCATTGGCCCACGCGCCCTCGCCGAGGCAATTGAACGTGCCGTTGATTTCCAGACGCCGTGCGAGCGGCCCGCTGACGATGATCCATACCGCGACGGGATTGGTAGTCGCCTGGATGCCCTGCAGATTGAATTCGGGTGCCGCAACCGCCTCGACCGCCGCGATCAGGACCGGCAGGTACTCCGGATCGCATCCCGCAAGCACCGCATTGATCGCGATGCCTTCGATCGTCGCCGCCCCGAATCCCGGCGCGATCGTCGCCACGACGTCATCGGGCGCGCGGCGCGTGTGGCGCAGCATCCGCCCGACACGCTCGGCCGTCGGCGGCACGATCGGCAAGCCATCTCCCCAGCGCCGCTCGCGGTAGAGCCGGTTGATCGCGTCCAGATCGTCGGGAACTTCGAACGTTGCCGCACGCGCGGCTGGCTCGCAACCGGAACCCTTAACTTGCAAATTTTCACTCATGCCGGCTTGGCCTTGCTCGCGAGTGCCACGATTTCGTCGACGCATTTCGCAGCCAACTGCCGCACCTCGTCGCGAGTGCGCAGGCCGAACGGATGCGGGATGACGGCGATCGGCAGCCCGGGATCACCCAGCGCCGCAGCCTGGGCCTGACCTAACTTCGTAAAAGCCGCCGAGCATATCGTTACCGCCACCGGCCCGCGCTTCGCCATTTCGACACTGTCGTGGATACTCCACGACGTGCAGGACCCTCAGTCCCCCGAGCCGGTGATCACCAGATCGCACTGCTCTGCAAGCTCTTTGTACACGGACTCCGGCGCCGGCACCGAAGCGGCCCGCTTCTTGCGCTTGATGACTTGCCTGACGCCGTGGCGGCTGACCAATAACTCGGCGAGGTCGTCGACGAGGTGGTTGAAATTGGGTTTGGCGTTGTCGATGAAACCGACCACGGTGCCGGCCAGCCCGTCAAGGCCGCGCCGCACCTGGCGCCGACTCTCCCGCCGCGGCGCGGTCGGATCGAAAAGCAGCACGCTTCCTGTCATTCCATACTCCTTGATGTTTGCGAAAATACCGGCGCGCGCACAACCTGCGCCCTTGCACCCGACACCATCACCGTAATGGGGAAGCAATCAATCGTGACCGGGCACCGATTACGACGCAAAAAATGAAAAACGTCAACTGTTGCCGCGGCAGGTGCAAAAGCGTGCGCGGCTGGCTATCGTATGTCGCACTCGGCTAACATTGCGCTCGAAGACATTGGACTTCGATCAAATGGCGGCCTGCCGTGGGGGCACTTTCAGCCGGTGGCAGAAACGATGACCAAAGCAGAAAAATTTTACGACGCCGTAATGCGCGTGCCGATCGTCGCTTTTGACCTGTTCTTTCTCGCCAGGGAGGCCTCCGGCATTCGCGCGATCGTCGCAAACCACCCCTACTTCGGTGGTGATTGGCCGTTCCTGATGACGCTCGCCGCCCGCACGTCCGTGGTAATTTTTCTGGCCGTGGCCGTGGCACTGCATGTCTCCCGTTACCGGCCCGTCAGCAAATACGCCGCCTGGGAACCCAAGATTACAGCGCTATTGGGAACGTTGTTTACCTATCTGGTCCTGTTGACGCCCAGGGCGCCCCCCGCTGTGTTCTGGGACAGCTTGTCGACGCTGCTGATCCTGCTTGGAAGCCTGCTTTGCATACTGGCGGTCATGGATCTCGGACGTTCCCTGAGCGTCATGCCTGAAGCGAGGAAGCTGGTGACCAACGGCCTGTATCGGCGCATCCGGCATCCGCTCTATCTGGCCTCGGAAATTGCGACGGTCGGATTCTTTCTGCAGTTCCGCTCGTGGCAAACAGTGCCGATACTGGTCGTGCATTGCTATTTTCAGATTCGCCGCATGGATTGGGAAGAAGGCATACTCGCCAAAGCGTTCCCTGAGTATGTCGAATACCGGCGGCATACCCACCGGATTGTTCCCGGGCTATACTGAAATGGGGGTGCCAATGGCTAAGAAAAGTCTACCGATCGTGATCGTGGTCCTCACCATGATATTGATCGTGGCCGCGATAGAATTTCTGCCGGCCACGCTGTATTTTCCCGTGGTCGAATACTCGACGCCGGGGGACATCCGCTTCGTGCTGCTGAAAAGCGGCGAGCCGGATAAAGCCAGTTGCAGGAAGAGCATCAGCCAGGTTGCGGGTGCCGTTCGCGCCAGTTGCGCGGACTGCAGTTACGTCGAGCGCTGCGTGCAGGGGCTGGATGACGAGCGCAGGAAAATCCTCTCCCGCGAGCCGCTGGCCACGCCTTCGCTGCGGACACAGGATGGCAGGGTGACCATGACCGTCACCGCGGCAGACCCACAACTGGCCTTGAGCGTTTGCCGCCTGACGGAGGAGCAGACCGCATCGCGCACGGCCGACAAGCGGCTGGTTTGCTATCCGGCCCTGGCGTCGCGCTAAAGGGTAGGGGCAGCCGCCCCTTACCAACCTCTGGGCTCTACACGCAGAACCGCAAGCGCGCCAAGCTCTGCCGCGAGTTTCCCGTAGCCGCCGGCACTCAATGCATCGAGCGGCGGACGGGGCTGACCGCACTCCCGCCCCATCGCGCGCATGGCCCCCTTCAGGCCGCCGGCGCCGGCGCGTTTCACGATCTGGCGCAGCGCCGCCAGGTCCTCCTGGGCCTGCCGTGCGTCGAAATATTTCTCCGTGCGGCAGATGTCATAGAGCCGGCGCACCAACATTGGCGCAACTCCGGACAGCGACGAAAACATGCTCGTCGCGCCGACGGCGCCAGCCGAGACCATGTACTCGGTTCCTGAAACCAGTTGGAAGTCCGGACACACGCGCCAGGCGTTGGACACGATGTTGATCATGAACTGCCAGTCCAGGCTCGCGTCGACCAGGCCCGCAAAATTGCTGAGCCGGTCGATCAGTTTCAGCACCTGGTCCGTTTCAATTTTTGTCGCGCCCAGCTCGCCCGGCGTGTAGAAGACAAAAAACGGGATGCTTACGGCCGCGCCGATTTGTGCGAAGTGTTCCACCACCATCGCCGGCGGAGGGGTCCAGTAGTAAGGCGTGGTCGCAACCACCGCCGCAACCCCCGCGTCCTGGGCATGGCGGGCACGGCCGGCCGCGATGCCCGTGCCCGCATCGCTGACGTGCGCGATCACCGGCACGCGGCCTTTGACCTGTTTGATCGCGAACGTGACCAGTTCGCGCTGTTCCGCGTCGGACAGGCTCACCGACTCGCCCGTATGCATGGGAAGCGCGAGCGCCTGCGCGCCGTGGTGGAGATGGAACTCGATCACCTTCTCGAACAAGCCGAAATCAATTTTCAGCCCAGGCGTAAAGGGCGTGACCGGCGTGTGCACTAAACCTGGTTGAAAATCTTGCATCTCATGCCTCTGTTTGTGTTACCAGCCGTGGGGTTCGGTTTCGAGGATGCCGAGTTCCCCGAGCTGCGTGGCAATGTAGGCCTGGCGCTCTTGGCTTGCGGTCGGCAGCGGCGGCCGGGTCGGCCCGACCGGGCGTCCCATGACCACCATTCCGCCTTTGAGCGATGACGGGTACTGGTCGCGGAACAAGTTCCACAACCGCGCGAGCTTGAACTGGAGTTCGCGCGCACGCGCACTCTCGCCAGCGGCGCAGGCCGCGTAGAGTTGCGTGCACAGGTTGGGACAGATCGCGCCCGCCGACGAATAGGACCCCGCGCAGCCGAGCGGCACGGACGGCGCGAGGAACTCGACGCCCGCAATCATCGAAAAATTCGGCCGCAGCGCGAGCGCCACGCGGGAGATCTCGAGAAACTTTTCGCTGTTGAAGCTGGCCTCCTTCATGGCGATGAAGTTGGGCAGCCGCTCGATGAGGCGCCGCGTGAGTTCCCCGGTGAACTCCACACCAGCGAGGTAACTGGGTGAGTTGTACGCGATCAGCGGCAGATCGACCGCAGTGCCGAGCCGGACAAAGTAGTCGTAAATGGCGTCGACCGTGGGCGCCCAGAAATACGGGGTAATCGCGATGATGGCATCCGCCCCGATTCTCTGCGCATGCCGCGCGAGTTCCATCGAATCTTCGACCGCTAGTGCGCTCACGTGGATGGAGACCGGTACCCGTCCTGCCACCACTTTCACCGCCACTTCGGAAAACGCTTTGCGCTCCGCGATCGTGAGGTTAAGCGATTCTCCCTTGTGGTGCGGCCATGAAATGGCGGTGGCGCCGGTGCGGACATGGAAATCCAGCAACCGCTCGAACGTCGGCAGATCGGGACTGAAATCCGCCTTGAGCGGAGTGACCGTGCTTTGCATTACGCCCTTGAGACTGATCGACATTTTCCCGTTTCCGTGTTAATCGGCACGCGTTATTTTAAGGCTTTAGCGCGCATTAGTGAATCCGCGCGCGGCGTCGTGAACGACAAGACGCGCCTGCTGTGCATGGTTGGCGACTGTCTGGCGGTGGCGAAGGCACCGCAGGCGCGGGGTCATGTGCGCGGGGCGATGCGCAACGGGGCATCACCCCGCGAGATCATGGATATATGACAAGGATCACGATCGCCAGACCGGATGTGACCAAAGTCACTCTGATTTAGTGACTACCGTCACATGAAAACCTGACGCGTTGCGAATAGTCTTGCTCCAAATGTGGCGAAAGTCACACCAGGCGCCAACCCGGCAACGCAGCAATACCCTAACGCAAACCCGAAGGACAGAACCATGCAAATTCCCGTTACCGAAATCGTCGTCGCGTCGCTGTTGTCCTTCGCCATGATCTCGTCGGACAGCGGGAGTATCGCCGGCGTGATTAAAGTCGCCAGCAGCCCTGCCAAGACCGGCGAGGAGATTACCGGGAGCTGGTCGAGTTATTCACCCACCCGGTTTGGCAACTCAAGCGTCGAGTTCTTTACGAATGGCACATGTCAGTTCAACTTCGGCGCGAACACGGCATTGCCGTGTAAATGGCGCGACGCTGAAAATGGTCGAGCAAGAATAGAGGCCGCCGGGACTGGCAGAAATGAAGTTTTCTCGGCGTCGATTGCCGGCGACTACATGGTGGTCAAGGAACCGGGCCGCGAAACCTCTTACGTCCGCACGAACAGCAGGGCCGCGTTCCAACGGCAAAAAATGGCAGCCGGCCCATCGGACCATCTTATCCCCAGGTTCTTCGAGTCCGATCAAAAATAGCTCGAGGCGGCGACGAGCTGCTCGCGGCAATTCAAATAGAAAGGGGCTAGCGCATCGCTAACCCCTTGAATTCTGGTAGGCGGTGGGAGACTTGAACTCCCGACCAACGGATCAAAAGTCTAGGGTGGCCGCGATGTTGCGGTGACCAACCTAAAGATTCCGAAACGGTTTTCCCGGTGCCGCGTACTGCTGGTCGCGAACCGAACTTCGCTACCGAACCTGCCTCCGAAACAATTCGGATGTGAGGGTACGACGCGAACGAAAACGTCCGTTTACCCAAACTTCCAGAAACACCACGGGCTCCCGGCCGAGCCACACCGAACCCCACCGAACCTCGCCACCGAGACCGCCGCTAAAGGAGAATTCCGCCGGGGCGCGGGAGGGGGGAGTCCACTTCGAGGAGCGCGAGATGCTACCGCCGCGATGCGCGCGGGGGCACCCGGTGAGGTTGGTATCACCCGCGCCGCAGCGGCCCCGAAGTGAGCCGACCTGCGCCCACCGCGGAGTCTACGCAGCCGGCTCGACTTTAATCAATGCTGTTGCTGCGGCTTCAGTTTGATTTGTGCATTAAATCACATAAGCAAAACTTCTTCTTGATGAGTGTGAACCAAGTCACATTTGTCACGAAAACAATTCCCTGAATGTGCATAACTTCACATGAATAAACAGGCATCGTGCGTATAAATATCTCCAAGCGGATCGGTAATTGCCGCCTTAGATTTGGAGACCACGATGAACACCAAGATCAAAACAGCACTTCTGGCAGTTGTTGTAACAGGATTATTCGTGGTCCAGCCGGCGTTGGCTGAAACAACCAACGTATCGGCACAAAATGCTGCTGCTTCGACCCGGAAAGTTGCGGTGGTTGCTCCGTCTCAGGCGCCTGACACTTATGGAATGATTCTCTCCGGACTCGGATTGATGGGTTTTGTTGCACGGCGCAGGAAACAGGTGCAGGAGCTTGCCTGATCCACCTATGTAAACGCAGTACTCCGTAAAGGAGTTTGCCATGGCACTGCAACTGGCTTTGCCCTTGGACGCTGATTTGAGAAACGAGGCCCCCTTACGCCAGGCATGGGTGCGTAGTGGCTTATCACTGCCCTATGAAGTCGCCCTGCAGAACCGTGCGATCTCGATATGTCTGCGCGACCTTGCTCATGCCATGAGAAGGAAGCATGGAAGGATGCGCCGAGGGTAAAGCGGCGAAGCTGAGGAGAAGGAGGTAGCTATGTTTCACGTTAATTTGGCTTTCCCTGATTTTCACAATGAGCAAATTATTAGACTGAACTGCTCCAGGATCGGCCACGTACGATCGATCAAGATTCACCGATCGCCGTCCACCCACGCGGTGATTCAAATGGAAGACAACGCGCAGGCAAATGAATTGGTCTCCCAGTTCGGTGGCTTAGCAATCGGTAACTATGCACGCGTTCACCTGAAGCAGATGTCCGAAATTGCTATTGCGGCGTGATATCCGGCGGGTAGCCAGGGGCACAATAGTCCCAAGATGCAACAGGCTGAGAAGGAGATAGTGCTGCGCTTTATTCAGTGCTGCGGTAGCGGAACTCGGTACAGCCTCCTTGTTACTTCATTTTGTTTTGACGCAAGTCCTTTTTCTGGTCGAAGTGCCAAGTCCAATAAAAGACGTGCTTTCTGCTGAGCAGTCGTAGGTGCCTTTAGATGTAGTGGCAGTGAAGGATATTTTGTTGTCCTTATCTGTTAAGTCAGTAATTTCCACTTGAGCTGGGGGAACGCCAAGGATTTCTGCAAAATCTTTGCCAAGGCGGTTTTCAGTTCGAGAGGTTGATTTTGCAGTGTTGGCACAGCCACACAAGACCAAGCCACAGCAGAGTAGTGCTGCAAATATTCGAAGATTCATTCTTGTCCCCTCACCGGCAGCAAACCAGTAGGGGTGATGACGATTTCAGGGCTCATCTCGAGATGTATGGGTTAAACGGGGTTTTAGGCATTGTGGCCCAGAAAAGGGCTGCGGGGGAAATGCCACCGGGAGTGGAGTCCATACAGTCCCCAAGGGACTCCTATACCGGCTCCCCGAGCGGCTATACCGACCCCAAAAAAGCCAAAGGCCACCCCGCGGGATGGCCTAAGCGCTTGAGAACGCTGGTAGGCGGTGGGAGACTTGAACTCCCGACCAACGGATTAAAAGTCCGCTGCTCTACCAACTGAGCTAACCGCCCACGAAAAAGGTGCGAATTTTACCGGTTGCGCGACGGCCGGTCAATTTATTGCGCCAAACTTACTCGCCGGCCTGCGAGTTTCAATTATGCCTCTTTCACGAGCTTCCAGTACTGATACTTGAGCGTCGCAGCCGAGCCCGCGATGATCGCGAAGAAAGTAACGACCGATCCCAAGGCAAGCGTGGAAAAGCCGCTGATGCCCTGACCGATGGTGCAGCCGAGCGCCGTGACGCCGCCGAAGCCCATCAGGATGCCGCCGACGATGTGATTGCCGAGGTCTTCAGCAGTGGTAAAGCCTTCCCATCGAAAGGTGCGGTACGCAATTGCGTAGACAAACGAGCCGACTACCACGCCGCATGCCGCCATAATGCCGAAAGTCGCGGCGAGCGATTTGTCGGTCCACAACATCAACAGCTCAAGCGTGTAAGCAAGCGGCGCGACGAACGACAGCGACTCCGCCGCGCGCGTGTTGGTGCCGAAGAACGTCATTTCAAGCGTGGCGGGGTTTTCCTGGTAGCCGATGTGGCCGGTCACGTACCAGCCCGCGACCACCACCAGCCCGACCACCACACCGCCCAGGATATAATCGAAGTTGGCGCGAAATTCCCGGTCCTTGAACACGAAAAACAGCAGCGCCGCCGCGACGATCGCCGCGATCGTGATACGCAATGTATTCATCCCAATGCCGGCGCCAGCGATCAGCGACGGCAAGTCCTGGCCTTTGATGCCGTAAGCCTCGAAGTTGACCGCGACCGGCTGCAGCACGCTGACGCGAAACTGGCCGAACAGCCCGCGCAGCGTCATGTAAGCGGAAACAGCGAGGAACACGTAGACCACCAGCGACTTGAGATTGCCGCCGCCGACGCGAATCAGCGTCTTGCTGCCGCAGCCCGAGCCGAGCGTCATGCCGACGCCGAAGGCGAAGCCGCCGACGATAAATGCGAGCCAGGTGAAGTTGGGCGTGGTGTAGATCGATTTGGAAAGATCGACGAGGCCTAGCCACTGCAGCGTGTGGGAGCCGATGATCGCGATCGCGATCGCGAGCAGCCACATGCGCATGCGTCCCCAGTCGCCCATGTTGACGATGTCCGACACCGCGCCCATGGTGCAGAAATTGACCTTGTTGCCGACCGCGCCGAAGATGAACGCGAGCGCGAAGCCGCTCCATGCGACCGTTGCACCCAGATGCGATGTGGCTTCCACGTCCCCTCCCCCACGGAACTACATCGGCACATTCTAATTCAGCGCGGGCCCGCCAAGTTGCGCGGCGTATCCCCGCCCTCAGCGGTCTGATAACGGGTCGGGTCGGGACCGCCGGCTGCTTCGAAACCCGCGCGTCGCAGGCGGCACGAATCGCAGCGGCCGCACGCACGCCCGTCGCCATCAGCCTGATAGCACGATACCGTGAGCGCGTAATCGATCCCGAGCGCGCGGCCGCGGCGGATGATGTCCGCCTTGGCAAAGCCGATGATGGGAGTATGCAGCGTGAGCTTGGCGCCTTCGACTGCGGCTTTGGTCGCGAGATTTGCCATCGTCTCGAACGCCCGCATGTATTCCGGACGGCAATCGGGATAGCCGGAAAAATCGACCGCATTGGCGCCAAAGAAAATGTGCCGCGCGGCCAGCACCTCGGCCCATGCCAGCGCGAGCGACAGCAGGATGGTATTGCGCGCCGGCACGTAGGTGACCGGGATGCCGTCCTGGATACCGCCCACCGGCACCGGGATTTCGCTGTCCGTCAGCGCCGAACCGCCGAAGGTGTTCAGATCTAGCGTAATGACGCGGTGCTCGCGCGCGCCGAGCGCTTTGGCCACGCGCGCAGCGGCGCCAAGTTCCGCACGATGGCGTTGGCCGTAATCGACACTCAGGCAATAACACTCAAAGCCTTCGCTGCGCGCGAGCGCGAGCACGGTGGCGGAATCAAGACCGCCCGAAAGAAGCACGACTGCCTGCATGGACTGTCTGCCGTCAGACACCGGGCCGCTCGCCCCACAGCTGTTTGTGCAGTTGCACCTGCAACCGCACCGGCAATTGATCCCGCAGTATCCAGTCGGCGAGTTGCGCGGCGGGAAGATCGCGGTAAGACGGCGAGAACAGCACCGGACAGACGCGATCGAGCCTGCGCTCGGCAAGCTGCCGCTTCGCCCATTCGTAATCGGCGGCGCCGCAAATCACGAATTTGATCTCGTCGCGCGCCGTCAGGTGCGCGAGGTTACCCCAGAGATTCTTTGCGGCCTCGCCCGACCCCGGCGTCTTGATATCGAGTATTTTCGACACGCGCGGGTCAACTTGCGCCACGTCGATTGCGCCGCTGGTCTCGAGTGAAACCGAGTAGCCTTGATCGGCCAGCTCGCGCAACAACGCGCCGCAGTCGCGCTGCGCGAGCGGCTCACCGCCGGTAACCGTAACGTAACGCGTGCGATAGCGCGCGGCGGTAGCGAGCACCGCCGCCAGCGTCATGGCCGTGCCGCCATGAAACGCGTACTCGGTATCGCAGTAGCCGCAGCGCAGCGGGCAGCCGGTCAGGCGGATGAATACCGTCGGCAATCCGACGCGGCTGGTTTCGCCCTGCAGTGAAAAGAAGATCTCGGTGATGCGAAGCGTGGCGGTGAGACGTGAGGCGTCAGGCGTGGTACGGTCAGCAACCGCGGCGCTGTCGGTTTTCACCGCAAGCCTATGGCTTGCCGATTGCGGACGCACCGGCCGGGGCACCGAGGGTCGACAGCCGGCGCTTGGCCTTGTCCGCCGCGTCGCTCACCGGGTAGCGGGCCACCAGGTCTTCGAGCGTTCTCCTGCCGGCAACCGATTCGCCCATTTCGAACTGCGAACTCGCGATATTGAGTATCGCATCCGGCACCGAAGGGCTGTCGGGATAGGTCTTGATCAGGGTCTGCTGGCTCGCGATCGCCAGCTTGAAATCGCGCAGGTTGAAATAGGAGTCCCCAATCCAGTACTGGGCGCGCGGCGCGAGATTGCTTTTCGGATACTGTTTGATAAAGTTCTGGAACGCGACGATCGCGCCCTGATAGTTGCCGATGCGGCGCTGGCCCTGTGCCGCGTCGTAAGTGCGGTTTTCGGCGCCCGTATCGGCTGACGTGACCACGGCAGCCGGCGCACTGGCGGCAACCGGGGCAGGCGCCGCAGCGGCAGCGGCTGCCGCGGGAACCGGGGCAGGAGCTGCAGCGGCCGGCGCCACGGGAACAGGCGCAACCCCGCCTTGCTGCTCGATGCGGCGCAGCCGCGTGTCGAGATCGATATACATGTCGCGCTGGCGCTTGCCGGTGTTCTCGATCGCGTTGTTGAGCACCTCGAGCTGCCCGCGCAGCTTGCTCATTTCGAGCTTGAGGGCCTCGAGTTGGGTAAACAAGTCGAGTTGCGGCTGGACCTTCGCCGCCTCTTCGAGCTTGCCGAGGCGTGCGTCAACCGCCTCCTGCCGCCGCGTCAGCTCAGACTTCAACTCATCGACACGCTGCTTTTCGACTGCAATCTGGCGGCGCGCCTCAGTGTCGTCGAACAGGGCAGCGTGCGCGCCGCCGAGCGCGCACCAAAGCAAAACCGCGCTGCACCAGAACTTCAGCGCGGCGCGGTTGCGCGGGTTCGGATAGCCGGGTTGCAACATTCAGGTCACGGGTTATTCGCCCTGATAGACGATATCGCTGCGGCGGTTCTCGGAAAAGGATTTTTCATCCTTGCCTGCGGCGCGCGGCTTCTCCTCGCCGAAGCTCACCGTCTCGATCTGCGCTTCCTGCGCGCCGAGCAACAGCATCATCTGCTTCACGCTGTCGGCGCGCCGCTGGCCGAGCGCGATATTGTATTCGCGGCTGCCGCGCTCGTCAGTGTTGCCCTGGATCACCATTCTCGCCGAGCGGTTCTGCGTCAGATAGCGCGCATGCGCGGTGACCAGCGGCTTGAATTCGTCCTTGACGATGGAACTGTCGTAATCGTAGTAAACGCTGCGCTTAGACAGGATATTTTTCGGATCCTTGAGCGGATTGGCGACTATCGGCTTGCTCGTGACCGGCTTCGCCACGGGAGCAATATCGGGCTTGACCTTAACCGGCGGCGGCTGAACGACCTCGGCAACGCTCGGCTTGCGATCTTCGACTGCGGCGCCCTGCTCCTTCGTGCCCTGACTTGCGCATCCGGCAAGCAGCGCCAGCGCCGCCACACTAAATATCAGTTTTCTCATCGCCATCGCTCCTTTTTTACTGGCCTTTCAGAATCGGGCCCCACGCCGGCTCGCGCACATCTCCGATTTCCGCGCTGAAACGCTGCCGCACGCGGCCATCACTCGATACTGCCGCTAATATACCACGCCCTCTGATCTCGGTTGCGTAGAGGATAATCCTGCCGTTGGGCGCGAAACTCGGCGACTCGTCGATGCCGTTTTCGGTCAACAGCTGCGCCTGTTTGCTCGCGAAATCCTGCACCGCGACGTTGAAGTACCGGCCATTGCGCTGAATGAACACGAACGATTTGCCGTCGGGTGCGTAGCGCGGGCTGACGTTGTAGCTGCCTTCGAAGGTCAGGCGCTCGGGCGCACCACCGCTCGCCGGCACGCGGTAGATCTGCGGACTGCCGCCGCGATCGGAGGTGAAGATCACCCACTGACCGTCGGGCGAAAAGTCGGGCTCGGTGTCGATGGTGCCGGTATTGGTGAGGCGGATGGCATTGCCGCCATCGGCGTTGATCACGTAAATCTGCGAATTCCCGTCCTTGGTCAACACTACCGCGAGGCGACCGCCGTCAGGCGACCACGCCGGCGCGCTGTTGCTGCCCTTGAAGTTGGCGGCAACCGTGCGGTTCCCGGTGAGCAGCGACTGAATGTAGACGATCGGCTTCTTGCGCTCGAACGACACATACGCAAGCCGCGTGCCGTCGGGCGACCACTTCGGCGAAATGATGGGCTCGTTGGACGCGAGTACGGTCTGCGCGCCGTAGCCGTCGGCGTCAGCCACCTGCAGTTCGAAACGGGCGCCTTGCTTGACGACGTAGGTGATGCGCGTGCCGAACACGCCGACGTCCCCCATCAGTTTCTCGTAAATCGCGTCGGCGATCTTGTGCGCGGTATTGCGTAATTGCTGGGTGGTGACCTGGTAGGCGAAACCGGTCAGTTGGGTTTGTTTTGCCACGTCGAGCAGGCGAAAGCGCACATCCCAGTAGCCGTTGGACAGCGGTGACACGCTGCCGATCGCCAGGGCGTCGGCACCGCGCGCCGTCCACACGGGATATTGAACGTCGGCGGGCTCGGCCGGAATCGCCGTCAGACCGCCGCTGTCGACGATCCTGAACAGCCCGCTGCGAATCAGGTCGGCGGCGATGACCGCTGTCACCTTTTGCGGCAGCGTTTCTTCGCCCTTGAACGGCGCGATCGCGATCGGCACCTGATTGGCGCCACCGCCGATGATTTCGATCCTGAGCTGGGAATGAGCAGCCGGCGCCAGCGACAACCACAGCAGCACCAGCAGAACCATGCGAAACGGGTGGTAAATTTTCATCGCGCCGTATTATAGCGACTTTCGATTGGACCTTTACGATTGAGGCCTGAACCTGAGATTTAGTTCCCTCTCAAACAGTTCCGGCTTGGGCGGGGATGGCAATGGTGAAGCTTTCAGGATCGCCCGTTCCACAGCGGTGTCGTAAGCGCTGACGCCACTACTGCGCCTGAGCTTGACGCTGAGCACTTCCCCACCCGGTATCTGGATAACGTCGATCTCAACCTCCGGATTGCCCTGCAGGTTCGGTGGAAGCAGGATAAAACCCTTGATCCTGCTGCGGATGCGCTCGATGTACTCGTTGCGCAGCCGGGCCTGCGCGGAAGCCTGCTGCTCGGCAATGCGGCGCTGTGCATCTTCCTGCTCACGCTGCGCCTCGGCGAGTTTCTCTTTCTCGCGCTGCGCAGCCTTTTTTTCTTCTTCAAGCTTCCGGGCCGCCAGCTGTTTTTCCTTGAGCAGGCGGTCTTTCTCTGCTTTCTCCTTCTCCACCTTTTCCTTTTCCGCCTTTTCTTTCATCGCTTTTTCCTTCAGCGCGATGTCGGGCTTCGCGATCTCCGGCTTGGCCACCGGCTTGACCGGCGGGGGCTCGGGGGGCTTCACTTCGAGCTTGAGTGCGGGCTTGGGCGGCGGCAGTTCGACTTTCGGCGGCGCCGGCGACGGCACATTGGCCCAGAGATCGACGATGTTGGCCTGCGGCTCGATGCGCGTCTGCCACGTTACGCCAAACGCGAGCAGCACCAGAAAAACCAGGTGCATGCCGAACGCAAAGGCTCCCGAGATGACTTTTTCGTGCTGGCTGGGATAAACGTAGGCGTGCATGATGCCGGGTGCGGTCAGCTACTGGGTACGTGGTTTGGCTAGCAGGCCGACTTTCCGGACCTGGTTCTGCTGCAGCATGTCCATCACGTCGAGCACCGCTTCGTAGCGCACGTCCTTGTCGGCGGCGATCACGACTGCCTGCTCCGGGTGCTTCGCCTGTTTCTGGCGGATTGCCGCAATCAGTTCGTTGCGCGAGACCTGGCGTTCGCTGGCGCCGGCCGCGCGGTCGCGCAGCCACAGCGTGCGGTCGGTGCGGACCGAGACTTCGAGCGGCGCCACCGGCACATTCGAAACCTTGCCGACCGACGGCAACTCGACCTGGCCGGGGTTTACCAGCGGGGCGGTGATCATGAAAATCACCAGCAGCACCAGCATCACGTCGATGTACGGCACGACGTTGATCTGGTTCATCAGCCGCCGGGCGCTGCGTCTTCCGATCTGCATGGGCGCCGCCTCCGTTCAGCTTTGACGCTGCAGAATGTTCGAGAATTCCTCCATGAAGGAGTCGAACCGCGTGGCGAGCCGGTTCACGTCTTCGGCGAAGCGGTTGTAGGCGACCACCGCCGGTATCGCCGCGAACAGCCCGATCGCGGTCGCGATCAGCGCCTCGGCGAGGCCTGGTGCTACCGAGGCCAGCGTCGCCTGCCCGGCGTTGGCGAGGCTGCGGAACGAATTCATGATCCCCCACACCGTGCCGAACAGCCCGACGTACGGGCTGACCGATCCGACCGAGGCGAGAAACGACAGGTGCGACTCGAGGTATTCCATTTCCCGCTGGTAGGTCGCGCGCATCGCCCGGCGCGTGCCGTCCATCACCACGCTGATGTTCTGTCCGGACTGCTTGCGCAGCTTGGCGAATTCGCGAAAGCCCGCCTCGAAAATGCGCTCGAGCGAGCCCGCCGAGTCGCGCGCGTTGACCGCGCGCTGGAACAACTCGTTCAGGTCGCCGCCCGCCCAGAAGTCCCGCTCGAACTTGTCGGCTTGCCGCGCGGCGCGCTTGAAAGTGAACACCTTGATGAAAATGTAGTACCACGAGAAGATCGAGGCCAGCACCAGCCCGGCCATCACCAGCTGCACCAGCAAGCTGGCGCCGGTGACCAGACTCAGTACCGACATGTCGTGCGTGATGTTCATCGCTGCCTCGCCGCAAGTGTTTCGGTTACGGGTTTCGGTATTCTAACGGGCTTGAATGACCGCGTGTTGACGCATGCGACTTTGACACTGGCGGTAACCAACGTCTCCTCGCCGCGCCGCACCGCCTGCGCAAGCTCGATCAAACTGCCGCGCGCGCCGGTGAATTCGACCGCGATTTCGAGCCGGTCGTCGAACCGGGCCGGCTGCAGGAACTCGATCGTCAGCGCGCGCACCACGAACACCACGCCGTGCTCGCGACTGAGCGCGGTCTGCTCGAAGCCGAGCGCACGCAGCCATTCGGTGCGCGCGCGTTCCATGAACTTCAGGTAGTTGGCGTAATACACGACGCCTGCGGCATCGCTGTCCTCGTAATAAACCCGCACCGGCCACGAGAAAACCTGCATCATTGTTGCGGCGGCCCGTCCCAGAGCTCGGGAGTACCCGCGGCAGAGGGACGCGCCAGCCCGAAATGGCGGTACGCCGCAACCGTCGCCATGCGGCCCCGCGGCGTGCGCTGCAGATAGCCCTGCTGGATCAGATACGGCTCGAGCACGTCCTCGATGGTGTCGCGCTCCTCGCTGATCGCCGCGGCGAGGTTGTCGATGCCCACCGGCCCGCCGCCGAATTTTTCGATCACGGCGAGCAACAGGTGGCGATCCATCACGTCGAGACCGAGCGCATCGACGTCGAGCATCTTGAGCGCCGCGTCGGCGACCTCCCGGGTAATCTTGCCCTGCGCTCTGACCTGCGCATAGTCGCGCACCCGCCGCAAGAGCCGATTGGAGACGCGCGGCGTGGAGCGCGAGCGGCTCGCGATCTCGCGCGCGCCGTCGGCGCTGATCTCGATTTCGAGCAGTTTGGCCGAGCGCTGCACGATGCGGGTGAGTTCCTCGACCGAATAAAACTCGAGCCGCGCGACGATGCCGAAACGGTCGCGCAGCGGATTGGTCAGCATACCGGCGCGCGTGGTGGCGCCGATCAGCGTAAACGGCGGCAGGTCGAGCTTGACCGAGCGCGCCGCCGGGCCTTCGCCGATCATGATGTCGATCTGGAAATCCTCGAGCGCCGGATACAGGATCTCCTCGACCACCGGGCTTAAGCGGTGGATCTCGTCGATGAACAGCACGTCGTTCGGTTCGAGATTGGTCAGCATCGCGGCAAGGTCCCCCGCGCGCTCGATCACCGGGCCCGAGGTGTGGCGCAGGCTGACGCCCATCTCGCGCGCGATAATGTGGGCCAGCGTCGTCTTGCCCAGCCCCGGCGGGCCGAACAGCAGCACGTGATCGAGCGCTTCCTTGCGGCCCCGCGCGGCCTCGATGAAGATCGCAAGCTGGCCGCGGATCTTTTCCTGACCGATGTACTCGTCGAGCTGCTTCGGCCGCAGCGCGCGCTCGAACGCTTCTTCCTGCGGCGAGGCGGGGGCTGCAATCAGTCGATCCGTTTCAATCATTGGCTGACCATCATACTTCAACCCACCGGGATGAGCATCGGCCGGCCCTTGGTGGCCGTGATCCTGGCGATTCTCTTTTCGCTCATCTGATCGGCTCCGCGCCCTCGCTGAGTATTTTCAGATACGCATGATACGCGTAGAGCTTGCTGCGCCTGCGGCCCGTCATTTCGCGCACGATCCCGAGCTTGGCAAGATGGCGCATCGCGGCGGTCACCGTCGGTTGCGACAAGTCGAGGCGCCGGGCGGCCCGCGGAATCGAGAATATCACGCGCTCCTGAAACGCGAGGTGCAAACGCAACGCCGAGGAAGCGGCCCGTCCCAGTTTTTCCACTCGCGAGCGGTCATCCCGAAACAATTCCAAAATGCGCTCGGCCGTGCGCGTCGCCTGCTCGGCGGTATCGATGATGCCCGAAAGGAAGAAATGCAACCACGCTTCCCATGCTCCTTCCGCGCGTACCCGCTGCAGCAAATTGTAGTACGCATCCCGGTGGGTCTTGAAGTGCAGACTCAGGTAAAGCATCGGTTGCGCGAGCGCGCCTTCGGCACAGAACAGCAGCGTGATCAGCAGCCTTCCGACGCGGCCGTTGCCATCCAGAAACGGATGGATGGTCTCGAATTGCACGTGCACGAGCGCGGCTTTCACGAGCAGCGGCACTTTCACGGGATCGTCGTGAAGAAACTTTTCAAGCGCGCCCATGCACTCCATTACCTTGTGCGGCGGCGGCGGGACGAACGACGCGTGGCCGGGACGCGAACCGCCGATCCAGTTCTGCGTAGTGCGGAATTCCCCGGGCGCCTTGTGGCTGCCGCGCCCCTTGGACAGGAGGATCATGTGTATTTCCCTGATCAACCGTAGCGAGAGCGGAAAATCTCCGCGCAAACGGTCGAGGCCGTGGTTCATCGCGGCGACGTAATTCGAAACTTCCTGAACGTCGTTGATCGGCACGCCCGGCACTTCCTTGTTCTCATAGAGCAGCAAATCGGAGAACGACGATTGCGTCCCTTCGATTTGCGAGGAAAGCAGCGCCTCCTTGCGCACGTACATGTACAGGAACAACGCGGGATCTGGGAACAGACGCGCGATGCCGTCCAGGCGCCCGAGTCCGCGGTTCGCCTTTTCAAGCAAGTCGTGCAGGTCGGGACCGATGTCGAGCGGGGGATTGGGCGGCAGCGGAGGCGGTACAAAAGCCCGCACGGTTTCGCCTCCGGCGCTCGTTGTGACGTACGTTCCGAGGCGTGGATTGGCAATGACGGTTGGCACTGGTTGTTAGTAAAGCCTGCTTTAATTGGTTGTAGTCAAATTAAAGGATACTGTTATAACCTTTAATAAGCAAGCTGCTAATTAATCTTTTTCCCATGAACATTCGGGTCGCCCCGGTCTGGTCACGCGATACCGCATTGGTCGCGGTACTGATCAACGCGTCACTGCTTTGAAAGCAGCTTCAACGCCTGCCGGATGCCCTCAGTCACCGCGGCGCCGCCCGGCAGCTGCCTGATCGCCCACTGCGCTTCCTTGTCATTGTAGCCGAGCGCGAGCAGCGCATTGAGGACGTCGCTCGACGTGCCCGCCGCAGCCGTGGTCGCGGTGGAAACGACCATCACGTCGAGTTTGTCTTTGAGTTCGAGCAGCAGGCGCTCGGCGGTTTTCCTGCCGATGCCGGGGACCTTGATGAGCCGGCCGCTGTCCTGCGCGCTGACCGCTACGCAAAGCTCGGAAACGCTCATGCCGGAGAGCACCGACAGTGCGGTGCGCGCGCCGACTCCTGAAATCTTCAGCAGCTGGCGGAACACGTGGCGCTCCTGCTCGCTCGCGAAACCATACAGCTGGTGCGCGTCCTCACGCACGATCAGGTGGGTGTACAGCGTGACCTCGCTGCCGTTCGCCGGCAACTGGTAGAACGTGCTCATCGGCACGTCGATTTCGTAGCCGACGCCGTGCACGTCGACGAGCACCTGCGGCGGGTGTCTTTCGAGCAACCTGCCGCTGATCTTTCCGATCAAACCAGCCTCCCGCGTTTCATGCGGTAGCCCGCAGTCGCCAGTTTACCGAGTCCCTGCCCGCCGTGCGCGTGGCAGATCGCGCACGCCAGCGCATCGGCCGCATCGGGATTCGGATTCCCGCCCAGTCCGAGCAGCCGCTTGACCATCTCCTGCACCTGCTCTTTGGCGGCGTGACCGTTGCCGACCACCGCCTGCTTGACCTGCAGCGCGGTGTATTCGGACACCGGCAGTCCACGCAGGACCGCCGCGCAAATCGCCGTGCCGCGCGCCTGGCCGAGGGCGAGCGTGGACTGCGGATTCTTGTTGACGAACACCTTTTCAAGCGCGACCTGATCGGGTTGCGCGCTCGCCATCACTTCGTCCAGTCCGTCGAGGATGGTTTTGAGACGCAGCGCAAGGTCGCCGCCCGCGTGCGTCTTGATGCAGCCGCTGGTGACATAGGAAAGCTTGGTGCCCACCTTGTCGAGCACGCCGAAGCCCGTGATCCGCAGCCCCGGATCGATACCAAGGATGCGGACGCGCAAATTCACGCGGTTTCAAGCACCGCTGTCGTATAGACTTCCTGCACGTCGTCGACCGCCTCCAGCGCATCGATGAGTTTCTGCATGCGCGCCGCGTCGCCGCCCTTCAGTTCGTTCTCGATGGTCGGCTTCATCGTGACTTCCGCGAGCTCGGGCTTCAGGCCTGTCTTCTCGAGCGCCGTCTTGACCGCGGCGAAGTCGTGCGGCCCCGTGATCACTTCGAGGCTGCCGTCGTCATTGGTGACGATGTCTTCGGCGCCCGCCTCGAGTGCGGCTTCCATCAACTTGTCTTCGCTGGTGCCGGGCGCGAACACGAGCTGCCCGCAGTGCTTGAACAGGAATGCAACCGAGCCGTCGGTGCCGAGATTGCCGCCGTTCTTGGTCAACGCGTAGCGCACGTCGGCCACCGTGCGCGTCTTGTTGTCGGTCATGCAGTCGATCATCAGCGCGGCGCCCCCGATGCCGTAGCCCTCGTAGCGCACTTCCTCGTAGTTCACGCCTTCGAGCTCGCCGGTGCCGCGCTTGATCGCGCGCTCGATGTTTTCCTTCGGCATGTTGTTGGCGTAGGCCTTGTCGATCGCGAGCCGCAGCCGCGGATTGGAACCCGGGTCGCCATCGCCCATGCGCGCCGCGACGGTAATTTCCTTGATCAGGCGCGTGAAGATTTTGCCGCGCTTGGCATCCTGCCGCCCCTTACGGTGCTGGATGTTCGCCCACTTGCTGTGACCGGCCACAAAACTGCCTCGAGTTGCGGTAAGATTGGCGCCAATTCTATCACTTCCTTCTCCTCGACGATCGGATCCGAGCATGGCCGACAAGAATTCGCTTCGAGACGTAATTCGACGATACCTTGACTCAGAAAAGTTACCGGATCCAATTCGCTCAATAGGAGAGCTAATCACCTCTGATGCGCTCTCACGCGCAAGCTTCGACCAGCTAATGCAGACCGAAGGATTATTAGGTGCTCCGAACCTCAAAGAAACGCTTCTCGATCTTACTCTCGTCTTCACGCGCGAATGTCTTGAGGATCATGAGCTCTCCGGAGCGGAGATAGCTGAACTAGACCGCTTGGTTACGATCTTTCGGATTGAGGAGGGAGATTTTTATGAGCTTCGACGGGACGCGGTTCAGGAAGTAGTTAGCACACAGGCGATGTGGGTGCTCCAAGATCGGTATGTGACCGATCAAGAGGAAGTTCTTCAAAGGGACCTGCAGCGACTATTCGGGCTGAGCTACGACCAATATGTCGCGTTTTTACGCCCACTAGCAAAGAAGCATATCGAGGAGCTGGAGAGCAAAAAACTGGCTACGCAGGATCGCGAGGAATTAAAGTCGATTGATTCCTCTATTCGAAACCTGCGTGGCGTATTTCTGGTGGCCCGATAACTACCATGCCTTGTGGATGGTCAGAGAATTTGCCGGCTGACCGCTCGATGGAGCGGACCGGGATGCTACGGCAAAATCAAGCGACGATCCGGATGCGGATCCCCGGAACTGCTTGTGAAGGGGCAAGCTCCGTGCGCTCATCTCGCAGCCACTAGCGCGGAGAAACCTGTTACATGGGCAACTGTTATCTCTGTGGTCAACCAGCCGGAATATTCCGCAGTAGGCACGCAGAATGCGTCACGAAGCACGAACAGGGCACCACGAAGATGGCCACGCTTGTGACATCCGCAATTCTTGACGGAAGCCCCGTCGAAACATTGAAATCACAATTGGTGGATACGGCCCGCGAGAGCTACATTGATGAAGGCGAAATCACCGCGTATTTGATCAAGGGCTGGGAGGCCGCCGTAGAGCACTTCCTGGAGGATAGCGCACTAGATGCAAACGAAGAAAAGAACCTAGTCTCGTTCATCGACCGATTAAAACTGTCACGGGATGCGCTAGATCAAAACGGCGCGTTTTCTCGTGTCGTCAAGGCGGGCGTAATAAGGGACCTCCTGGAAGGCAAGGTTCCAAACCGCATTAAGATCGATCAACCACTTCCCTTCAATTTTCAAAAGTCGGAGCAACTGATCTGGGTATTCAGCAACGTTGACTACCTCGAAGACAGAGCGAAAACGAAATATGAAGGTGCATCGCATGGTGTGAGTATTCGAATCATGAAAGGTCTTTACTACCGCGTTGGCGCATTCAAAGGCGAGGCGGTGAGCCGTACCGAGCGCTTACATGTCGACACGGGTCTCCTAGCGGTTACGACCAAGCACATTTACTTCTCGGGACCGAAGAAAAGTCTCCGGGTCCGGCACGACAACATCGTATCCTTCCGGCCTTACAGCGACGGGATCGCGATTGTTCGCGATACCGCGACGGCAAGACCTCAGATCTTTATAACGGGCGATGGGTGGTTCATCCACAACCTCCTTACAAATGTCACTCATATCGAGAGCTGATTGCTGGCTAACCGCACGGTGAACACCGACGCGCGCACCATTGCCCGCGACGTCGGCCGCCAGATCGTTCGCGGGATATTGGGCTCCATCCTGGGCGGCGGACGCCGGCGTTGATGTGCCTCGCACGATGACCGTGCGCTCCGGCGCTGCCGGCGCGTGGCACGCCTATATTGGCGTCGCCTGTGTGCTGGTCGCCACGATCGGGTTTTCAGGCAAGGCAGTCATCGTCAAGCTCGCCTACCAGTACCCGGTGGATGTGATGACACTGCTTGCGCTGCGCATGATCTTCTCGCTGCCGTTTTTCATCGCCATGGCCGTGTGGACGGGGCTGAGCGGCGGCGGCGCGAACCTGACGCGCAACGACTGGCTTGCAATCATCGGACTCGGATTCATCGGCTACTACCTCAGCAGTTATCTCGATTTCGCCGGTCTGCAGTACGTTTCGGCCGGGCTGGCGAGGCTGATCCTCTACCTGTATCCGACGCTGGTGCTAATCCTGTCGGCGCTGTTTCTCGGGCAGGCGATCCGCAAGCGGCACCTGCTGTCGCTCGCGTTGAGCTATGGCGGCATCGTGCTGGTGTTCTACCAACAGATGGGCATAGGCGGCGACCACCATGCGCTGCTGCTCGGCGGCAGTCTGGTGTTCGCGAGCGCGGCCACCTATGCGATCTACCTGCTCGCCGGCAGCCGCATCGTGATCAAGCTCGGCTCCATGCGCTTCACGGCATACACGTCGATCGCCGCATGCCTGTTCGTGATCGCGCACTTCATGATCACGCACGGCCCCTCGGCACTCGACGTGCCGCATCAGGTTTACTGGCTAACACTCCTGATGGCCGTGTTTTCAACGGTGCTGCCTTTGTGGCTGATGGCGGAAGCACTGCGGCGCATCGGCGCCAACCAGGCGGCGCTCGTCGCCTGCATCGGTCCGATCTCGACGTTCGTTCTCGCCCACATCTTCCTCGACGAGCCGATCGGCGTGGTGCAGTTAATCGGAGCAGTCCTGGTGCTGGCCGGCGTGATGATCATCAGCGTCAAGCCGCAGGCGGCGCATTGAACGAGCGCCACGCGGGTGCAGAGTCAGTTGCGGCGGCGACTGTCATACAGTACACTGCACAGTATGACAAACACCCGTGCCCTGCTTTCAGTCCGCCTCGAACCTGCGCTCGCCGCGGCGCTCGAACGCCACTGCGCGCAGACCGGCGAAACCCGCAGCCGTGTCGTGCAGCAAAGCGTTGCGCAATACGTTCTCGAGCGTTCCGGCCCAACGCTGAGCGGATTCGCCGAAGCAGTGCTGCCACCGCTCGCCGCGCGAGGCTCGCGCAAGATGCGAGCAGCGCGTCAGAAGCGCTTCCGCGACTACGTCGGTGAAAAACGTCGTCGTTGACTCCGGCTTCCTGATCGGGCTGTTCGATGAAACCGATGCGCTGCATGGGCGCTGCCGAGCATTCCTGCGCGACTACCGAGGCCGATTTCTGACCACCGAGGCGGTGCTTGCTGAAACGCTGGCGCTGCTTTCGACAACGCAGCAACTGCGCTGCCTCGCATGGCTGGGGGACGCTGCGCAGGCGGGGCTCCTCGCCGTGGATCGCGAGCCGATCGATTTCCGGGCAGTCGAAAAGCTTGCCCGGAAATACGCCGATCAGCCGATGGACTTCGCCGACGCATCCGTGGTGCTGCTTGCCACGCGCGCCGGCGTGCGCGAGATTCTGACCGCCGACCGGCGCGATTTCACCGTCTACCGGCTCGCCGGCCGCGCGCGCTTCATCGATGTGCTGGGCGAGGATTGAGACTCGCCCGGTGACAGGTAACTGCGCCGCAGTTGAAAATACCACGCCAGCGCGATCAGCCGTTCCGCGAGTTCGATGAACCGCTCGCCCGATGCGCCCTGATCCATTGCCTCCTGCGCGCGAAATACAAGATGCGCGAGCATGCGCAGCGCGGGACGGTTTTCCTGCCAGCCCCACGGCAGCGTGCCGTTGCCGGATGCGCCGGCATCGAGATTGGCGTCAAGCAACGCGGTGCCTCGTCCGAGCAGCGGTTCGAGGACGCTCGGGCCCGTGCCCATCGTCTGCAGCGCGTCGATCGCCATCGCAAGATCGTCGAGCACATCGAAGCTCTGCCACGCGAGCGAATTTCCGGCCAGAAATTCGAGCCACTTTTCCGGCTCGTCCCACATCCCGGTGAAGTCGTGCTGGGTGGCAGTCAAGCTCGGCTTGGTTTGGGGGAAAGCCTCGCGCCAGCGTTGCTCGACGCTCGCAAGATCTTGCCGCGGCTCCAGCATGCGCCCTGCTTCACCTTGGTCAATGACCTCGTAATGGGCTTCCGGCACGGGTGCCGCCGCCAGCAACGCCTCCAGCCTGCCCAGTGCGGGTACTCGCTGCCGATCGGCACCGGCCATCGCGGCCCGCGGATCGGCCTGCACGGCGCGCAGGAAGCCGATCATGTCCGCAAGATCAGGATTGCGCAGGCGCTCCAGACGCGCGATCCAGAACCGCGCCCGCTCGTGCGCCTGCTCGATCTCGCCGCGCGAAACCAGCAGCGTAATCTCAAGCGCCGCGTGGCTCGGATTGTCAGGATCGACACGCTGCGCTTCCCGAAAGCTCTCCCACGCGTTCTCGATGTCGCCGCGGTCGGCGAGCATCGTGCTGCGGCGCTGCAGGGCTGCGGTGCGAAGCTCGCGGTCGCCACGCGCAAGCGCTGCGGCGACCAGCCGATCGCGCTTGCGTTCTTTGCCGAGGGCCAGATAGCAATCCATCAACTGATCGAAGAGCGGCTCGAGCTTGCCGGCTAGTGGTGTCTCACCGACGAACCATGGCTCGAGCAGCGCTATCGCGCGTTCGTCGTCGCCCTCCTCCTGCCACTGGCGGGCCGTGTCATACACCGCGATCGGATCGACACGACTCGCCGGCAGCTCGGTGCGGAGTAGTTTATTTTTCGATGCGGACTTTTGCTTCCGACCGCGCAAGCTTCGCATCGTAGCTTGCCTGCAAGCCCATCCAGAATTCCGGCGTGGTGTCGAAAAAGCGCGCCAGCCGTTGCGCGATGTCGGGCGTGACGTTGCGCCGCTCGCGCACCACATCGTTGATTTGCGGCGTCGGCACCTCCAGCGCGATCGCCAGCGCGCGCGCCGACAATTCCCGCGGCGCCAGGAACTCTTCGCGCAGAATTTCGCCCGGATGAATCGGCCTTGCCGTTTTCATGGTTCCCATGCCCAGCGGTAAGCGGTCATTCTACCGTTTCGGGCGTGGGCCTCGTCAAACGGAAAACCTGCGCCGTCGGATCAGTAAGCACTGCCGTCCTTGTGGCAGAACCTGCGTCCTGCCGGCGTGTTGCGCCGGTCGAGGTCGACGTCCGGATATCTCGCTTCGTCCGAGGCGTGGCGGTCGCCGACCTCAAGATAGACTGCAGCGGCTGCCGAGCGGTTCACCAGACAGTGTCCGTCGGCTTTGCCGGCGGGAAAGCCTGCCGCCATTCCCGCGGTCAGAAGTTGCTCGCCGGCATCAGTAACGAGCACGAGTTCGCCGCTCAGGACAAAGATGAATTCGTCTTCGCGGGTATGCCAGTGGCGCAGCGCGGAAGCGGCGCCGGGTTTGATCGTCGTCAGGTTGACGCCGAAATTCGTCAAGCCCAGCGCATCACCGAGCCGCTGCTTGGCGCGCCCCGCGACGCCCGGCCTGAATGGTGCGGGATAATTCGATCCGATGACCGGTTCAACCGTCACCGGGTCAATTGCCGGCAGCTTCAATGCGGGTTCGTGATCCAAGATTTTGCCCCTTATCTGTCGCCCAAAAATGGCGGGGAAACCCCCGTCATTATCCGCCAAGCGGAGTTTGGAAGAAATTATGCTCGTTAATGGACGCTGATAGACTTGCGGCAAGGAGCACCCAATCTATGAACCATCGGACGACGCACGACCCGGCTCGTGCCGCGGAATCGCAGGATCCGCTGGAAGTGGTGATGCGCTATCACCGGGAGACGAAACATCATTTTTCCCGCTATGCGCGTTCGCTCGGCTACCTGGACTGGGCAAATCAGCCGGATCCGTTTCGACGATACGAGGGAGCTCCGCTCATTTCGTTACCGCTCCTGAAACCCAACGACACGCCGCTCTCGCCACTTTACGAAGACTTGTATCGCCCCGGGGCAATTGCGGCGGCTGCGGTTACCGCCCGTACTGTTTCGCGCTTTTTTGAATATGCGCTGGCCATTTCGGCCTGGAAGCAGGCCGGTGAAGTCCGCTGGGCGCTTCGCAGCAACCCGTCGAGCGGCAACCTGCACCCTACCGAAGGCTACTTGCTCATAGATCAAGTGCCGGGACTATCGCCATTCCCGGCTCTTTATCACTATGCCCCCAGGGAACACGCGCTGGAGCTGCGAGCAGAGTTGCCAAAAGAGAGCTTCCGTTCGCTCATGCAAGAATTTCCAGCCGCTGCCTTTCTGATCGGCTTTACCTCAGTGCACTGGCGGGAGACCTGGAAGTACGGAGAGCGCGCCTTTCGCTACTGCCAACATGACGCGGGGCACGCGATCGGCAGCGCCCGCATTGCGGCCCAGACGCTGGGTTGGCGCATGCTGCTGTTGGAAGGCCTGGCGGACGACACGGTGGCCGCCTTGTTGGGGACAGATCGACCCGAAGATTTCGAGGACGCGGAGCGGGAGCACCCTGATTGCCTGGCCGTCGTGTGGGCTGCCGACCCAGGGGCTGGTGTTGCCGCTGGGCAACCGCGCTCGTTGCCTCTGTCCCTTGCAATTGATGCTGTTCGGGAGTCGGCGCGACAAATCTGGCACGGCAAGGCTAACCGGCTGAGTCGGGATGATTCCGTGCAATGGGAATTCCTCAACCAGGTGGAAGTCGCAGCGTGGAAGTCGAGCACTGAACAGCGGGCGGTCGAACTGAATATCAACAGACCAGCGGTGGAGACATCGATAGCCCCGGGTGCCCGTGATCCCCGCCTCTACCGGGGCCGGCCAAGCGCCGGGCAGGTGATCCGCCAGCGGCGCAGCGCGCAGGCGTTTGATGGCAAGACCTCCATTTCAATCGGCAGCTTCTTCACGATGCTGGCGCGCGTCATGCCGCGGGTTGAGCGTGAGCTGTGCGAGCGTCCGATGCCCTGGGACGTCCTGCCTTGGGAACCGGCCATTCATCTTGCGCTGTTCGTCCATCGGGTGGATGGCCTTGCTCCGGGTCTCTACATGCTGGCGCGGAAACCTGCGAAGGTGGGCTCGCTCAGAATGGCGATGCATCAACAATTTGCCTGGGACTCACCGCCTGGCTGTCCAGAGGACCTGCCGCTTTTTCTTCTCGAGGAGGGCGATGCGCGGCAATTGGCGATCCAGGTCAGTTGCCATCAGGATATCGCCGGGGATAGTGCGTTTTCCCTGGGGATGATCGCGGAATTCGAATCCAGCCTGCGGCGATACGAGCCCTGGTTTTACCGCAGACTGTTCTGGGAGACCGGCGTGATCGGCCAGGTGCTATATCTGGAAGCGGAGGCGGTGGGTGTCCGTGCGACAGGAATCGGCTGCTTTTTTGATGACCCGGTCCACCAGGTGTTTGGATTCAACGGCGCGATGTTTCAGTCCCTCTATCACTTCACGATCGGAGGCCACGTCGAGGACCCTCGCCTGACTACCCTGCCGCCCTACGACCTTGATCATTGAGAGCCTGACAAGCGACTTCTGCCTGCTCGAGTGATATGACGGTCAAAAGACCATCTCAGGACGGCTTGCGCTTCAGCAGGAAGGCCTGGATGGCATCCTGCACCACTTCACCGCGCTGGTTCAGCACCTGCAGCTGACGCTTCATCACGCCGCGTTCTGCGTTCGAGGTCTCGCGTTTTTCCAGCACCTTGATCCGGGCGTGGATCGTGTCGCCCGCCTTGACGGGTTTGGTGAATTTCAAACTGTCGAAGCCGAGAAAAGCGATCAGCGTATCGTCATAGAGATGAAGCTGGAACAGCAGGCCGGCCGCGATTGCGTAGACCAGCGGCCCATGCGCGATGCGCGTGCCAAACTGCGTTTTCTTGCAGAACTCTTCATCGATGTGCAGCGGGTTGTAGTCGCCCGACAATCCGGCAAACATCACAATGTCGGCCTCGGTGACAGTGCGCGCCGAGCTTTCGAATTCCGCGTTGATTTCCCATTCTTCCCAATACAATCCGGCCATGGAGATTTCCTTTATCGGGTTACTTGATGGCGCCTTGCTGGCGCAGGCTTGCGATCTGTTCCGCGGTAAGACTCAGCAGCCGGCTGAGGACCGCGTCCGTGTGCTCGCCGAGCCGCGGCGCGGGTCTGGAAATGACGCCTGGCACGTCCGACATCTTGATCGGATTGCCGGGCAGCCGCACTTTGCCGACGTCCGGATGATCGTACTCGACGATCATCTCGCGCTCGGCGACCGGCGGTTCCGCAAAAGCGCCGTCCAGATTATTGACCGGCGCGGCGGGCACTTCGGCGGCGCGCAGCCGCTCCAGCCAGTCGGCCACCGTGCGGGTGCGGAAAATACGTTCGAGTTGTGGCACCAGCGCGGCCCGGTTTTCCACCCGCAGCGAATTGGTCGCAAAGCGGGGATCGTCCACCAGGTTCGCATCGTCCAGCACCCCGCACAGCTTGCGCCAGAATATTTCCTGCCGGGTCGCGACCACGACGTAACCATTGCTCGCTTCGAAAGCCTGCCACGGCACTGTGTAGTCGTGGGCCGAGCCGGGCGGCTGCGGCAAATCGCCATTGGTCAGCCACATGGTTCCCATGTAACTGAGTAAAGTCAGCATCGAATCGAACATCGACAGTTCCACCCGGCGCCCCTTGCCGTTGCGCTCGCGGTCAAACAACGCGGCGAGGATGCCCTTGCAGGAATAGATGCCGCCGCTCAGGTCTGCCAGCGGGATGCCGACCCGCGCCGGCGGGCGCCCCGGTTCTCCGGTGATCGCCATGTGGCCGCTGATCGCCTGGATGATGATGTCGAACGCGGGATAATTCTTGTACGCGCCCTCGGTGCCAAAACCCGTGACCGAGCATTGAATGATGCGCGGATTGATCGCGCTCAGGGTCGCGTAATCGACCTGCAAGCGCTCGAGCACGCTGGGACGAAAGTTGTCCACCACGACATCCGAGACTTTCACCAGGTCGTAGAACAGTTTGCGGCCGGCCTCGGTCTTGAGGTTGATCACGATGCTCTGCTTGTTGCGGTTGAGCGTCAGGAACAACCCGCTTAAGCCCCGGTACGGCGCCACCGAAGGATTGCGGCCGATATCGCCTTCCGGAGTTTCCACCTTGATCACCTCGGCACCCAGGTCGGAAAGCACCTGGCTGCCGTACGTGCCGGCGATGACCTGGCCCAACTCCAGTATTCTCACGCCCTCGAGGGGATGCGACATCTCAGCTCTCCTTCACAACCCGAGGTCCCGCGCGATGATGTTGCGCTGGATCTCCGAGGTTCCCGCGCCGATGGTGGCCAGGCGCGAGTCGCGGAAGAACCGCTGCATCGGATATTCCATGCAGTACCCATAGCCGCCGAGGATCTGCAGCCCCATGTCGGACACCGCCTTGTAGGTCTCGCCGGTGTAGAGCTTCAGCACCGCCGCGTCAACGCGGGTCGCCTTGCCCTCGGACATCAGCCACGCAAACCGGTAGACCATGGTGCGCGAAATATCGAGCATCATTTTCATATCGGCGAGCTTGTGGGATATCGCCTGAAACTGCCCGATCGGCCGTCCGAACTGCTTGCGGGTCTTTGCGTACTCGAGCGCGTATTCAAAGGCGGCTGTAGCCGCGCCGGTGCGCGCTGCTGACAGACACAGCCGCTCGTACCAGAGGTAAGCGTCGACCGCTTTCCAACCGTGATCAACCTCGCCGAGCACCGCGGATGCCGGCACCTTCACGTCGTTGTAAAAGACCTGCGTGGTGCCGATCGCGCGTTGGCCCAGCGTCTTGATTTTGCGCACCTCGATGCCGGGCAGCCTGGTATCGACCAGAAAGTTCGTGATGCCTTGTTGCTTCTTGGCGCCGGTGGAGGTCCGCGCGACGAGCAGGCAGTAGTCGCTGATGTCCATGCCGGAGGTGAAGACCTTCTGCCCGTTGATCACGTAACCGCCGTCCACGGCACTCGCGCGGATATTCAGGGCGGCCGCGTCGGAGCCGGAGTGCGGCTCGGTCAGGGCAAAGCAGAACGAAAGTTCGCCGCGCACGAGCTTGGGCAGCAGCTCCGCTTTTTGCTCACGCGTGCCGTGCGTCATGACCGCGTAGCAGCCATAGGTCAGCGTTCGGAACAGCCACATCGCAAGCTCTTCGAAATGCCGTCCGGTCTCCTCGAGCAGAATGGCGAGATCGATGGCGGAGCCGCCGCTGCCGCCGTACTCGACCGGCAGTATCAGGCCGAACCAGCCATGTTTCCCGAGCGCTTCAAACGCTACGCGCGGCGGGGTTGCATCGTTGTCGCAGCGCTCGGCGTAATCGGGAGGGCATACTTTATCCAGCAGCTCCGTGAGATGAGCCCGCAAGGTTTCCTGATCCGGGGTGAACGAATAATCCATGCGCGCCTACCTTTCTTTACCGATCGAGCTTTGCCAACTCCAGCACCCGTCTCGCGCGCTGATACATCGCGTAGTCCACCAACTTGCCCTCCACCGTGATGGCGGCGGTGCCGGCTTTTTCCACGGCTTCGAATTCGCTCACCACTTTCTGATAATAGGCGACCTGGGTCGCAGGCACCGCATAGGCCTGCCGCACTGGCGCAATCTGCTTGGGATGGATCACCGTCCGGCCGACGTAGCCCAGCCGCGCGGAAAGCGTTGAGTCCTGGATCAGTCCTGCCTCGTCGTTCAAATTGCCATAGACGCCGTCCAGCGGCCACGCTTTCCCCGCCGCGCGGGTGTCGAGCAGCACTTTGGAGCGCGCGTAAAACAACTCTGTGCCTTCCACCGACCAACTGCAGCCGAGATCCGTTTGCAAATCGCCGTCCTGGGCGCCACCAATACAGGTGCTCGCCACCCTGGGAGAGGCGTTGATCATATCGAAACATCGATACACACCCAGCGCGCTCTCGATCATCAGGACCATCTCGATGGTTCCGGTCTTGATGCCGCGCGCAGACTCCAGCCGCTCCAGGGTCGACGCCGTATGCTGCACTTCCGACACGCTTTCCACTTTGGGTACGAAGATGGCCTCGAGGCCCGGCCGCACGATCGCTGCCAGATCGTCGTCCAGCAGCCCGCTCGCCGCGCTGTTTGTACGCACGAAGATGGCCGGCCCGACGCGCCCCGTCCCCACAGCCGCGACACCGTCGATCACCTTCGCGACCAGTGAACGGGCTTCCGCCTTGGACGCGAGCGGAACCGAATCCTCCAGATCGAGAAGCACCGCATCAGCGCCGCTCTCGAGTGCCTTGGTCATCACGCGCTCTTTGCTTCCCGGCGCAAACAGAATTATTCGGACTGGCTTCACTATATGGACTCCTTCGCTCTACTGAATTCTAATCTTACAGTGTCACAAATCTCCAAAGGAACTCCTTCCCCCTTGACGGGGGAAGGTTGGGATGGGGGTGAAAACGTCGCGAGTCATGGTAACTCTCACCCCCACCCTAGCCCTTCCCCATCAAGAGGGAGGGAATCGGCTTTTCTGAAGCAGTAAGACTAAATGGTGCCGGCTTTATCGAGTGCATCGATCTCCGCCGCCGTCATCCAGCCCGCAAGGGCCGCGCGTGAATCCGGTTTTTCGGGCGGGGTCGGATGCCCCGGCACGCTACGGCTGAAGCGCGGTGCGGGCGCGGGCTGCACGATGCCATCGACCGTGATGAACGTTCCGCGCGTTGCATGATGTGGGTGCGCCGGTGCTTCGGCAACCGACAACACCGGCGCGAAACATGCATCCGTGCCTTCCAGCAGCGCGCACCATTCATCCCGCGTGCGGGTCCTGAACGTTGCCGCGAAAAGCTCCCGCGCTTTCGGCCAGTTCGCGCGATCGTGCTGCTCGCCGATTGTCGCGGGATCGATCTCCAGCAACCTGAGCAGCTCGGAATGGAATCGCCCTTCGATGGCGGCCACGGACACCCACTTGCCATCCGAGCATTGATAAACGTCGTAGAAGTACGCCCCCGAATCCAGCATGTTGGTGCCGCGCTCGAGATTGAACAATCCGCCGGCATGCAGTCCGAATGCCGCGGCCATGAGTGAAGCGGTGCCGTCAACAATCGCGGCATCCACGACCTGCCCCTTGCCCGAACACTTCGCTTCGATGATACCCGCGAGCAGCCCTAACGCGAGATAAAGCGATCCACCCGCATAATCGCCGAGCATATTCAGCGGCGGCACCGGCGGCCCGCCCGCCCGCCCGATCGAATGCAACGCACCCGTCAGCGCGATATAGTTGAGATCGTGCGCCGCGGAAGCTGCCAGCGGTCCGGCCTGTCCCCAACCGGTCATGCGGCCATACACCAGGCGCGGGTTGCGGCTGTGGCATTCGTGTGGACCCAACCCGAGTCGTTCGGTTACACCAGGGCGAAAGCCCTCGATTAACGCATCTGCGCGCTCGACGAGATTCAACACCAGGGCTACCGCGTCAGCTTTTTTGAGATCCAGCGCAATCGCGTGCCGGTTGCGCAACAAGACGTTGAATTTGAGCGGCCGCGGACTGCCAAGCTCAACTGGCTGCGCGCGGTCGATCCGCAGTATTGTCGCGCCCAGGTCCGCGAGCAACATGGCGCACATCGGACCGGGGCCTATACCCGCCAACTCTACAATGCGTATGCCCGCCAGGGGTCCCATAAGATGGGCCGCAGGCGCTCAAGGCTTCAGTTGCGCGCTGGACCGGAAGTTGTAAATCCGCATCCAATCGTCGAGCGCGCGCCGCTCCGGGCCCTGGAACAGCAACCGGCGGCTCGCGTGCAATCCGATCGACTTGCTCAGATCGGCCATGCCTTCCGCCGTCTTGAGCAACACCGCGTTGCAGTCCATGATCAGCGCGCCGTCCACCTCGTTGATTTTCTCGCGGCGAATGATCGCGTTGACCGTCGCGCACGCCGCCAGGATCACTTCGGCGCCCTGCGCGGCAAGGCGGCGGCACTCTTTGATGAAAGTCTCGGTCATCTGACCGGGATCGGTGAAGCCCTTTTGCACTTCGGTGAAATCGATACCCAGATCGCCGAACGGAATGTGCCGCGCGGTGAGCCCGTATTCGAATGCCTTGCGGTCGTAATACTGCGACTGCTTCGAATGAAATGCTACACCCGAGAACTTATGCCCGTACATGCAGGCCATCAGCATGGAGGTCTCGCCCAGACCGAACACCGGAATCGGCACGACCTCGCGCCCTTCCTGCATGGCCGGGTCGAGGAAGCAGCCGATCGCCACCGCATCGTAGCCCTGGTCCGCGGCCTGGATGATCTTGTTCAGCACACCCCCGGGGCCGTAACTGTTGACGGCGACCACCGCGTTGAAATGCAGGTCCATCGAACCGTCGTCGACACCGCTGATATGAATTTCCGTGTCCGGCCGCTTTACGCTCTCAAGATGCGCGCTCAGCGCATTGCGGTAATCGTGCAAGCGATGTATCGGGGTGCTGCTCTGCCACCAAATCTTCATGCTCTGCTCCTCCTTGAATTGCGCGCTGCCGGGCGCAGGTCGCGCTGCCGACCGAAAATATACCGCCCCCGGGGGAACCTCCTTTGACCCAAGTCAAAGGACCCGGGGGAACAGCAGGCGGGAACCGAAGAATAGACCAATTCCGGCAATCAATAAATACAACATCGTCATCACGTTTGCGCTTGCCACGCGGTGCGAATTGCAGCGGACAGCTGGCTGCCGCTGCAATTCGCGCAGACGGCCTGGCGCGCAAGGCGCGTCCGCAGGCCGTCAGACGTTAAACCGGAAGTGCATCACGTCCCCGTCCTGCACTATGTAGTCCTTGCCCTCGAGCCGCATCTTGCCGGCTTCTTTCGCGCCCTGCTCGCCCCGGTATTTCAGGTAGTCGTCGTAGGCGATCACTTCGGCGCGAATGAAACCGCGCTCGAAATCGGTATGGATCACGCCCGCCGCCTGTGGCGCGGTATCGCCCTTGTGGATCGTCCACGCGCGTACTTCGTCCGGGCCGGCGGTGAAGTAAGTCTGCAGCCCGAGTAATTCGTAAACCGCGCGGACCATACGGTCAAGACCTGCTTCGTGCAAACCGAGATCAGCGAGAAAGACTTGCTTGTCCTCATCGGGCAAGTCCGCGATCTCGGCTTCGAGCGCAGCGCAGATCGCCACCACGGGCGCATGTTCCCCGGCGGCATACACGCGCACCGCGTCGAGGAGCCTATTGTTCTCGAACCCTTTGTCGTCGACATTCGCGACGTAAATCGCCGGCTTGGCGGTCAGCAGGCACAGCGGTTTCAGCAGCTGCAACTCTTCTTTCTCGAGCCGCAATGCGCGCACCGGCTTGCCTTCGTTGAGTTGCGCGCGCACCTTCTCCAGCAATGCGCCGAGCTTGATCGCCTCCTTGTCGCCCGCCTTGGCGGTCTTGCCCGCGCGCTGCGTGGCTTTTTCCACCGTCTGCAGGTCGGCGAGCGCGAGCTCGGTGTGGATAGTCTCGATGTCGGAGAGCGGGTCGATCCTGCCGGTCACGTGCACCACGTTGTCGTTGACGAAGCAGCGCACCATATTGATGATGCCGTCGGTTTCGCGGATGTTGGCGAGAAACTGGTTGCCGAGCCCTTCGCCTTTCGACGCGCCGGCAACGAGCCCTGCAATGTCCACGAATTCGACCACCGCCGGGATTACTTTTTCCGGCTTGGCGATATCGGCCAGCGGCTGCAGCCGCGCATCGGGCACCCCGACTATGCCGACGTTGGGCTCGATGGTGCAGAACGGATAGTTGTCGGCCGCGATACCGGCCTTGGTCAGCGCGTTGAACAGCGTGGACTTGCCGACGTTGGGCAAGCCGACGATACCGCATTTGAGGCTCATGGTTCGAGAGGCTTCGTATGCAGCCTCAACATCGCCGCCTGCGTGTCGCCCGCGGCGAGCAGCGGCCACACATCGAGGCCGCGCGCGATGGCGTCATCGATCAGCGGCTGTTCCGCGGACCGCGGCGGGCTGAGCACGTAAGCGACGACTTCCTGCTCGCTCGCGCTAGCGTCGCGCGGGTGTCCGATGCCGATCCGCAGGCGCCAGAAATCGTTGCTGCCAAGGCGCCCGGCAATGTCGTTGAGGCCGTTATGGCCACTGGTGCCGCCGCCAAGTTTGAGTCTCACCGTTCCCGGCGGCAAATCGAGCTCGTCGTGCACGATCAGTATCTCCTGTGGCTCGATCTTGTAGAACCCCGCCAGCGCCGCCACCGCGCGCCCCGATTCATTCATGTAAGTCGCAGGCAACAGCAGCCACGTCTCAGCGAGGCCCGCGAGCCTCGCGACGCGGCCGTGGAATTTGCCTTCGTTGCGCAGCGTTGCCCTGGCGCCCTGCGCCAGCCGCTCCACCCACCAAAAACCGGCGTTATGGCGCGTGCGCTCGTATTTTGTGCCCGGATTGCCGAGCCCGACGACCAGTTTCATGGATTACAACGTAACCCCGGAACCACAGATACACACAGATAAACACAGATCAAAAAACTGTGGCATCTGGCTTCATCCGTGTTCATCTGTGTGCATCCGTGGTTTCAATCAGTTGGCAGCCAAGAAAAAAGCCCGCCATATCCGGTCTGCGCGACGCAAACATGGCGGGCTTTCCAACCGGAAGCCCCGGCTTATTCCTTCTTGGCGGGTTCCTTCTTGCCGGCTTCCTTCTTGCCGGCATCTTTTTTGTCGGCAGCGGCCTCTTTTTTCTCGCCCTTCTCCTCTTCCTTGCCTTCGGCAGCAGCCTCCTCGCCCTCGGCCGGAACTTCGCCGATAATTTCGGTGACCGGCGCTGCGACCTCTTCCTCGATCACGATCGCCTTCGGCACCTGCACCGACACGATCGCCGGATTGTCCTTCTTGAGCCGCGCAATCACCTCGACGCCCTTTGGCAACGGCACTTCGTTGACGCGCATCGAACGATTCAACTCGAGCTGCTCGAGGTTGACCACGATGAATTCAGGCAGATCGTCCGGCAAACACTGAATATCGATCTCGTTCATCACGTGGTTAACCACGCCGCCGCCGGTCTTGACGCCCGGGCAGATCTCGGCGTTGATGAAGTGCAGCGGCACTTTCATGTGGATCTTCTTGTTCTTGTCAACGCGCTGGAAGTCGACATGCAGCACCAACTGCCTGAAAGGGTGCATCTGCACGTCCCGCAGCAGCACCTGCTGCTGATTGCCTTCCAGTGTCATGTCAAGAATCGATGCGTGAAACGCCTCCATCTTGAGATGGCGAAACAACGCATGATGATCCAGCTCGATCGGCTGGGCGGGTTGGTCGGCGCCATAAAGTATTCCCGGCACCTTGCCGGCACCCCGCATACGGCGGCTCGCACCCGTACCCTGCAGTGTGCGCGGAAACGCGGTAAATTCAATTTTCATTACAGTCTCCACAGATTGGGATCATCCGCGACCAGATAACCCGGGTTAAAAAACCGTGATTCGTGATTCGTGATTAGCAAAACCGGTTTTCACCAGTCACCAATTACCAATCACTAATCACCGCACTTAAAACTATTCAACAAACAATGAACTCACCGAATCCTCGTTGCTGATGCGCAACATGGTTTCGGCAAGCAGTCCCGCGATCGACAGCACGCGGATCCTCGTGCATTGCTCCGCGTCCTCGCGCAACGGGATCGTGTCCGTCACCACCAGTTCGTCTATCGCCGAATTCGTAATGTACTCGACTGCATTGCCCGAGAGCACCGGGTGCGTGCAATAGGCCAGCACGCGTTCCGCGCCGTGATCCTTCAACGCCTTCGCCGCTGCGCACAGCGTGTTGGCGGTGTCGACCATGTCGTCGACAATGACGCAGGTGCGCCCGCTGACGTCCCCGATGATGTGCATCACGGTCGCCACGTTCGGCCGCGGCCGCCGCTTGTCGATAATCGCGAGATCGGCCTCAAGCCGCTTCGCGATCGCTCTGGCGCGCACCACCCCGCCGACGTCCGGCGACACCACGACCAGGTTCTTGTGATCGTGCTTCCATATGTCGCCCAGCATGATCGGCGCCGAATAAATATTGTCGACCGGCACGTCGAAAAACCCCTGGATCTGCTCCGAGTGCAGGTCCATCGTCAATACCCGGTCCACGCCCACCGAGATGAGCATGTTGGCCACTACTTTCGCGGTGATCGGCACGCGGGCCGAGCCAGGCCGCCGGTCCTGGCGCGCGTATCCCAGGTACGGGATCGCCGCCGTCACCCGCGACGCCGACGCGCGCTTCAGCGCGTCGACCAGTACCAGCACTTCCATCAGGTTGTCGTTCGGCGGCGAGCAGATCGATTGCAGCACGAACACGTCCTTGCCACGGACGTTTTCCTGCACCTCGATCATGACCTCGCCGTCGCTGAAGCGGCCGACCTTGGCCTTGCCGAGGTGGATGTTCAGATGCCTGACCACGTCCGCGGCGAGTTTCGGCGTCGCGTTGCCGGTGAACACCATCAGACGGTCGTAAGCCATGCCGTGTCGCCTTTAACCCAGACCCGCAAAAAATATGGCTGGGGAGGTAGGGATCGAACCTACGAATGCCGGAATCAAAATCCGGTGCCTTACCACTTGGCGACTCCCCAAACGCTAGCAATACTCATGGCGCGCAACGCTGACCAGCCCTTCGTCAGGCGCACAACGGCCATAATGGATGGCGGTCCAGCCCGCGGGCAACCACACCCCGCATCGTCGCCGGCAACTGCCGCCATACCGCGCGCGCTTCAGCTTCCGTGCTGAATTCGGCAAACACGCACGCGCCGGACCCTGTCATCCGCGCCGCGCCGCGCTGTCTGATCCATGCCAGATGCCGCGCGACCTCGGGATAATGACGGCAAACCACCGGTTCGAGGTCGTTTCGACCCGCATCAACTGAAAAGGGCGGTATTCTAATCGGAATCGAATCCCT
>Ga0082335_1001903_pt1 | contig 41407 bp, 32 predicted proteins | sample Subgrocontami58m_FD_72375 | JGI IMG/M metagenome (GOLD analysis project Ga0082335, IMG submission 72375) | Subsurface groundwater microbial communities from S. Glens Falls, New York, USA - GMW37 contaminated, 5.8 m (SPADES assembly) (version 2) ...
GCCGGAACTTCCAGATCGATGGTCTCGCACTTCACCAGGTCTACCGGCTCTTTTCTTAAACCGCCGGCCAGATCCACTTCATTCACGCCCGCGGCGGGAGAAAGAACCGAAGCCATGGCGCATAAGGGTTCCGAGCCGATCACCGTCGCAAAAGGCATGGGCTTACCAGCCTTTTCGTACTTTTGGAATATCTGGCCAATATGTTGAATAGGCAGCAACAGACCGCCCATCATCGTTTCATTGTGAACCATCTGACGGTACATCCCCCAGTTCACCCACTTGGAATCAAGGTCCGGCGTCGCGATCAGGTGCCAGGTGCCGATATAACGGCCTCCGTCTCCGTCGTGGACCATGGGAACCCCGAACTTAAAGAGATCGATATCCTTGCCCTTAATAATATTTTCCTTACAGGGGCCGCTGCTCACCAGCATCGGTTTGATCGGATTCGCAATCCGTTTGTCAAACTCCTTGACCATCTCTTTTTTAGGTGTACCCGCATCCATGCCCATGGCCAGGGCCATCCGCGCATAGCTTGCGCATGGGCCTCCCAGGATGCTGACCCCCGGGGCATCCTTCACCTTCTCAAATAAGGTCGCCCGTTCCTCAAGCTCGCAGGCCCGGCGGATAATGGCGCCAACTTCCATATTCCAGTCCACCTCCTGCTTCACCTTTACCAGGTGCCCGGCCTTATCCAACGCTGCAATAAATTCCCGTAAATCCTTGTGTGCCATAGATATACCTCCTTCTTTACTCGCCTGTCACAGGCTGTCTAATAAAAACCTTATCCCCTTCTGGATAGCATCTCTTGTTTGCTTCTTGTTGCTTACCTGCTAAAAGACTCTCTGAGCCATCGCTCCCAGGAGCCCCGCTTTTTCTACCCTTTTTCTAACCTCTTCCCTATCGGTGCTATAGAGGCCTAACTCCTTCATCCGGTCGGAATAGGCGATACAGCGGAAATTGAGTTGTGATTTCGACTCGGCAGGTTCAACCTCCCATTTTTTCAGGCAATAGTCCATAAAGTCCCCAATGGTAATAGAAGCGGGGATAGCAAGATATTCCTTACCGGCAGCCTTCCTCAAGGCGTTATGTCCGGCAATAGCTCCTGTAATGGCAGCAGGGGCGACACCCGCCAAGCCTGTTTTCTCGCCGGCGGCAAAGAGGTTATCAACACCTTTTATCTTTAGTGAAGGGTCTATGGGAGATTCGTCAAATCCTTTGATATGATTAAATACTCCCCCGGAGAGGGGATCAATCATTTTTGCCCTTTCCAGCCCTTTAATCTGATGCAGATCTTTAAGTTTCATATACATCTGGATTCTCACCTTGGCATAGCCGTTATCCACCATACAGAGATTCTCCATGAAGGCTTTTCTTACATTCCAGGTTGCCCCTATGGACTCGAATTTAGCCGGATCTAATAAATGAGGTGGGAGAGGAACCAATACGACGCCTTCTCTCTCCAGCTGCTCTATTAAGCTTGGATCGAGGCTTTCCTTGACCAGGACGAACCCGGCCGCTATCACACCCGGTGTTCCATCTTTTCGGCAGCGGAAAGTTTCTTTAACTCCGGCCTTAGCAGCTATGCTGACCCTGGAGCCAAAGGTAGGACAGCGGGCAAAGCAGAGAACACAGCCTTTTCCATAGGCTTTGCAGTTCTCTACCGACCCCATCGTGCCTGTAGCGTCGATAAAGCAATCTCCCTCCAGCTCTTTACCATCAGCCAGAACCACAGACTTTATGCCCCCATTACTCATCTTTACGTCTACTGCCCGGGCCTGAAGGATAACCTCAACCCCTGCCTTATCCAGGGCTTTTTCTATCCTTTCCTCGATCTTCGTAACATCATAAACAGAAACATGCCGTTCCGGCGGATCTCCGGGAAGATCTATCTTATGAATATTTATGGAGTCACAGATTTCAAAAATATCTCCTCCGCCCAGGGCAATCATTTCCTCAACGGCGGTGAATTCCCCATTGTTTCTGTAAACGCCCGCAAACTGAGCGCATCCGGTAAGGCTATCAGTCCGCTCCAAAAGAGTAACCTCTCCCCCGCCCTTTTTAGCCGTGAGGGCGGCCTGACAGCCTGCGAATCCTCCTCCGATAACAACTATTCTCGCCATACCGTCTCCTTTTTTCCGTTGATATCAATTTACCAATTAATCTCTGAGATTATTCATGCATTTTTTATCTTTAAAACAATTATATTATGAGGCACTTAACATTTGGGGTAATAAGCATGATTAAAAAAAATTAAGGTGAAGAACTGACGGTGACGGAGACATTAATTTAATTTGGCGATGATTATGCAATGCACATGCTAATTTTGAAAGTGGATTAGCGGTTCGTAGCTTGGGGAGGCGTGCCTCGTATGGGACGCCTCCCCAAGCTTCAGATTCCACACATCACTTGCCAAATACCTCTTGCAGCAACGGCTTTAAATCATGATTTTTCACTTCCATGGCCGCCTTTGTGTAGGACTTGATCGCCCCCGGCAACGGCACTCGCCAGGGTTCAACGTGATCCGTCGGCACATCCAAGCGAGAGCTGATGTAGCCATTGACACGGGCATAGAGCGTTTGACCTTCTTTCGATAACAGCCAATTGATGTAGATCTTGGCCGCATTGGGATTTGGCGCGCGGTTAAACATCGCGACGTTCCCATTTGCCGGGCTCAGGTCGCTTCCCTCTTTGAGCTGCCTGGCGTCTACAGTGGCGATCGGCACCCCTTGTTTTGCCCTGCTGTTCGCGGCAAAGTCCGCTGTACCGATAAGCACCGGATACTTGCCTTGACCGAGAGCGTCCACCTCCTGCGCATAGTCCCGCGAGAGAGTTAACTGTTGCTTGCCCAGCGCGCGAATGAAATCCGGTCCCAACCCTGGATGGAGTAAAAAGAAAGTAAACGTTGCGTCACCCGGTCCGGCCCGGCGCGGATCGTCCACCAACAGCTTCCCCTTCCACTTGGGATCGAGCAAGTCCTTGTAAGATTTGAATTCCTTCGGATTGACGAGCTTGGTGTTGTAGAAAAGGGTACCCCTCTGGAAGGGAGTCATCACCATAACCGTTTTGGTGGCGGGATCGAGAAATTCGATCGCGCCGCCGCGCCATGTTTTGGGATCTTTGATATCCGGTGAAATAAAGGCCGGCTCCAGGGGATCGAACGCTCCCGCGGGAATCATTGATACCAGTGCCGTCGTGGAGCCGTGGATATAAACATCCCAGTTATACTGCCCTGCCTTCCGTTCAGAAAGGACACGGGGAGCAAGCTCACGGCCCAAGATGCCAAACAGCTCGACGGGGATCCCATACTTTTTCTGAAATTCTACGGTGAGGGCATCGCGCAAGGCCGCGGTCACGTCCGTAATCACCACTACCTTGCCTTCTTTTTTCGCGGCAGCGAGGGTGCTTTCCCATTCCGAAACGCTGGGAGCAGGCGCGGCAAAGGCCAGCGCGGTAACATTAAGCACGGCCAGGATGGCGGCCAGGGTAACTTTCCAGGCCGAGAATTTGTCTTTTTTCTGAGCCGCCTCAGAGACACGTTTGCTTGCCCCTTCAGCCACTTTCTTATTGACCACACTTCTTGCAACCTCAGTCATCGAATCCCTTTTGTTCATACTTTTTCCCCCTTAAGTTTTCATTACTGCCAATGCAAAGGCGCATTCTAAGCTTATTTAAGTGGCGATGATTATCTAATGCGGTTGCTAAATTGATATCGATCATAGTGAGGTAGAATTTGCTCCCTGATGGGGGCAAATTCGTTACCGAACTATCCCCTTTAGCGGGATTAGTCCCAACAACGTTATAACAGGTTACCATTTCCCCCCGTCAGTAAAATGGACCTATGTTGTGCAACATCGTCTGGAAAAGCTCTAACAAGCAAGACAGTTACCATCTATTCGATATGCCCCAGTTTGTCAATGCTTTTATGATTTTCTTAATAAGAAGAGCTGTTAAAAATCATTGATGGCATCTATGAGACTCCTAACCCTGCCAAAGTCCTTGCGGTTAAAGTCTACAACCAGCCGCGGCAGATGAATAACATCCACATCATCCATTTCCTCTTCCAGAGCCCCGGATGCCGCGATGCTCCCCCCCGGCAAAACGATATCATGAAACTGATCCATAAGTTTTTGGATATCAGCGGGTTGCAGTGGAGACATAAGCCTGATCACCAGCCGGCTGTCCACATACCGAATGCTGTGATAGCGGCGATAGAAATGCAGAATCTTTTCTATCGCGGTATCCACGGAACATACCCGCTCAAAAAACGCAAAATCTTCCGGGTAGATATAGTTACGAGTGAGAAGCTCTTCCTCGAAGAGCTTGATTACGCGGATCCAATAGGAACAATCAGGATCATCCACGAGTACGAGCGGCATAGGATTGCGTTTGCCGGTTTGTAAAAGGGTGAGCGTCTCCATCGCTTCGTCGAGCGTACCGAAACCACCCGGAAAGAGTGCCACGGCGTCAGTTTCTTTAAGGAAGGCGACCTTGCGGTTGAAAAAATATTTATAGTTGATGAACCGGGGGTTACCCTCTATTACGGGATTCGGCTTCTGTTCGAAGGGCAAGCGGATGTTCACGCCGAAAGAATGCTCGGGACCGGCGCCCTCGTTGGCGGCCTGCATGATACCGCCGCCGCCGCCGGTAATGACCATATAACCCTTCTCGGCGAGCTTTTCTCCGAACCGCTTGGCCATCTGATACTCGGGCTCGCCCGGCTTGATGCGGGCTGAACCGAATACCGTCACCTTGCGAACGTTCTTATAGGGACCAAAGACCTTGGAGGTGAACCGCATTTCCTTGAGCGTCGTGTTCATGAGCTTGAGGTCGGCACTCTCGTCATCCTCCTGCCCAGCTTTGAGCGCCGTTATGATCATTTCACGGACATATTCAGGCCGCCGGATTCCCCCTGCCGTCTCCATCAATTGCTCGATGACCTCCTCAAGGGGACCGTTTTTTTTGGTGAAAGAAATCTTCATGAAGACCACACATCCCTTCAGGCTCCATCCAGACGCCAAATCAGATCCAGACCTATATATAGCACAAAACGCTGGATAGAAACTCGGAATATTCTATGGGGATAAGAAAACAAAGGGAGCGTTATTAACCGAATCGCAAGTACACTTCATGGAAAAGTTACGCAGCCTGGCTATTCAGGCCATCGAACAGAAAAGTTGACATCATCTAATCACCCTGCGGTTCAGACAAAACTTTGGCTATAGATATTGGCCAGTCCCAGAGCTGCTATCCGCTTGTGAATAACCGCGGGATCAGGATTGCCAAACCCCAACTCTTTCATCCTTCCGAAGTAAACACCCTGAGCCATCGATAAAGGGACGCGCAGGTCTTCGGATGTGGCCATCCTTTCACCTCGATAGGCGATCATGTCCCCAATGACGGTGTCGCGGGGCAATTCGATGGGTTGCTTGCCGAATGCCACCCGCGCGGCATTATGCCCTGCCAATAACCCGGCGACTGTCGATTCGACTATGCCTCCCGTACCGGTTTTGTCCCCGGCGATAAAAAGGTTAGAGAAGCCCTTGGCACGGAGTGAATTTTCTCTGGGATTAATGGACATGCTGGTAATGATATTGAACCCGCCTCCACCCATTGGATATTCGAGTTGGGCATTTTCAAATCCCGGGATCTTGCGCAAACTGGTCAGACGGAAGTTGCCTATTCCCACGCACTTGGCCGACAGGCCTATATCCACCAGATTTATGTGGGATACTTCACGGGGACCGCGCGCAGCGCTTATCTGCTTCAATCTGTCATAATCGATAAGCTCCTCGGGGATGGGAAGGCTGAAAGCCCCTTCCTTCGCCAGTCTGGCACGTAATTCCGCCGAAAGGCTTTCCTTATAAACCGCCAGCGCTGCCCCTACGGCACCCGGCGTCCCATCGGGTCTTGTCCAATGCAGTTCCTCCACCCCCGCCTGCGTCGCGATACTGACGCGATCGCCAAAGTAGAGGCAACGATTCGTACACATAACGCAGCCATGCCCGTATTTAACGCAATTGGAAAGGCCGCCAAAGGTACCGGAAGCATCAACAAAGACATCGCCGGGAAACCTTTGACCGGTAGCTGTGGTAACGGCTTTCAACACACCATTCTCTTTCTCCACCTCCACGGCGCGGGCCTCCATATGTAACTCAACCCCTGCCGCTTCCACGATCTTCAGCATCATAGTATCAACGAGGGCCGTGTTATAAATAGAAGAGCTTTCCTCATCGATGATGTTACCATGATGCAAAATAATCGATTCCAGCGCCTCAAACACCTCGGGCCCACCGAGGGCCTTGGCTTCTTCAGCGCCGACCACCTTCAAATTTTTGTAAAGACGTGCCGCTCTTAACCCGGCCCCACTCAGCATATCCGTTCGCTCCAAAAGCGTTGCCTGAGCGCCAGCTTTCCTTGCTATTATTGCCGCGGCGATGCCGGAAAAACCCCCGCCTGCCACAATTATTCTCACCTTATCTATCGCCATAACTCCTCCTTGCGCATCGACTTAATTAGCGCGTACCTAAGCTGTTTGTCTTATAATCTAAAAAAAAATAGCAGGAATATCGCTATCGGTCAAGCAGTTTCCCCGCTATCCATCATCCTTCCGGCTGATTCGCTGTTTGCTGCTCCAAGATGATCCCCTTCTTCAAATAGATCGGACGGATCATCTTTATAAAAGAGGGAAGCTTTATGGCAAATGTTATCGAACCCAGGATGCACAACGTTCCACCTATCGTGATCGTCAGCGGTGCGCCTATCGCATGCGCCAAGCTACCTATTAACAAACTTCCAAAGGGCTGCATGCCGGCATTTGCCATGATATAAAAGCCCATTACCCGGCCGCGCTTATCCTCCTCAACTATAGTTTGCAGTGCCGTATTTGTACCTGCCAATTGTAGAGCGCTGGCAACACCGATCATCGTCATCAGAAACATAGAGAGCCACAAGAAACTGCATAAAGAAAAAATAACGAGCCCCGTACCGAAGAGTCCGGCGGCAATGGCGATGATTTTTTCCAGTCCGAGCACCCCTCTCCGAGAAGCAAGATAGATGGCACCCAGCAGGGCTCCGCATCCTGAAGATGCCATAAGAAATCCAAATGTCTGAGCGCCGCCATGAAGAACAACCTTGGCAATAACGGGCATGAGCACAGTATAGGGCGCACCGATCAAATTGGTCCAGGCAAGTAATAATATCAGAAAGCGGATGGGTGGAAATCCAAAGGCATAAGAAAGTCCTTCTTTAAAACCCTGCCGAACCGGCGTAAAATGCGTTTTCTTGATTTTAGGAGTAATTTTCATCGCCACCAGAGAAATGATAACAGCAATAAAACTAAGTCCATTGAGCAGGAAACAGACACCTTCGCCAACGAAAGCAATGAGCAGGCCGGCTATGGATGGCCCAATCAGAACAGCGGTATGAAACATAGAAGAGTTTAGAGCGATGGCATTCCCTAAGTCCTCTTTTTTCTCGACCAGTTCTATTAAAAAGGACTGGCGGGTGGGATTGTCAAAGGCATTGATAAAACCAAGCGATAAACTTAATAAGATTATATGCCAGACAGCGATCGTATCTGTAAGAACTAGAATTGCCAAAGTAGATGCCTGTATCAGTGACAGGGTTTGGGTAACAAGCAGAATGCGGTGCCGATTCCATCTGTCAACTAATACTCCGGCGAAAGGCGCCAAAAGAAAAATGGGAATTTGCCCTGAAAAGCCAACCAGACCAAGCAGGAAGGGGGAGTGCGTCAGGCGAAAAGTAAGCCAACCCACAGCAATTCTCTGCATCCAGGTACCGATCAGAGAGATGCTCTGACCGCCGAAAAAAAGACGGAAATTGCGATGCTGTAGAGAGCGATAGGTTGATTTGAAACCTTTTAGAGCGGTCACGGGTTTAGGGGATGGCATATCGATACGCTTCTGTGTCCTAAAAGATCCTTAGACGAGGGGAACCCGCTCGGCATTCTTTACGCGCTAACAGGATGAAAGAATCGCCCAGCCAAGAGGGGCAGGCGATTCTTTCATCCCTCGCGGCTAAAGGTTTCGGGCCGTCAGATTGCCTTCACGAAGGGCATGATAGAGGTTGCGCGGTTCTGCGTAATCACCGATCATGTAGACCTCCAGATCAGGTAGAGAAGAAGTTAATTCATCGAATAATTTTCTATCCGTTTTTATCCCCAGGGCATGAACAAAGGTCTCTCCGTTGATGTTCTTCTGATTTCCTTCTTGATTGGTGGCTATGCATCCATGCTCCGCGATCTCATTAACTTTTGTACTCGTTTCGAACTTCATATGATGTTTCATTGCCTTTTCAAAAAAGGCTAACCTGTTCGCCACCACATCCACTTCCGGGAGAAGCTGGTCGCGCATCTCCACGATGGTGACCTTCTTACCCTGCTCCGCCAGGAAGAGAGCGGTTTCACACCCCACAAAGCCGCCGCCTAAAACGACCACTTCTTCTCCGACAGGGACCCCGTTAAGAACATCTAACGCATTCACCGCGCAGGGTTTGTCTATGCCCGAAATCCTTGGGATAATGGGGGTCCCCCCGCCAGCCATGATCACGACCTCAAATGCTTTTCTCCGAATCGCCTCGACGTCTGCCTCTTCGTGCAACACTTCCACCTTGTGCTTTTCAAGTTGTTTAGACAGATGGTTGATAAGAAGCCGGAGATCTGCTTTAAATTCCGGGATCGACGCCTCGATCAGCATTCCTCCCATTTCCCTCTTTTCGAACAAGGTAACTTGATGCCCCATTATGGCTGCGACCCTTGCCGCCTCCATTCCTGCGGGCCCCCCACCGATGACCGCCACCTTTTTCCGTTTCACAGCCCGTTTTATCGTAAGCTCGTCCTCTTTGCCGGCTGTGACGTTTACCGTACAGGTGAGAGAGCCTTCGGGGCGTCCCTGACATCCAACAAGACAGCGGATGCAAGGGGTAATATCTTCCGGCCGGCCTTCTTGCGCCTTTTTGGGGAAGAAAGGATCAGCGAGCAACGGCCTGGCCAGAGAAATAAAATCGGCTTTTCCTTCTTTTAATATCTCCTCAGCAAGTTCCGGTGTGGTCACAGAGCCGGACGCGATCACAGGAATTTTGACTACTCCCTTTATCGTTGCCGCCGCCCAAACCTGATAACCGCGTGGCCAGTATGTGGGGGTAATCACCTTATCGGCATTGCGATGATCTCCACCGGATATATGAAGGGCGTTGATGCCACTTTTCTCAAGTACTTTTGCAGTTTCGACGCTTTCCTGGATGGTAATGCCTCCTTCTAAATATTCCGAACCATCCATTCTGACAATAAGAGGATAATCAGGCCGTACTTTTTTCCGGACGTTTTCGATGATCTCCATCAAAATACGTTGTCTATTTTCCAGGGAACCACCGTACTGATCGGTTCTTTTGTTGGTGAGAGGTGATAAAAATTCCGTCAGCAAGTAGCCATGACAGGCGTGAATCTCGACAAAGTCAAAGGAGGCTTTTTGGGCCCTTACGGCGGCGTCGCCGAAAGCCTCGATGATCTCCTTAATTTCCTCCACGGTTAGCTCTGAGGGAGGGGTTCCTACCCTGCCCGTGATGGCCTCCACTCTAGCCTGGATTGCCGCCCAGGGAGCACTGGATGGAACTTTCTTAAGAGGGTCCATCAGATACCTCTGTCCACCTGCATGGGAAATCTGCAGACCGGCCCGGGCGCCGTTTTGCTTGATGGTCATGGCTAACCAGCTCAATCCGGGGATGTATTCGTCCCCGGCAACACTAAGCTCGCAGATTGCTGATTTGCTTGATTTTCTATCGACATGACTTTCCTCCACGATAACCAGTCCTACTCCCCCGGCAGCCAATTCACGATAATGCCTGATCAAACGGTCCGTGACCGAACCGTCCAAAGCACCATAGGTTGTATACATGGAAGCTCTTATCAAACGATTCTTGAGTCTTAACTTACCGATGAAACCGGGTTCGAACAATTTTTTAAAAACAGCCGTAGCTCCTTTATTCATTATTGATCAGCTCCTTTTTCTTATTATTTATCTCCTCATCCGAGGTATGTTGCTTGGCTTCCTCGATTCTCAATCGAATCACTCGGTTTGGATTCTTATAGGGAGGTTGCTTGGCTTGTCAAGGGATATTTGCAAATCTTAAAAACAGTGCATCCCCTTGTACTATTGAAGATGCCGCCATCTATTTCCTGCCCAGCTCTTCGCGCACGGCCCTACCAATCTTTTCCATGAGGTAGGGCTTCCTGACGTATGATCCCGCTCCCAGTTCCTGGGCCTTTTTAACTCGCTCTGTCTCAGCAAAACCGCTGACAATAACCGCCTTCTGCTGTGGATTCACTTGCAGAATCCGCTGATAGGTCTCCAAGCCGTCGATTCCCGAATCCAAAATCATATCCAAAACCAGTAAGTCCGTTTTATTTACCCTGATGTACTCTACCGCTTCTTCACCCCGGGAAACCGCATGGACCTTGTACCCGAGCCTCGTCAGTATCCGTGCGGCAATATCCCTTTGCTCAGCTACATCATCCACTACTAAAATCGCTTCACCACGGCCCTGGTACTGATCAGGGGGTATCTTCCGCAACTCATCGCCGAGCTCTTCCCGCGTTACCGGAAAGTAGAGTGTGAATGTGGTCCCTTTCCCACACTCACTCTGCACATCGATGTACCCGCTATGATCTTTAACCGTTCCCCAGACAATAGCCAGCCCCAGTCCCGTACCGCTCCTGCCCATGACCTTCTTCGTATAGAAGGGTTCAAATATTTTCCCGAGATCATCCGGATTAATGCCGCCGCCCGTATCGGATACCGTCAGGACCACATAATCCCCTTCCTTAATCTCATCATAGCCTCCAATGATCCTGTCCAAGTAACGGTTCTCCGTCTGAATCGCTATTTCACCTCTTGCACTGATAGCCTCCATCGCGTTTGTGATCAGATTCATGACCGTTTTTTCCAGGTGGATGGGTGAACCTTTGATATTTAAGAGGCTCTTATCAAGCTCCGTCCGGCAAGTTACCTGGGGATGATCGGCATGCAGTTTTTCAAATACCGGGCTCCTGAGAAAAGTGGCAACAACGGGGTTAAGATTGATCACTCTTGAGACAGTAACACCCCTTCTAGCCAGAGTGAGGAGGTCCTGAATGATTGCCCCCCCTTTCTCGGTGGACTTGAGGATATTATCCGCATAGATTCTCAGATTATTTCCTTCAGGAATCTTCTCCAGGAGCAGTTCCGAGTAACCCATGAGCGCACCGAGAACATTATTGAGATCATGGGCCACTCCTCCCGCCAATTGCCCCAGGGCCTCCATTTTCTCGGAACGTTGCAAACGCTCCTCCAGGATTCGCCGTTCTGATTCCATCCGCTTGAGCTCGGTAATATCGTGAACCGTGCCCCGCAATTTCACAATCCTGCCCCAGGCATCATAATCAGCGACTCCCTGAGTATTAACAAGCCTTACCTTGCCATCGGGAAGTTGCATTTCCAGGTCGAGGGTGTAGGGTTCTCCGTAGAGCAAAGTCCTGTCTATCGCGGTACCCAGCCGTTGCCAGCTTTCCGGCGTGTAGCAAGACGACATCTCCCTGACGCTGTGAACGGGAAGCAGGGGATCGCGGCCGCTGATGTTGCACAGTTCTTCCGACCATGTCACGGTGTCGGTTGCTATTGTCCACTCCCAACTGCCGATATGCGCCAGACGCTGCGCATCTTTTAGAGATTTTTCGCTCTCCTTTAGCGCATCTTCCGCCCCCTTGCGCGCGGTGATGTCCCTGAAGATGGCAAGAACTACGGAGGAAGCCGGATTTTCTTCATCTCTGATTACGGACGTATTGATTTCGGCCGGAAAACTCGTACCATCCTTTTTGAGGATATTAAGGAGAATATTTCTGCTTCCCCGTCTCTGGATCGTTTGCTTAAAGTTCTTAATCACAAGGGCGCTATCTTCTTTCGCGAAGAAATCAAAAACAGACCTGCCTATCATCTCCTCGGCCTTTTCATATCCCAAAGAAGAAATGCCCTGCCTGTTTGCCATGAGAATCGTCGCGCCGTTGGTATCGATGAGAAGGACACCATCAGGTGATGTTTCAACGAGACTGCGGTAACGCTTCTCACTTTCGTGCAGTGCTGCGACGGCCTTTTCATTTGCCGACTCGCGTTGTTGAAGCTCATCCACCATTAAATCGAAAGCCTTGGCTAGTTGCCCAACTTCGCCTTTACCGTACGGCGCCCCCACGCGCACATGCAGATCGCCGGTGGCGACACGTTTGGCGGCGCCGAGGAGGCGGCCCATGATACGGAGAATAAAAAATTCTCCCCAAAACCAGGCCAGGGTCAGAGCTAATCCCGTGAATACAATCAGCCAGATTAATCGCTGCACTAATGCCCTGTTGATTTGGGAAAAGGCCACTTCCGGAGGGATGCCCACGCTTACATAGATCGATTCCGCAGGCCGGCCAAAAGAAGTAAAGCCATAGAGGCGAACGTAGCCATCCACGCCGCGGGCCTCGATGACTCCCTCTGTCTTATTCAGAGCTTCTTTTATGACATCTGCCTGAGGCATCATCTTACCTACATAATTCCCCGGAGCAGGATAGCGGAACAAAACCGTACCGTTGTGATCAAAAACATTCACATGGGTCCCCGTGGGTAAGCTTTGCTTGTCCATGACCTGCTTAAAGTGACCGACATCGATTCCCGCAGCAATGATCTTCTTTACTTTACTATCTTTGTCCAGAATCGGAATGGCCACTGTCAATATATGTTTACCCGTGAATCTGCTCATCTGATATTCACCGATCACAAAATCCTTCTTTTGCATGACACGACGGTAGAAAGGTAGATTGGAAATACTTATTTCGGGGCTTACCTGATAAGTATTAGCAATTACTTCACCATCGGCATCGGCAATAATCAATCCTGTCAATTCCGGCGTCTGAGGTGACAGGATCCCAAACATCTTCTTCAAGGTCACAGGGCTATAGTGATGTTCTCCCATCACCTGTGAAACGAAGAAAAGGAGATTATGGGCATTCAGGATGATACGCTCCTGAGATTCGGAAATACTTTTGGAAAGAGATAAGGCGTTCTGCAAAGCCATACTACGGAAATGATCGCGTTCGTTAAGGCCTATATAAATTATCAGGCCCAACAAGGGCAGGACGGCGATAAGAACAAGAAGTGTCAATTTAACACGAAGGCTGTTAAAGGAAAAACCCATCCGCATGGTGCTCTTCTTAATTATCTAATTTGAGGATAGCTACGAGTTCAGGATAAGGCCAAGATTACTTGCATCCCCCGCATCTCCATTTTTGACGGAAGATCTACATCAATCACTGTGATATGTCTATCATTTCTTTCAGGAAGGCTTCCAGCATGCCACTGGGGAGATTGTCCCGTTTTTTTCACCTTTTCCTAACGACCGACGTTGACATCACTTTCCGGAATGTGTAAATTTTCTTCAAGACTTATTAGGGTGCCGGGTTTCTTGAAATCTAATCACCGGAAAGTTTTTCGCCCTGTCGGTGCGGCATAACTCTATTTGGGAAACCGGAACAGGAAATGAATATGGCTGACAAGAAGCAGCGGGTCGTCGTGGTTGGGGCAAGTCCCGACCCGAAGCGCTATTCCCATCGGGCGGTATGCCTGCTTATGGAGTACGGGCATGAAGTAATACCCGTAAATCCGTCGGCCCCGTCGATTGCGGGACTTCCCGCCGTCACCGGCGTGTCCGAGATCGACTGCCCCGTGGACACGATAACCCTATACGTATCGGCCCGCGTCTCGTCGGCACTTGCGGCACAAATCAAGCGATTGCATCCCGGAAGGGTGATCTTCAATCCCGGTGCGGAGAATCCTTCGCTGCGCGACGATCTTGAGGAACAGGGCATTCATACCCAAGAGGCATGCACGCTGGTGCTGCTGAACACACAACAGTTTTAGATAAGGTCGGAAGATCCTCTGTTCACCCAATATTTTCTTGACAAGGTCTCAATCCCATGATAAATATTCATATCCTATAGAGTAAGTAGAGTAAATTAATGCTATCCAAAAAAACAAAGTATGCCTTGAAAGCTGTAGCATATCTGGCCCGCAAGTACGATGCGGGTCCGATACTGATTTCCGACTTGTCCAGAGACGAGCAGATACCGAAGAAATTCCTCGAGCTGATCCTGCTCACCCTGAAAAACAACGGTATCCTCCAAAGCAAGAAGGGAAAAGGCGGCGGCTACTACCTGGGCAAGTCGCCCCGGGAGATAAGCATGGGTAAGGTGATCCGCATCCTGGAAGGTCCGATCGCCCTTGTCCCTTGCGTAAGCGAGACAGCTTACGCCCCCTGCCAAGAATGTCTAAATGAAAGGACCTGCGGGATCAAGCTAGTCATGAAGGATATTCGCGAGGCAACGGCGAAGATCCTGGACGGCACCAGCCTTGCGGACATGTTGGAACGGGAGGAAAAAGTGAAACATCAGGAAGAAAGCGCCCTCAATTACACCATTTAATTTTTTTTGGCCTATTAGTCTATATAATTGATAGACTATATATAAATATTATCAGAAAAAACACGTAGAGAGGAAGCATCATGAAACAGAAGCAGCATATCCTTTTCTTGACACTGGCCCTTTTCACCCTGGGATTTATTGCCCCGCGCGGCGCCTTCGCCGGAGTGGACTTACTCAACGTTTCCTATGATCCAACCCGGGAGCTCTACCAGGATTACAACACTGTCTTCAGCAAATACTGGAAGACAAAGAGCGGCGAGGATATTGCCATCAAGCAATCCCACAGCGGTTCGGGCACCCAGGCGCGTTCCGTCATCGACGGCCTTGAAGCGGACGTGGTCACATTGGCACTAGCCTACGACATCGACGCGATCCATGACAGAGCCAAGCTCATTCCGGAGACCTGGCAGAAGCGGCTGCCCCACAACAGCTCTCCCTACACCTCGACCATCGTGTTCCTGGTGCGTAAGGGAAACCCGCAAAAAATCAAGGACTGGAACGATCTCATTAAACCGGGGATCTCGGTCATTACGCCCAACCCAAAGACATCGGGCGGCGCCCGCTGGAACTATCTGGCGGCCTGGGGCTACGCCCTGAAGCTGAAAGGAGGCAGTGAGGCATCGGCAAAGGATTTCGTGACCAAGCTCTTCAAGAACGTGCCCGTTCTCGATTCCGGTGCCCGCGGCTCCACGAACACTTTTGTCCAGCGGGGTCTGGGCGATGTTCTGCTCGCCTGGGAGAACGAGGCTTTCCTGGCCATCAACGAACTGGGCAAGGACAAGTTCGAAATTGTCGTACCATCGCTTTCCATCCTGGCCGAGCCGCCGGTTACCGTGGTGGATAAGGTGGTAGACAAAAAGGGAACCCGCAAGGTAGCTGAAGAGTACCTCAAGTACCTCTACACTGCCGCAGGACAGCAGATTGCCGCCAAACATTACTATCGCCCGCTTGACAAGAAAGTGGCCGGCAGATACGTGCAGGGTTTCCCGAAGGTGAAGTTGATTACCATCGACGAGGGCTTCGGTGGCTGGCGCGCTGCCCAGCAGAAGCATTTTTCCGATGGGGGTTCCTTTGACCAGATTTATTCACTGGGCAAATAACGATGAAAGCGAAATTATTTATCAAACAAAACACAGTCCTGCCCGGCTTCGGCCTGTCGCTCGGCTACACCATTCTCTATCTCAGCCTGATTGTGCTGTTGCCCCTCACCGCCGTGTTCGCAAAGTCGGCAAGCCTCCCCTGGGAGGCCTTCCGGCAGACGGTGACTGCACCGCGGGTTTTGGCCTCCTACCGGATTACCTTCGGGACAGCACTCCTGGCCGCACTGATCAATGGGGTGCTCGGTTTGCTCACCGCCTGGGTGCTGGCCCGCTATCGCCTGCCGGGCAAGCGGATCATCGACGCCCTCGTTGATCTTCCCTTTGCCCTCCCCACCGCCGTGGCGGGCATCACCCTCGCCACGATCTTTGCCCCCAACGGCTGGATGGGGCGATACCTGGAACCGCTGGGCTTCAAGGTAGCCTACACCCCCATCGGGATCCTCATGGCCATGACCTTCATTGGCCTGCCCTTCGTGGTGCGGGCGGTGCAGCCTGTGATCGAGGACCTGGAGGGGGAACTAGAAGAGGCGGCGGCCTGTCTCGGGGCGACACGTTCGCAGACTTTCCGGCGAGTTATCTTTCCCGTCCTGCTGCCGGCGGTTCTCACCGGCTTCGCCCTGGCCTTTGCCCGAGCGGTGGGAGAATATGGATCGATCATCTTTATCGCCGGTAATATGCCCATGGTGTCGGAGATAACCCCACTTCTGATCATCGCCAGGCTGGAGCAGTACGATTACGCCGGTGCCACGGCCATCGCCACGGTCATGCTTGTGGCATCTTTTCTTCTACTCTTTGCCATCAACATCCTCCAGTGGTGGAGCCGGAGATACACGGAAATTTAACACCGATAAGGAAAAGATAATCATGAAGCCGTTACCAATAACAAAAAAAACCGCAGACAATATAAAGCAGAGAGAGCTGACGGAACCGGCACCTATTCGGTGGCTCCTCATCGCAACGGTGCTTGTCTTCCTGGGTTTCTTCCTCTTCCTACCTCTGGCTGCGGTATTTACCCAGGCCTTAGAGAAGGGGACGACGGTCTACCTCGCAGCCATACTTCAGCCGGACGCCCTTGCGGCTATCAGGCTCACGCTGCTGACCGCGACTGTCAGCGTTCCCCTCAACCTCGTCTTCGGCGTTTCCGCCGCCTGGGCGATTGCCAAGTTCGAGTTTCCCGGGAAGAGTCTGCTCCTCACCCTGATCGATCTGCCTTTTTCCGTGTCGCCGGTGATCTCGGGTCTCATCTACGTGCTTCTCTTTGGCCTTCAGGGATGGTTCGGACCGTGGCTTGCCGCTCACAACCACAAGATCATCTTTGCTGTGCCGGGGATCGTTCTGGCGACCGTCTTCGTTACCTTTCCCTTTGTAGCACGTGAGCTGATCCCGCTCATGCAGTCCCAGGGGAAGGAAGAGGAAGAGGCGGCATTAGTTCTTGGAGCTAGCGGTCTTACGACCTTTTTCCGGGTCACCCTGCCCAACATCAAGTGGGGGCTGCTCTACGGGGTAATCCTCTGTAACGCACGGGCCATGGGCGAATTCGGCGCGGTTTCAGTGGTCTCCGGTCACATCCGGGGGGCCACCAACACTATCCCACTCCAAGTGGAGATTCTTTATAACGAGTACAATTATGCTGCGGCCTTCGCCGTAGCGTCGCTCCTGGCGCTGCTGGCGCTCGTGACGCTGGCGGTGAAGAGTTTCGTGGAGTGGCGGCTACAGGAACAGTCCGGCGATCAGGTGTGATTTCCCGACTATTAAAACGGCAAGAAAGGTACACAAGAATGAGCATAGAGATTGACAGTGTCAGTAAAAATTTCGGTCCCTTCCCTGCTCTGCGAGACGTGAGCCTAACCGTCCCTTCCGGAGAGTTGGTGGCGCTACTCGGCCCCTCGGGCTCCGGTAAAACCACATTGCTCCGCATCATTGCCGGACTCGAGAAGCCCGATTCAGGCAATGTCATCTTCAACGGTGAGCAGACGACAACGCGTCACGTCCGGGAGCGTCAGGTGGGGTTTGTCTTCCAGCACTATGCCCTGTTCAGGCACATGACCATCTTCGACAACATCGCCTTCGGTTTGCAGGTTAAGCCCCGGAAAGGACGGCCTTCAAAAGCGGCGATCCACGCCAGGGTGCATGAGCTCCTGCAACTGGTGCAACTGAACAACTTTGCCGGCAGATACCCCGCCCAACTCTCAGGAGGGCAACGACAGCGCGTGGCCCTGGCCCGGGCACTGGCGGTGGAACCACAGGTGTTGCTCCTCGACGAACCCTTCGGGGCACTCGACGCCCAAGTCCGTATAGAACTGCGTCGCTGGCTCCGGCAACTCCACGACGAGATTCATGTAACCAGCGTCTTAGTCACCCATGACCAGGAAGAAGCGCTGGAGGTGGCCGACCAAGTGATAGTAATGAACGAGGGGCGCATCGAACAGGGGGGGACGCCGGAAGAGGTTTACGACCGTCCGGCCAACCCCTTTGTCTACAACTTTCTCGGGAACGTCAATCTCTTCCGTGGAAGAATAGAAAAAGGGAAGGCGCGGATCGGTACCATCAGCCTTGATCTTCCCGAATACCGGGGGGCAAGCGACAGTCCGGCCGTGGCTTATGTTCGTCCCCATGACATCGAGATCGGTCTGAGCCGGCAGCACCCCGAGGAAATCGAGGCATTGATCAGACGCATCCAAGAGGCAGGCGCTGTGGCCCACCTGGAGTTGGAACGCCGCGACACGGGCGAACCCATCGATGCGGAACTGACCCGGGAACGTTGCCGGCAACTGCAGCTCCGGGAAGGTAACCAAGTATTCGTCAAGCCACGGAACATGAGGGTGTTTATCGACACTGATTACGAGATCTAGCATTTCATGTCGCCGTAAATGAACAAGCAACAGGACTCTATGTCTTGCAGCGAAAAGATTTCTTCTTTAAATTTGTTTTTAAACCTCGCATTCCCTAACATCTCTTGGGCGGGACCTCAACTTTACCTGAACTTCTCGTGGCACTTCAGACAGCCATCATCTATCTTGCCGATGAGACGCGGCACTTCAACGCTTTTTTTGCCCTTCACGGCTTCGGCCAGTTTGGTCAGACCGGCCTTGAAGTTGCGGGCCTGTTTCTGGAAATCCAAATGCCCTTCCTGCCTCAGGTGGGGCTTGAATCTTTCCAGGTTACGCAAAGCTTTTTCCATGCGATCGAGCGCAACTCCGGCCGCCGCAAGGTCGTCCGCCGCCAGACTTTTCTTGCACAAGACCCATTCCTTATCCATTGCCAGCATGGAATTATGCTGTTCTCGCATCACGGGCGAGACTCGATGATCATGCGCCGGGGCCGCACCAGCAAAGAGAATCACAATTGCCGTAATCATAAATATCTTCATGGCTTCTTAAACCCCCTTCTCTTCCAGATCAGATAGATGGCGGGATAGACGGTAAGTTCCAGGATCTCGGAGGTGATAACGCCGCCGATCATGGGGGCGGCGATCCGCTTCATGATGTCGGAACCAGCCCCATGACTGTACATGATGGGGATCAGACCGGCCAGGATCACGCCCACGGTCATCAGTTTCGGCCTGATCCGCTTGACGGCGCCGTGCATGATGGCCTCCTTCAGGTCGTTGACATTGTTCAGCCTTCCTTCTTTCTTCCATTGGTCATAGGCAAGATCCAGATAGAGGAGCATCACCACCCCGGTTTCCGCATCCAGGCCCGCCAGGGCGATCATCCCCACCCAGACGGCGATACTCAGGTTGTAATTTAACAGGTAGAGGTACCAGAAGGAACCCACCAGGGAAAAAGGCACCGCCGCCAGGACGATCAGGGTCTTGGTTACCGATTTGGTGTTGAAAAAGAGCAGCACGAAAATAATGAGCAGCGTGAGGGGAATAACGAGCTTCAACCTTTCGTGCGTCTTCACCAGGTACTCATATTCGCCGCTCCATTCCAGACGGTAGCCCTCGGGTATCTTAATAGCAGCCACCTTTTTCTTGGCTTCATCCACGTAGCCGCCCACGTCCCGCCCGGAAAAGTCCACGTAGACATACAAGGCCAGGAGACCTTCTTCACTTTTAATCGCCGTCGGTCCTTTGGCGATTCTTATCTCGGCCAGTTCCCCCAGGGGAATCTGGGCCAGAGAAGGACCGGACACGGCCGCTTCCCCCATGCCTCCCCGCCCCGGCACGCCGCTCATGGTTGCCGGCACCAATATCCGCTTTAGTTTGTCCACGTCGTTTCTAAGTTCCCGGGCATACCGCACGTTGACGGGATAACGTTCCCGGCCCTCCACGGTGGTCGTCAGGTTCATGCCCCCCAGGGAGCTCTCGATCACCGTTTGCACGTCATCGACGCTGAGGCCGTAACGCGCCGCTTCCTCCCGCTTGATTTGGAAATCCAGGAAATATCCCGTCGTGACCCGTTCCGCATAGGCGCTTCTCGTCCCCGGAATGTCCTTCACAGCGCTTTCCAATTCCTTCCCGATCCTTTCCAGCTCATTGAGATTGGGCCCCAGCACCTTGATTCCCACGGGCGTCCTGATCCCCGTGGCCAGCATATCTATCCGCGCCTTGATGGGCATGGTAAAGGAATTGGCCACCCCGGGAATGGTGAGGGCCTCGTTCATTTCGTCTTTCAGGACCTCCACGGTCATCCCCTTACGCCACTCCCCCTCCGGTTTGAGATTGACGACGGTCTCGAACATCTCCAGCGGCGCCGGATCCGTGGCCGTCTCCGCCCGCCCCGCCTTGCCAAACACCTGGGCCACCTCGGGAATCTTCTTCAAGAGCCGGTCCTGCAGTTGCAGCAGCTTGGTAACCTCGCTGATGCCCGCCGCAGGAACCGTAACGGGCATGTAAAAAAGCGTGCCTTCATAGAGGGGCGGCATGAATTCCGATCCCAGCTTGATGAGCGGGTAAATGGTCAGTGCCACAATAACGAGGGCGGAGATGATGATCGCCCGGGGATATTTCAGGGAGAAGGCGACCCGGGGTCTATAGAGTTTGCTGAGAACGACGATGACGGGGTTTTTGTCTTCCGGCTTAATTTTCCCCCGCAGGAAAAGGGTCATGAGCACGGGGGTCAGGGTCACCGCCAGAAAAGAGGCAAAGAGCATGGCGAAGGTCTTGGTATAGGCCAGGGGCTTGAACAATCTTCCCGCCTGCCCCTGGAGGGTGAAAACGGGCAGGAAAGCCACGCTGATCACGAGCAGCGCAAAGAAAAGTGACGGTCCCACCTCCTTGGCGGCCTCGATGATCACCTCTGCCCTGCCACCGGGACGGCCCCGCTCCTCCCATTCCTCCAGTTTCTTGTGGGCGTTTTCCACCATGATGATGGAGGCGTCGACCATTGCGCCGATGGCGATGGCGATGCCGCTTAGGCTCATGATGTTGGACGTGATCCCCAGATAATACATACAGATAAAGGAGATAATGATGGCGATGGGCAGCGTCAGGATGACTACCAGGGCGCTGGGCAGGTGGAAGAGGAAAACGATGCAGACCACGCTTACCGCCAGGGTCAGCTTGATGATCTCCTCCTTCAGGGTATCCACGGAACGCTTGATCAGATCGGTGCGGTCATAGGTGGTCACCACTTCCACGCCCCTGGGGAGGCTGGGGGCAACGTCCTTCCTGATCTTTTCCTTCACCCGGTCGATGACGTCGAGGACGTTCTGGCCGAACCGCACCACAACGATCCCCGCTGCCACCTCGCCCCGGCCGTCAAGTTCAGCGACACCCCGGCGTATCTCGGGGCCCAGCTTGATTGTGGCCACATCTTTCAAGAGGACCGGCGTCCCCCGGCCATTCGTGGAGACGGCAATATTTTCCAGGTCCTTCAACCCCTTAATGTAGCCCCGTCCCCGGAGCATGTATTCGATGCCGGAAAATTCGAGCACCCGGCCCTCCACGTCGCGATTGCTTTTTTTGACGGCCTCCATCACCGCCATTACGGGGATGTTGTAAGACAAAAGCCGGTTGGGATCGATGGTAATCTGGTACTGTTTGACGAATCCCCCGACGCTGGCCACCTGGGAGACGCCGGGCACGCTTTCCAGGGCCAGCTTCAGGTTGTAGTCCTGCATGGTGCGCAGCTCCGCAAGGTCATGCCCGCCCGTCTTATCGACCAGGGCATAGGAAAATCCCCAGCCGACGCTCGTTGCGTCGGGGCCGAGAACCGGGTTGACATCGGCGGGGATCTTGGCCCGCACTGCCTGCAGATACTCCAAGACCCGGCTTCTGGCCCAATAGATGTCCGTGCCTTCGTCAAAGATGACATAGATGAAGGAACTGCCGAGGTAGGAAAAGCCCCGCACGGCCTGCACCTTCGGCGCGGCGAGCAGTGTGGAGGAGATGGGATAGGTGATCTGGTCTTCCACCAGGTCGGGACTGCGGCCCGTCCATTCCGTAAAGATGATGACCTGCGTATCGCTGAGGTCGGGAATGGCGTCCAGGGGCGTTCTCTGCAAGGCCCAGTACCCCCAGACAGCGAGGAAGGCCACCATCAGGAAGACAATGAACTTATTGCGCGCGCTGGCTTCGATAATTTTCGCGATCACCACGACCCCCAAAGACGTGTTGAGTTTTGAGTTTTAAGTTTTGAGTGAAAAAATGGAATAGTTCCTTAACCCAACACCCAACACGCAAAACTCAACACTGTTTTTTCATAGTTCCTCAACGCAACACCCAAAACTCAACACTTATTTCTTTCTTAGCGGTAACGGCGCCACGCCCTTTAACTGGGCCTCCGAATCGATGAGGAAATTGGCCGCCGCCGCTACCTTTTCTCCCGCCTTAAGACCGCGGACAATCTCTACCCAATCCTCCGTCCGCAGTCCCGGCAGGACCTCCCGGGGTTCAAAATTTCCCTCACCCTTGTCTACGTAAATGATCTGCCGCACCCCTGTATCGATGACCGCGTCGGCCGGCACGGCCAGGCGGCTGCCCAGATTGATCCTGATCTCCACATTGGTAAACATTTGGGGTTTGAGGTCGCCGCCGGGATTGGGAATGGTAAACCTGGCCTTCGCCGTCCGCGTTTCGCCGGCCAGCGCCGGATAGACGTAGTCCACCCGGGAAAAAAAATCTTTACCGGGAAAATAGCTGAGGCTGATCCGTGCCCTTTGGCCCACCTTGATAAGGGGCAATTCGTACTCGTAGATATCGGAGACGATCCACACCGTGCTCAGATCAGCCACATCAAAGAGTTTTTCCCCCGGCATGACGCGCATCCCCTGTACCGCTATCTTCTGGATGACATACCCGCTGACGGGACTGTAGATGGTCAGGGTCCTGACCGGCTGGCCTGTTTTCTCAAGCTGGTTGATCTGGGCCTCGCTGATGTCCCAGAGCCGCAACCTTTTCCTTGCCGCCTCCAGGATGGTTTCGGCGTCCTTGGCCAGCAGCATGGCCATCCCCTCGTCTTTTACCGCCTTGCCCTGATTCGCCCAGCGCCGGGTATTGACATACTCCTGCTGCGTGGCCAAGAGTTCCGGGCTGTAAATCTCGGCCAGTGGTTCTCCTTTTTGCACGTAGCGACCCGTATAATCCACGTAAAGTTTTTCGATCCAGCCTTCGACCTTGGTGTTGGCCGTGGCCAGCCTCCGTTCATCGTATTCCACCCGGCCCACGGTGCGGATAACCTTCTCCATGGGCCGCAGGGCCGCCTTTACGGTTTTGACGCCGATCAGTTGCTGTTTGTCCGTGGGTATTTCCACAACAGGGGGTTCTTCCTGTTCCGCGACGCCACCCATGGCTGACGGCGCAGCAGCTACGGGGCTTCCCCCATGCTGATGGCCCGCCGGGAGGGCCGGTTGCATGGCTCTGGAGATTCCCGCCTTTTCCGCCACAACCTGCCAGTAACCACCAAAATAGAAAAAAATGAGGACGCCCACCGCGATCAGACCGGCGGCAACCAGCGCCACAAGCTTTTTATTTTTCATTTTCCGAGGCCCTCATAATCCAGATTGCCGGCCACTCCTTCGATCCGCGCCATGGCCTTTTCCCTCTGGGCTAACTGCGCCCAATACAAGAATTCATTGTCAATTACCGCTTTCAGCCTGGTGATGACCGTAATGGCCTCCACCTTGCCCGTCGTATAGCCCGCCAGGGCCAATTCAAAATCCTGGTACGCCTTGGGGAGCAGGCCTTCTTTATACAGCGTCATCAATGACTCCGCCGTCTTCAGCATGGAATAATTATCCTGCAGAGAAGACACAACCATCAGCTTGGTCGTTTCCACATCCTTCCGGGCCTCGAGCAGTGAAGCCTGGGCCTCCAAAACGCCTTGGTTCTGCTTCTTTTTATAAAAGATCGGCAGGTTGATCGTCGCCGTAACATTCCACATGTCCGGCAATTGATCACCCCGCCCAAAATACGTGCCGCCGAGAGTGAAATCGGGATAATATTCCTTTCTTGCCATCTGCACTTTCGACGCGGCGGCGTCGACCATCTTCTCCCGGAACTTGATCATGGGATTCTTCTCATAGGACATCTTCAAAAGCTCATCCATACCATTGCCATAGGGTAAATAGGCCGGCTTTTCCGGCCGGCCGCCCAACGGCGCGCCGCCTTCCCGGCCCAGGACGGCATTAAGCATGGCCTCCAACGACTTGATCTTTTGCTGCTCCATCTTTTCCCGTTCCAGGAGCATGTATTTTTCCGTCTGGGCCATCAGCACTTCCTGCTGCGGCGCCATGCCGGCCGCATAACGGGCCACCGCGGCGTCCTCCGTCCGGGAAAAAAGCACCGCCTTGTCCCGAAGCAGGTCGATATTGGTATAGGCCAGGAAGAGATCGTAGTAAAGTTCCTTGACGCGCACCACCGTGTTAAAACGGGCCGCCTCGATCATCGCCTTCTGGCTTTCCGCATCCGAGGCGGCCATATCCCCCTTCAGGGCCCGCTTACCAGGATAGGGAAGCATCTGGGAGAGGGAAAACATCCAGCGGGAATCAGCCGGCATCCCGTCAATATCCTTGTTAAAGGTGTAGAGATTGCTGGTCCCTTCGTTCTCATAACCGATCATGAACATGGGATCGGCAAGACTTTTGGCCTGGGGAATCCGGTGCTCGGCTGCCTGGGCCCTCGCCGCCAGGGCCTGGATCTCAGTATTATTCTGCAGGGCCTCCCGGAGCAAGTCCCGGAGTTTTACCGTGCCCTCTTCCGCCGAGACCGGCACGACGGGGCAAATAAAGGCGATGAGGACAATAATAATGAAGGAAACCAGGCTTCCCCTCCATCTTCCCGCTCCCATCCGCCTGGACATCGTGCCTCTTTGCCTTGCCACCATTTTCTACCTCACATCGACGGTAAATTTTGTCTGGGCCGTTTTACCGCCGCGGCTGATTTTCACATCAATATTCCAGGATCCGGACATGGAGAAGTTCAGCTTCGCCTTATACTCGCGGCCTTTCAACTCGGCGTCGGTCTTGTAGTTCATCGCCGGCATGCCGGGCATGGCGGGCATCGAATATTCCACTTTCACCTTGGCATCAGCGACATTGGCGCCCGCGGCATCCTTTATGTCAAGGGCCAGATTATTTTCGCCGTTGACGGGCGGATTCTTATCTATCTTTGCCACCACGGTGTAATCGCCAGCCTTTTTCGTCACTTCAAAGTCCTTCGCCCATGCCACACCGGCTACCAACAAACCCATCATAACAGCTAACATCAATCTTTTCATATTCTTTCTCCTTTTTCATGTTCTTAATTTTAACTTACTAATCATTTCCCTGTTCCATCGGCATCATATGGTGGTGGCCGCCTCCCGACGCCGGCCTGTTGTCTCCCACCTGACGATTACCGGCCGCCCATTCCGCACAACCAACCAGACCTCCCAAATATAAAGCCACCATCAACCCAAAAATCACTTTCCGCATCATCTTTTCCTTTCCGTTAATAATAAGCATCATTTTTCGGATATCAACAATCTATCCGCCCGTCTTTAACTTTTATGAGCCGGCGGGCAAAGCTGGCATTCTCGGGATTGTGCGTTACCATGACAATTGTCCGGCCTTCGACATTCAACTCCGTCAACAGTCTCATGACTTCCTTCCCTGTTGTCGAATCAAGGTTGCCCGTCGGTTCGTCAGCCAGGATAATCGGGGGATTGTTGACCAGGGCGCGGGCAATGGCTACACGCTCCTGTTCGCCACCGGAAAGCTGGCTGGGAAGCCGGTGCCCTTTTGCCGCCAGTCCAACCCGGACCAGCACTTCCTGGGCAAGCTTCTTTTGAAAACCGTTGCGCCCGCGCTTGATAGCCAGCGGCAGCATCACGTTTTCCATAATGGTCAGGTAAGGAATGAGGTGAAAGGATTGAAAGACGAAGCCGATATAGGAACTGCGAAAATCAGCCCTTTTCTCTCCTCCCAGCTTGTAGATGGAGATATCGTCCACCAGCAGTTCGCCCTCGGACGGATTGCTAAGACCGCCGAAGATGTTCAACAAAGTGCTTTTCCCAGAACCAGAGGGACCCATAACCGCCAGAAAGTCGCCGGCATTGACGTCAAGATCGATCTGCTTTAAGGCCGCCACTTGCTCATCGCCGCTTTGATAATATTTACTTACTTTCTTAAATTCGATCAGACTCATAACCTCTTCCTGACCCCCAATGAAGGGGATAGTTCGTTAACGAATTTGTTTTCAGCGAATCTAACTCACTAAATAGCGCGTAAAGCCTCGGTCGGGTCCATTTGCGCCGCCCGCAAGGCGGGATAAGTGCTGGCGGCCAAGGACAGAAAAATGGACAGACCCGTCGCCATCGCGACCATGCCATAATTAAAGGCAACGCCCATCCCCGGACTGGTGAGGAAATAGGGGAGCGTCAACCACGCAAAACCGATCCCCAAGGCGTAGCCCAACAAACCAGCCGCCAAACCGATCAAAAAAGCCTCCAACAGGATAATTTGTACGATATGCTTTTTCCTGAAACCAATCGCGCGGAAGATACCGATTTCTTTCGTTCTCTCATTGACCGAGCCCATCATGGTGGTAAAGACGATGAGCGAGCCGATAAACAATACGACCCCGGAGATACCCAGGGAAAAACGTCGGAAATGCCGGACCGTTTCCATCCGCGCCTCTACCGCCTGCTTGATGGCCGTAGCCTTTGTCCCCGGCAGGGCGTCGCCCAGTTGCTGCACCATGTCACTGATGGGGCAAGTGCTGCAAAAAGCGGCCACCTCGATGAGTGACAGCTCTCCTTTTCGCCCCGACACTTTCTGAACTGCCAACAAATCGGCAAAAAGCAGCGCATCATCCTGCGAACCCGTCTCTTCCAAAATGGCGCGTAGGGTGAATTTTTCCCCCTTAATATTGACAACTGCACCCTCCTTAAGCTGAAGAAGCCTGGCTGCCTCCGCTCCCGCCAGCAGGTCGTTTGACCTGAGGCTGTCTTTTAGATCGAAGGCAGCTTTTCCGGAAGCCCGGTCGGCATGGGCCATCATTGTTCCCCCGTTCTGGTGGGAGGTCATATTCGCCGTCGCCGCGGGCGAAGCTAGCCGCCACCATTTTTTCAAACGCAATTCCTCTGCAAAGTTGACACCGGCCAGAAAGACATCGGTACCCTGAAGCGGCAGCACGGCGAACAGTTTCGGGGAGACGATACTAAGATTCTCCTTATTTTTTATCCCTCGTATTTTGTCCAGGTCCGCGGTGTGAAGCGGTTTTACATCCAGGGCAATACCGGATACTTGCATTCCACCGAAATTCAAGGCCAGATTATGGGATTTGGGAACGATGACGATATTAGCGCCCAGTTCATCCATTTTCTTTCCCATATCCGCTTCCATGACCCTGGTCAGGGTAATCAGGGTTACCGCTGTAGTAACGCCGATCAAAAGACCGATAACGAGGAAGGCCGCCCTGCCCTTCCTCCGCCGGAGGTTGTTCAGTGAGATATTGTGCAAACGCATGCCTTTCTCCTCTGCCTGATCCCGATAACTTACTAACCCCGATAAACGGGATAGTTCGTTCACGAAATGGCTTACTACGAGTAAACCGAGTAAACCATTTCTAACTCACTAAACCCTGGGTTTCCAGTTCAGGATATCCGTTTCCTTGATCTGAATCTTATTACCCTGAAGCGTGTGGGCAACAACATCGGGGGGATATTTCAGGCAGCCGCCCTCGATCCCTTGCAGACTTTCCAGCTCCCACTTGGTCCCGCAGGTATTACAGACCATGCGTTCGCCTTCGATATGAAACTTGGTAGAGCGGCAGGGTTCGCACATGCTCACCGCGGTAATCAGTTTTCCCGCAGGGGTCAGATAAGCCATAAGGGGAATCTGCTTTCCTTTCTTATCGTAAGTAAAAGAAACCAATTTTTTCTCTTTTACAGCAGCCAGAGATACTTCAAGCATGCCGGCCTTCACAGTCGCCGGCACCGACGTCATCGGGATATTCTGATTCTTGTAATTTATACTATCCGCCACCTGGCTGCCGGCCAATTTCTTGGCAACGGCCTCGCTGTCCCAGGGCAACCAGTAAGCCGCAATCGCCCCGGCGCTCAGGGTCAGCATAATCATTCCCCACCTGCTCAGCTTGTTTTTCTTCAGCACCTCTTCTCTTTTCTCCAATCCATCCTTTGCCTGACTTACTTCCCCCATAATTTTATCTCCTTTATTTTAATCGGCTTCGTTTGCCGCTATTATTTGTTTGAACAGTCACAACCGGCCGCCCCTTGCTGTCCAAAGGCCGTATCTGGATGCCTAGACTTAAACTCAGCAAGGTTGGACACCTCGACAAGCCGACAGGTAAAACCCAAACCCGTAACTGCTGCCGTGATTGCTGCCGGTTTAATCTTGTCGGCTGCATAGCCCACAACGGCCCGGCCGCTGTCTATATCGACATCCACCGAAGCAATGCCCTGCTTCGTCTGGATGGCATTATTAACTTTTGCCACGCAAGACCCGCAGGTCATGCCCGATATGTCCAGCACGGCTACGGTATCCCCTTTTACTCCCACCCTGATAAGGAAGGCCAAGGCCGACAACGCTACAATAACCAGGATGATCAACGTAATGTTTATAATCTTACTTTTCATAGCCTGATCTCATATCAAGAACTATGCCATTTTATTACAATCAAACATTAATTAATATTTTCAAAGTCTTACAATTTATGGCATGTTTGCGGTTCGGTTATCCTGTAGAATATTATTCTACGTCCTGCATAATATCCTACAATCCTGCTTGCCACATCGGAGACATTGTCAGACCGGATGCTGTGGCACAGGGATTAGGACCAAGCTGGACCTGGCAACACGCCAGATAGCGAAATTGGATGCCTGCTCTGTCGATCAGCACGGGTAAAGGGTCAAGAGGAAATCAGGAAAGAGAGGAAGAAATGACGAAAGCTAGATAAAATAGGCCTTGGAAGAAGAGAACCGATAACGGAATACTATTTCGGCGCCGTTGATGAAAGCAGAATCGCTTCAGATTTCATTCCAATGCCTGCTCCAGATCTTCCTTAAGATCATCAACATGTTCAATCCCCACGGAAAGGCGCAGCAGGTTGTCCTTGATGCCCAGCTTCTCCCGCTGCTCCTTGGTGAAGATGCTGTGGGTCATTCTCGCGGGGCAACTCACCAGGGATTCGACCCCGCCCAGGCTTTCCGCAAGGGTAAACAGCTTCAACCTGCCCACAAATCTTTCCGCCGCGGCATAGCCGCCCGCTACTTCGATACCGAGCATCCCACCGAATCCCAGCATCTGCTTTCGGGCCAGATCGTGATGCTCATGGCTTGCCAGCCCCGGATAATAGACCTTCTCCACCCGGGGATGGCTTTCCAGCCAGGCCGCCAGGGAGGAGGCATTTTTTTCGTGTTCCCGCATCCTTACTCCCAGGGTCTTCAGCCCGCGGAGCGTCAGCCAGCAGTCCCAGGGCGAAGGCACGGCCCCGGCATTGGCCTGATAATTTTTCAACAGACCGTTGATGTCTTCGTCCGAAGTCACCGTCGCGCCGCCGATGATGTCGCTGTGCCCGGCGATGTATTTCGTGGTGCTGTGCACGACCACATGGGCGCCGTATGCGAGTGGCCGCTGAAAATAAGGGGTGGCGAAGGTGTTATCCACCGCCAGAAGGCAGTTGCCGCTTCTTGCCACCTCGGCGAGACTGGCCAGATTGACAATCTTCAAAAGCGGGTTGGTGGGCGTTTCCACCCAGATCAGCCGTGTGCGGGAATTAAGGGCCCTCTGATAGGCGGAAATGTCATCTGTCTCCACGTAATCGATCTCCATTCCCCAGGGCTTGAAAACCCGCTCCAGGAGCCGGTAGGTGCCGCCATAGATGTTATCACCCACAATCACATGGTCGCCTTTCTTCAGCAGGGCATGGAAAACGGCGGTAGTTGCCGCCACCCCGGAGGCAAAGGCCAGCCCGAACCTGCCCTCTTCCAGAGAGGCCAACACCGTTTCCAACGCCTCTCTGGTGGGGTTGCCGGCCCGTGAATAAGCATAAGCTTTTGGTCGGCCAATGCCTTCCTGCTCAAAAGTTGACGTTTGGTAGACGGGCACGATAACGGCCCCCGTCCGGGGCTCGGGTTCCTGCCCGGCATGAATGGCCCTGGTCTCCATCTTCATTATCAGCTCGATCCTTTCTTTGAAATTGATCTCCTCCTTATCATAATTTGCCCATCCTTGCCCTCTTATATTGCAACGATCCCCCACCATCAGGGTGTAGAATTATCTACAGTTTCATTGCTTTCTTCCCCTTATTATAATATAAAATATATGTTTTACGGAGGGCAGCGGAAATCATGCAAAAATCGGTAATTATCAGACGTTCTTCTTTTCTTGTCCTCTCGATCATCGCCATAAGTCTGCTTCATTATTTCACGCCGCTTCGCCTGCCCGCGCTCCACGACATATTTCAAAGACTCTATTATATACCCATTATCGTCGCCGCTTTCTGGTTCGGTTTCCGGGGCGGGATCCTCTGCGCCGTTCTCGTAAGCATCGCCTATGCCCCCCATATCCTTTTTCAGTGGGGAGGACACCTGACCATGGAAATGGATAAGTACCTGGAGGTCGTGCTCTATAATGTCGTGGGCGGTATTACGGGCTTCCTCTCCGAGCAGGAAGAGACCCGCCGCAAACAACTGGAAAAGACGGCGGAAGGCCTGGAACAGTCGCTGATGAAGCAACACCGGCAGGCCCAGCTAATTATTAAAACCGAGGCCCAACTGCGGCAGGCGGAACGGCTCTCCACCATCGGTGAATTTGCCGCGGTCCTGGCACACGAGATACGCAACCCCCTCGGCTCCATCAAGGGAACGGCGGAAATTTTAAAGGACGATTTTAGACCGGGGGACAAGAAATACGAATTCATCGAGATCCTGGTTAAGGAATCAAACCGCCTGAACCGCGTGGTGGAGGATTTTCTCCGTTTTGCGAAGCCCCAGCCTCTGACAGCGGGAAACTGCGACGTCATGGAGGAACTGAACAACATCGCCACACTCGTCTCCGCGGAAGCCAACAACCGGGGCGTTCTATTGGAGCTGAAGCCGGCCCAGCTGCCGGCCATAGAAGGAGATCCGGAGAAACTGCGGCAGGCCTTCCTGAATATCATCCTGAACGGACTCCAGGCCGCGCCGCGCGGCGGTTCCGTCACCATCACGGCATCTCGGGAAGAGTTGAAGGATCAGCAGCCGGCCGGGGTAAATGTCTGCATCACCGACACGGGGCCGGGGCTGCCTCCCGAGGTACGCCGGAAAATTTTTGAACCCTTCTTTACGACCAAGGAAGAAGGCGCCGGCCTTGGCCTCGCGATCGCCAAAAAAATCATCGACGCTCATGGCGGCTTGATCGAGGTGGAAAGCACGCCGGGCGCGGGAGCCACATTCTGCGTGCGGCTACCGCAAAAAATGGGGGTAAAGGATGACAATGGAACAGACAATCCTCATCATCGATGACGATGCGTCCCTGCGCCGCATCCTTGAATACAACCTCCAGGAAGAGGGGTATGAGGTATTAACGGCGGCCACGGGTGAGGAAGGGTTGGAGGCATTTGCCCGGTACACACCGGTGCTGGTCATCACCGACATGAAGATGCCGGGTATGGACGGGTTGCAGGTGCTGAAAGAAATCAAAAAACATGCGCCCGATACCCTAGTCGTCATCGTCACCGCCTTCGGCGCCGTTGATGCCGCCGTGGAAGCCATGAAAAATGGCGCCTATGATTTTATCACCAAACCTTTCAACCGCGACGCGCTCCGGCTTACGGTGAGAAAGGCGCTGCAGTTCAACAAGCTCACCGCGGAAAACCGGCAGCTCCGGGATGAACTTGCGGAACGCATCGACTTCAGGAATATTGTGGGCGCCTCCGGCGAGATGGAAAAGGTCCTGGCTGTAATCCGCAAGGTGGCGGACACGGAGGCAACGGTGCTGATCACCGGCGAGTCGGGAACGGGCAAGGAATTGGTAGCCAGGTCGCTCCATGCCTTGAGCTCCCGTAAAACGGCTCCCTTTGTTCCCATTAACTGCGCGGCTATTCCCCCGGACCTGTTGGAAAGCGAACTCTTCGGCCATGTCAAAGGCGCTTTTACCGGCGCCATCAAGGATAAACCGGGGAAATTCCTGCAGGCGGACGGCGGCACTATTTTCCTCGATGAAGTTGGCGAATTGCCCATGAAACTGCAGCCAAAACTGCTCCGCGTCCTTCAGGAAAAGCTCGTGGAGCCCGTCGGCGGTGACGAGCCCCGGAAGATCGATGTGCGGATTGTGGCCGCCACCAACCGGGACCCGGAAGAGGCCATATCCGCCGGCACTTTTCGTGAGGATCTTTACTATCGGCTGGCGGTTATCCCCATTCATCTCCCCCCCCTGCGGGAGCGCCGGGAGGATATACCGCTGCTTGTCAGGCACTTTACCTCTAAACGCGGCATGGAGAAGATCACCCTGGCTCCCGACGCCATGGCAATGCTTATGGAATATTCCTGGCCGGGGAATATACGGGAACTGGAGAATACCTTGGAAAGACTCATCATCATGCGCCAGGGGGATACCATCACCCGGGCAGAACTGTCGGATAAGATCCGCGGTACCGGGAATCATCAGGCCGGTCGGGTGATCAACTTGCCGGCGGATGGATATTCCCTGGAACAATTGGAAAAAGAAGTAGTCACGGAGGCCCTGAAACTAAACAACTGGAACCAGACCGCCGCCGCCCGCTTTCTGAAGATTCCCCGGCATGTCCTGATCTACCGCATGGACAAATTCGGCATCACTCCCCACAGCAGGACGGCGGTATCTGATAATTCCGGAGCAAAAAAATGAACCCCTCGGAATTGGGAAGAACAATCCTCCTTGCCGGCCTCTGCATTGCCTTCGTGGGGCTGGTGCTCATGCTGGCCGGTAAGGTTCCTTTCCTTCGGCTGGGGCATCTTCCCGGTGACATTTTCATAGAGTGGAAGAACTTTTCCTTCTATTTCCCACTAACCACGAGTCTCCTGATCAGCATCGTCCTCTCCCTCATCTTCTGGTTGATCACCCGCAGGTGATTTAATATTTAATTTAGTTGAAGAGTGCCCCCTGATTTATCCAGTCGGCGATGGCCTGGATATCGGCAATCGAGAGCGTCACGCCGATCGGCATAGTCCCTCCTTGCACAGACGTATAGAGGAGGCTGCCCGCAGCGTTACCCGCCACCACTGTCTGCATGATTCCCCCATAGCTGTTCAAACTAATTCCCGCCGCAGCTACAACCGTGCCATGACACAGGGTGCAGGACGCGTTCAAGAGCGGCTGGATGGTTGCCGAATAGCTTACGCCGGCAGCCGGCGTGGCATTAGTAATAGCCACTGCCTGAGTAGAGGAAGCGCTTTCACCTACGTCGTTTGCCGCAGTCAAAATGTAATAGTACGTGATTCCGGCGGCCAGTGCCGACTGCACATAATAAGTACCCGTAATCCCGGCCACTCTGTAGCCGTTGGCAGTAGTAACACCGGGCTTGGTTGCCCAGTAAAGATTGTAGGAAGTGGCCCCGGGAACTGGATTCCAGGAGATGGCAACCTGCTTGGCGCCGCCCATGGCCATCACAACCGGAGGAGCAGCAGGGAGGGCAAGCGCCGGGACATCGGTAAGTGCCACGACCTCGGACGAAGCGGCGCTCTCACCGGTGCCGTTCACCGCCGTGACCGTGTAATAGTAAGCCGTATCGGCGAAAAGCCCGGTGTGCACATAGGGGTTCGTGACACCGGCAATCTTCGCCTTTAGCATGGTCGTGACCATCCCCATTGCTGATTTTACCCCGGAAGCATTCGACCAGTAGATGTTATAGGACGTCGCGCCGGGAACCGCCGTCCAGGAAATCGTCACCTGGTTGGCGCCTCCCAGGGCGATCACGCCGCCGGGAGCGGCCGGCGCCGCGGAAGCAAGCGCCGGCCCTGCCGGCAGGGCCGGCGGACTGGGAAAATCGGCAGGGTTATTCGTAAGTTGTCCAGCATTGATGTCCGTAACCTTAGCGGTAAAAATGACCGCGCCGGTAACGGCATTGGTGATCGTAAGTATTCCATTAGTTATGGCAATATCTACCGAGTCCAACAGACCGTCGAGGCCCGTATGGTCTGTTTTGAAGGGGGACGTAATTGGATTTTGGCCATCGGCGGCGTACATCGTCAGGAGAGGTTTTAGTTTGGCAAGGATATCGGCAACAGCTTTCGGCAGGTCGGAATTTACCTTAGCAAGCGTGCCCGGATCGGGATTTTGATAAACTTGCGCCGGGTTATCAACCCCTGCGGCGCTGGCGACCACCGCACTCGAGAGGGGATTGATATTGGCAGTGCCCGGTCCGCTGGCAAAAGAGTACATTTGATAGCTGCCTCCCTTGCCGATACCCGCAGCTTCCAGGACGAAAGGCGCTTTCATGCCCGTAACGTCCAAGGCATATGAACCGTCGCCGCCAATCACGGTTGTTTTCGATTGAGCCGCAGGTGAAGCATCCTTGATGGTTACCTGTCCCGTCAGCGGGTCACCTACCGAGGCCACGCCACTGACGACCTGGGACGAAATCCCGGCACTGCCTCCACCACCGCATCCGGACAACGCGACAAGAACCACAAACAGGCAGAGCACCGAAACTGTGGCCCCCTTTCCTCTAATAAGTATTTTCACAACTCTCTGTTCCGGACCTCGCTTCGGAGAATGGTTTAATTCCCATTTTTGCATGTGAAACTCCCCCCTTTGTAATCTGGAATGGCGCGTTGATCTGACTTAACTTGTAATTTGTTCCCCTAGGGGGAACGCCCTTGGAGCACGCAAAGAATCGTGGTGCGTTATGCCACTTCAGCAATAGCCGTACCAATTTGAGATAATTTATGTAAGTTATTGAATTAAAATGATTATTTCTATATCATCAGGATTGGATAATACGATTATTGTTAGGATTATCCTTCATACTGAGATGGAGCTCACATATAAAAGATTTATAACGGCTAGTAATAATTAAATATTTTTAATGAAGGCTTTTGGGGATGAGCTGTATCGTCGCCCGGGTCGCCCGGTGCAAAAGCAATCGCCTCTGGTCGCAGATACTCTGAGCGCAGCTGCTTAACAATCTCATAATCGCCCCATTTTTTCTTGACTCACGGGACATGATGTCCTATTCTCCCCCCACATAAAAAAAGCTATTTCTTAAGCAAGACCAAACGATAAGTGCCCGCATTCCTATCTTGGGCAGACCACAATTGGCAGAAGGCAACCCGATGGCGAAGAAACCGGCAAACCTGCTTTACGGAGTTGATGACAAACCCCCGATTCGCATCTGTATCCTCCTCGCAATCCAGCATGTCTTCTTTCTGACCGGCGGCCTGGTTGTGATCACCCTGACGTTGCGGCAGATCGGTTGCCCCCCGGAGTTGATCCGTAATATCGTCTCCATGGCCATGATCGCCGGGGGCATTGCGACCATCCTCCAAGCCCTGAAGAAAGGTCCCGTGGGCAGCGGCTATCTCTGCGCCGAGGGTACCGATCCCAGTTTTATCGCCGTTTCCGTTCTGGCCGGTGCTGCGGGAGGTCTTCACCTGGTCTTTGGCATGACGATTGTCTCCGGGGTCATGGAGTGCCTCCTGGCCAGATTCATACACCGGCTGCGCATCCTGCTGCCCCCCGAAGTGACGGGTGTCGTTCTGACCATGGTGGGTCTGAATATTGTCCCCATCATGATGCTCAATTTCCTGGGTTTGAAGGACGCCGCAAGCCCTCTGGAAACGAACAATGTCCTTGTCGGCTGCCTCACCCTGGCGGTGATGGTGGGAACGAATGTCTGGAGCAAGGGAAAGCTCCGCCTCTACGCCGTAATCATCGGCGTACTGGCCGGATACGCCTCCGCCATCTTTCTGGGCGTTTTGCCCGGGGAAGATATGATGCGCCTCGTCACCGCTCCGCTCCTTTCCCTGCCTGACATTTCCTATATCGGTTTTGCCTTCGATGTGCGGCTCCTGGTTCCGATTATCGTCGTGACCCTGGCCTCGACCCTGAAATCGGTGGCGACCCTGACGATGTGCCAGAAGATCAACGATGCGGAATGGACCCGGCCCGACCTCGTGAATATCGGCAAGGGAACGCTGGCCGACGGCATTGCGTCGATCCTCGGGGGCAGCATGGGCGCCCTGGGCAAATCGCTCTACGCCAGCAGCGTCGGATTGGAGGTGGCGACCGGGGTCACGAGCCGCGTCCTCGCCTTCTATACGGGCGGCCTTTACATTGCCCTGGCCTTCCTGCCAAAACTTTCTCTCTTTTTTGGCATCATGCCTAAACCGGTCATGGGCGGCGCCCTCGTCTTCATGGTCTGCTTCCTAGTAATCTCGGGCATCCAGATGATGAGTTCCCGCATGATCGACATCCGCCGGACCTTCGTCATTGCCGTTTCCCTGATGTTCGGAATGAGCGTCGATATCTTCCCGGAGCTCTTTCATCACGTCCATCCCTTTCTGCAGCCAGTTTTCAGTTCCTCCCTGGCCGTGACCACCGTTCTTGCCATTGTCCTGAACCTGATCATGAGGATCGGCATCGCCAAGAAAGAGGTGCTGGAGTTTATTCCCGGCACGGATTCCTCCCAGAAAATTTTCGCCTGGATGGAAAATCAGGGCGCAGCCTGGGGCGCCCGGAGAGAGGTGATCTATAACGCCATCGCCGCCCTGAACGAGTTCATGGAAGCTACCGTCCATTACGGCCTCGCTGGGCATAAACTGGCCATAGAGGTCAGCTTTGACGAGTTCAATCTCGACATCCGGGTAAATTACGAAGGTGCGCCGATGGCTTTTCCTGAGGAACGTCCCGACAAGGAAGAGTTGCGCCGCGATCCCGAGGCTGTCGCCCGTCTGGCTGGATTCCTGGTCCGCCGGTACACGGACCAGCTGACGGTCACTCAAGAGGGTCCCCTGTGTCACGTAGATTTTCACTTCGATCACTAATCGCCCTCCTCAGCCATTTCAAAGTGCTGATCATCATCATGGTTATCGCTTCTCTGGGCATAACCGTCCTCATGTTCATGGCCTTTACGCAGCGGGAAGTGACCCGCAGCATGGTGGACAAGGGAGATGAAGAGGCGCGCAATATCATGCGCGTCATCATGCTGAATCTGGAGGATCACCGCATCGGCCTCGATTTCTTCCGGGACTACGCCCGGGGGCGCTATGAAGAGCAGTTACGGAACCTGGTTGCCGTGGTGGTTTCCCAGATCGATTTTTATCATGGGCTTTATGAGAAGGGGACCCTTTCGGAGGACCAGGCGCGCAATGCCGCCCTGTTGTCCGTCCAGAACATGAGATACGGAAACAATGATTATTTCTTCATTTATGACCACCGCAACGTGGCTATTTCCCATGCCGACCCCGGTGTCCGGGGCAAGGACATGTCCGGCCTCACCGATACGCAGGGGCTTCCCCTCTTCAAAACCATGTGGAAGACAGCGCGGGAAAAGGGGGAAGCCTTCGATACGGTGTGGTGGACCCGGCTCGGCGAAAAGAAGCCGGTGACGAAACTGGTCTATTTTTATCATTATCCCAAATGGGGCTGGATAGTGGGGACGGGCCTTTACATCGACGACATCGACCGGGATGTGGACAAAAAGCGGGCCGAAATGATCGATGTGCTCAAGATGATCTTCGACCAGGTGCGGATCGCCGACACGGGCTATTTTTTTCTCTTCAACGGCCAAAAAAAAATGCTGGTTCATCCCCAACCGGCGGGGCAGAATGGCTCATCCGGCATGGATGCCGCTCCTGAGAAAGATTATCTGGGCGATTTGATGGCCGTGGCCAGTGGCACCCGGGGGCGCATGAACCATTTGGGAAGTGAACCGTCCCATACCGATGCTTATCGGTCGGGTAAGTATTCCCATGTGCAGCATTTCCAGCCCTTTGACTGGTACCTGGCCTCTTCCCTGTCGGAGAAGGAGATGAGGCGGCCCGCCCAAACGATTATCCGGCGGCAGGCGCTCTTTGTCTCGGCGGTCTTTATCTGTGCGATGATCGGCGCCATTGTGCTCGTCTCTTTTGTCACTCGCCCCTTACTGAAGCTGGCCAGGCACGCGGGGCAACTGGAGCAGGCGGACTTTTCCCTGTCCGAAGAAACGACCGGGAAGCTCCTCTCCATCCGTTTTCCTGCGGAGATAAAGAACCTGGCCGGGGTCATGTGGAACATGGAACGCCGCCTGGTGGAATATTTGCAGAACCTGAAGGAAACGACCGCCGCCCGGGAACGCATGGAGAGTGAATTGCGCATTGCCCGGGACATCCAGATGAGCATGCTGCCCGTCCATGAGACCGCCCTGGAAGGAAGAAAAGAGATCGAACTTGCCGCCTCTCTGGAACCGGCGCGAGAGATCGGCGGCGATCTCTACGATTTCTTTTTTATCGATAAAGACCGTTTTTGTTTTCTCGTTGGCGATGTTTCCGATAAAGGGGTTCCCGCCGCTCTCTTTATGGCCCGGAGCAAAGCCATTCTTAGAAATGCCGTCCTCAAGGGCAGTTCCACTCCGGAACAGATTTTTTCGATGGCCAACGGGGAGCTCACGGAAGGGAATGAGATGCTGATGTTTATCACGGCATTTCTGGGCATTCTCAACGTCCGGACCGGGGAGCTGATCTTCAGCAACGCCGGACATGTCCCCCCGATCCTGCTCAAGGCATCGGGAGAGTGCAGCCTGCTGCACCTGCCGCCGGGGAAACCCCTGGGGATTACAAAAGGGGCACAGTTTTCGGTCCGAAGCCTGCACCTGGACCGGGGCGACGGACTCCTGGTTTTTACCGACGGGATAACGGAAGCAATGAACGGCAACGACGCATTCTTTGGCGATGAACGTCTCTATTCCCTGGTCCAGGCCCTTTCCCCCCCCAAAGACATGGGAACCCTGAAACAGGCGGTTCTCAAAGAGGTTAAAGATTTTACTGGCTCCAGGTCTCAATCCGATGATATTACGATTCTCTGTCTGCGCTTTGCCGGATAAGCTTGCCGGAGTTTATTACATAAAAGGAGATACACATGGATATGTTCGAAGTCCGCAAAGAAGGCCTGTTGATTCTGGAATTGAAGGGAAGACTCGACGCCCTGACTTCTCCCGGCGTACGGGATAAGATCCTTACGTTTCTTGAGGCAGGGGAAACCAATGTTCTCCTCGACTGTTCGGGTATGGATTATGTCAGCAGCGCCGGATTGCGCGTTCTTTTCGAAGCTGCCTACAAGGCCCGGGATCTGAAGGGCTGGATCGGTTCCTATGGCGTCTGCGAGAACGTCAAGAAAATTTTCAACCTGGCAGACCTTTCCTCGGAACTGCCCACCTTTCGAACCCAGGAAGAGGCGTTGAAAAGCCGCTGAATCTTTTTTATTAATACTTAATTAATGGAAGTGACCCCGCCCTGCCAGTTTGCATGCATGGGGCGACGATGCAAAACGTGGAGGATCAGGTGGAATCAAAGGATGAAAGTCAAAGGGACGAAGGGATGCCGACCACAGGGCACGATGATTTATTGGCCATCGTTTCCTCCTTGATGGAGTTGACAGAGAAGATTTCGAAGGGTGACTTCGACCAGGCAGAGAAGATTTACGAACTCACTCGAGAGGGCAAGTATCCGCCTTTGATCCTCCATCTGGCCGAAGCATTCGGAATGATGATGGTGCAAGTGGAAGCACGTCAATATCATCTGGAACAGATCAACGAAGACTTGGCGGTGAAGAATCGGGCTTTGAAGGCCTCTATCGAGAAGATCCGGTTGCTCGAGATCATCAAGAGTCACATGGGCAAATTTGTACCCTCCTCGGTGCTCACCCTGATCGAGAAGAACCCCGACTCCCCGGACCTTCTCAAGCGAGAGGAAGACGTCAGCGTTGTGTTTCTCGATATCGCCGGATATACGAAAATGAGTGAACAATTAGAGCCGGAAAAAGTGAACACTGTGATCCAGACATATTTCTCCTCATTTATGGATGCCATTTTCGAGAACAACGGCGACATTAATGAAACGGCGGGAGATGGACTCATGATCATCTTCAGGGATAAGGATCCCGCAAAGCATGCGCTCAATGCAGTTCAGGCGGCGATCGACATTCAGAACAGGGCGCAGGCCATCGACGTCTTCCAGCAGGAATTGCGGGAAGCGATACAGGTCCATGTTGGGATCAATTCCGGCCTCTGTTCGGTCGGGTCGAACCGATTCGAGGGAGTGACGGGGACCCGGTGGACCTTTACCGCGACGGGTCCCGTCACCAATACAGCGGCACGGATCTGTTCCCTGACTTCGGGAGGCGACATTTTGGTGGGCGCAGACACTCATGAACGGATAAAGAACCACTTTTCTTTCGAACCTGCGGGCGAGCACATGCTTAAGAACATCAGCAGACCTGTAAAGGTGTTCAAGTTTGTGGGGTCGCAGGAAAAGAACTCTTCTATATAGACGGTTTCTGGTATTTATCGGCCGCAACGAGCGTTAGGGAGATAGAAGGTCATGGCCAGGATATTCTTCTCCCGTTCCCGCCGGTAGGTTACTTGATTGGCGAGTTTCTTGATGAAATAGATTCCCAGACCACCGATCTGACGGTCTGATACATCGTAAGAAAGGTCCGGCGGGGGGAGGGAGGTCATATCGAAAGCCTGCCCGCCATCGGTGATCTTTACTGAAAACGACCGATTATCGGCCAGGCAGACTACTTCTATATCACCTTGTTTACCTTCGTAGGCATAGGTGATAATGTTGACGAGAGCTTCTTCGAGCGTAAGCTCTATGTCAAAGATCGTTTCCGGAGGGACGCCTGAAGATTCCGCCGCCTTCTTGACGGCATCGATAAACGCCGGGAGATGCGAGAGTTCGGCCGGCGATGTCAGGGTAAGAACCGTTTCCATGCTATGTTCCTGCTTGCCCGAGTGTCGTTTGCCCATTATACTGCACCACCATCATCGTGATGTCATCGGACTGGGGAGCTCCTTCCGTAAAAAGCTTCACCTTCTCCAGGACGCCTTTGATCATCTCCTTGATCGGCCTTCCCCGCAGCTCCGTGACATCCTGCTGCAACCGTTCCTCCGAGAAGAGGGCCTGGTCCTTGTCCATGGCTTCGGTCACTCCGTCGGTATACAAAAAGAGGGCGTCCCCCGGCCCGAGAATCAGGTGCTCCCCTGTATAGGTGATACCCTCCATGGCCCCCAGCACCAATCCGGCTATCCCATCGAGATAGGCGACTCCCCCTTCCCTGCGGACGACCAGGGGAGGGTTATGCCCGCCGTTGGCATAGACAACTTCTCCTGTTTCCGTGTTGAGGACGCCGCAGAAGACCGTAACAAACATGCTGGCTTCATTTCCCCGGGCGAGTTCATCGTTGACCTTGGCAAGGAATA
>Ga0082335_1001904_pt1 | contig 41400 bp, 43 predicted proteins | sample Subgrocontami58m_FD_72375 | JGI IMG/M metagenome (GOLD analysis project Ga0082335, IMG submission 72375) | Subsurface groundwater microbial communities from S. Glens Falls, New York, USA - GMW37 contaminated, 5.8 m (SPADES assembly) (version 2) ...
ACGAGCGCCGCTCGCTCGCCGAGGAGATCCCGATCTGGGACGAGTCCATCTGCATCGACTGCGCCAAGTGCGCGCTCGTCTGCCCGCACGCCGCGATCCGCATGAAGGTGTTCGAGCCGTCCGCGCTCGCCGGCGCGCCGGACGGGTTCCTCTCGAAGGAGTGGCGCGCGCGCGACCTGCCGGGGATGCTGATGACGATCCAGGTCGCCCCCGACGACTGCACCGGCTGCGGCATCTGCGTCGAGACCTGCCCGGCACACTCGAAGGAGGAGGTGCGCCACAAGAGCATCAACCTCGAGCCCAAGCTCGAGCAGCTCGAGCGCGAGCGGGAGCGCTGGGAGTTCTTCCTGCAGATTCCCGAGATCGACCGCGAGCGGGTCGAGGTCGCGACGATCAAGGGCTCGCAGATGCTCCAGCCGCTGTTCGAGTTCTCCGGCGCCTGCGAGGGCTGCGGCGAGACGCCGTACCTGAAGCTGCTGACCCAGCTCTTCGGCGACCGGATCGTCGTCGCGAACGCAACGGGCTGCACGTCGATCTTCGGCGGCAACCTGCCGACGACGCCGTGGTCCGCGAACGCCGACGGGCGCGGCCCCGCGTGGTCGAACTCGCTGTTCGAGGACAACGCCGAGTTCGGGCTCGGCATGCGGCTCGCGCTGGACTCACAGGCGTCGCAGGCGCGCGCGCTGCTCGCCCACGTCGCGCCCGACCTCGCGGGCGGCATCCTCGAGGCCGACCAGACGACGGAGCGCGGCCTGCGCGAGCAGCGGGAGCGGATCGCGGCGCTGAAGCTGCGGCTCGCCGGCCTCGACACGCCCGAGTCCCGCCGCCTGGCGGCCATCGCCGACACGCTCGCGCGCATGAGCGTCTGGATCGTCGGTGGCGACGGCTGGGCTTACGACATCGGCTTCGGCGGGCTCGACCACGTGCTGGCCGCGGGCCGCAACGTCAACGTGCTCGTGCTCGACACGGAGGTCTACTCGAACACCGGCGGCCAGGCCTCGAAGGCCACCCCGCGCGGCGCCGTCGCCAAGTACGCCGCCGCCGGCAAGTCGACGCGCAAGAAGGATCTCGGCATGATCGCCTCGGCCTATGGCAACGTCTACGTGGCGCAGATCGCAATGGGCGCCGACAACGCACAGACCGTCAAGGCGCTCGCCGAGGCCGACGCCTACGACGGCCCGTCGCTCGTGATCGCATACGCCCACTGCATCGCACACGGAATCGAAATGGCAAAGGGGATGGAACAACAGAAGGCGGCCGTCGACACCGGCTACTGGCCGCTCTATCGCTACGACCCCCGCAACTCGCACCTCGGTGAGCACCCGTTCACGCTCGACTCCCGCAAGCCCAAGCTGGCGCTCACGGCCTTCACGGATCGCGAGGCGCGGTTCGCGGTGCTCAAGCGGTTTCACCCGGAGGACGCCGAACGCCTCGGCGCGCTCGCGCAGGAAGACGTGGACGAGCGCTGGCACGTCTACGAGCAGCTCGCCGAAGTCGAGCACGCCGCGCCGCCCCACGACGAACCGACGGAGGAGGGAACATGAGCCACGACCTCTCGACCACCTACCTCGGCCTGCGGCTCTCGAACCCGCTCGTCGCGGCGGCCTCGCCGCTCACGGGGAAGCTCGACATGCTGCGCCGGCTCGAGGACGCGGGCGCAGCGGCCGTCGTCCTCCCCTCCCTGTTCGAGGAGCAGATCGAGCACGAGGAGACCGATCTCCACGCGCTCCTCGAGTACGGAACCGACAGCTTCGGCGAGGCGCTGACGTACTTCCCCGAGCTCCAGGGGCTCGTGACGGTCCCGGAGGCGTACCTGCGGCACCTCGAGGCGGCGAAGGAGCTGCTCTCGATCCCCGTGATCGCAAGCCTGAACGGCGTCTCCTCCGGCGGCTGGATCCACTACGCGAGGCTCTGCGAGCAGTCGGGCGCCGACGCGCTCGAGCTGAACGTCTACGCCGTCGAGACGGATCCGGACACCTCGGCGGCCAGCGTCGAGGAGCGGACGCTCCAGCTCGTGCGGCGCGTGCGCGAGACCGTCTCGATCCCGCTCGCGGTCAAGGTCGGCCCCTTCTACAGCGCCTTCGCGCACACCGCGCGCCACATCGCCGAAGCAGGAGCCGACGGCCTCGTGGTCTTCAACCGCTTCCTCCAGCCGGACATCGACCTCGAGACGATGCGGGTCGATCCGCACATCCACCTCTCGAGCTCGGAGGAGCTGCGACTGCGCCTCCGCTGGATCGCGATCCTGCGCGGGCGGATTCCCGTCTCGCTCGCGGCCACCGGCGGCGTGCACACTCCCGCGGACATCGTCAAGCTCCTGCTCGCCGGCGCCGACGTGACGATGCTCGCTTCCGCGCTGCTGCGGTTCGGGCCGGAGCGGGTGACCTCGCTCAAGGCGGGCCTCGTCGAATGGCTCACCGAACGCGAGTACGACTCGGTCGAGCAGCTCAAGGGCAGCATGAGCCAGGCGTCGTGCCCCGACCCGGCGGCGTTCGAGCGTGGGAACTACATGCGGGCACTCGTCTCGTATGCGCCGCGCCGGGACTAGCCCGCGCAGCCCCCTCGGTACAATCGCCCGCGCCGTGTCCGCCTACGTCGCCGCAGCAGGACGCCGCCTTCCGCGCGGCTGGATCGATCTCGGTCGCCAGTTCGCGATCTGGTTCGGCTTCCTCGGCGCGTACCAGCTGGCCCGCGGCGCAGCTGACCGCAGCGTCGCGGAGGCGCTGGGGAACGGCCAGTGGGTGATCGACTTCCAGCGCTCGCTGCACTCGATGGTCGAGCTCGACCTGCAGAAGCTCGTCGAGCGCTCCCGCGTGCTCGAGGGGGCCGCCTCGTGGTCGTACTGGCTCTCCCAGTTCACCGTCGTCGTGGGAGCGCTGCTCTACGTCTACCTGCGGCACACCGACCACTTCTACCGCTTCCGCAACACGCTCCTCCTGGCGAACACGATCGGCCTGATCGGGTACGTCGCCGTGCCGACCGCGCCGCCGCGGTTCTTCCCGGAGGCCGGGTTCAGCGACACGCTCGCCCAGTACGGCAGCCTCAACCACGGCACGGGCCTCATCCAGCTCGCGTCGAACCAGTTCGCGGCGATGCCGAGCCTGCATTCCGCGGACGCGCTCGTCGTCGGGCTCGTCATGGCGTCGGTCGTCTCGCACCGGTGGGCCAAGGCCGTCTGGCTCGCCTGGCCGCTGTGGGTGTGGTTCAGCGTCATGTCCACCGGCAACCACTTCTGGCTGGACATCGCCGCCGGCGCGCTGGTCGCCGGAATCGCCGCCGCCGTGGTCTACCGGCCGTGGCGGGGACGCGCATGAGCTTCCCGGGGCGCGTCAAGAGCTTCTACACGGACGGGGCGCGGCGTCTCGCGGCCTGGTCGATGACCGGGCTCGCGCGCACCCGCGTGACGCCGAACCAGCTCACCACCGCGGGCGTCTCATCGTGTGCGGTGGCCGCCGTCGTCGTCTACTTCGAGTACCGGGGGGAGATTCTCTTCTACTGGGTCGGGGCGGCGGTCTTCATCGTCGGCTCCGTGCTCGACATCCTCGACGGCGCGCTCGCGCGGGCGGGCGGGAAGCAGACGCCGTTCGGTGCCTTCATGGACTCGACGCTCGACCGGGTCAGCGAAGGCGTGATGCTCGGAGCGGTCGGTCTCGTCTTCATGCGGCACGGGAACGAGGTGGCGCTGGCGGCGACGATCGCGGCGGTCGGCGGCTCGTTCCTCGTGCCGTACGCGCGGGCGAAAGCCGAGGCGCTCGGCCTCCGCGGCGACATCGGCATCGGCTCGCGGGCCGAGCGTGTGGTCGTGATCTGCGCCGGTCTGATCCTCGCGCCGTGGGGCGCGCTGCAGTGGGCGATCTACGTGCTCGCGTTCGCCGCGTGGTTCACCGTCGCGCAGCGCGCGCTGCACGTGCGCGCGCAGCTCCGCGCGCGCGGCTAGCCCCGCATCGTCCTCGCCGTCCTCTTCAGCGGCTAGCCAGGCCGCTGCTATACTGCTAGCAGTTTGAGTGCTAGCACCAACGACCGGAAGGGCGTCCTCGTGCGGATGCCGCCGTCGCTGAAAGGGGCCCTCGTCCGCGAGGTCGCCCGGCGCGGCGGCAACCTCAACGACGTCGCCACCGGCATCCTCGCCGAGCGCTTCGGCGTCGCCTACCACCCCACCGGTCGCCGCAGCCCGCTTGCGGGATCGAGCAACGTCGCGCTCCTGCGCATGCCCGCCGAACTGAAGCAGCAGATCCAGAATGAGGCGTTCCACAGCGGCTCGAACACGAACGATGTGATCCTGCTCGCGCTCGCGGACAGCCTCGGCATCCCCTTCGAATCCAATCGCAGCCGGTCGGTCCCGTTCGGGAGCGGCCGCAGAAAGGGAACACCCATGGCAGCAACCAACGGCAGCGCCAACGGGCGCGCTCGCTCCAAGGACAAGGTACGCGTCGCGCTCATCGGCGTCGGCAACTGCGCCAACTCGCTCCTCCAGGGCGTCAACTACTACAAGGACGCCGATCCGGATCAGTTCGTCCCGGGCCTGATGCACGTCGACCTCGGCGGGTACCACATCCGCGACATCGAGTTCACGGCGGCCTTCGACGTCACGACCGACAAGGTCGGCAAGGACCTCGCCGACGCGATCTGGGCCCACCCGAACGACACGATCAAGTTCGCCGAGGTGCCGAAGACCGGGATCAGGGTCTCGCGCGGCATGACGCACGACGGCATCGGCAAGTACCTCTCCGAGATCCTCACGAAGGCGCCGGGCGAGACCGACGACGTCGCCGGGATCCTCAAGGAGACCGGCACCGACGTCGTCGTCAACTACCTCCCGGTCGGCTCCGAGGAGGCGACCAAGTGGTACACGGAGCAGATCCTCGCCGCAGGCTGCGCGATGGTGAACTGCATGCCCGTGTTCATCGCGCGCGAGGCGTACTGGGGACGGCGGTTCCAGGAGGCGGGCCTGCCGATCATCGGCGACGACATCAAGTCGCAGGTCGGCGCGACGATCGCGCATCGCGTGCTGACGAGCCTCTTCCGCGAGCGCGGCGTCCACCTCGACCGGACGATGCAGCTCAACGTCGGCGGCAACTCGGACTTCCTGAACATGCTGGAGCGCGAGCGCCTCGAGTCGAAGAAGATCTCGAAGACGAACGCTGTCACGTCCATGCTCGACTACGACATGGGCGCGAAGAACGTCCACGTCGGGCCGTCGGACTACGTGCCGTGGCTGACCGACCGCAAGTGGGCGTACATCCGCATGGAGGGCTCCGCCTTCGGCGACGTGCCGCTCTCGATCGAGCTGAAGCTCGAGGTCTGGGACTCGCCGAACTCGGCGGGGATCGTGATCGACGCGGTGCGGCTCGCGAAGCTGGCGCTGAACAACGGCATCGCCGGCGCGCTCGAGGGGCCGTCGAGCTATCTGATGAAGTCGCCGCCGAAGCAGATCCAAGACGACGAGGCGCACGCGGCGACCGAGCGCTTCATCAAGCAGAACGCCCTCAAGCCGGCGAAGGCGGGCGCGAAGACGAGCTGACGGGCGGCGGAACGGCGGGCTCGTAGCCGCAGGCCGGGTCCTCGCCGAGAGGGTCGCCCGACGACGCGTAGGCGCGAGCCCGCGAGCCGCCGCACAGGTCGGCGTACTCGCAGCGGCCGCAGCGGCCCGAGAAGCGGGCCGCGCGGATGGCGCGCAGCAGCGGGTGCTCGCGGTAGAGCTCCGCGAGCGGCCGCTCGCGCACGTTGCCGAGCACGATCGGCAGGAAGCCCGCCGGATACACGTCTCCGGTCGAGGAGACGAAGACGATGCCGCGGCCGTCGCGCGTCCCCTTCGTCTGCGCCTTCGAGTCCGAGGAGGGCGGGCCGAGCTGCTCGAGGAGGCCCGCGGCGAGCCGCGCGTAGAGCGGCCCGGCCTCGATGGGGCGGCCTGCCTCCCGCCACGCGACGACCCGGCGGAAGAACGGCCCCTCGACCGTCCGCACGATGAACCCGTAGCGCGAGGCGTCGTAGAGGAAGTGACCGACGTCCTCGTTCTCGGCACTCGACAGCTCGCCCAGCGCCGTGCCGCGACCGACCTGGACGAGGAAGAAGACCTCCCAGATCGACGCGCCGGACTCGTGCACGAGCTTCGCGATCGCCGGCAGCTCCTCGACGTTCTCGGCGGTGACGACGGTGTTCACCTGCACGACGAGCCCGTGCGAGCGCAGACGGCGGAGCGCGGCGAGCGTCTCCGCGAAGTGGCCCTCGACCTGCCGTAGTCCCTCGTGCGTCGCCGCCGAGGCGCCGTCGAGGCTGAGCGAGGCGACCTTGACGCCGCGTGCCCGCAGCTCGACCAGACGCTCGTCGGTGAGGAGCGGGGTCACGCTCGGCGCGAGCGCGACCGGCACGCCGGTCCCTTTCGCCGCGTCCACGAGCTCGAGCAGGTCGGGCCGCATGAGCGCGTCCCCGCCCGTGATCACGAGGATCGGCGCCGGCCGCCCGAACTCGGCGAGGGTGCCGATGAACGCGACCGACTCCGCGTGCGTCAGCTCGCCCGCGACCGGGTGCGGCAGCGCCTCGGCCCGGCAGTGCCGGCACGCGAGCAGGCACGCGCGGGTCGACTCCCAGAAGACGAGGATCGGGCGCTGCTCGAGATCGAAATGGGTGGTGCGCCGCGCGGTGGCTGGTGCGGTGCGCATCGTCTAAGGCTCACGGTACACAGCGGCCGGGGCCGCGGTGCTGCTGCGGGACTCCCTCGACTACTCGGGCTTCGGGTCGGAGGCCCGCTCGGGGCCCTGGAAGCCGACCTTGCGATGCGTACCGTCACAGAAGGGCTTGCTGGCCGAGTGGCCGCAGCGGCAGAGCGCGATCGCCGTGCCCTGCGGTAGCTCGAACTCGTTGCCGTCGGGGTCGAGCAGGCGCACGGGGCCCTCGACCTTGTAGGAGCCGTTCTCGCGCACCGTGATCGTGACGTCGGCCATGGACTGACTCTAGCCAAACGAGGTCACGGGCTAGACTCGACCGACGTGAGCCTGCGCATCTGCCTTGTCACTCCGTTCTCGTGGTCGCAGCCGCACGAGGTGAACGAGCACGTCGCGGGGATCGCCGCCGAGCTGCGACGGCTGGGGCACACCGTCACCGTGCTCGCCCCCTCGGGCCGGGCCGCCGACCTCCTCGCCGGCCGGCGGGCGCTGGCACGCGGGCTCGAGCCCGAGGTGATCGCGGTCGGCACGACGATCCCGATCTCCCGCCAGAGCCGGCTCGGCGTCCCGGTTGGCATCCGGGCGAGCCTTGCGCTCGCGCTCCAGCAAGGACGCTTCGACGTCGTCCACGGCTTCGAGCCCGGCCTGCCGAGCATCTCCTACCTCGCGCTCCGCGACGCCCCATCGCTCGCCGTCGCCACGTTCGTCTCGCCGGAGCGGCTCGGGTACCCGCCCCGCAAGTCCCTGCGCGAGAAGCTGCTCGGCCGCATCGACGCGCTCGTCGCGCTCTCGCCGGAGGCGGCCGAGGCGGCCGCGGCCCGCTTCCCCGGCGACTACCGCGTACTCTCGCCGGGCGTGGACGTCGAGCTCTTCCGGCCCGGGGTGAAGCGACGCCTGGTCGCCGTCGAGTTGGTCCCGGGAGAGCTGCCGCTCGCGCGCGCGGCGCTGCGCTGCCTCCACGAGCTCCCCGACTGGGAGCTCGTCTTCCTCCGCACGAAGCCGCTCTCGGCGCGACCCGGCGTCCCGCTTGCCCTGCGCGGCCGCGTCCACGTCCGGACGGTGCGCGACGCGGCGGCGCGGGCCGCCGTCCTGGCTGACGCGGCGGTCTTCGTGCCCGCGCCCGGCGGCGGAGACCGCCTCCGCCTCGAGGCAGCCGCCGCCGGCGTCGCGCTCGCCGACCCGCCTGCACTCGCCGAGCAGCCCGAGCTCGCCGCCGCCGCGATCGCCCGGCTGGCCGAGAACGACGAGCTGCGAGCCCGCCGCGCCGCGGAGGGCCGCGCGGACGCCGAGCGTCAGTCGTTCACGGCCGTCGCGGCCGAGCTCGACATCGTCTATCGAGGCCTTGCGCACCGGCGCAGGCAGCACCGCCGCCACGACGGCCCGCTGGCGGGCCGCGACTGGATCGTCGCCGACCTGCATATGCACACGAACTGGTCGCACGACTGCTCGATCGAGGTGGACGAGCTGCTCGACCATGCCGAGGTGGAGGGGCTCGGCGCGATCGCGGTGACCGACCACAACGTCTTCGGCGGCGCTCTCGAGGCGGCCGAGCGCGCCCGCGGGCGCGGGTTGCTGGTGATCCCGGGCGAGGAGATCAAGACCGACAGCCAGGGTGAGGTGATCGGGCTCTTCCTGCGCGAGGAGATCCCTCGCGGAATGCCGTTTGCCGACACCCTCGCCGCCATCCGCGAGCAGGGCGGGCTCGTCTACGTTCCCCATCCGTTCGATCGCATGCACGCGATCCCCGACCCCGCCACGCTCCACCGGCACCTCGCCGAGATCGACGTCTTCGAGGTCTACAACGCCCGCCTCCTGTTCGAGACCTACAACGACGAGGCGCTCCGCTTCGCTCGCAAGTACAACCTCATCGCCGGTGCCGGCTCGGACGCGCACGTCCTCCCCGGCGTCGGAACGGGCGCCGTGCGGATGCGCCACTTCGACGGCCCGGAGGAGTTCCTGCTCTCGCTCAGGAGCGCCGAGGTGCTGCGCCGGCCGAAGTCGCTCGCCTACCTCCAGAGCCTCAAGTGGGCGGCCCAGGTCAAGGAAAAGGTGCGGTAGGAACGAACGGAGCGTCACTCCCCGTGTCCGCCGTGCCCACCGACGAGATCTTCGAGAAGTACCTCCGGAAGGCCATCTCCGAGATCAACGATCTCGGAGACGAGCTTCGCCGGGCGGGCGACGAGCTGCGCGTGCCCGTGCTCGGCTCCGGGCACCCGCTGGCCGACGTCTTCCTGCTCAAGTTCGCGCCGCGGCCGGCGGAGATCAACGAGGGCGTCGCCTTCTTCGGACGGGCGGGCCAGGCGCTCCTGAAGTCGCTCCAGCGGCTCGGCGTCGACCCACTCGCGGTGTACGGGACGAACTGCCTGAAGTTCGGGACCGAGGACGCCGACGACGCGGCCGCCTGGCTCCTGCGCGAGCTGCACATCGTGCAGCCGAAGCTGCTCGTCGTGATGGGAGAGCGGTCGGTCGACTTCGTCAACGGGCTCGGGTTCCCCCTCGCCGACCGGCTCGATCCCGCCATCGAGGGCATCCAGCGGTTCACGCCCACCGTCGAGGCGCTGGTCGTTCCGGACATCGACGAATCGCTCGACGAGCAGGGGCCGAAGACCCGCTTCTGGACCGCCTTCAAGGCGCTCGGCCCCTGGTGGTCGGAACAGCCGCCGTACTAGGCCGCCGCCGCGCGGTGGCGCTCGCCGTCCTCGCTGCCGCCGTCGCCGCCTACACGGCCGCAGCCGGGACGCTGTGGGCCGCCGCCGTCTGGTGGGACGTCGCCTTCTTCGGCCTCGTGCTGCTGCCGGCGACGTTCGCGCTCGTCTGGCTCGCGCTGCCGCTGCAGCGGGCGCGCGGCCTGCTTCCGGTCGGGGTCGCGCTTGCCGCGCTCGCCGTGTTGCTCCACCTCGCCGGGCTCGATGTCGCGTTCAACCTCGCGAAGCTCGCGGCGCTCGTCGCGCTCGGCTTCTGGTTCCTTGGGTGGTTCGAGGCGGTCTCGTGGGTCGTGCTCGTCGCCGTGGTCATCCCATGGGTGGACGTGCTCTCGGTCTGGCGCGGCCCGACCGAGTACGTCGTCGAGCAGAAGCCGGGTGTGTTCGACCGCATCTCGGTCGCGTTCCGCGAGCCGGGAGCCGACAGCAGCGCCAATCTCGGCCCGCCCGACATCCTCTTCTTCGCCCTCTTCCTCGCCGCCGCGCAGCGCTTCGACCTGCGCGTCGGCTGGACGTGGGCCGGCATGACGGCGGGCCTCGGGGCGACGATCGCGCTCGCGGTGTGGGGAGACGCGAGCGGCCTGCCGGCGCTGCCGGCGGTCTGCATCGGTTTCCTCGTCCCGAACGCCGACCTGCTCTGGCGCCGGCTGCGGCACCCGGCCTAGGAGCTGCCGGCCGGCTTGACGGCCCTGACGATCGCGCCGTGCATCCCGTCCAGCACCTCGTGCGTGAACTCGACGCCGGCGTCGACGAAGCCCGCGGCCTCGAGCGCGGCCTCGTACTCGCCCCTTGAGAGGGCGCCTGCGATGCAGCCGACGAAGCTGCCGCGCTCGGCGCGCTCCTCCGCCGAGAGCCGGTCCTCGGCGACGATGTCGCTGATCCCGATGCGGCCGCCGGGCCGGAGCACCCTCGCCATCTCGGCGAACACGGCCGGCTTGTCCGTCGAGAGGTTGAGCACGCAGTTGGAGATGATCACGTCCACGCTCCCGGCCGGGAGCGGGATCGCCTCCATCTCGCCCTTGAGGAAGATCGCGTTGGCGACGCCGGCCTCGGCGGCGTTGCGGAGCGCGAGCGCGAGCATCTCGTCGGTCATGTCGAGCCCGTAGGCGCGCCCGGTCGGGCCGACCCGCTTCGCCGAGAGCAGCACGTCGATGCCGCCGCCCGACCCGAGGTCGAGCACGGTCTCGCCCTCCCGCAGCTCGGCGACGGCGGTCGGGTTCCCGCAGCCGAGGCTCGCGAGCACGGCCGCCTCGGGCAGCTCCGCCCGGTCGCCCGCCCCGTACAGCCCGGCGCCGAACGTGGTCGCGTCGGGCGCGCAGCCGCCCGCTCCGCAACAACCTGCACTCTCGGTCACGGCGAGCGCCGCCTCCGCGTACGTGCGCCGCACCTCGTCACGAACCACATCGCTCATCTCCGCCTCCGTCGCTCAGCTCAAAGGATACATCGAATGACTTGAATGTATCAGAGCATCGAATCCTGTCAATGCTCCGGAGTGCTCACGGTCAGCGGGTGAGCAGCGCGACGGTCTCGATGTGCGGCGTGTGCGGGAACATGTCCACCGGCCGCACCCGCTCGAGCCGGTAGCCGTGCTCGGCCGCCAGGTACTTGGCGTCGGAGGCGAGCGTCGTCGGGTTGCACGAGATGTAGACGAGACGGGGCGCCTCGAGCTCGCCGACGCGGCGAAGGCCCTTGCCCGCCAGGCCGGCGCGAGGCGGATCGACGACGACGACGTCCGGCGGCCCGGCCTTCTCCCCCAGCTCGGCGAGCGACATGCCGACGTTGCCGGCGAAGAACGCCGCGTTGCCGATCCCGTTCAGCTCGGCGTTCTCGAGCGCGCACGCAACCGACTCCTCCGAGATCTCGACGCCCCAGACCGTCAGCGCCGAGCGCGCCAGTGCCAGACCGATCGTCCCGGTGCCGCAGTAGAGGTCGTACACCGTCTCCGTGCCGGTGAGGGCCGCAAACTCGATCGCCAGCTCGTACAGCCGCGCCGCCATCTCCGTGTTGGTCTGGAGGAAGGCGTTCGGCCGCACGCGGAAGCGGAGGCCGAGGATCTCCTCCTCGATCGCCGCCTCGCCCCAGAGCAGGCGCGTCGGCAGGTTCGTCACCTCGGAGGGGGAGTCGTTGATCGCCCAGTGGATCGAGCGCACCTCCGGGAAGCGGCGCAGCACCTCGACGAAGTAGCCGGTCTCGAACTTCTCGCCCTTGGCGGTGACGAGCTGGACGAGCACCTGGCCCGTATTCCGCCCCTCCCGCACGACGAGGTGCCTGAGATAGCCCTCCCCGGTCGCCTGGCTGTAGGCGGCGAGACCCTCCTCCCGCGCCCACGCGCGCACGGCGTCGCGGATCGAGTTGCCGAGGTCGGTTGTGAGATGGCAGCGCTCGACCGGGAGCACCTCGTCCCAGCGGCCGGCGCGGTGGAAGCCCAGTGCGGGCCCGTCGGGCGTGCTCGTGAACGAGTACTCGAGCTTGTTGCGGTAGCCGTACTGAGACGCGGCGGGGACGATCGGCTCGAGCGGCGGCTCGGCGATGCCGCCGAGCCGGACGAGCGCGTCGCGCACCTGCGCCGCCTTCGCCTCGAGTTGGGCGTCGTAGGAGAGGTCCTGGAAGCGGCAGCCGCCGCAGGCCGGGAAATGCGCGCAGACGGGCTCGACGCGGTTCGGGCCCGCCGCGAGCAGCTCCGTCCGGAACGCCTCGGCGTAGCCCTTCTTCACCTTCGTCACGCGTGCGCGCACGCGGTCGCCCGGCAGGCCGCTGCGCACGAAGACGACGAACCCGTCGAGTCGCGCGACGCCGTTCCCGCCGAAGGCGAGCGAGTCGATCTGGAGCTCGATCTCTTCGTGCTTGCGAACCGGAGCGGCCATCGCCGCAGCGTAGCTACGGATCGCGGCGGACGATCGCGAGCGCGCCGAGCGCGGAGAGGACGGCGACATACGTGATCGCGAGCAGGCTCGCCGGGCCGCCTCGCAGCATGGACTCGGCCCCCTGCCCGCCGACGATGCCCGACAGGGCCGTCCCCGGCAGGTACGGCGAGACCGGGTCGGGATCGCCGATCGATCCGAACGCGAGCGCCGCGACGATGCCGATCAGGGACTCCACGATCAGGAACCAGACGAAGACGGCGACGATCGTCCCGACCTGGCTCTGGATGATCGCCCCGACCGCGGCGCCGAGCGCGGCCGAGAGCGCGAAGGCGAGCACGACGCGCCCGACTGCCTCGAGCGCCTGGCCGTCGAGCGCGAGCGGCTCGCCACGCAAGGCGAGCCAGGGCAGCGCGACCGCGGCGAGGGTCGCCAGGGCGGCGAGCCCGCACACGGCGCCTCCGACCAGCGCCGCTGCGAGCTTCGCGAGGAGGACGCGCGCGCGGCGCGGCTCGACGAGGAACGTGGTCATGATCGTGCCGTGGCGGTACTCGTTCGTGACGAGCAGGATCCCGAGCACGGTCGCGAGCGTCGTCGCCAGGCTCGCGCCCTGAGCCAGCCCGAGCGCGCGATCCGTGTCGAGCGAGCCCGAGCCGACGAGGGCGGCAGCGGCGATACCGCTGATCAGCATCCCGACGAGGAGCAGCACGAGCGGGACCCGCGTCGTGCGCAGCTTCAGAGCCTCGGCGCCAAGCGTCTTCACGACGGCGTGCTCGCCCCCTCCGTCAACTCGAGGAAGACGTCCTCGAGCGTGCCCGACTCGGCCACGAGCTCGTGCAGCACGATCTGCTCGGCCGCGGCGACCTCGCCGACGCGGGCCCCGTCGCCGTCGACGGCCAGCCCATCCTCGCCGACCGGTCGCGCAGGGACGCCGGCGCGCGCGAGCGCCTCGGCGAGCCGGTCGCGCTCGGGCGAGCGCACGCGCGTCCCGCGGCCCGCGCCCGCGAGCACCTGCTCGACCGACGACTGCGCGACCGACCGGCCCTTCGCGATGATCACGACGTCGTCGGCGAGCTGCGCCACCTCCGCGAGGACGTGACTCGAGACGAGGACGGTGCGGCCCTCGTCGGCGAGCGAGCGCAGCAGGTCGCGCAACCAGCGGATGCCGTGAGGGTCGAGCCCGTTCGCTGGCTCGTCGAGGATGAGCACCTGGGGATCGCCGAGGAGCGCGCCCGCGAGCGCGAGGCGCTGCTTCATGCCGAGCGAGTAGCCCTTCGCGCGCCGGTTTGCCGCCCCGGTGAGATCGACGAGTGCGAGCGCCTCGTCGACCCGGGACCCGTCGATCGCCGCCGCGCTCGCAATCGTGCGCAGGTGGTTCCGGCCGGTCCGGCCCGGGTGGAAGGCATTCGCCTCGAGGATCGCGCCCACGGTGCGCGCCGGGTCGTCGAGCTCGGCGTAGTGCCGCCCGAGGATCGTCGCGCTCCCGCTCGACTGGTGGAGCAACGCCACGATCACCCGGAGCGTCGTCGTCTTGCCCGCCCCGTTCGGCCCGAGGAACCCGGTCACGCGCCCCGGCTCGGCGCGGAAGGAGAGGTCGTCGACCGCGAGGACCTTGCCGTATCGCTTGGTGAGGTTTGAGACCTCGATCAACGCAGCGGCGTCACGTAGACGGTCCGCTCGCGCGGCCCGTCGAACTCGCAGAAGAAGATGCCCTGCCAGGTGCCGAGCGCGAGCTGCCCGTCGCGCACCGGCACGACGACGTTCGGGCCCATGAACGCGGCCCGGATGTGCGTGGGCGCGTTCTCCTCGCCGGGCTCGATGTGCTCCCACGGCCAGCCGTCCTCGACGATCCGCTCGAGCGCCGCCTCGAAGTCCCGCGCCACGGCGGGATCAGCGTGCTCGTTGATCGTCACGCCGGCGGTCGTGTGCGGCACGTAGACGAGGGCCGCCGACGCGCCGGCAAGGTCGCCCAGGGCGTCCCGCACCTGCCGCGTGATGTCGATGAGCTGCGTCCGCCGCTCGGTCGTGATCCGGAGCTCCCGCACGGCTGCGTATCCTACGGGCCGTGGAGAGCGCCCCGCCCAGTGCGCGTGAGCTCGACTCCTATCGCGAGCAGGCCGATCGGTTCATCGCGGAGGAGCTGGAGGAGTACTACCTCCACTTCGCGGGCCTGAAGAAGGAGTTCGAGCTCGAGGCGATCTACGAGCGCCACGCCGGGCTGATGACGCTCGAGGCCGTGCAGCGCGTCGGCGCAGCCGTTGACGGCACGCGCAACCGCGAGCTCGCGCGCTTCGCCTGCGAGGGGTACCTGGCGAACCTGACCCGCGAGCACGCCGAGCGCCTCGCCGAGCTGGAGGCGTCGCTCGAGGCCACCGTGGACGGCGAGACGGTGCCGTTCCGGATGCTCGTTCCCGCGATCTCGAACGAGCCCGACCGCGCGCGGCGCGAGCGGCTCGAGCGGACGCGCAACGAGCTGACGCTCGAGCACCTCAACCCGATCTACCTCGAGGCCGCCGAGCTGCAGCGGGGCGCGGTGCCCGACCTCGGCGCCGCGACGTACCTCGAGCTCTACCGCGACCGCTTTGCCTACGAGCTCGACGGGCTCGCCGCCCAGTGCCGCGCGCTGCTCGACTCGACCGAGCGCCTCTTCGAGCACTCGCTCGACCGGGCGCTCCGCGAGCGCGTCGGAGTGAGCCTCGCCGAAGCCGAGCGCTGGGACGTGCGGAGGCTCTTCCGGGCGTCGAGCTGGGACGCGATGTTCACGGCGGAGAAGATGCTTCCCGCCCTGCGGGCCACGCTGGGCGACCTCGGCATCTCGCTCGAGCGTCAGCCGAACGTCCACCTCGACGTCGAGCGGCGCGACACGAAGAGCCCGCGCGCCTTCTGCGCCCCGATCGAGGTGCCGGAGAAGGTGATGCTCGTAATCCAGCCGATGGGCGGCCCGGACGACTGGCGCGCGCTCTTCCACGAGGCGGGGCACACCGAGCACTTCGCGCACACCTCACCCAGCCTGACGATGGAGGAGAAGCGGCTCGGCGACAACGCGGTCACCGAGGGGTGGGCGATGCTGCTCGAGCACCTGACGAACGATCCGGCCTGGCTCTCGCGCCGGCTCGACTTCCCCGACCCCCAGGGCTTCGCGGGCGAGGGCGCCGTGCAGCTTCTCTGGCTCGTGCGCCGCTACTCCGCGAAGCTGCTCTACGAGCTCGAGTTCTTCGCCGCTGACGACCCGCTCGCGCTCGAGCCCCGCTATGTCGAGCTGCTCACCGACGCTCTGAAGATCGAGCCGGGCGCGGCTGACTACCTGGGCGACATCGACGCCGGCTTCTACGTCACGTCGTATCTGCGCTCGTGGGCCTTCGAGGCGCAACTGCGCTCGTTCCTGCGCGAGCGCTGGGGCACCACGTGGTTCACCCGGCGCGAGGCAGGGTCTCTGCTGCGGGAGCTCTGGGAGCTCGGCCAGAAGCCGACGGCGGACGAGCTGCTGAAGGACGTCACCGGCGCCCCGATCGAGCTGGAGGCCGTCGCGGACAAGATCCGCGAGACGCTGCCGGCTCCGCGCTAGAGCGCCCCGCCGGCCGCAGGCGGCGCGCCGGCCTCGAGCGGGTTCTCGCCCCCGGCCTCGCGCGCGAGGTACTCCTCGACGAGCATCACGTTGTCGCGCGAGCGCTCGACGACCTGCAGCAGCGCGGTCATGCTCGAGACCTCCTCGCGCTGCTCCTGCAGGAACCAGTACAGGAACTGCTCGCCGACGAAGTCGCCTTCGGCGCGCGCCAGCTTGACGAGCCCGGCGATCTGCTCGGTGACGCGCTTCTCCTGCTCGAGCGCGAGCGCCACGGGCTCGACAACGTCTGCGAACGACGTCCTCGGCGCGGCGACGCCCGGGATCGTCACGGGCAGGTCGGCGTCGAGGGCGTACTGGACCATCATCATCGCGTGGTTCCGCTCCTCCACCGCCTGGCGGTAGAAATGAGCTGCGAGCTGCGGCAGTGTCTGCGCGTCGTAGTAGACCGCGATCGCGACGTACTGCTGGGACGCCGCGAGCTCGTAGCCGACCTGCTCGTCGAGAGCTGCTCCGAATGTGGACATGCCCTGACTCTAGCGCGGCGCCGGGGCGGCCCGCACGGCGCCCGTGCGCGCAGCGACCGGCCACGCCGAAGCGCTGGAGGACAGCGCGGTTGGCGAGCGCTAGCATCCGCGCATGGCGAGCGTCCCCGGGCACCGGAAGAGCGGGGGCCTCGCGTGGCGCCCGGCGGGGCCGCCGACGGCGCTCGCCCGCCGCTGATGCTGCCGCTGCGCGACAACGTCCCGACGCGGAGCTTCCCGGTCATGACGGTCGCGCTCATCGCGGCCAACGTCCTCGTCTGGCTCTGGGAGCTGACCGGCAGCCCCTGGGAGTCCGACGTCGTGAGCTACGGCTTCTACCCCTGCACGGTGAGCGGCCCCTGCCTGTCCGAGGCCGGCGACCCGCTCTCGTTCCCGATCGCCGCGTTCACGAGCATGTTCATGCACGCGGGCTGGGAGCACATCGTCGGCAACATGCTCTTCCTCTGGATCTTCGGCAACAACGTCGAGGACGCGCTCGGCCGGCTCCGCTTCGCCGGCTTCTACCTGCTGGGCGGCCTCGCCGCAACGGCGCTGCAGACGGCGGTTACGCTCGGTTACGGCGACCCGGCCGGCGCGAGCATTCCCAACATCGGCGCGAGCGGCGCGGTGTCGGCGGTGCTCGGCGCCTACATCGTGCTGCTCCCACGTGCGTCCGTGCTGACGTGGGTCTTCTTCGTGATCCGCGAGATCCGGGCCTTCTGGTTCCTCGGCATCTGGTTCGGACTGCAGCTCTTCCTCGGCAGCCAGTCCCTCGTCCAGCCGGCTGCGGGCGGCGGCGTCGCCTTCTTCGCCCACGTCGGGGGCTTCGCGTTCGGCATGCTGGCGGTGCGCGCCTTCACGATCCGCAGGCCGCTGCAACCGGAGTACTGATGAGCTTCGACCACCACGTCCAGGCCGCCCTCGACGCCCTGCCCGCCCACATCGCCGGGGCGCTGAAGAACGTCGCGATCGTCGTGGAGGACGAGAACCGCGACGACCCCGGCGTGTTCGGGCTCTACGAGGGCATTCCTCTCCCCGAGCGCGGCGACATGGCCGGCCACCTACCGGACAAGATCACGATCTACCGGCTGCCGCTGGAGGAGGAGTTCCCCGACCCGCGCGAGCTGGAGGAGGAGATCCGCATCACCGTCCTGCACGAGCTGGGCCACTACTTCGGCCTCGACGAGGACCGGATCGCCGAGCTCGGCTACGAGTGACGGCTCCCAGGACCGCCGTCGCGGGCGGCGGCGCGAATGTTGCGTTCTCGTTCACGCGCGGACCCCGGGAATGTCCGGCCTCACGGTCACGTTTCAGCGGTCATGAGCACAATTGCCCAGATCCACGCCGAGATCACCCGCCTGAGCGAGGCGCGCACCGAGCTCTGGCGCACGCTGTCGCAGGGGCTCGACCCGGCTGTGAAGGCCGAGATCAAGGACCTCGACGTTCAGCTCCAGACGCTGTGGAACGCCCACCGCGCCGAGAAGGCGCGGCTCCGCTTCGGCGAGCGCGAGGAGATCGTGAAGCGGGCGCGGGCCGAAGAGCGGCTCGAGCGGGCTGCCTAGCGCGGCCCGGGGGCCTCGGGACGCGGGCGTCCCGAGGCCCCCGGGCGACCGCTCAGCCTTTCCCGCCGCCGTAGCGGGAGCGCAGGAAGAGCAGGTCGCCAGCCCGGTGGAGGCTCAGAGGACGGGAGCGCGGGTGGTCACCCGCAGAGAACGCAACGCCTTCGATCAGGCTGGGGCGCGGCGAGCCCGGCGCGGCGCCGATCACCACGGGGGACAGCGTCAGGAACTCGTCGTCCACGCAGCCGGCCGCCACGAGCGACGCGTACGCGCGCGGACCTCCCTCGCAGAGCACGGTGGCCACGCCGTAGGAATCGCGAAGCGCTGACAGCAGCGCTCGCACGTCCACCGCCTCCTCGCCCAGCTCGAGCACGTGAACGCGCGCTGGGGTCGGCGGCAGCGAGCGAGCGCGGGCGGCGCCGCGCGTGGTCGTCGCGACGACCACGCGGAGATCGGCATGCGAGAAGATCTCGGCCCCGACCTCGATGTCCCCCTCGAGCGACAGGAAGACCTGGAGCGGAGCCGAGTCGCGACGTTCAAGGAGCCGCAGCGCGGCGAACGACTCCGCGTCCGGCGGGAAGATGAACTCCGCCGTCCACACGTGCTCGGGCTCGACCCGAAGCGTGTTGTCACCCATCACTATCGCGTCCGCCCGCGCCCGCAGGAGCGCCATCAACCAGCGATCGTGCTCGTCGAACTCGCTGACGTCGCCACCGCTCATGTGGCCGAGCTCGGCGAACGAAACGCGGCCGTCGCGAGCGACGACAAAGTTCGCGTACACGTACGGTCGCCCCGCGGGACGCGGGAGGTGCCAGGGGCTGCCGTAGACCTCCTGAAACGACGCGGGCAGCGCAGGTCCCGACTCCAGCGAGTCGTCGAAGAGCCGGACGAACGGGGTACCCGGGCCTCGCGGGGCGGCCCCGGCCGGCATGCGTGTCCGCTCTCCGCCCTCGACCACGTGCCGAGTATAGGAGCCTTGTCAGCGTCCGCGACGAAAGATAAGATGACTGACCAGTATGACGATCTCGTTGTTCTCGTTCCGCACGGGCGGGAATGGCTCCGGGTAGCCAGAGCCCCCGGGAGGGCGCCCGCCCGAGCCCGCTGACCACGATCAAGCGCACTCAGCGGAGCGAGGAGATTCGCCGCCAGATCGAGAAGGCGATCAGGACCGGCGACTTCGGGCCCGGCGAGCGACTCCCATCCGAGCGAGAGCTCGTGGAGACCTTCGGGGTAAGCCGCGTGAGCGTTCGGGAGGCGATCCGGTCGCTGGAGGCACTCGGCTTCGTCAAGGTCTATCAGGGCCGGGGCGTGTTCGTCGCCGACCGGCGCTCGGGGCTCGGCGAGCCGATGGCGCGCTGGCTCGATCTCCACCGAGGCGAGGTGCTCGAGTTGCTTGGCGTACGGGGAGCCCTCGACGAGTACGCCGGGCAGCTTGCGGTCGAGAACTACGACCCAGCGAAGGTCGCCGAGATCGCAGCGGCCGGCGAGGTGTTCGCCGCCGCAGTCGAGAACGGCGCCTCGACCGAAGAGCTCGTCCCCCTGGACATCGACTTCCACATCGCCATCGCCGAGGCGAGCGCCAACCGGCTCCTCTACGACCTCCTGACCGATCTCCACTCGTACCTCGCCGAGTCCCGCTACCTCGCGCTCATCCCGGCGGGGCGGCCGGCACTGTCCGCGTTCGAGCACGCACGTATTGTCGAGGCGATCCAGGCCCGAGACGCCGCGCTGGCCCGGCTCGCCACGAGCCGCCACATCGCGGGCGTGCGCGAGATCGTGGTCGCCGGGATGGACAGCGACCGGAAGCACCGCGAAGAGGGCAAGACCGAGACCTCCACCCCTGCCTTCGTGGCGCGAGGGTCGCGTCCTGACTCTGAGCCTCTTCACAGATGAGCCCTGAAGCCCCGCTCGCCTACCGGGAGAGTGGCGCAGCGGCGGCAGCGACGCCGCCACCGGAGGTCATCGAGTTCCGCAACGCCGGCAAGATCTTCCCGGACGGAACGGAAGCGGTCCGCGACGTCTCGTTCACGCTCAGGCGGGGCGAGTTCCTCGCCGTCGTCGGCCCCTCGGGGTGCGGGAAGTCGACCCTCCTGCGCATGGCCTCCGGGCTCGGACCCGAGACGTCGGGCGCGGTCGAGCGACACGTCGAGAACGTCGGCTACGTCTTCCAGGACGCGACGCTCCTGCCGTTTCGCAGCGTGCAGAAGAACGTCGAGCTGCTCGCCGAGCTGGACGGACTGCCCCGCGCCGAGCGGCGGGCAATTGCGCAGGACGCGATCCGGCTCGTCGGCCTCGAGGGGTTCGAGAACCACTACCCGAAGGCGCTCTCGGGCGGGATGAGGATGCGCGCGTCCGTCGCGCGCGCCCTGACGACAAAGCCTCCGCTCTTCCTGCTCGACGAGCCGTTCGGTGCGCTCGACGAGATCACGCGCGGGGCGCTGAACGAGGAGCTGATGCGGCTGTTCGTCTCGGAGCGGTTCGCCGCCATCTTCATCACGCACTCCATCTCCGAGGCGGTATTCCTCTCGTCGCGGGTGCTCGTCATGAGTCCCCGTCCCGGTCGGATCATCACGGAGCACGACGTTCCGTTTCCCTACCCACGGTCCCCGGAGCTGCGCTTCGATCCGGCCTTCGGGAAGCTGTCGAGCGAGATCTCGCAGGCGCTGCGAAAGGCTCACGAGTGAGCAACGACCCACTCTCCGGCCTGCGCGAAGGGTCGCTCGACCCCGCGATCAACGTACCCCGCGCCGTGCGACGCGCAGGCATCTCGCGAGCGAAGGAGCTCCTGTGGAACCTCGTCCCGCCGCTCGCGTTCTTGGGCTTCTTCGTCGGGGTCGTCTACGCCGCCTCCTACCTGATCCTCAGTCCGGCGCGGCAGTTCCTGCTCCCGCCGCCGCACGACGTGGTCCGGAATGGGCTCCTCGACGGCAAGCACCTGAACGAGCAGCTCACCGCCCTCTGGGACACGACACAGGTATCGGTGACGGGGCTGGCGATCGCGTTCGTGCTAGGCGGCCTGATCGCGGTCGCCATGAGCCAGGCGAAGTGGATCGAGCGCTCGTTCTATCCGTACGCGGTCGTCATGCAGGTGACGCCGATCCTTGCCATCGTGCCTCTGATCGCGCTCTGGTTCGGCTACGACTTCACGGCGCGGGTCGTCGTCTGCGTGCTGATCTCGATCTTTCCGATCATCACCAACACACTCCACGGCCTGCTCACGGTCGACGGCAATCTCCACGACCTCTTCACGCTGCACCACGCCGGGCGCACCAAACGGCTCCTCAAGCTTCAGCTCCCCCACGCGATTCCTGACATCTTCATCGGGCTCCGGGTATCGGCGGGCCTCTCGGTGATCGGCGCGATCGTGGGGGAGTTCTTCTTCCGCCAGGGAACGCCGGGACTCGGCCGGCTCCTCGACCTCTACCGGGCATACCTCCAGACGGACCTCCTGATGAGCGCGCTCCTCTTCAGCGTCGGGCTGGGGATCGCGTCGTTCTGGGTCATCGGGCTCATCGGCCGCCAGTTCACGAAGAACTGGTACGAGGAGACCCACGGCTAGTAGGACGCGTGCCGCCGGCGCGGGTACGATCGCCACTTCCATGCTGGCCGGTCACTTGACAGGTCATGCAACAGGTATCAACATGTCAGACCAGTTGTTCTTCCCCGCGAGGAGCTCACCGAGGGTGGCGGCCAACCGCAGCCGGCTCTCACATGTCGCACACGCACGGTGCGGGCATTTTTGCCCGGCGCCTCTCGACGTGGAGGACGAGGAGAAAGGAGCGAGATGACCAAACAGAGACTGCGCGTCCTCTGGCTTGCAGCTGGGATCGCCGCCCTCGCCGCACTCGCCGCCGGCCTCGGCGTCGGTCAGGCCGCAACGCAGGGTACCGAGGCCGCTCCCAGCCCCCTCCGGGCCGCCTGCGGCGACAAGATCGTGATCCAGACGGACTGGTTCCCAGAGCCGGAGCACGGTGCCGTCTACCAGCTTGCGGGCGCGAAGGGCTCGGTGGACAAGGGGAAGGGCCGCTACACGGGAACGATCGGCAAGACCGGCGTCAAGCTCGAGATCCGTGCCGGCGGGCCGTTCACCGGTTTCCAGCAGCCGATCTCGCAGCTGTACCAGGACAGCGAAATCACGCTCGGCTTCGCGACGAGCGACGAGCAGATCCAGCTGTCGAAGAAGCTGCCGCTCGTCTCGATCGTCGCCCCGTTCGAGTTCAGCCCTCAGATCCTGATGTGGAATCCTGCAAAGCTGAAGATCACGAAGTGGCAGGACATCGAGAAGTCGGGCGCGAAGGTGCTCGTCTTCGCGGGCGGCGCCTGGATCGAGTACCTCATTGATAGAGGCTGGATCAACAAGAGCCAGGTCGACACGTCGTACGACGGCTCGCCCGCTCGCTTCGCCGCCTCGGACGGCAACATCGTGCAGCAGGGCTTCGTCACGAGCGAGCCGTATCAGTACCAGCACGACATCGCCCAGTACGGAAAGCCGGTTTCGTACCTCTTGCTGCGCAGCTCGGGCTACGCGCCGTACCCGCAGACCCTTGCGGCCAGGGCGTCCGACATCAAGACGAAGGCCGCCTGCTTCAAGCTGCTCGTGCCGCTCGTGCAGCAGGCCCAGATCGACTACGTCACGAATCCCGGACCGATCAATGCGAAGCTCGAGGAGATCGTCACCGCGCTGAATACGTTCTGGAGGCTGAGCCCCGCCGGCGATGCGTACAACGTCGCCACGCAGAAGAAGCTCGGGCTTGTCCAGAACGGGCCCAACTGCACGCTCGGCGACTTCAACACCAAGCGGCTGCAGGGTGTCATCAATCAGGTCCTTCCGATCTTCAAGAAGAAGGGGCTCGACACCATCAAGGACGATCTGAAGGCGTCGGACATCGCAACGAACCAGTTCATCGATCCGCGCATCGGGCTCCCCACGAAGACCTGCAAGAAGACGTAGGGCGCCAAACCGAAAGTCCGCCCGGGCCGAGCTCCGTCTCGGCCCGGGCGACCCACCCGGGCGATGAGGCGAAACCCGAGCCGCACTGTCACTCCGCTGTCGTGACGAGCGAGCGGGTCCGCCTGGGCGCCGTCGGCGCGGGGCTCGTGGCGCAGGCGGTGCACCTGCCGATCCTCCTGGCGCGCGGGGACCTGTTCGAGGTGGCGGCGCTCTGCGACCTCTCGCCGGGAACGCTCGAGGCGGTGGGCGAGAGGTGCGACGTCGCGTCAAACCGTCGCTACGGCGCCGCCGCCGACCTGCCGGCGGCATACGATTGAGCCCCCGATGAGCGACGCACCGAACACCACGCTGATCGAGCACCTCGAGTTCGCGCTCACTGTGGACTCCCAGGATCGCGTGCTCCACGATGCCGCGATCGCCGTCGAGGGCGAGCGGATCGTCGCCGTCGGAGAGACGGGCGAGGTCCTCGCGCACTACGCGCACGACTCCTTCGACACCGTCGTCGACGGGCGCCGCCTCGGCGTCGTCCCGGGCTTCGTTGACACCCACGTCCACCTCTCCGAGACCCTCTCCCGCGCCGTCTTCCCCGACAACCTCGGTACGCGCGCCTGGGTGTTCCACTGGGCCAAGCCGTTCTATGCGCACGTCGGCCCCGAGGACGAGCGGGTCAGCGTGCTCCTCGGCACGACCGAGATGCTCCGCTGCGGGACGACGTGCTTCCTCGACATGGGCGCCCAGAACGACCCGGGCATCACCGCCCGCGCCGCCGGCGAGGTTGGCATCCGAGGCATTACCGGCAGGCACGCCGCCGATGTGAAGCCGGCCGAGATCCCGCCCGGCTGGACGGACGAGATGATCGAGCACCACTTCTTCCCCAACGCCGAGGTTGCGCTCGACGTGCTCGAGCAGTGCGTCCGCGACTGGCACGGCTACGCGGATGGACGCATCCGCTGCTGGGTCAACATCGAGGGCAAGGAGCCGTGCAGCCCCGAGCTCCATATCGGCGCCCGCGCCCTCGCCGAGCGGCTCGGCGTCGGCACGACGTACCACCTCGCGTCGAGCATCGAGGAGGCGGAGGCGTCGGAGCGCCGCCACGGACGCTGGCCGATCACGCGCATCGCCGAGCTCGACGGGCTCGGCTCCAACCTCGTGCTCGCACACGCCGTCGCGACGCGCGACGACGAGATCCCGCTCCTCGCCGCCCACGACACGAAGGTCGCCTTCTGCCCGTCCACGTCGCTCAAGCTCGCAAAGGGCGCGACCGCGATCGGCAAGTACCCCGAGCTGCTGGACGCGGGCGTCACCGTCGGAGTCGGCACGGACGGCGTCTCGGCGGCGGGCAGCCTCAACCTCATGCGCCAGATGTACCTCGTCGCCGGGCTGTTCAAGGATGCGCGCCTCGACCCCGATCTGATCGGCGCCCGGCGGGCGTTGCGGATGGCGACGATCGACGGCGCCCGCGCGCTCGGCTGGGACGACGAGATCGGCTCGCTCGAGCCCGGCAAGCGGGCGGACTTCGTCCTCTTCGACCTCGACCACTTCGAGTGGACGCCGTATTCCGATCCGCTGCAAGCGCTGGTCTGGTCGGTCACCTCGGCGAGCATCGCCGAGACGTGGGTTGACGGGCGCCCGCTTTTCCGGGATGGGAACGTGGTCACGGTGGACGAGCGCGAGCTGCACGCGGAGGCACGGGTGCGTGCGGCCGCTATCGTCCGGCGCGCGGGTCTCGACCGCGCATCCATGCCGGTCACCACAACCCTCTACGACTAGTGAAGGAGTTCGGCCCGGTTCTGCTCCCGGGACGCAAAGGCGTTCACGAGCTCGTGCTTGCCGGCGGCCGCGTGCAGGCGATCAAGCCGAGCGCGGCCACCTCGGGACGGCTCGCGCTGCCGGCGTTTGCCGACCTCCACGTTCACGCAGACCGAGCCTACGCTCGGGGCCCCCGCCCGCCGCGCTCTCTCGCCGACGCGATCGAGCTGGTCGCCGAGATCAAGAAGGCCTCGACCGAGGAGCTCGTGTACGAGCGAGCGAGCCGTCTGCTCGGGCGAGCGCTCGCCCACGGCTCGCTCCGCGTTCGGACACACGTTGACGTGGACGAGGTCGTCGAGGAACGGGCGCTGCGTGGCGTTCTCGCGGCCCAGGCCGACTTCGCCGGGCGCGTCGAGCTCGAGATCGTCGCCTTCGCAACGGCGCTCTGCGATCCCGCGACCCCGGAGGGCGAGCGCCGGCTGGTCGGCGCCGTTGAGTCCGGGGCCGACCTGCTCGGGGCGGTACCCGCGTTCGACCGCGACCCGGGCGCGTCGATCGACCGCGTGCTCGCGCTCGCGCGGTCGCTCGGGGTCGGGGCCGACCTCCACATCGACGAGACGATCGAGCCGGACGGCTTCCTGCTCGAGCGGCTTGCCGACGCGACGCTCGCAGCCGGACTCGAGGGCCGGGTGACAGCCGGACACTGCTGCTCGCTCGCGTGCGTCCCGCCGGAGGCCGCGAGCCGCACCATCGAGAAGGTTGCGGCGGCGGGGATCACCGTGATCGCGCTCCCGGCTCTCAACCTGTACCTGGAGGACCGGGGCTCTTCGACACCCCGGCTGCGCGGCGTCACGCTCGTCCGGGAGCTCCGCGAAGCGGGCGTGCCCGTCCGCTTCGCGAGCGACAACGTCGGGGACGTCTTCTACCCCTACGGCGACGCCGACCCGCTCGAGGCCGCGTTTCTCGCGGCGATCGGCGCGCACGTGGACGACGAGGACGTGCTCCTCGCCGGGATCTGCGGAGGCCGTACGCGGGTCGAGGAGGGGAGCCCGGCCGACCTCGTGCTGCTCGAGGCCTCGTCGCTGCGCGACGCGATCGCGCGCCGGCCCGGCGACCGCACGGTCATCCGAGGCGGAGAGGTCGTGTCCGGCGGCTGACGAGCGACGTCACGAGCCGTAGGGCGACCTGTCCGGCCGGGTGACGCAGCGGCCGTGGCCCGCGGCGTCGGGATCCACGTCTCCGTTTTCGAAGACAACCCTCCCGCGCGACACCGTGAGCACCGGCCACCCCTTCAGGCGCATGCCCTCGTAGATGCAGGTGCCCTTGCCGTCGTGCACGACCTCGCGCTCCTTGTCGAGGTCGACGAGCACGAGGTCGGCGTCCGCACCCGGGCGAAGGCTCCCCTTCCGCGGATACAGGCCGAAGCGGCGGGCGGGGGTGTACGAGTTCATCTCGACGAGGCGGGAAAGCGGTAGCCCGCGCCGGTGGACGCCCTCGGAGAGCAGAAGCGCCAGCTCCCAGGGGAACGAGACGATGCCCGGCTTCTCCGTCCAGAGATCCTTGCCCTCCTTCGGGAAGAAGGGCACGTGGTCCGAGCCGAGACTGCGCACGGTTCCCGCGAAGATGCCGCGCCAGAGCCCCTCGAGCTCTTCCCGGTCGCGGAGCGGCGGCGAGATCTTCGCGCGCATGTCGAGGTCGGGGTCGTACGCCGTCCGCGTGAGGTAGTGCGGGCAGGTCTCGATCGTCACGTCCACGCCACGCGCACGCGCGGCCTCCGCCACGACCGGCCCTTGCCCAGCCGTGGTGTGGACGACGTAGAGCGGACACCCCGTCAGCTCGGCGAGGAAGAGCATCCGCTGGATCGTCTCCACCTCGCAGAACGCAGGCCGGGACTCGGTGAAGGCGCCGAGGTCCTGGCGACCCGTGGCGATCAGCTCCTGCTTCAGCCACGTGGCGATACCGGTGTTCTCGCAGTGGACCGAGACGACGCCGCCCGGGATCTGCGCCGCGGCACGCATCGTCGCGTACACCCAGCCGTCGGTGGCGGGAACGATGCCGATCGGGTTCTCGGCCTCGTAGCCGAAGTAGAGCTTGAAGGAGCGCACGCCGGTCTCAGCGACGATCTGCGGGATCTCGTGGATATGCTCCTCGCGCTGGATCCCGAAGTGGAAGCCGAAGTCGACGTGGACGTTCTCCTCGCCGACGGCCGAGCGCTCGCGGTAAAAGGGGATATAGGACGGCTCCTTCGTGCGGATGTAGAGGAGGACCGTGGTGATGCCGCCGCGGGCGGCCTGCGCCGTCTCGGTGCGCATGTCCTCGTCGTAGGGGTAGTTGACGCCGAGGTGGCAGTGTGGGTCGATCACGCCCGGCATCAGCACCCGCCCGCCCGCGTCGATCTCGCGCGCGCCGGTCGGCAGGGCGCCGTCCTCGCCGATCGCGACGATCCGCCCGCCTTGCACCGCGACGCCACCGAACATCTCGCCTTCGTGTGTGACGACGCGGGCGTTGCGAATGACCAGGTCAGCCTTCATCGCGTTCCTCCTCGATCGTCTCGATGCGCTTGCGGATGCCGCTCCACTGGCTCGCCCCCACGGTTACGGGAGCGCGCCGGCCGAGCCCGCGCGCCCAAACGGCGACGTGCCCCAGCTCGCGCGCGGCGGCGAGGTCGATGCCTCCCGGCGGCGCGGCGAGATCCATCACGAGTGCGCCGCGAGGCAGCCGCTCGAGAGCCTCCCGACCGACGACCGGCGCGGGCACGGTCGAGAAGAGCATGGTCACGCGCGCTGCGAGCCCCGGCAGCGCTTCGAGCGGGACGGCCTGGGCGCCGGCAGCGTACGCCGACGCCCGCTGCACGGGGCTACGCGCGGCCACGTGCACGCGCGCCCCGAGCGCGAGCAGCGTGCGGGTGAGCAGGCTGCCGATCGTGCCCTGGCCGACGATCGCGACCGGGGCGGCGTGGATCGTCACGCGCGTGTGCTCGATCGCGAGCGCGAGCGCGCCCTCGACGATCGCCGGGCCCCGTAGGAGCATCAGCTCCTCGTCGTGCTCGTACTCGTACAGGCCGACGCGGGCCTCGGCGGCGGCGCTGCGCAGCCGCTCGTCGGCCGCGCCGAGGATGACGCGAGCGCCCGGCGCAAGCACGCCCAGGAGCGCCGCGTCCGGGATGATCGGGAACGGGGCCGCGGGCGCGAAGAGCGAGCCGTCCACCGCAAGCCCCGGAATCGGGAAGAGCGCGTAGTGAGCCCCGCGCAGCGCGTCGGCCGGATCGGCCGCGAGGCGGACCCCCTCGATTCCCCCGGCCGGCCACGGAAACCCGTACGCCGTCACCTCGGCACCTGACCCGGCGGCCAGGCGGGCGATCTCCTGCTCGCGCTCGTCCCCGCCGACGACGGCGATGCGCCTGCCGGCGAGGCTCACGCTTGCAACGCCCCGGCGCGAACGAGTGCCAGCACGCCGTCGCGATCGAGCCCCGAGATTCCGAGGCGCGAGGCGTCGAGCCCTGTCGCGAAGACGTCCGTCCCGGTCAGGGCGCAGGCGACGCCGACGAGCGCGCGGGCGAGCGGCACGACGACGCCTCCGGCGGCGGCGAGCTCGATCAGCGGCACGAGCCCGTACCCGAAATCCTCGGCGTAGTAGCGATGATCGAGGGTGTCGGGCGCCTTGAGCGTGCGGTTCGCCGCACCCTCCGCTATCGCCGCCCGGACGTCGCCCGTGCGCACATGCTCGCGAGAGGCAGTCCCGATCGCGGCCATCTCCTCGATGAGCGGGGGCAGCTCGTGACCGTATGCCCCTGCGACGGCGAGCCGCTCGCGATCGAGCGCTTCGATGACCCGTGCAACGCCGGGTGTCATCGCGTCGACGTAGAAGCGGAAATCGCCGCCGGTCGCCTCCACCCAGGCCGCGGACAGGATCGCTCCAGGGGTGTGCAGGACGAGGTTCACGTTCGAGAGGCTCGTCGCGATCACGTCGCGGGCGGGCGTTGCAGCCGGGTAGAGCTCCCGTGCGAGCGCGAGCCCTTCGTCTCCTCCGGGGAGGCAGGCGGCGTGAACCCGCTCGGCGACGCCGGTGATCCGCACGGTGTCGGGCACTGGCTTCCGGGCCACGTACGTGAGCGTCGAGAGCTCGACGAGCGGCGGCGGCTCCACCCCGCGCCGCCGGAGCACCTCGGCCGTGTGGAGGGCCCCGCACGTATGCCCCGGGTTGAGGACGACCGGGCAGGCGACCCCCGCGTCGGCGAGCGCATTCGCGACCGCCTCGTGTGCCAGCGACGGCAGGCAGACCAGCGCCGCGTCGACCCCGTCCAGGGCGTCGTCGAGGCCCGCAACGATTGCCGCGGGGCGCACGAACCCCTCACCGAGGACGCCTTCGTGGCGGACCCCGCCCGCCGCCCGGAACGGCTCGATCGTCGCGGCCGACCGGTTCCACCACCGTACCTCGTGTCCCTTCAGGGTCAGCTCGACGACGGCCGCCGCCCCGCCGGCTCCGGCTCCGATGACGGCGACGCTCCTCAAAGGGCGTAGCGCTCCAGCTTCTCGACGTCGACCTCGACGCCGAGACCCGGACCGTCCGGCACCATCACCTTTCCATCCTCGAAGCGGAAGGGCGCGGTCACGATGTCGTCGAGGTAGTAGATCCCCGCCACCTCGGGGCCGGCCGCCCCGGCCGGCTTCGTCACCGGGCACACGCTGGGCAGGATCGCGTTCGGCAGCGCCACGCCGAGGTGGAGGTTCGCCGCGTTGCCGATCCCCATCTCGATCGAGCCGCCGATGTCGCAATACATGCCGAGCGCGGCGGCGAGCTCGGCCTGCTGCCGTGCACGGAAGAGGCCGCCCGGTTTGGTGACGTAGCAGGAGAAGCACTCGGCGGCGCGCAGCTCATACAGCTCGAGGATGTCGTGGACCGTCCATGCGGACTCGTCCGCCATGACGGGCGACTCGATCCGCTCCGCGACCCGTGCGAGGTTCTCTGCTCCCGCGACCGGCTGCTCACAGAGGAGGATGCCGTACTCCTCCTGCCGGCGCGTGACGCTCACCGCCTCCGCGATCGTGCGATAGCCCTCGTTTCCGTCGACCCGGATCCGGATCGCGTCGCCGAGCGCCTCGCGTAGGCGGCGGACGAGCTCGACGTCGCGCTCGGGGTCGAGCCCCGTCTTGCACTTGATCGTCCTCGCCCCCTCGGCGACGGCCTGCTCGGCCTCGGCGACGCAGCGATCCACCTCCATGATCCCGAGCGAGTGCGTGAGCTCGATCCCGTCGCGGTGACGGCCGCCGAGCAGCGTCGAGACCGGCACGCCCAGCGCCTTGCCCGCCAGGTCGTGGCAGGCGATGTCGACGGCGGCCTTGGCATACGGGTTGCCCTTGACCACCTTGTCCATGCGCGCGTGCACGACGCCGATCTCGGCAGGATCGAGGCCGCGCACCGCGGGGATAAGGTAGTCGCGCACGATGTGCCCGACCGTCTCAGGCGTCTCGCCGTAGTAGCGCATTGCTGCGCCGCCCCAGGTCGCGATCGCGGGCGCCTCACCCCACCCGCTGACGCCCTCGTCGGTGTCCAGCCGAACGATCGCGTGGTGGCCGATGGGCGTCTCCATCTTGCTCGCCCAGGTGTGCTCCCGCCGCGACGGCAGAGCGACCAGAAAGACCTCGCAGCCGGTGATCTTCACGCTCCTAGCCTCCGATCCGCAACAGGTCGCCCGCCTCGGTGATGAGCTCGCAGCCGTTGGCCGTGATCAACACCTCGTCCTCGATCTGCATACCGAAGCGCCCCTCGAGCAGCGTCAGCGGCTCGATGCAGAGCACCATCCCAGGCTCGAGCGGCGTCGGCTTCAGATCGTTGACAAACGGGTCCTCGTGGAGCGTAATCCCGAGTCCGTGCCCGACGAAGTGGTACGGGGGCAGGCCCGCGGCGTCCATCGCCTCGCGGTAGATCGCGTACACGTCCGTCGTGAGGACGCCGGGGCGGAGCGCCTCGAGCGCGCGCCGGTGGACACCGAGAAGGAGGTCGTATACGTCCTGCTGCTCGCGGGTGGGCTCGCCGACGACGGCCGTACGCGCCACGTCGGAATAGTAGTGCCCCGCCGTGCCGATCACGTCGAGCCGCACGACGTCTTCCGGCTCCAGCACCCGGTCGGTGGGCGGCGCGTTGACCGCGGCCGACCGCGGCCCGGAGCCGACGACGAGCATCGTCAGCCCGTCACCTCCGGCGGCCGCGTACCGCTCGGCGATGAAGTTGCCGAGCTCGCGCTCGGTCGCGCCGGGACCGAACGCCGCACAGCAGTCGCGCGCGATCTCCTCGGCCGCCTTCCCGATCCGGCAAATCCTCTCCACCTCGGCGGGCGCCTTGATCATGCGCAGCGCCGCAAGCAGGTCGTCGACCGGCACAAGACGGGCGCCCGGCAGAGCCGCCTCGAGCTTGCGGTAGCTCGCGGCGGTGAGGTGCGTCTCCTCGACGCCGATGACGCCGTCTCCGAGGCCGCGCGCCTTGAGCGAGGCTGCGATTACCTCGACCGGATCCTCGGCGAACTCCTGGTAAAGCGTGATCGTGTCGAGCCGCGACTGCGCGCGGACGACCGGCCCCTCGAGGGCCACGGCGATTACCTCCGTCGCGCCTACGCGCGGGACGACGGCGGCAGCGATGCGGGAGCGCACCGTTCTCTGCGAGGGCGGCGCCGCGCCGGATGTGTAGGCGACGTTCTCGGGCGACGTTGCGACGATCGCGTCGAGGCCACCGTCGTCGAGCCCCGCGCGGACCTTTTCGAGGATGTCCGCGGTCAGCGTGTCCGTGCCCGGCGTGAACGTCCCGGTCATGTTCCACCCCCGCTGTCGTCGCAGAAGACCTCGACCTGGTTGCCGTCCGGGTCGAGCAGGTAGAGCGAGAGGCCGTAAGCGCTCGGCTCCGGGCCCCGCACGATCGTGACGCCCTCAGCCCGCGCCCGCTCGGCGAGCCCGCGCACGTCCCGCGCGCGGAAGGCCACGTGCTCGAGCGGGCCAGCGCCCTCGGGCCGGCCGCTCGTCAGCCCGAGCCCTTCGCTCGTCACGGTCAACGGCCGCCCGTCGCGGAAGTCCTCGCGCTTGCGCACAGTGAGCCCGAGCAGGCCGAGATAGAAGCGCTCCGCCGCCTCGAGGTCGGTCACCTGCAACAGCAGGTGACCGAGGCCGAGCACCCTCGGCGCCGCCGCCCTGCCGAGCCACGTAACGACGTCGCCGGAGGTCGCGAGCAGACCGAAGTACTGCCCCCATACGGCGTGGGCGAGCGGCTCCCACTCGGGGCGCACCGCGACGATGCAGTCGGTCACGGCGACAACGTCGTAGTCGCGCAGGTACGCCTCACGTAGCGTCGTCTCCACGCAGGCGTTGGCCGTGGCGCCGCAGACGAGCAGCGCCTCGGTCCCGAGCATGCGCAGCATCGCCTCCAGGCGCGTCTCATAGAAGCAGCCGAACCGGTGCTTGATGAACACGAGGTTCGGGTCGTCGGCGAGTGGGGCGAGCTCGTCCACGATCTGCGCGTCCCAGGTGCCGGCGAGCGCCGAGACCCGCGCCCGCTTCTGCGTGTGCGAGGGCAGGCGCTTGCGCGCCCTGCCGGCGTCGGTCGCGAGGTGCAGTTGCTGCGACCACAGAACGGGCACTCCGGCCGCCTTGCACGCGCGAACGAGCCTCGCGACGGCGGGGTAGATCCGCTGGGCGGGCTCGACATTCACTCCCGAGATGCCGAGCGTGCCCTCCGGGTGGCAGAAGGCGTTCTGCACGTCGATGACGAGTAGCGCTGTCGTCTCCGGCGCAAGCGCGTCGAGGCCGGTCACGCGTCGGTCCTGTCCACCCCGAGCACGCCGGCCCGGCCCCAATTCTCCCTCGGGACCTCCTGCAGGATCACGTGCAGCGCGTCGGGGCGCGACCCTGCGTGCTCGACCATCGCCTCGGTGATCGCGCGGACGAGCGCCCGCTTCTGCTCGATCGTGCGACCCTCCCATAGTTGAACGGTGACCACCGGCATCTCGTCCTCCTCGCTCTCGCCGCCTAGCTCCCGTACCGCGCGAGCTCTTCCTCGCCGGCGACTATCACCGCGAGCGCCGTCCCGACCGGGACGGTCTCACCCGGCTGGACGAGGTGCTCGGCGACGACGCCGCCGACGGGGGCGGGGAGCTCCATCTCGACCTTCTCGCTCTCGACGGTTGCGAGCGCCTGTCCAGCCTCGACGCGACCGCCGACCGGCACGAGCCACTCGTTGATCGTCGCCTCCTCCATCGTAAGGCCCCACTTCGGCAGCTTGACGGTGGCGGCCACTACATCGCCTCCGAAGCGACCATCTGCCGGGCCGCGGCTGCGATCCGAGCCGCATCCGGGATCACGAAGCCCTCGAGCTCCGGTGCATAGGGGATCGGGGTGTTCGTGCCGCAGACACGCACGACCGGCCCGCGGAGGAGCTCCCAGCACTCCCCCGCTGCGATCGCGGCAATCTCGGCACCGAAGCCGCCCCGCGCCGGGGCCTCGTGCGCGATCAGCAGACGGCCGGTCTTCTCGAGCGAGGCGCGCAGGCCATCGCGGTCGAACGGCACGAGGCTTCGAGGATCGAATACCTCGAGCGAGACGCCCTCCTCGGCCAGCGCCTCTGCTGCCGCGAGCGCCTCGACGCGCGTGTTCAGGTACGCGACCACGGTCACGTCGCTCCCCTCGCGAACGATCCGGCCCTGTCCGAGCGGGAGCGGCTCGATGTCGTCCGGCACCTCCCCCTTGCTGTTGTAGAGAAGCTTGTGCTCGAAGAAGCAGACGGGGTCCGGGTCTCGGATCGCCGCCTTCATCAGCGCCTTCGCGTCGGCCGGCGTCGACGGCGCGACGCACTTCAGGCCGGGGGTGTGCGTGAACCACGCCTCGAGGCTCTGTGAGTGCTGCGCAGCGGTCGCGCCCGCGGTGCCTGTCACGAGCCGGATCGTCATCGGAGCCGACAGCCGACCGCCCGTCATGTAGTGCGTCTTCGCCGCCTGGTTGACGATCATGTCCATCGCCAGGGTCGCGAAATCGGAAAACATGATCTCGACGACGGGACGGCCGCCGAGCAGGGACGCGCCGACGCCCGCGCCGACGATCACCTCCTCCGAGATCGGGGTGTCGAGCACACGGTCGGCGCCGAAGCGGTCGAGCAAGCCCTTCGTCACGCCGAACACGCCGCCGGACTCGCCGATGTCCTCGCCGAGCAGAAAGACCTGCTCGTCGCGCTCCATCTCCTCTGCCAGCGCCTCGCGGATCGCCGCCGAGTACGCGATCGTCCTCATCTGAGAGCCATCCCACCGTAGGTTTCGCGGTACACGTCCTCGAGCGCCTCCTCGGGTGCGGGGTGGGGACTCGCCTCCGCGAACGCAGCGGCCTCTTCGAGCGTCGTCTCGACCTCTGCCGCCACCTCGTCGAGCGCGGCCTGCCCGACCCCGTGCTGTGACACGAGCCGGACGCCGAACGTGAGAATCGGATCGCGCTCGAGCCATTCCGCCACCTCGTCGGCCGGCCGGTAGGCGCCCATGTCGCCCTCGTAGTGCCCCCGGTGGCGGTAGGTCTTCGCCTCGACCAGCGTCGGGCCCTCGCCCGCCCTCGCCCGCGCAACCGCCTGGCGCGCGACCCGGTAGACGTCGAGCACGTCGTTGCCGTCGGCGATCGCCCCTGGCATCGCGTAGGAGCCCGCGCGCACCGCGATGTCCTTCACGGTCTGGTGGCGGTCCTGCCGCGTGAACTCCCCGTAGAGGTTGTTCTCGCAGACGTAGAGGACGGGCAGCGTCCAGAGGGAGGCGAGGTTCAGCGATTCGTGGAAGGCGCCCTCGTTTGTAGCGCCGTCGCCGAAAAACGAGACGGCGACCGCCTTCACGCCCGTGCGCTTCAGCTGCAGCCCCGCGCCCGTGGCAAGCGGGATGCCGCCGCCGACGATGCCGTTGGCCCCGAGAAAGCCGAGGTCGGTGTCGATCATGTGGAGCGAGCCGCCCTTGGCCCGGTTGTAGCCGTCTCGGCGGGCATAGAGCTCGGCATACATGCGCCGCGGATCGGCGCCGCGAGCGAGCATGTGCCCGTGGCCGCGGTGCGTGCTCGTGATCACGTCGTCGCGACCGAGTGCAGCACACACCCCGACGGCGACGGCCTCCTGGCCGATGTACGGGTGCAGGAAGCCGGGGATCAGCCCGGCCATGCGCAGCTCGGCGGCACGCTCCTCGAAGCGCCGGATGAGCAGCATGTCGCGGTAGAACCCGAGCAGCCGCTCGGGGGAAAGCTCGGTCTCGCTCACTCGCTCCACGTCTCCTCTCGTCAGATCCGAAAGCCTCCGCCCGCCTCGACGAGCGCGCCGGTCACGTACCCCGCCCCGTCGGAGGCGAGAAACGAGATCACATTCGCGATCTCCGCGGGCTGCGCGAATCGTCCCATGCCGATCTCGGCCAGGCGCTTCTCGCGCAGGCCCGGCGGGAAGCCCTGCGTCATCGGCGTGTCGACGTACCCCGGCGCGACCGCGTTGACGGTGACGCCGTGCGGCGCGAGGTCCGCCGCGGCTGCCCGCGTGAGGCCGAGCACGCCCGCCTTCGAGGCGGCGTAGGCGGAGCTGCCGGGGAGACCGCGCGTCGAGAGCGCAGATGCGAGGTTGACGATCCGTCCCCAGCCCCGCTCGCGCATGCCGGGAGCGACGGAGCGGACGCAGAGAAAGGTGCCCGTCAGGTTGACGTCGATCTGGATGCGCCAGTCGGCGAGCGTCACCTCGTCGACCGGAAAGCCCGCGATCGTGACGCCTGCGCAGTTGACGAGCACGTCGACGGGGCCCGCCGCGGCGACGGCCCGCGCCACGCTCTCCTCGTCGGTGACGTCAAGTGACTCGAAGCGGCCGCCGACCTCTCCGGCGACGGCGACGCCGGCCTCGCGCTTCGCCTCCAGGTCTGCGAGCGTGACATGGAGGCCGTCGTCGCTCAGGCTGCGGGCGACCGCCTCCCCGATCCCCTGCGCCCCGCCTGTGACGAGCGCGTTCCTCATACCGCCGTGAACCCGCCGTCGCACACCACGGCCGAGCCGACGAAGAACGACGCCTCGTCGCTGATGAGGTAGGCAGCCACGCCCGCGATCTCCTCGGGCGTGGCGAAGCGCCCGATCGGCTGGGCGTCGCGGAACTGCTGCGCGTCGGGGCGGTCGGCCATCAGCCGCTTGAGCAGCGGCGTCTCGGTCGCGCCGGGGCAGAGGCAGTTGGCATGAAGGCCCCGCCGCGCGTACTCGGCCCCGATCGACTTGGTGAAGTTCAGCACCGCGCCCTTGGCGGCCGAGTAGGCGGCGAGCCGGGGCGCCCCGACGAGCGCCGCAGTGGAACCGAAGGTGACGATCCAACTCTGCGTCAGCTCGAGCAGGCCGGGTAGGGCCGCGCGACAGCAGAGCCAGGTTCCGCGCAGGCTCACGTCGACAACACGGTCGAACTCCTGCACCGACATCTCGTGCGTGGGGCCGACGTAGTGGATGCCGGCGGCGAGGATGAGTGCATCGAGGCCGCCAAGTGCCTCGCGCGCCTCGGTGACGAGCCGCGCGGCGTCTGCGGGGTCGGTGACGTCTGCGCCGAGATGCGCGGTCATGCCGTCCGGGCCACCGGGCGGGTGGAGGTCCGCGGCAGCGACGAGGGCGCCCTCTGCCACGAGCCGTTCGGCCACCGCTGCGCCGATCCCTCCGGCGGCGCCAGTGACGAGCACCCTTCGGCCATCGAGCCCGCGCATCAGAACGGGAACACCGACTTGCAGGCGGCAACGGCGGCGTCCGAATCTCCGGTCGGGACGACCTCGAACGTCACCTGCCGGTCGTAGCCTCGCTCGTCGAGCACCCTGCGGAGCGAGTGGAAGTTGATCTCGCCGGTGCCGGGCGTGCCCCGCCCCGGCGCGTCGGCCACGTGCACGGACTCGATCCACGGGAGCCCGTCGACGAGGTTATCGATCAGCCGGCCACCCACGAGCTGCTGGTGGTAGGCGTCGAAGAAGACGCGCACCTGCGGATGATCGACCTCGCGGATGATCTCGAGCGACGTCCCGAAATCTCCGAGGAAGTACGTCGGCACGAAGACCGTGTTGATCGCCTCGAGAGTCAACGTCATCGGCTTGCCCTCGACGAGCTCGGCGCACTTGCGCAGGCAGTCGATGCAGGCGCGCCGCTTCTGCGCGTCGGTGAGCGGGGGCCCCGGCAGGAACCTCCCGTCCGACCCGCGCGCGTCGGAGAACATCGAAAGCTGCAGGAAGCCGGTGCGCTCCGCTGCGACGACCGTCTCAGCGAGCGACTCGAGGACGTCGTCGTGCTGTGCCGGGTCGCACAGGGCGCCGCGCGAGTGGCCGAAGACGCAGGCGATCTCGAGGCCTGTCTCCCGACACACGGCGGCGAGCCCGTCGATGTCCTCACCCCGCCAGTCCCAGAGATCGACACGGTCGAAGCCATGCGCCGCGGCGCGCCGCGCGCGCTCGGGCAACGGCAGGTCCGCCCACATGAACTTGAGCGAGACCGCGTACTTCACGCCGGTCCCATCGTCGCGCCGCCGTTCACCAGCAGCGTCTGCCCGGTCACCATGCGCGCCGCCGGGCCGGCGAGGTAGGCGACCGCGTCCGCGATGTCCGAAGGGAGGATCGCCTCCTGTAGGCACTGTCCCTGGGCGACAAGCCGGCGGTACTCCTCCGGCACGGTGCGCTCCGTGATCTCCGTGGTGACCAGGCCCGGCGCGACCGCGTTGACGGCGATCCCGGACGGCCCCAGCTCGCGCGCCATGCTTCTCGTCATGCCGATCACCGCCGCCTTCGAGGCCACGTAGTGCATCAGGTTCGCCATCCCGAACGTGACGACGTTGGAGGCGATGTTGACGATCCTGCCCTCCCCCGCCTCACGCATCGGGCCGGTCACCGCCTTCGAGCAGAGGAACACGGAGCGGACGTTGACGCGGATGACGTCCTCCCACTCGTCGAGCTCGATCTCCCAGAAGGGCCGTCGCTCGATGCCGGCGAACAGACCCGCGTTGTTGACGAGCACGTCGAGGCGGCCGCATTCGTCGAGCACGCGTCCGACGGCGGCGCCGACCATGACCTCGTCGGTGACGTCGCCGGTAATCGCGAGCGCCGTCCCGCCGTTCGCCTCGATCGCGGCGACGGTCTCGTCTGCGGGCAGCAGGTCGATCGACGCGACGGCGGCGCCGCGGGCGGCAAGCGTCTCGGCGACGGCGCGCCCGATCGCACGGGCGGCGCCGGTGACGACCGCGACCTTGCCCTCGAGCTCCCGCTCGGGGTCTGCTACCACAGGGTCGCCTTGCCGTCGAAGTTGAGGTGCTTCGTCTCCGTGAACTCGTGCAGGCCTTCGATGCCCTGCTGCCGGCCGATGCCGGAGCGCTTGAAGCCGCCGACCTCGGCCTCGTCGTAGAAGTGGTGGTACGTGTTGATCCAGATCGTCCCGGCGCGGATCGCCCGTCCGACGCGCCATGCCCGATCGAGGTTCTGGGTCCAGAGGCCGGCGGCGAGGCCGTACTCGGAATCGTTCGCGAGCGCAACCGCCTCGGCCTCGTCCGCGAACCGCTGCACGGTGAGGACGGGGCCGAAGATCTCGTCCCGGATGAGGCTCGAGTCGGCCGGCAGGTCGGCGAAGACCGCCGGCGACACGAAATGGCCGGCGTCGTACGACGCCCCCTCGAGCACGGTCCCACCGGCGACGAGAGTCCCCTCCGCCTTGCCACGCTCGACATAGTCGAGCACCTTGACGCGCTGCGCCGCTGACGCCACCGGCCCGAGCTGGGTCGACTCGTCGAGCCCGTCGCCGATCCGGAGGCCGCCCGTGTTCGCGGCGAGCCGCTCGACGAAGGCGTCGTACACGGCGTCCTCGACGAGCAGTCGGCTCCCCGCCGTGCAAATTTGCCCGCAGGTGGTGAAGATTGCGTTCTCCGCGCCCGCGAGCGCCTTCTCGAGATTGGCGTCGGCAAAGACCACGTTCGGCGCCTTGCCGCCCAGCTCGAGTGCCACCTTGCGCAGCCCCTCGGCCGCCCGTTTCATGACGCGAATGCCTGTTGCGGTTTCGCCGGTGAACGCGATCATGCCGATGCCATCGTGGCCGACGAGCGCCTCCCCGACGACGCCGCCCGAGCCGAGCACGCAGGTGAGGATCCCCTCCGGCAGTCCCGGCTGCGAGGCGAGGAGGGCGAGCGCCTCGAGCGTGATCGCCGGCGTGAGGCTCGCCGGCTTGACGACGGTCGCGTTGCCTGCGGCGAGCGCGGGCGCGAGCGAGCGGACGAGCAAGATCAGCGGCCAGTTCCACGGCGTGATCACGGCGACGACGCCGACCGGCTCGCGCAGGATCACTCCCTGCACCTCGGCGCCGAGTACGGCCGACCGCCCGTACACGAGTCGTGAGAGCCCCGCGTAGTACTCGACCATCTTGGCGGAGCTACGGATCTCGATACGCGCCTCGTGGATCGTCTTCCCCTGCTCGCGGGTGAGCAGCTCCGCGAGGCGGTCCTGCTCGGCACGCAACGACTGTGCGAAGCCGTAGAGCACGTGTGCGCGCAGCTCGCCGTTACTCGCCCAGTTCGACGTCTCGAAGGCGTGCGCGGCCGCACCGACGGCCCCGTCGACGTCCTCCACCGTTGACGAGGCGAGCGTCGCGACCACCTCACCAGTTGCCGGGTCTGTGGTCTCGAAGACGTCGCCGCGCGCATGCACGAATCCCTGCCCGGGCTCGGGCAGCCGCAGCGTCGTCCACGGCCGCCGTCCTGCGCTCGTCGATGCTCCTGCGATCACGTCTCCATCCTTCGTCTCGAGCGCCGGGTTGCACGGGCGCCGCCCCACGAGCGCGCCGGGGGGCCTGCGCCGTAGCTCCGACGAGCGGGGCCCAGCTCCGTGCCGTCGCTGCGTGCTTGGGAGCTCACTTGCTAACTGATGAACATATCAGACCACTTACCAGTTAGCAGCTAGCCTGACACAGCGTGCGAGGGCAGTCAAGGGGAGGCGGCGGCGAGCATGGAGGGGATGACGAGGGCAGCATATTCATGCCGGCCGAGGTCGCAGGCGAGCCGTTCTCGTTCTTCGCCGCCGGAAACGAGCTCTTCCTCAGGGAACCCATGGTTCCGCCAGGAGTCCCTGCCTTCAGCAGGTGACCGCGCTCCCACGGCGGTGCGTCCGAGACGCGACCGCACCCCGCGCCCTCGGACGCGGGCGTCTTGAGGCCCCGGGTCGCCTACTCCCCGTTCTCGACCGCGACCGCGGCGTCGGGGTAGAGCACGCGCCAGACGCGGAGGTAGATCTCCAGCTCGATCCGGGCCGACGCCCCCTTCAGCCCACGCTCGGGCACGACGACCTCGATCTGGTCAGGGCCCGAGACGAGGGCCTTCTGCCCGAGCCCCTGAAAGAAGGCGGCCAGCTTCTGGGTATACGTCGGATCGCTCAGGTGCAGCCGCATTGCTCTCCCTCCCGCATGACGAGTCTCCCGCCGCGAATGGGGGGCCTGCATCCCTCGAACGAAGGAGGTTCCGTACCTCGGAAGGGGTAACTCGCTCCCGCACACCCGTCCGGCAGGGGGCTGCCTGTCTGATTCAATGGCTTCGTGACGCAGCTGGAGGAGCTGGGTGGGAATCGCGTTCGCCTGACGGTGGAGGTGTCGGCACACGACGTCGCCCACGCCGTCGAGCATGCCGCGTCCGACCTCGCGACCCAGATCAAGATCCCGGGCTTCCGCAAGGGGAAGGTGCCGATGCCGGTGCTCGTCTCGCGTGTCGGCAAGGAGCGGATCTACGCGGAGGCCGTCGACAGCCACATCGGCGGCTGGTTCTGGCGCGCCGCGGCGCGGGAGCGCATCCGCCCCGTCGCCGAGCCGCAGTACGAGTACGAGCTGCCCGGCGACGAGTCGGGGGGCTGGAGCTTCTCGGCCACCGTGGACATCCAGCCGAAGCCGGAGATCCCCGACTGGAAGACGCTCGAGGTGCCGAAAGCGGCGCCCGAGGTCCCTGCCGAGCTGATCGACCGCGAGCTCGACACGCTGCGCGAGTCGGTCGCCGAGCTCGTCCCCGCCGACGGGCGGCCAGCGCGCGAAGGCGACACGCTGGTCGTCGACCTCGTGAGCCCGTCGGGCGAGGCCCAGCGCGACTATGTCGTCGAGCTCGGCACCGGACGCCTGATCGAGGAGGTCGAGCTCGCGCTCGTCGGCGCCTCGGCCGGCGAGACGAAAGAGGTCGGCTATGACCTGGCCGACGAGACGACCGCCAATGTCGAGATCACCGTCAAGGAGATCAAGGAGAAGGTCCTGCCGCCACTCGACGACGAGCTGGCGCGCGCGGCGAGCGAGTTCGACACGCTCGCCGAGCTGCGCACCGACATCGAGGGTCGCCTGCGCGAGCAGCTCGAGGAGGAGGTCGAAGGCGCGTTCCGCGCGGCGGCAGTGGACACACTGGTCGCCGAGTCGAACGTGGAGGCCGCCGGCCCACTCGTCGAGGCCCGCACCGCCGAGCTTCTGAACGGCTTCCTCCGCTCCCTCCAGCGGCGCGGAATCGCACCCGAGACGTACCTGATGCTGACGGGCCGCTCGCCGCAGGAGCTGGAGGAGAGCATGCGCGCCGAGGCCGCCCAGTCGGTCTCCCGCGAGCTCGTGCTCGAGGTGCTCGCCGACAAGCTCGGGATCGACATCGCCGACGAGCAGGTGCTCGAGCTGATCCGCGAACAGGCCGACGACGGCGAGGACCCGAGCGAGGTGCTCGAGCAGCTCCGCCACTCGGGCCGGCTCGAGACGCTCCGCGAGGACCTGCGGCTGCGCGACGCCCTCGACCGGCTCCCCCCCCCCCGCAACCCGACCGCGGGCGGGCGCGCGCCCGCGCGCGCGGGGGTGTGGG
>Ga0082335_1001905_pt1 | contig 41392 bp, 37 predicted proteins | sample Subgrocontami58m_FD_72375 | JGI IMG/M metagenome (GOLD analysis project Ga0082335, IMG submission 72375) | Subsurface groundwater microbial communities from S. Glens Falls, New York, USA - GMW37 contaminated, 5.8 m (SPADES assembly) (version 2) ...
GTCACATCGATGCTGAGCTTGTACAGGTGGCGGCTGATGGTGATGGGGCCGCCTGACGAATAGAGCAGGGTATAGCCGTCCGGCGCGGCCTTGGCCACTACTTCAATGCCGAGGTTGCCGCCCGCGCCGGCGCGGTTGTCGATGACGATCGATTGGCCCAGCGCCTCACCCAACCGCGGCGCGAAGGCGCGTGCGATCACATCGACGGCGCCGCCCGGAGCGAAGTTGACGACCAGTCGAATCGGCTTGACGGGCCAGGCCTGGGCCGCGGCGAGCGACGCGCACGCGAATGCAGCGGCGGCGGCAATGAAACAACGGGCAAGAAGTTGCATTGTCAGCGAGTAACGCCTGTAAAGGCAAAATCGATTCCGGGGTCGCGTCCGCTCACGATTTCCGCAATCGCGTGGGCCGATCCGCAGGCATGGGTCCAGCCCAATGTTCCATGCCCGGTGTTCAGATACAGATTCCTGAATTTCGTCTTGCCGATATATGGCACGTTCGAAGGCGTCGACGGCCGTAATCCGGCCCAGAATTCGGCTTTCTCCGGCTTTGCAATTCCAGGAAAAATCTCGAGCGTGCGCCGTACTATGGCTGCACAACGCACCGGGTTGAGTTCAGTATCATTGCTTCCCAACTCCGCGGTTCCCGCAATTCTCAACCGATTGCCCAGCCTCGAAAACACCAGCTTGCGTGCGTCGTCGGTAAGACTCACTGAATAAGCAAGCTCTGGATACTCCACCGGGAAAGTGACCGAATATCCTTTCGCCGGGTATACCAACACATCGACGCCGAGCGGCCTTAACAGGGCCGTGCTGAAGCTTCCCAAGGCGACGAGATAGGCATCGGCGGATAGCGAAGTCGATTTTCCCGCGCCGTCGCTGACGACAATTCCGGTAATTGAATCCCCGTCTACCGCGAAACGTGTCACGCTGGCCGAGTAGCGAAACTCGACTCCTCGTTGCGCAGCCAATTCGGCAAGTCCGCTCGTGAACTTGAACGCGTCGCCCGATTCGTCCGCAGGCGCCAGGCTGGCTCCCACGATGCGCTGGCGCGCCTGGCGCAGCGCGGGCTCGATGGCGATCGCTTCGTCCGGAGTCAGCATCCGCAACTCGCAGCCATGCTCGCGCATGATCCGCGCCGGTTCCTGCGCGGCGTCAAACCCGGCCTGGTCGGTGTAAAAGTGCAGTATCCCTTGCTCGAGGTGATCGTAGTGAATTCCCGTTTCCTTGCGGAGATCCTGCAGGACTGCACGTGAATGCAGCCCGAGTGTCACGATCTGTTTTATGTTCTCGGCCGTACGATGCGGCATGCATTCAAGCAAAAAATTCAGACACCAGCGCCACTGAAACGGATCCAGCCGCAACCGAAACAACAGCGGCGCGTCTTCTTTCAACAGCCAATGAAAGGTCGTGGCCGGTGCCGCAGGATTGGCCCAGGGCAGAGCGTGCGATACGGAAATCTGACCGCCGTTGGCAAAGCTGGTTTCCAGTCCGGCGCCAGGCTGACGGTCCACCACGGTCACCTCGTGTCCGGCTTTCGCCAGAAACCAGGCGGAAGTTGTGCCGACGACTCCAGCGCCGAGGACGAGTATTTTCATGTTTTTACTGGCTCGATCGATTGCGTTATGGCTGCACAGCAGGGCTATTGCGCTGCAGATGTTTGTGGGCCCGTCACAATAGATCGATGCTGGGCGGGGTCCACTTCGTATCCGGATCGAGAGGCCAGACGGGGCGCGGCAACGCTTTCCACGGATAGCGATCGAGCATTGGTGAAGTCAGCCCGGCAGCATCGACTTCGAGTATCAAATCGTCTGAATACCATAGATCGAAGCCCGCACGGAAGTGCCCGCGCGATTTGACCGTGAGTGAACAGAACGCCCCGACATCGAGGTCCAGCGATTCAAAAAAAGCAGGATCCGCGCACTGCACCCGGCGCGAACACACCACCATGGTCAGCCCGCCGATGCGTACGGCCGCGCTCGGACCGAGATGCACCGTGCGGCCGGCGAAGATGCCGCGCCGTCCAACGACCACGCCATTCGAGAGCGCAAGCACCTCCAGTTCAACCGGTATGGCTCTCGAGTGCGCGTCCGCGCACCCCTCATTGAGCACCATGCGCAGCCGTGCGCCGACGCCGGCGGCGTGACAGCGCGCCGCCGCGGCAGCATCCACGAAATTACCCAGCAGTGCGCGCTCGACGCCCGCGCTGAGAAGGTGCTCCAGGATGTCGGTGGTATTGCCGCGCCCGCCGCCGCCGGGGTTGTCCGCGACGTCAGCTAGGCACACTGCCGTTTTTCGCCCGGCACGTCCGGCCGCAACAGCGCGGTTGATGGCGTCGTCGAGCGAAGTCAGCCGGACCTTGAAGCGCTCGCGCTCGGCCCACGCGAATTCCGCGAGCGCCAACGCGAGTTTCTTGGCCCTGGCACCAGACCCATAAGTCAGGATTGAAATGCCAACCTCCGGTGCATCGGCAAATGCGAACCCTCCGACGACAGACACGACTGGAAGATCGGTGCCGATGTGGCGTTGTCCTTCTGCGATCATGTCGGCGTAGGCTCCCCGTGCCGTGAGCAATGTTACGGTGGGAGCGACGATCGGCAGATGAATGAAGGTTTTTTCGAAACGCTCGCCGGCGAGCAGGCGGCGCAGCAGTAGCGCGGCCTCGGCGCCGCGCTTACGCCGGTCGACATGGGGGTTGGTGCGATAGGAGATGATGGCATCTGCGCAGGCCACCATGCGTTCCGAAATGTTGGCGTGCAGGTCGACCGTGGCCACCACGGGACAGTCCGGCCCGACCGCGGCGCGCGCAAGCTCATATAACGCTCCATCGGGATCAGTACTCATGGTCGAGACCATGGCGCCATGATTGCTTACGTAGACGCCATCAAGCGGCCCGCTGACGCTCAAAAGCGACCGCATGCGCGCGAGCGTCTCTTCGACAAATGCGTGATCGGCCGGTCCGCCGGGCTCGGTGGCGGTAATAACCACGGGAACCGCTTCCCAGGCACCGGTCTTGTTCATCGCTTCGATGAAACCCGGGATCTCGGCCGGCATGGCGGGCGCGATCTTCGCTGCCTCGGCCAGCATGGCTTCGCCCTCAAAATAACAGGAGGCCCGGAAATCGTCACCACTCGTCACGGGAGCGAATGCATTGCTCTCGAGGTGAATGCCGAGTATGGCGATGCGAGGACAAGCTGCGTTCATGATCTTCCCTTAGAGCCCGTTGGGCAGGATCATCGTGGAACGACAAATGGGTTGGCCTATTGGAGGCCAAAGTCTAGGCTACTTGCCGGCCCTGCCGCAAGCACCCAGCCGTTCATCAGGGCGGGAAGGGTGCGCGAACTCCGCGTGACTGGCGCCGACGTGATGGGATCTATCTTGACCGTCGCATGAAAGCCTGCTGTCTTTGACGTAATTGGGCATAATAGTCGCGCAGATTGTCAGGGAGGAAGAAATGAACAATCGCCGCAAATTGCTGGTTGTCGTTTGGGCGGCATTGGCGATGACGACTGCAATCGCTGCCGAATATCCAGAGCGACCGATTCGCATCGTCGTGCCGAACGGCGCCGGCGGCTCGACCGATCTGGTTGCGCGCGTGCTCGCGCAGCAAATGTCGGCAGCACTGGGTCAGCAAATCGTCGTCGATAACCGCGGCGGCGCCGGCGGCGTCATCGGCACGGGTATGGTGGCGCGCGCGGCACCCGACGGCTATACCCTGCTGACAGGCACCATAGGAAATCTGGCAATCAGCCCGCATCTTTACGGCAAGCTTGGTTATGATCCGGTCAGGGATTTCGCGCCGGTCGCGCAAATCTCGGCGGCTGCTTATATGCTGCTCGTGAGCGCTGCGCTGCCGGCCAAAACAACCGGGGAGTTCGTTGCGCTGGCGCAAGCCAGGCCCGGCGGGATGTCATACGCTTCGGCTGGCAGCGGCACCGGCTCGCACTTGGCCACGGAACTGTTTCTCTCGGTGGCTGGCATCAAGATCGCGCATGTGCCATACAAAAGCGGCGCGGCCATGATTACCTCGGTGATCGCGGACGAAGTTCAAATGGGCTTCGGCGGCATTCCGATTTCGCTGCCGCAAATCAGGAGCGGAAGAGTCCGGGCGCTGGCGGTCACCACCGCCCGTCGCATTGCCGTCGCACCTGATGTGCCGACTTTTGTTGATGCCGGATATCCGGGCGCAATTTCCACGTCGTGGACCGGCATGCTCGCGCCCGCCGGCACGCCGCGCGCGATCGTTGACAAACTCAACGCAACGCTCATCGAGGCGCTGCGATCGCCCGCAGTGAAGAGCAAACTGGAGGAAGCCGGTGCGGAGACCGTCGGCGGCTCTCCTGCTGCGTTCGGCTCCTATATCGAGGCCGAACTCGAAAAATGGCGCAACGTGGTGCGCGCCACCGGGGTTAAAGCCGAATAACCGTTACAATCAAAGGAACAGCCAATGGATCGCAAGCACCTCATGCGTAATGCAACGCTGCTGCTCGTGGCGGCGTTCATTGTTCCGGCCGCCACTAACGCGCAGACGTATCCGGCGAAGTCGGTGCGCCTCATTTCGCCGTATCCACCGGGGTCTAGCGCCGATGTGATCGGCCGCATCTACGCAATCAAACTGATCGAGATTTTCGGCCAGCAATTCATCGTCGACAATCGCGCGGGCGCCGCGGGAAATATCGCCGGGGAAATCGTCGCCCATGCCGCGCCCGATGGATACACCCTGCTGCTGCTGAACACGCCGCTGGTCAGCAGCCAGTCGCTGTACAAGGATCTCTCATTCGATGTCGGGCGCGATTTCCAGGCGATCGCAATGCTGGGATTCGCGCCGCACCTGCTGGTCGTCAATGCGTCGTCGCCGGTAAAGAGCGTGCAGGGGCTGATCGCGCTCGCCAAAGCTCGCCCCGGCAAGCTCATTTATGCCTCGACCGGAACCGGAGGCAGTCTGCATCTGACGATGGAAATGTTCAAAATGCAAACCGGGACTGACATGCTGCACGTGCCGTACAAGGGCAGCTCGACCACCGTGCCGGACTTGATCGGCGGGCGGGTGGACACGATGTTCGGTTCCATTCCGGCGCTGCTGCCGCACGTCCGATCGGGCCGCATACGCGCGCTGGGCGTTACCAGTGCGAAGCGCAGCGCAGTGGTGCCGGATTTGCCCACCATCGCTGAATCCGGCCTGCCGGGATTCGCTTCGAACACCTGGATCACTCTCGCCGGACCCGCAGGGACCCCGCGCAATATCGTTACGGCCCTCAACTTCGCGGTCGCGAAAAGCGTGCAGTCACCGGATACCAGCACCGCTCTCGCGAACCAGAGCACGGAACCGGTGCTCATGACGCCGGAGCAGACCGGCGCATTCATCCGCGACGAAATCGTGAAATGGAAGAAGGTGCTGACTGCCGCTGGCGTGAAGGGCGAATAGAACGGGACAAGATTACGGGGAGGACGGCAATTTACATTCAAGAGAAAGTCACCTGGGATGGAGAGGTTGATAAGAGGCTGGCATTGCTCAGGACTCTGGGCGTGGACTGTGTATCTCTCGATCTTCCTGACGGACAGCGAGCGGATGCCGCCATTGATTTGTCAACGTTGGAGTCTGCCTCCACCTTTTTCAAAAAAGCGAAGGCAACGGTAGCAGCGCACGGCATGGAACTGCGGACCGTTCTGGCTACCAGCGGTTTGGATGAGATCAAAAGGGGCGTGACGGGCCGGGATCAAAAGATAGCTTTTCTGCTGAACGCGCTCCAGGCCATGGGCGCCGCCGGAGTTCCCGTCTTGGCTTATAACTTCAAGCTGCTCAACTCCAAGTTGTTGCGTTCGGAGCCCACGCAGGGGCGAGGAGCGGCGACCTACATTTCGTTTGACTACGATGAGTATCTGAAGAAGCCGGCCAACCCCGTCCATCCACCGGTTTCAGAAGAGAAAATGTGGGACAACATCACCTATTTTCTGAAGGCGACGGTTCCCACCGCTGAAAAGTCAGGCGTACGCATGGCGCTGCATCCCGACGACCCTCCCGTCCCGCATGGAATTCCACCCCTGGCGGGGGCGGCGCATATCGCCTCCAATTTCGATCAATTTCACAGAATCTTCAGCATCGTTCCTTCCCGGTCTAACGGCATGCTCTTTTGTCAGGGATGTGTAAAGGAGATGCAGGGGATAGACGTATACGATGCCATTCGCCACATGGGATCGATCGACAAAATTGTGATGGTCCACTTTCGCAATGTGCGTGGCTCATTCCCCAGGTTTCAGGAGACCTTTGTCGATGACGGCGAGGTGGATATGTATCGAGCCATGCAGGTATATCGGGAGGTTGGATTCAAGGGTCCTTTCTCACTGGATCATTCTCCCGCATTCCCCGGCGCGCAGATTGCAAATCAGGCATTCGTCATTGGTTATCTGCGTGCATTGATCCAGGCTGTTTATCGCTAACCGATGGAGATGCGGATATTCGGCCGGAGCGGGATGAAGATTTCGATCCTGGGCTTCGGATGCGGCGCCGTGGGGCGGGAAACGTCCGGGTATAAATCTTCGTTGTTTGGTCAAGGAGAATCTAATGGCGCAGCTAACAATCATCAGATCTGATGAGGTTCAGCCACAGAATATACGCGGCCTGGGCAAAGAAGCGGGGCAGGTCAAAAAAATCATTACCACGGAAAAGCTCTTTTTCAACGTGGATGAAGTCAGTCCGGGCTTCAGCCCCCATCATTGGCATAGGCATACAAAATACCAGCACGAGGGTTACGAAGTCGAATACCCGCGGGATTTCGAGGAGATCTATTTCATACTCGGCGGGCGGGGGGTTATCCAGTGGAAGACCGAAAGCGGCGAGCTCCGGGAGCAGGAAGTGGGTCCCGGTGACACGATACATATGCCGCCAGACGTTGTGGAGCATCAACTGCTCAACAACGGTACCGAAAAGATACGCCTGGCCGTTGTTGGAGTCCCGCCTCCCCGGCGGACGCCGATTTAAAGCGTGTTCGATGCCGGAAAATAATCGCGCTCGGCTCGTCGGCTGCGTGAAATCTGCATGCTATTGTTGCTAGACCGCCAGCCGATAGACCCGTGCGGCGGTGCCGTGATACAGCGCTGCCTTCTCTGATGCCGTACAGTTCCGCGTGATCCGCTTCAGGGCGTTCCACAACACGCCGTAGCCGCACGATTGTTTGTCGACCGGGAAGTTGCTTTCCATCATGCAGCGGTTGGGGCCGAACGCCTCGATGCAGGTTTCCACATAGGGACGCCACGCAGCGGCCAGTTCTTCGGATGATGGCGGCACATCGCGCAGGTGGAAATCCCAGCCGCAGTACAGCATACCCAGCCCGCCGACCTTGACGGTCAGGTTGGGGAACTGCGCGAGTTCGCGGATGTGGCCGCGCCAGATCGCGAAGACCTCGTCGCGTTTGCCATCGTGCGGCGGAATGCCGAGCAGACCGCCGACATGATTGAGGATGACGTTGGTGTCGGGGAAGGCGCGCAGCAGGTCCACCAGATCGGGCAATTGCGGGTGGAACTGCCATGACTCGAACGATAGCCCAAGCGGCTGCAGGTGCGCGAACCCTTTGCGGAATACGGGGTCGAGCACCTGGTGCTGCGGCGCCTGGCGCCGGCCGAACCTCGCGGCCTTGCCGGTATCCCAGGTGACACCGTGGCGGATGCCGCGCAATCGCCCGTTGCCCGCCGCAATCAGAGCTTCCAGCACGGGCCGAACCTGATCGCCGAGCGCGAGGTCGCCGTGGCCGATGATGCCGTCGATCAGGCGGGTCTTGCCATAGCGGCCGCTCGCGCTCATCGCCGCAATGCCGTTCACGAATTCGACCTCGCCGACCGGCTGCATTGCGACCGGGCCGCTGGCGCGGTACATCGATCCCGCCTCGATGAACAGCGTGGCGACGACATTGTGGCCGGTGCCGACGACGTCCTCCGCGAGTTCGTGGATCAGGTAGCGGCCGCGTTCGTCGTCCCACACGTGATGGTGCGGATCGAGGATCGGCAGATCGGGTTCGAGCGCAGCCTCGTGGCCCAGCTTCGTCCAGGTGTTCGCCTCGGTGAGCTTGCGATAGGCGTTGCCGCGGAATTCGTAGGGTTTGGCCATCTCATTTCTCCGGATTCGTTTTGACGTTCGTTCATTGTGTCAGAATTGGTCCAATTATGGGAGTCCCGTCATGAATTCAAGACTGCTACGCTACCCAGGTTTGTGAAGACGGAGAGTTCGTTTGTACCCCAGCCCGTTTCGATATCACCGCGCCGCAACGCTGGCCGATGCGATTGCCCGCGTCGCGAGCGCCGGCGATGAGGCGCGGATACTCGCCGGCGGGCAGAGTCTCACTGCCATGATGAAGACGCGGCTTGCCGCGCCGGCGGAACTGGTGGACATCGGCTTCATCCCCGGGCTGGCGTATCTGCGGCCGGATGCGGACTATCTGCGGCTGGGAGCGCTGGCGCGTCATCGCGACGTCGAGTTGGCAAGCATGGAGCGCGGTCTCGAAATTCTGCACGATGCCGCGTCCGTCATTGCCGACGTGCAGGTCCGCAACCGGGGTACGGTTTGCGGGTCGCTCGCGCATGCCGACCCGGGAGGCGACTGGGCGCCTGTGATGCTGGCACTCGGAGCTGAGCTGGAAATCGTCGGTCCTGACGGGACCCGCACCGTGCCGGTTCGAAATTTCTTCCTGGATTTTTTCACCACCGACTTGCGGCGCGGTGAAGTGTTGCGCGAGCTGCGCATTCCCATTACTGCCGAACGGCGCACTGGCGCTTACCTCGCGCTCAAGCGGCGAGCCGGTGATTACGCGATCGCGGGCGTCGCCGTGAGTCTGGTGCTCGACGCGCAAGGAATGTGTGTCGGCGCGGGGATCGGGCTCGGCAACGTCGGGCCCACGCCGTTGATTGCGGAGGAGGCTGAACGCAGGCTGATCGGCAACGATCCTGCCGCTGCACAAGTCATCCGGGCAGTCGTCGCAGCAGCAGTTGCGGCGGCGCAGCCCGGCTCCGACAACCACGGCAGCGCCGAATACAAACGCGAGGTCGTCGGCGCGCTGGTGCGCCGCGCGCTCGATATCGCAGTCCGTCGCGATCATGGCGAAACCATTGTTGCGTACGACCATGTCTGAGCCAGTGGCAAAGGTTGCCATTCGCGTGGTCGTCAATGGCGTCGCCCATGAGCACAGTGTCGAGCCGCGGCTGCTGCTGGTCGATTTGCTGCGCGAGGTGCTGCGCCTCACCGGCACGCACGTTGGATGCGACACGTCGAGCTGTGGCGCGTGCACGGTGCTGCTCGGTGAGCGATGTATCAAGTCGTGCACGATGTTTGCGGTGCAGGCCGACGGACAGACGATCACGACGGTTGAAGGCCTGGCGGCGGCCGACGGCACTTTGCATCCGTTGCAACGCGGGTTTCATGAAGAGCACGGCCTGCAGTGCGGATATTGCACGCCGGGCATGCTGATGGCCGCGGTCGACCTGATCAACCATAATCCGCAGCCGGACGAGCGTGCGATTCGGCGCGCGATTGCCGGCAACATTTGCCGCTGCACGGGCTATCACAATATCGTCAAGGCGATTCAGTTTGCGTGCGCTGAACTTGCCAGGACCAAGACGCGGGACACGTCATGAGCGCCGGAACGCCCACCCAACGGCCGCGCTGGGTCGGAACCTCGGTCAAGCGCAAAGAAGACTTGCGCTTTATCACCGGGCGCGGCGAATACGTCGACGACCGGGCATTCACTCGCACGTTGCACGTGGTCCCGGTCCGCAGCCCGCACGCGCACGCGCGGATACTCGGGATCAATGCCAGCGCGGCGGCGGCGCTGCCCGGTGTGATCGCGGTGCTGAGCGCGCAGGATTTCGAGAGCGAGATCGGGCCGGTTCCGGCAGCGGTGCCGGACCCCTATTGCAGGATACTCAATTATCCACTGGCGCGCGATACGGTGCGCTACGTCGGCGAAGCGGTAGCCGTGGTGGTGGCAGAGACCCCGTACCTCGCGGAAGACGGCGCACAGCTCGTCGAGGTGGATTACGCAGCGCTTGATCCGATGCTCGATCCAGAGGCCGCTTGCGACGCCGGCTCGCAGCGGGTACACGAGAGCGTTCCTTCGAACATCGCGTGGCGACGCAATTTCGTTTACGGCGATCCTGACGCCGCCTTCGGGCGTGCCGATCGCGTGATCACGCGCCGGTTGCACCTCCACCGCTTCACTTCCGCACCCCTCGAGACGCGGCAGGGGGTGGTCGAATATTTTGCCGCCAGCGGCGTGTTTCACGTCTTCAGCAACATCCAGGCCCCGGAGCGCTACCGCCCGCGGATCGCGGCGTCGCTGCATATCGATCCGCAGTCGCTGCGTTTCGAGGCGCCCGATATCGGCGGTGGTTTTGGACTCAAGGGGCACGTGCTGTGGCTGATCCTGCTGTGTGCGATCGCGCGCCGCTACAACCGCCCGGCGAAATGGGTCGAGGACCGCACGGGGCACTTGCTCGCGAGCCACCACTCGAACGAAATCCTCTACGATGCGCAGCTCGCGGTCAAAGCGGACGGCACGATACTCGCAATGCGCGCGCGCGCGATCCACGACGAGGGCGCATATCTGCTGCGCGAACCCAAGGGCGCGGTGAACCAGCTGCGCCACGCCACTTCGCTCTACCGGTTTCGCGACCTGCAGATGGAATTCCTGGCGGTGCTGACGAACAAGTGCCCGACCGGCCCCAACCGCTCCTACGGCAAGGTGCAGCAGACCATGCTGGTCGAGCGCATGATCGACGAGGCGGCGCGCGAGCTCGGACTCGACGCAGTGGAGATGCGGCGCCTCAACCTGGTACGGCCGGAGGAAATGCCGTATGAAACGCCGACCGGTGCAATGTATGACGGCGGCGATTATCCCGCGACCTTTCAGCAGCTCGCGACGCTGTTCGACTTTGCAGGATTCCGCGAGCAGCAGCGCGCGCTGCGGGCGCGTGGAAAACATATCGGTTGCGGCATTGCCGCCGGCATCGAGGCCAGTCCCAGCAACGCCGCCATGCAGCAGTTGATCGATCCCGCAGACACTACCTACGGGGAATCCGAAGCGGGACTCGTGCGCATCGAGCGCGATGGCAGCGTATTCGTTGCGCTGGGCACCGTGCCGCAGGGACACGGCCACGAGACGGTCGTGGCGCAGATCGTCGCCGACGAGCTGGCGGCAACACCCGATGACGTGCAGGTCACATCCGGTTACGATTCCTGGCGCGATCCGTCAACGCGCTATTCCGGCACCAACGCCAGCCGCTTCTCGACCATGGGAGTCGGCGCGGTGGTCGGTGCGGCGCGTGCGATGCGAGAGCGGCTGATTCGCATCGGCGCGCATCTCTGCGGTGGATTGCATGAGGATATGACGCTCGGCGATGGATATGTCGTACATGCGCCCAGCGGGGAGCGTTTTTCGTTTGCGGCGCTCGCGGACAGCGCTACCAACGAGCGGCTATCCCCGGAGCTCAACGGCGCGCTCGAACAGCGTTACGTGTACGAGGCGCCGTTCGGCCCGGCCTCAAGTGATGGCCGCGGCAATTTCTCGCTGACCTACGCTTACAGCGTCACGCTCGTGACAGTGGAAATCGATGCGGAAACCGGCCGCATCAAGCTGCAGCGAATTATCTGCATCGATGATTGCGGCAAGCGCATGAATCCGATGATCATCGACGGGATGGTTCACGGCGCGATCGCACACCAGGTCGGCGCCGCGTTGTTCGAGCGCATACATTACGATGCGGCGGGGCAGCTTACGACGGCGACCTTCAAGGATTACCTGACGCCAACGGCAGCCGACCTTCCATCGTACGAAGTCCATCATGCGGAGACGCCATCGCTGTTCTCGGTGTTGGGAGCCAAGGGCGGCGGCGAGGGTGCAGGTACTCCGCTGGTTGCGACCCTGAATGCCGTGGCCGATGCGCTCGCGCCGTTCGGTGCGACCCTCATCGAGGGCCACGTCACGCCCGCTGAGGTGCGCGACTTTATGCGCCGGGGCCTTCAGAAGTGAAAACAACCGTTTTCTCCCGTCTAAGCCGGATATGGCGCGGCGCAGTCGTGGTTGCCATCATCATCGGAATGATGGGCTGGCTGGTGTACGCACTCTTCGAGTAAGCCGGTAAATGATTTTTGCATAAACACGGAGGAACGTTCCATGTCGCGAGGGCGAGTAAGTGAATCGATCTGCCTGTTCCTGGCTCTTGCCGCGATGTCTGCAATGGCGCAGGGCGCTACGCAAGCCGTTGCTCAAGCGTATCCGGGCAAGGTGGTCCGCATCGTCGTGCCGGCCAGTCCCGGCGGCGCATCCGACATCGTCGCGCGCGTGCTTGCGACGGGGCTCGCGACGTTGCTCAACCAGCCGTTCATCGTCGAAAATCGGGGCGGCGCCGCCGGCTTGATCGGCACGCAACTGGTGGCGCAGGCGACGCCTGACGGCCACACGCTGCTCGTCACGTTCGACAGCTTCGGGATCAACCCGCTGCTCTTGAAGAACCTGCCGTACGATACGACCCGTGACTTCGCGCCGGTGATGCAGGTGTCGCGCTATCCACATGCGCTTTACGTGCATTCGAGCCTGGCGGTGAAAACGGTCAGGGAGTTCGTGGCGCTCGCCAGGCAGAAGGGCGCGGCGATGAACCTCGGGTCGCCGGGGCCGGCGTCCTCGAACCGGCTCGCCTTCGAGTTGTTCAAGGACGTTGCAGGCATCGAGATGGGAACGGTCCACTACAAGGGCGGCGGTCCGACGCGGCTCGCGATGATTTCCGGCGAGGTGCAGGTGATGCTGGGCAGCCTCGGCGGCATCATGCAGCAGAACGTCAAGAACGGTAAGCTGACCGTGGTCGGCGTCAGCTCGCTCACCCGCTCGCCGTTGCATCCGGAGCTGCCGACGATCGCCGAAACCTATCCCGGCTACGAAACGCAATCCTGGGTCGGGATGTTTGCACCGGCCGGCATACCCAGGCGGATCATCGGCCAACTACACGCCACGCTCGTCAAAATCCTCGACGGACCCGGTATGAAGGATCGTTTCGAAGCCATGGACGGCGCCGAGATCGTCGCCGGCACGCCCGAGGCGCTCGCGCAACGGCTGCGCGAAGATCAGCTCAAATGGGGCAGTCTGATCCGCAAGCAGAAAATCACGGCGGACTGATCCTATCCGCCCTCGATTTTCGGAATGAAGAAGATCTCGCAGCCCGGCCGCACCGGCTGGGAATAACCGACCTCAAAGAGTTCGCCGTCGATGGCGACGGTGGTTTCCTCCTCGAGGTACTCGCCCAGTCCCGGGTAGCGTTCGTCCAGCGCCTTGATGACGCCGCGCAGAGTCGTCGCCTCGATGTCGAATTCCTTGACTCCGCCCGTGTAGTCGGTGCTGAAGCTGTTGGTGAAAACCACGTGTGCGGGTTTCCTGGCCATGATCGTGGCCAACCAGCTTCAGTTGCCTGCGTCGAGCGCGGCGAGCACCTTGGGAGGCGACATCGGCAATTCCGTCATGCGCCGGCCGATCGCGTTGTTGATCGCATTGGCGATCGCCGCCATCGGCGGCACGATGTTGGCTTCCGCCACGCCTTTCACGCCAAACGGGTGATTCGGGTTCGGCACTTCGACGAGGATGGTGTCGATCATCGGCACATCGGATGCGACCGGAATCCGGTAGTCAAGGAATCCCGCATTCGAAAGGTGCCCCGCCTGGTCGTAGATGTATTCCTCGTTCAACGCCCAGCCGATGCCCTGCACGACGCCGCCCTGGATTTGTCCCTCGACATAGGCGCGATGGATCGCGCGGCCTACGTCCTGTGCGGCGACGAAGCGCAGAATTTTCACGTGCCCCGTCTCCGGGTCGACTTCGACGTCGCAAAACTGCACGGCGAAGCCGGGCGCCTGACCGCCCGCGTTGAGTGACTCCGAAGCGCTGATCGGGCCGCCGGTCACGCTGCGCTTGGCGGCGATTGCCTTGAGCGGCAGCGGCTCGAATTCGCCGGCCCGCTTGCCCGCGGGCCTCGCGCTGCCGTCTTCCCAGATCACGTCTTCGACGTCGATGTTCCAGATCAACGCCGCGCGGGCGCGCAGTACGGCGATCACTTTGTTGCAGGCGTTGATCACGGCGAGGCCGGTCGCGTAAGTGACGCGCGAGCCACCGGTGCCCTGCGTATAGCCGATCGAATTGGTGTCGGCAATGATCGGCCGGACCTTGTCGTAATCGATACCCAGCGTCTCCGCCGCCATCAGCGCCATCGACGCACGTGAACCACCGATATCCGGACTGCCGGTCGCGACGACGACCGAGCCATCCTCGTTGACGTGCACGGTCGCGCTCGATTCGCCGCCGCCATTGAACCAGTAGCCGCAGGCGGAGCCGCGCCCCTGATTCTTGCCGAGCGGCGCCTTGTAGGCGGGATGCTGCATCAGCGCCTCGATGGTTTCCGAGAAGCCGTGGTGCGCGAGTTTGGGCCCGTAGACCGTCGGCGTTCCCGGCTTGGCCGCGTTCATCAGCCTGAACTGCAGCGGGTCCATGCCGATTTTGGACGCGGCCATGTCGATGGTGCTTTCCACGGCGAACGCGGAAATCGGCGAGCCGGGGGCGCGGTAGGCGACCGACTTCGGCCGATTGCACACGACGTCGTAGCCGACCGTGCGGACGTTCGCGATGTCGTACGGCGCGAAGCCGCACATGCAGCCGTTCATGACCGGCGAGCCGGGGAAGGCGCCCGCCTGATACTTGAAGAGACCCTCGGCGGCGACGATCTTGCCGTCCCGCTTGACGCCGATCTTGATCGTCATTGACGCCCCGGAAGTCGGACCGGTGGCCTTGAACACGTCCTCACGGCTCATCATGATCTTCACGGGATGACCCGACTTGCGGGAGAGCGCGACCGCCACCGGCTCGACATAGACGACGGTCTTGCCGCCGAACGCGCCGCCGATTTCGGCCGCATGACAGCGCAGGTCACCGGTCTTCATGCCGAGCAGCCGCGTGGTGAACGTGCGCACGATGAAGTGGCCCTGACTCGACGACCAGACTTCACCCTGACCGTCGGCGTCGAAGCGCGCGAGGCAGGCCTGCGGCTCGATATAGCCCTGATGCACGGCCGCGGTCTTGAAGCTCGCCTCCACGATCTCGTCGGCCGCGGCGAAACCCGCTTCCAGGTCGCCGATCTTGAACTCAACTCGCTTGGAGATGTTCGAGGCCTGCTTCGGCGCGGGGACGATGCCGCGCGTGATCATGTCTTCGAACAAGAGCGGCGCATCCGGCTGCATTGCTTGATCGACGTCGATGACGTGCGGCAGCACCTCGTAATCGACCTCAATCAGCCGCAGCGCCTCTTCCGCGATGGCTGAGGTGGTCGCAGCGACGGCGGCCACGGCATGGCCCTCGTAGAGGACCTTCTCGCGCGCCATGATGTTGCGCGTCATGTGCCAGAAATTTACGGCAATGCGCTCGGGGCCGACATACTCGAATTTCTGCTCGGGAAGGTCCGCGGAAGTGAGCACCGCCTTGACGCCGCGCAGCGCCAGCGCTTTCGAGGTGTCGATCGAGCGGATCCTGGCGTGCGCATGCGGCGAGCGCAGGATTTTTCCCCACAGCATTCCCGGCAAAGAGAAGTCGGCGCCGTATTGCGCAAGCCCCGTCACCTTCGGCACGCCGTCGGGCCTGACCGGGCTGGTGCCGATGATTTTCAGTTTCTTTTCCGAATAATTTGTCGCGGTGTCCATGCTCAAGCTCCTCGCATTTCGCGTGCGGCATCGAGCACCGCCTCGACGATCTTGTGATACCCGGTACAGCGGCACAGGTTGCCCGCCAGCCAAAAGCGAACTTCTTCTTCGGTCGGATCGGGATTGCGCTCGAGCAACGATCGCGACGCGATCAGGAACCCGGGCGTGCAGATCCCGCACTGCAGCGCGGCGTGTTCCAGGAACTTGCGCTGCAACGGGTGCAGTTTATCGCCGACGGCCATGCCTTCGATCGTCTCGATCGATTTGCCCTGGGCTTCGACGCCGAGCATCAGGCACGCGCAGATCAGCCGCCCGTCGAGCGTGACGCTGCAGGCGCCGCAGTCGCCCGAGCCGCAACCCTCCTTGGAGCCGGTGAGATGCAGGTCGTCGCGCAGCACGTCGAGCAGCGTCTGGTGCGTTTCGCACAGAAATTCGACGTCATTGCCGTTGAGCGTCGCCGTTACATGATGCTTGGCCATCAGTTCTTCCTCCTTGCTCTGTCGAGCGCAATTTCAGCGGCGCGGCGCGCCAGCACACCGGCAACCTTGATCCGATATATTTTGGTGCCGCGTTTGTCGTCGATCGGCTTGCACGCCGCGCTTGCGGCGGCGGCGAGGCGCTTGAGCGCGGCCGCGTCGACCTTCGTGCCGATCAGTGCGGCGGCTGCCTCCGGCACCAACAAGGCGCGCTCAGCGACCGCGCCGAGGCTGACGCGCGCCTGAGTGCAGACACCCTTGTCATCCAGCGTGAGGTTGATCCCCGCGCCGACCACCGCAATGTCCATCTCGGTGCGCGGGATAAAGCGCAGATACGCATCGCCCGAATGTGGCGGGCGCCGCGGCAGCAGGAACGACACGACGATCTCGCCCTTGGCGAGCGAGGTCTTGCCCGGCGCCGTGGCGATGTCCTCGACGCGCGCGTCGCGTCTGCCTTTGGGTCCGACGATGCTCGCGATCGCGCCCGCGGCGATCAGGGCAGGGACGCTGTCCGCAGCCGGCGAGGCGTTGCACACGTTGCCGCCCACGGTCGCGCGCCCCTTGATCTGAATGGAGCCGATCAGTTTGACTGCATCGGTCACCCCGGGCCAGGCCTTCGCGAATGCCTCGTGCTCGACCAGCACCATGCAGCCCACGGCCGCGCCGAAACGAAAACTGCCGTTTTCGGCAACTATTGACGTCATCTCGGGTATGCCCTTGAGGTCGACCAGCAACTCGGGCTGAATGCGGCCACCGCGCATCTGGATCAGCAGGTCCGTTCCGCCCGCCAGCATTCTCGCCGCCCCATTCGCGCCCGCCAGCAGGGCAACTGCCGCCTCCACCGTCTTGGGCGCTTCGTATCGCATATCACTCATTTTCTATTCCCGACAGTTCTTCGAAAGTTGAATTGCACAACTTGCGGATTTTCCACGACTCGGACGCGATTGTCATCAGTAATCGGCGCAACGGTTGATTTCGGCCATATCGTCCAACGTCGGTGCCCACGCGGCGGCCTCGACGTTGAGCCTCAGTTGTTCGGGTTTGGTTGCCCCGGCCATCACACTCGCCACCGCGGGCTGCGCGAGCAGCCAGCCGAATGCGACCTGCAGCAGGCTGCAGCCGCGCGCGGCGCAGAATTTTTCGAGATTCCCGAGCTGCGCCCAGTTCCGGTCGTTCAGGAAGTGGCTCGCCCAGCGTTTATTGTGGCGCAGGCGCGCATCCGCCGGAAACGGCACGTCGCGCTGATACTTGCCGGTGAGCAGGCCCGCCGCCAGCGGGAAATAGGGCAGCAGTCCAAGGCCGCAGGCCTGCATGGCCGGAACCAGCTCCGGTTCGATCGCGCGCATGAGCACGCTGTACTCGTTCTGGCAACTGATAAAGGCGTTAAGCCCCGCGTGCTTTGCCGTCCAGTGCGCTTCGACCACCCGCCACGCCGGAAAATTGGACGAGCCGATGTAGCGAACCTTGCCCTGCCTGACCAAATCGTCGAGCGCGCGCAGGGTCTCTTCGATCGGCGTCAGCGGGTCCGGCTTATGCAGCTGGTAGAGATCGATCCAGTCGGTCTGCAGGCGCTTGAGGCTCGCCTCGACCGCCATCATCACGATGCGGCGCGAAGCGCCCCCTTTGGTGGTGGCGTCGTATTGCTTTCTTTCGTTGCCGAATTTCGTTGCCAGCACAATGTCCTTGCGCCGATCTCCTAGCAGCTGGCCCAGGCAGAGTTCCGAGCCGCCCGGGCTGCCATAATCGTCCCCGTACACGTCCGAGGTGTCGAACAGCGTGATGCCGAGATCGAGCGCGGCATGCACGACCTTGCGCGAGGCGTCAACATCGATGCGGCCGCCGAACGCATTGCAGCCAAGTCCAACCTCTGAGACCAGCAGGCCGGATCTTCCCAGGTTACGTTGTTTCATTGCGGCCTTCCGTGCAGAAGCGTTATTCTTAAGTATAGTGCGACCAGGAGGAAAACATGGCGCTCGTATTCAAAGGCGTAATGCAAAGCACGGTCACTCCGCTCAAGGATGACTATACCCCGGACCTGCCGACTTTCGAAAAGCTGCTGGAGTTTCACGTGCGCACCGGCGCGACCGCCATCTCGTGGCCGCATCACAAGGGTGAGTCGCTCAACCTGACGATGGACGAGCGCAAGTCGCTGGCCGAAGTCGCCGTCAAGGCGATTGCCGGGCGCATTCCGATCTCGATCCACGTGAGTGCGCTTTCGGTCGAGGATTCGATGGACCTCGCGCAGCACGCGCAGCAAATCGGCGCTGACGCGATCATCGCGATAACGCCGTACTTCTGGAATCCCTCGCCGCAGGCGCTTTACGATTTCTACGTGCGGCTAGGCACGTCGGTCGATCTGCCGATGATTGCTTACAACTCACCGCGCATGCTGTCGGGCGCCGAATTTACCGGCGATCTGACGCGGCGCCTGATCGAGCGGCTGCCCAACCTGATCGCGATGAAGGACGCCAGCTTCCACAGCGAGAAATTTCTCGAGATTGCGCGCGCGGCGCACGAGCTGCGGCCGGATTTTTCGATGATTGCGGGAGTGGAATTCCTCGCGCCATCGGTGCCGCTCGGGTGCGTCGGCTGCTATTCGTCGGCCGGCGCAATCTGTCCGAACCTGTGCCAGCAGCTCTACGATGCATGCATGGCCGGCGAGAGCGTGCGCGCGCGCGAATTGCAGATGCGGTTGCTGCGGCTGTGGGACCTGCTGCGCGACCAGTATCCGTCGTCGCTCAAGGGTGGGATGGTCATCATGGGGCGCCCGGTCGGGCCGACCAGCCCGCCGCTGCCGACGGCGAGCAAGGAGCGGCAGGCTTTCATCGCCACGCGGCTCGGGGAACTCGGCATCCTCGACACCGAACCCCACGGCTGGTAATAAGCAATTACCTGGAGCTCTGAGATGCCCGCATTCACCCCGGGATTGGCACACGCACCGATTACGCCCTTCACGTCCGATCTGAAAGTCGATTTCGAGCTGTTCGAAACGATCATCGAATTTCACCTGCGCAACGGCGCGCAGTCGCTCGCGCTGCCGATGCACACCGGCGAATCGGTCAGCCTGTCCGACGCGGAACAGCGCAAGCTGATCGAGTTCACCGTCAAACAGGTCAAGGGCCGCGTGCCCGTGATCGCGCATGTCAGCGATGCCGGCACCCGGATCGCCGCGAACCGCGCGCAGCACGCGCAGGATGCGGGCGCGTCTGCCATCGTCGCGACCACGCCGTACTATTGGACGCCGCCGCCGGCGATGGTGCTGGAGCATCTCGCGCGCATCGGCGGCGCGGTGAGCGTGCCGTTCTACGTCTTCTATACGCCCGGCGAACTCGGCGCGACCAGGCTCGATCCGGACCTGATCGTGAAGTTGATCGGGCGGCTCGGCAACTTCGCGGGTTTGGTCGACGCCAGTCTCGAGTGGCAGTTCATGATCCTGACCATGACCGCCTCGTGGCAGGTGCGTCCCGAATTCCAGCTGGTGTCGGGCACGGAGTACATGGTGTCGGCCGGCGCCATCGGGGCCACCAGCATGTTCTCGTCGCTCGCTGGTGTGGCGCCGGTCCTCGTGCGCAAACTCTATGACATCTGCCGCACGGAGAAGTATTTCGATGCACGGCAAACCCAGAAAGATCTCGCAGCGTTGCGCCAGAGCGTGAAACGCGCCGGCACCGGTGGGCTCAAAGGCGTGCTGCGCGCGATGGGGCGCGCCTGCGGCCAGCCGCGTCCGCCGCTCGATCCCCTCGGCGAGGACGGCTACGCGAAGCTTGCCGTGGAAATCGGCGCGATGACTGTGCTGCGCGAGGAACCGCGCGGCTGGTAGGATGAGCATTTACGCCAGACAAATGCTATTTCAACGCAAAGGGCGGACATCGACCGCTGGCGCAAGGTGATCCACGATACCGGCATCCGTGTCGAATAGCTGGCCCAAGGGGAGAAACGCATGTCGGACATCGTTGTATTCAGCGCAGGGGGTTACCGTTACATCAAGGCGGTTTTCCAGTATTCGAGTGGCGTGGCGGCGGAACCCGGGTTCGAGATCGAGCGCGTGCGATTCCTCAAGCCGCTGCCGCTTGCTGAAGGCTACGCCGCGATCGAGGCGCACCTGAGAGCGCTCGGACGCCCGAGCACCGCCTTTGCCGCCTGCGAGTTGCGCTCGCCCACGCCCTTCAGTGAGCAGGGGTTCATCGACTTCAACCGCGAGTACGTGAAGACGCTTGCGCGCTGGGGTATTTACAAGGACGAGATCAACCCGGTAGCGCGCACCAATGTTTGTCCCGAGCACGGCAAGCCCGCTCAGCCTTCGCTCTACGCATTTTCCTACACTGTGCCTGCGCCGAATGCGAAGCGCGGCAGCTTCATCCTCGCGGGCAGCGGCGAAACGCGCAGCGGCGCAGGTAGCCGCAGCGAGCGCGTCGTGCGTTACGGCGAGACCTCACCCGAGGCCATGCGCGACAAGGTGCGCCACGTCGTCGCGGAGATGGAGCGGCGCCTGGCTGCGCTCGGTTTTTCCTGGAAGGATGCAGTAACTACCCAAGCGTATACCGTGCAGGACATCGGTGCTCTCATCGGCCCCGAGATCGCCGCGCGCGGCGCAGCACAGGGCGGCCTGTCGTGGCACTTCGCGCGGCCGCCGGTCATCGGCCTCGAGTTCGAGATGGACGTGCGCGGGGCGGCGCGGGAAATCGTCGTTTAATCCGCACGGATTTTCGTGGTGCGGATTACCTTTTCCCACTTCGCGTAGTTCACGGTTTGCGGGACGCGGGTTTCTTCTTGTCTTTGGGGGTATTGTCCTTGCCGTTGCCCGGTGCGGCCGGCGCTGAGGTCGTCGACTCGAAGTCGATGGTGCCGATCATCGGCGCCAGCGGTTCGTTCGGGACTACTGTCTTGGTGGCTTCAGCCTTGGGCGCGGCGGGCGTTTTTTCGGGGGCGGCGGACGGTTGCGTTGCGCCCGGAAAGTTGAGCGTAATCTCGGGGAAGGCAACCGCCGGTACGTCCGCGGCGTCAGTCTTGCTGGTTTCACTCGCAGACACGGCGGGCGTCTTATCGGGCGTGGCGGATGGTTGCGCTGCGCCCGGAAAATTGAGCGCGATACCGAGATCGGCAACCGCCGGTGCGGCTGCGGCCGCGGCGTGTGCAGTGCCAGTGTCGCGAGCGGTATCTTGCGCCACCTGCGAGCTATTGACCGCGCCGGCATCGGGCTTGGCGGAGTCAGTCGCCGCTGCCGCAGGAGCCGGTGGCGGCGACTTGACGTCTTTGCCAACCGCAGTTGCAGCACCGCTCGCTGCGGGCGTCGCCGCGGCTGGCGCCGACTGGACCGCACCATACAGCGGATTGCCGGGATCGAACGCGGAGCCCAGCGCCGCTGCTTTGAGCCAGTTGTCACCCGCGCCAGTGGTCTGGGTATGCAGGGCGTGCGCGATTTTCTCGAATTCGGCCGGGTCCTTGCGCTTGGCGTAAATTTGCAACAACTTGAGCGCGGCTTCCTGGTTCGCGGGATTTTCCTCGAGCACGTCTATCAGAATTTCCTCAGCCCGCTCGTCGCGGCCATAACTGAGAAACAGGTTGGCCTCGACCAGCGGGTCGACATTCGCGGCCTGCGGCTCGACGTTCGCAACTTGCGGGGCGGGTGTCGCGACTTGCGGGGTGACTGTCGCGACTTGCGGGGCGGCCGTCGCAACGCGCGGTTCGACAGCCACGGCAAGCTGGACGACAGTGGGGACACGCGTGCGACGACGGCGCACAAACCAGTACGCGCCGAGCAATGCGAGCAATCCACCGCCGGCGGGGTACAAGGGTTCCGCGAGAATCTGATCGATCATGTCAGGCTGCGCCGGAGCGATTTCAGTGGGCTTGGGCTTGGGTGGTGGTGGCGCGGCTACCGCGACCTTCGGCGCTTCAGCCTTGGGCGCCTCGCCTTGCGGCGACCCGGCCGCGGCAGGTTGCGTTGCAAGCGCCGCTTTTTCACCGCTCCCCGGTGCTGCTGCCGTCATCTGGCCCGCGTCTTTGGCGGGTTCCATTTTGGCGGGCTCAGCCCTGGCAGGCTCCGGTTGTGCGACTCCCGGCTTGGCTCCGGACACCGGCTGCGGCGAAGCTCCCGCTGCCGATACGCCAGACGTCTGCTCCGTGACCGCAATCCGCTGCCGCATGGTCTTGACGGTTTGCTCGAGTTGCGCGACCAGCTTGTTGGCTTCCGTCAATGCTTTTTCGAGCGCATCCAACTCGGTTTCAAGTGCGCGCAGGCGTTCCGTGACCTCGCGCGATTCCCGCTCTCCGCCGCGGGCCTTGCCGGCAACCGGGAGCTCGCTCTTGGACAGCCTCAGAACTTCCATCGGCGTTTCCTTGCCCGCCGCCCGCGCGCGCACTTCCCTCATCGCCTCGGACTGCGCGGTTGCAGCCACCTGCAGTTCCTCCGGAATGCGCAGCACACTGCCGACATACAGAACGTCCATGTTGCTGCCAAATGCATCGCGATTTGCATGGTAAAGGCTGACCAGCATTTGCTCGAGCGTGACGCCGTCCGGCTTAATGCGGGCGGCTATCTTGGAAAGCGTTTCGCCGCGCTCGACCGGACCGTATTCTTTGCTCCCGGCGCTACTGGCCGGAGCAGTAGCAGGACGCGTGACTGCTGGTTTTTTTGCGGCGGGCCTGGCTTCAACCGGAGCGGTAGGCGCAAGCGCTTGCGGTTCATACGTTCTGGCCGGAGCAGCAGCAGGACGCGCGTCAGCCGGTGCCTTTGGCGCAGGCTTGGCCTCAACCGGCGGAGCGGGCGCAAGCGCTTGCGTTTCAGGCGTAGCAGCAGGCGCGATCTCCACGAGGGGCACGGCCTGCACGAACGGCGCGCCCGGCGTATATCCGGGCGGATCAATCAGCGCAGTATATTCGCGCACCAGCAGTCCGTGCGCCCAGCTCAATTCAACCAGCAGATCGATGAACGGTTCGTTAACCGGACGCGTCGAAATAATCTTGATGTAGGGCTGGCCGTCGGCGCGGCGTTCGATGCTCAGGCGCACACCGATCAGCGCCGGGCTGTATTGGACATTGGCCTTGGTGAAAGCCTCGGGCGGGGCGATGCGCGCCTTCAGCGTAGCGAACTCACCGTCCTGCACCGAGATGAGTTCGACTTCCGCCAGCAGCGGCCTGCCCAGCGCTGACAGAATGGTGAGTTTGCCCATCCCTGCGGCGTGAGCAACGCACGGCAGCGCGAGTAACATGCCCGCCCAAAGCCATGTTTTATAGGATATGTGTCGCACGCCCACCCCTTTGAACCCCAGTATGCCTCAGGTGTTGGTTCTTTTCTAGGCCTGACTCAAAAGAGGTATAAAATAAATGCCCTTGTTCGCCTCAGTCTACCCTTAAAACGCCGCGCCGGCCGCGACGATACTCCGCAGAAATTGAATATGGAAGATCTGGATTTTACCAAGGAAGATCAGAAAGCCGCTCCGCCCAGGAACGATACTCCGCCGAAGTCGAGTACGGACGATCTGGATTTCACCACGCCTTCGCAAAGCACGATTTACGACGTGGCCACGGCGTTGGCGTTTTTCAAGTCTGGAGGAACCTGCGAGAACATTCCACAGGGCGAAATGATCTTCGTCGAACAACAGCAACACGGCAGCCAGGTTCAGGAAGGCGCCAAGATGTATCTGCTGGTCGAGGGCAAGATTAGACTGATGGTCGGCAAGAAAATCATCGATACCCTCAAGCCCGGCGAGGTCTTCGGTGAAATGGCCGTGATCAGCGAGATGCCGCGAAGTGCGACGGCGATGGCCAGGACCGCCTGCCGGGTACTTTCCATAGGGATGAGCCAATTCCATGAGGCGCTGAGCCGCACCCCGGAATTCGCGCTCATGCTGATGAGCATCATGATCAACCGTTTGCGCCTGACCAATGCCCAGTTGACCACCAGGAATGCGCTGCCGACTGCCGGGCAGCCTGAATGCAAGGTTTTCGAAGCAGCAATTCTTGCCGATCTGCGGCGCGAGGCAGGCGCTATCGTCCCGGTGCTCTTTACGCCCGGGAAACTGATCATGACCGCCGGTGAGACGGGACTATGTATGTACGTGGTGCTGGAAGGCCGCGTGGTGGTTTCCGTGCAAGGCAAGGTCGTGGAAAAAGTCGGCCCTGGGGGCGTGTTTGGCGAGATGGCGCTGATCGATCAGTCGCCGCGCGCTGCCAGCGCCGTTGCTGAAACGGACTGCTCGCTGCTGCCGGTCAGCCGCAATGATTTTCTCGCCTTGATCAAGAACAAACCTTCGTTCGGGGTGGCGCTGTTGAAGACTCTCGCCAACCGGTTGAGGTTCATGACGTCGCATATTCCTTCGAACTGAGTCAGCCAGCCTCTACTTGGGCTTGACGCCGGACGCCTTGAGCAACTGCGAAAACCTTACTACTTCCCCGCGTATGAATTCCGCGAACTCCTCGGGAGAAGCACTGGTCCAGGGTTCGGTGCCTTGGGCGATCAGCGCCTCACGGTTCTCGCGCTGGCCGACGGTCTCGATGATGACCGCGTGGATGCGGCGCACGATCTCCTTCGGCGTTGCCGCCGGAACCAGTATGCCCACCCACGAGCGGAAGTCGAATCCCGGCAAGCCGGACTCGCTGATCGTCGGCACCTCGGGCAACGCCGGATGGCGCCTCGGACTGGTGACCGCAAGGCCCCGGATTCTTCCCGATTGCATCAGCGGCAGCGCGCTGGCGATCGCGGGGAACATCACTTCGAGGTGTCCGCCCAGCAGATCGGTCACTGCGAGGCTGGCGCCCTTGTAAGGAACGTGCACCATATCGACCTTCGCCGCGACCTTGAACATTTCCCCGGCCAGATGGGATGCGCTGCCTACGCCTCCCGAGCCGAAGTTGAGCTTGCCCGGTTGGGCCCTGGCCAGCGCGACGAACGCTCGCACCGATTTGACGGGAAGTGAAGGATGCACCACCAGATAGTAGGTGTTCGCGACCAGCAGCGACACCGCGGTGAAGTCCTTGACGATATCGTAGGAAAGATTCTTCTGCAGGCTGGGATTGGTGGTGTGCTGTCCCGTCGCCAGCAGCCAGGTGTGGCCGTCGCCGACAGCCTTGGCCACGATCTCGGCGCCGATTGCGCCATTTGCCCCGGCGCGGTTATCCACCACGATTTGCTGTCCGAGCGCCCTGGAGAACTTCAGCGCCAGGAAGCGCGCCGTAATGTCCGGCCCGCCACCGGGAGCCGCCGCCACCACCAGGCGGCTCGGTTGACTGGGATAGGATTGACCGAACGCAGGCCACACCGCACATAGCGCAACACCGAGCAAACTTTTCCAGCGGACGTTCATGCGAGTGCTAGATTTTGCCGGCATGGCGTTTCTTGAGGTGCGCCAGCACGCCCTTCCTGCCGGCGGCGGTCTTCGGTTGCCACGTGTTTTTGTGCCTGAGCAGTTGCGCTTTCTCCCAGACATGCGCCGCATCGCCCATGTCGACGACAAACACTTCGCAACCGTCCTTCGTTTTGCTCGTCTTCGCTTTCATATTGCAGATACCCCCTGGTTAACTCATTGGTTGCCGCAAAGTATGGCGTACAATCACCAGTTCCGCTTGGAGCGCCGGAAAAATGGTAGGAGAATAGCCATCATGAATCGAACCGGGATCGCCATCGCGGCAATCATGCTGTTGTCATCGGTGTCCAACGGATGGGGCCAGACCGCGGCTTATCCCGTCAAGCTGGTTCGTATCGTCAATCCGGTGGCGGCCGGCGGCAATCAGGATGTCATAGCGCGCGCCATCGCCGACCAGTTGACGCGCGGATTAGGCCAGCCGGTCGTGGTCGAGAGCCGTCCCGGGTCGAGCGCGACCGTGGGCACCCGCTTCGTCAAGAGTGCGCCGCCCGATGGCTACACGCTGCTGGCGATATCGAATACCTTCGCGAGGGTTCCGGCGATGATGGCGGAACCCGGCTACGACCCGTTCAAAGACTTCGCCGCCATTTCGCTGACCGGGGATGTCCCGCTGGTGCTGGTGGTCAATCCGGCGTTACCCGTGAAGACGGTGCAGGAACTCATCGCGCTCGCCAAACTCAGGCCGGGTGAACTGACGAGCGCAGCGTCGGGGGTTGGCTCAACGGGACATGTGGCGACCGAGAGGTTCAGCCGGCAGGCGGGCGTTCGCATGCTGCATGTCCAGTATAAGGGCGCCGCGCCCGCCGTCATCGACCTGGTCGGCGGGCACGTCATGCTGCGGTTCGACCAGGTGACCACTTCGCTCGCGTTCATCCGTGCCGGCAAACTGCGCGCGCTCGGCGTGTCCAGCCGCAAACGCGCCGCTGTTCTGCCCGCTGTGCCGACGATCGAAGAGTCTGGTCTCGCGGGCTTTCACGACACGACCTTCAATGGCCTGATGGCGCCTGCGGGCACGCCGCGCGAGGTGATCGAGCGCGTGCGCACAGAAGTGGCGAAGGCGGCTGCCGTCAAGGAACTGCGCAATCGTTTCATGGAACAGGGAATTGAACTCATCAGCAGCAACTCGGCCGAGGAATTCTCCGGATTCCTGCGCAAGCACATTGAAGAGTTCGCTATACTGGCCCGGCAGGCAGGTATCACGATAAATTGACGTGCCAGCGCGGCACGGCGCGCGGGCAAAATTGTTTGGGAGTCTCGATTGGAGCAGGTTACTCAGGACAGGGTGCGGCTGAGCGCCAGCGAGGCGCAAACGCTGGCCGAGCAGACGCTGGCGAGAATCGGCTATGACGCGGAGGAAGCGCGCATCATCGCCGACCATGTGGTCGACGCGGCATTGTGCGGCTACGAGTACTCGGGACTGCCGAAAATACTGAACGTTGCCGAGCATCGCCAGCTGCGGCAACCGCGCCGGCCGCTGCGCGCGCTGCGCGAGACCCCGGTGTCGACGCTGTTCGACGGCGGCAACAACAACGGCATGGTGGCGATGTACCGCGCGACGGAGGTCGCAATCGCGAAGGCGCGCGAGCATGGCTTCGCGGCCGTAGGCGTGAACAATTCCTGGGTGAGCGGCCGCAGCGCGCACTACGTCGAGATGGCTGCCCGCGCCGGATTGATCGGTATCCACAGCGTGAGCAGCAGGCCCCATGTGGCGGCGCCCGGCTCCATTGGTCCCGCGACCGGCACCAATCCGATTGCGTTTGGTTTTCCGACCTTGCATGAGCCGCTGGTCATCGATCTGGGCGCCGCGGCATTCATGGGCACGGACCTGATTTTCCAGGAGCGGCGCGGCGCGGTGTTGCCCGAAGGCGTTGCGATCGATGCGCAGGGCCGGCCGACGCGCGATCCGGCGCAAGTGCACACGATACTGCCTTTCGGCGGTTACAAGGGATTTGCCCTCGCGTTGGCGATGCAGGCGCTCGGCGTGCTGGCGGGCTCGGGTCTCGGCGACGACAAGACCTATGGCTACCTGATTATCGCGATCAAACCCGACCTGCTGCTGCCGCTCGACGATTTCCGGCGCGACATGAGCGAGATGCTCGCACGCGTCAAGGCGACGCCGCGCCAGCCGGGCGTCGACGAGATTCGCCTGCCGTCCGAGCGTGCGTTTCGCGAACGCGCCCGCAGCCTGCGGGAAGGCATCGAGATCGACCGCAAGATATACGACGCGCTGTTGGCAGTGGCATGTTAGGCATGAGTGCGGGCTATCAGGCTGCGGGCCAGCAAAAATTGCCGCTGGAGGGCGTGCGCGTTCTGGAACTCAGTCACATCGTCGCCGGTCCTTCCGGTGGCCTGATTCTCGGCGACTTGGGTGCCGATGTAATCAAGATCGAGCACCCGGATACGGGCGATACGGCGCGCAGTCACTCGAATTCCGGCCAGACGTTTTATTCGTTCAATCGCAACAAGAAATATCTGGCCTTGGATCTGCGCAAACCGGGAGGCAAGCGGATATTCGAGCAACTGGTTGCGAAATCCGACGTGGTGCTCGACAACTTTGTGCCGGGCGCCTTGCAGCGCCTCGGACTGGATTACGAATGGGGGCGCCGCGTCAATCCGCGCATCATCTACTGTTCGGTCAAGGGGTTTCTGCCGGGTCCCTATGGCGATCGACCCTTCCTCGACGAATTGGCGCAGATGGCCGGCGGCTTGGCGTACCTCACGGGCCTCAAGGACCAGCCGATGCGGGCCGGCGCGTCGATTACCGATATCGGCGCCGCGACCTATGGCGTGATCGGCATTATATCGGCGCTGTACCGTCGCGAGCGCACGGGCGAAGGCGACTGCATCGAGGCGGGCCTCTACGAAACCATCGTGTTCTGGATCAGCCAGTACATCACCGGGGCGCAACTGACCGGCGCCAATGCGCCGCCGCGCGGCGCCCGCGCGAGCGGCATGGGCGCCACCATGGGCTGGGGCGTTTATCAGCTCTTTCCGACCAAAGATGGCAAACAGGTATTCATTGCGGTGACCGGTAATCGCCACTGGCACGGATTGTGCGATACGCTCGGATTTGACGACTGGAGGAATTCCCCGGAATTCAACAGCAACCGAAAACGCGGCGCTCGCAAGCCTGAAATTGCAGAACGCGTCAAGCACGCCGTGGCGGAATTTACCTATGACGAAATCGCGGCACGCCTCTACAAGGCGCTCGTGCCGTATTCGCCGGTCAATACGCCGCTCGACCTCATCGAGGAAAAGCATTTGAACGAAGCTCACCGCTGGATGCATCTGAAGGTTGGCGACAAGCAATTCAAGCTGCCGAAATTGCCGATCGCAATGGGTCGAACCGCCGAGTTTGAGGTGCGCGAGCAGCCGGGCTGCCTCGGCGAGCATACCGATTCGATACTGGCGACGCTCGGTTACTCGGAGCAGGAGATTCAGACGCTCAAGACGGAGCAGGTCGTATTGCGCTCGGACCGGATGCTGAATATTGAACCGCGGGAATAATTAAAGACGGGATGACGGAACGATCGTGTTGCATCTTTGGCGCGCGTGCTGGTTCATATTCGCTGCAATCCTGGGCAATCCCGTTGTTGCCCAGGAATATCCGGCGAAACCCATACGCATTATCATCACCGGCGGCGCGGGCGGCAGTACCGACGTCGTCGCGCGCATCGTGGGTGACAAACTGGCCGGCGTGTTGGGGCAATCGCTGGTCTACGATAACCGTCCCGGTGCGAGCGGCATTATCGCCGCCGAGCTTGCGGCCAGGTCCGCTCCTGATGGCTACACGATGTATTTGGGCACGCTGGGCGGATTGGCCGTCAATGTGAGTTTGTACAAAAAGCTTCCTTACGATCCGGTGCGGGATTTTGCGCCGGTCACGCTGGTCGGAAGCCAGCCGTACATGCTCGTCGTGCACCCGTCGGTTCCCGCCAAGTCGGTTGCGGAGCTCGTCAAACTGGCGAAGCGCGCGCCGGGGCACGTTTCCTTCTCGCATACGGGCATAGGCTCCGCCACTCATCTTGCGGGCGCCCTCCTGGAAGGGGCGGCGGGTGTCACATTCCTGTCGGTACCCTATAAATCGCCCGCCCACTTTACGGCCGTAATTTCGGGAGAAGTGTCGTTTACGATCACGAGCGTCTATCTTTCGTGGGTTCAGGTGCAGGCGGGAAAAATCAGGGCACTCGCGGTGACGGGCAAACAGCGTTCCGCCGTCGCACCCAATGTACCAACCATGGTCGAGGCCGGTGTCCCGGGTTACGAAATGGGAAATTGGTACGGTCTGCTCATGCCGGCTGCGACATCGCCGGCTATCGTCAGCCTCATGAGCGCCAGGATCAGCGAGGTACTTAAGCGGCCCGACGCCAGAGCGTCTCTCGCCAAGGCCGAGGTGGAAGCGATAGGCGGCAGCCCGCAGGAGTTTGCAAAATTCATCGCCGCCGAGACGGCAAAATTTGCCGCGCTGATCAAGCATGCCGGAATCAAAGCCGAGTAGTTACTCATAACTCCTTCCGCCTTGACGAGGGGGAGAGCCTGTCTTGACAGGCGAGGGGGCAATGGGGATGGGGGTGAAAATGCCGTCCAACAAATTACTCACGATAAAGCCCGTTCGCAACGGGCACGGCATCGTTGCCGCGCGAGCTTTCCGGCGGGGAACGATGATCGTCGAGATCAAGGGCAGGATCGTCACGGCCGACGAGGTATGGCGCTATTGGGAGGTTGACCCGCGACGGGCGGAAAACTGCTTTCGATACAATGCAGACCATTATCTCGATCCGCACGTTGAAATCGGCCGCTACGCGAATCACTCGTGCAATCCGAATGCCGGCATCGTCAGGAAGGGCCGCCGGCTTATGTTAAAAGCGATTGCGACTATCGCCGCGGGCGAGGAGATCACGCACGACTATTCAACGCTGTTGGGGGCCGACGATATCTGGAAGATGCGTTGTAACTGCGGCGAGTCCAATTGCCGGCGCGTGATTCGAAACATCGGTAAGCTGCCGGCTGCGACGCTGAGAACTTACCGGCGGCTGGGTATCATCCCGGATTTCATCCTGGCGTCCGGATTGCCCGCCTAGCGCCCCGTCCAAACCGGCTTGCGCTTCTCCATGAACGCGCGGCGTCCTTCGATGTAGTCCTGGCTGGCGAAGCAAGCGGCTACCGCATTCTCGGCCAGCGCCTGATCGCGTTTGTCGGCATCCTTCACATATTCGTCGATCACGCGTTTGGAGGCAACGATCGACAGCGGCGCGTTGTTGGCCATGGTGTCGGCGTAGGAATTCACGAACGCTTCCAGCATGGGGGCCTGCAACACGTGGTTGACCAGCCCGATGCGGTGCGCTTCGTGCGCGGTGTAGCGGCGCGCGGTGTAGAGAATTTCCTTGGCGACGGAAGGGCCTACGAGTTCGACCAGTTGTCCCAGCGATTCGGCGCCGTAGCCGATGCCGAGCTTGGCGGCGGGCACGCCGAATTGCGCGTCTTCGGAGCAGATGCGCAGATCGCAGTTCAGCGCAATCGCAAGGCCACCGCCCAGACACCAGCCACGGATCATCGCAATCGTGGGCTTGCCGATGCCGCGCAACGAGTTGCGGAAGCCGGCCGACAATTTGTTATAAGCGGCGACCTGCTCCGGCGTGGAGCGGTTGCCTTCGTATTTGGAAATGTCCCCGCCGGATACGAACGCTTTATTGCCGGCGCCGCGCAGTATGACGACGCGTATCGCCGGATCGCTGGCGAAACCCTCGATCACCGCAGCGGCCGCCTGCGCCATTTCAGGCGACATCGCGTTGTGTTTCTCGGGGTAGTTGAAGGTCAGTGTGCCGATGGCGCCTTGTTTGGCGCCGAGTATCTTGTCCATGCTGATCGTGTCCACGCTCATGTCCTCTGGTTAGATCACGCCCTTGGCGCGCATTTGATGCAATTCTTCCTTGGTGTAGCCGACGGAACCCAGAATCTCGTCGGTGTGCGCACCGGCGTCAGCGGTGGCGGTGCGGATTTTCTTGCTCACGCCGGTGATGTTGACGGGTGAGCCGACGAGTTTGATGTCGCCCAGTTTTTCACTCTTCACGGGAGATGCAATGCCGAGGTGCTGCACCTGCGGATCGGCGAACACCTTGTCGATGGTGTTGATGGGGCCGCAGGGCACGCCGGCCGCTTCGAACACCTCGATCCAATGCTGCGCGGGTTTGTGCTTGGTGATCTCGCCAATCGCCGCGTTGATCGCTTTGCGGTCTTTGCTGCGCTTGGCCCCGGTGTTCCATTCTTCGCGGTCTTTCCACTCCGGCTTGCCCAGCGCGTCGCAGCAGCGAGCGAACACGCGGGCTGAGGCTGCCGCGATGTTGAAAAGCCCGTCGCTCGCCGGAAACACACCCGTCGGCACGCCCGTGGGATGATCGTTGCCGGCCTGACCCGCGACTTCGCCCGCCATCAGGTAGCGCGTGGCCTGGAAATCGAGCATGAAGACCTGCGCTTCCAGCAGGCTGGTATGCACCCAGCGCCCAACGCCGGTCGCTTCGCGCTCGAACAACGCCGTCATTACGCCAAAGGCGAGCAGATTGCCTGCCGTCAGGTCGGCAATCGCAATGCCCACGCGCACCGGGCCCTGGCCGGGCAAGCCGGTGATGGTCATCAGGCCGCCCATCCCCTGCACGATCTGATCGACGCCGGCGCGCTTGCCGTAGGGGCCGGTTTGACCGAAGCCGCTGATGCTGCCGTAGACGATGCGCGGGTTCACCTTGCGCACGTCGTCATACGACACCTTGAGGCGGTGTTTCACTTCAGCGCGCATGTTCTCGATGATCACGTCGGCGGTTTTGACCAGCCGCATGAACGCGGCGTGGCCTTCCGGCGACTTGAGATTCAACCGCACCATCTTCTTGTTGCGGTGCAGATTCTGGAAGTCGAAACCTTCGCGCTTGCCGGCGATATCCTCGCCAGTGGTCTCCGGCGGTTCGATGCGGATGATATTCGCGCCCCAGTCGGCGAGATGCCGCACGCACGTGGGGCCCGCGCGGGCCAGTGTGAGATCGAGTACGGTGATGCGGGAGAGAGGCAGGGCTTGCGTAACGGGCGCTTCTACGGGCTGGTTCATGCTTGGACTCTCAGGTTACGGATGGCAATCATTGCGGCGGACGCTCGCTACGGGCAGTCAGGCCCGCGCCGCGTGGGGCGTGAGGATCTGGCGGATGGCCTTGACGTCCTGCAGTTTGTCGAAGCCCGCGTTAAGCTGGTCGTATCCGATATAGCCGTCGATCAGGTGGTTGACCGGCAGCCGGCCCTCGCGGTAGAGGCGGATGAACCTCGGGATGTCGCGCACCGGCACGCACGATCCCATGTAACAGCCGCGTATCGATTTCTCCTGCCCGACCAGATCGCACTGGTTGAAGCTGAAGGTTGCGGTCGCGGGGGGAAGGCCGGCGACCACCACGCTTCCGCCGTATTTGACGACTGCGTAGGCCGTGGTCATCGCATCGATGCTGCCCGCGAGTTCGAATGCATAGTCGACGCCTCCGCCCGTCAAATCGCGCACCTGTTCGACGCAATTCGCATCGCGGGCGCATACCGCATGCGTGGCGCCCGCCCTGCGCGCGACCTCCAGCTTGGCCGGCTCGCGATCGATCGCGATGATCGGATCGGCGCCGGCGAATCTTGCGCCCAGCACGCCGCTCAATCCGACACCACCCAGACCGATGATCGCAACCGAGTCTCCCGCGCGGATGCGCGCCGTATTCACCACGGCGCCCACGCCGGTCATGACGGCGCAGCCGAACAACGCCGCATCCGCCAGCGGCATGTCCTTGTCGATGACGACCACGCTGCCGCGGTCGACCACCGCGTACTCGGCCATGCATGAGAGCCCCAGCTGATGGCTGATCCGCTCCCCGTTCAGACTCGTGATCCGGCTCCCGCCGGCCATCATTTCACCGACCGCCTTGGCGGCGCTCGCCCGCTCGCAGATCTGCGGCCGTCCTTCGATGCAGCGCGGGCAGCGGCCGCAGGACGCCGAGAATTGAAAAACCACGTGGTCGCCGGCGCGCACATCGCTGATGGCCGAGCCGACTTCGACGACTTCGCCGGCGCCTTCGTGGCCCATGGCAATGGGCACCGCGCGCGGACGATCGCCGTTGATCATGGACAAGTCCGAATGACACAGCCCGGCACCGGCGATGCGCACCAGCATTTCGACCGGCTTGGGCGGCGCGAGATTCACTTCCTCGATGGATAACGGCTGCGACCGCGCCCAGGGGCGGGGCGCTCCAACCTTGCGCAGCACCGCGGCTTTACATCGTATCGTCATAAGTAACACCCGTAGAGGGACGGTTCGAAGAACGGACAGGAGCGCCGACAGTATATGCCATCCTTTATACCGTCACGGCAAACTGATCCGGAAGGCCGGCATCAGGGTGGATCAAGTCATCACCCGGTATTGCCGCTGCGCGGCGGGATCGAATACGTGCAGGTGACGTGTGCAACCGGTGCGGAGTCTCCATCCGAAAAAAGCGTCACTTCACCGACGGCAAGCCGCTTGCCGACTTTCAGCAGCTTTGCTTCCCCGATCACGTCCCGCTGCGCGGGTTTGCGCAGGAAATTGATGTTCAGGCTGGTGGTCACCGCCAGCGGCACCAGCCCGATTTCGCCGAGCAAAGCCGCGTACATCGCGACATCGGCGAGCGCCATCAGGGTCGGGCCCGACACGGTATCGCCGGGGCGCAGGTGTTTTTTGCCAACGCGGAAACGCGCGCGCGACGCGCTTCCGCCGATCGCCTCGATGCTGATATGCCCCTCGTGATCGAGCTGGTACTCGTGGAGCAGATCCTGAACCTGCAGCGGCGTGACTCGGTTAGGCATAAGGATAGGGAATGCGGTTGGTGCGTGCCATTATAAGACCTTCGCCAGGATCCGGCATTTTGCGGCGCGGGGGTAGTGTTCTATAATCGCCGTGCCTGAGCAGAAAGCCATGAGCGGTTCACAATCCCCGTTACTTGAAAATGCGACGCGCGATCTCGCGCAATTTGCCGCTGCTTTGCGTTACGAGGACATTCCGCGCCAGGCGGTCGAGTGCATCAAGTTGAGCATGCTGGACAGCATCGGCTGCTGCCTGTTTGGAGCGACGCTGCCGTGGACCCGCAAGGTCGCTGCGCTGGCGGAGGGCGAGGGCGCGCAGCCGGTCGCCTCGCTGATGGGAATGGGAAAAAAAAGCTCGGTGTCGCTGGCGGTGCTGGTGAACAGCACGGCGGGTCATGCCTTCGAGCTCGACGATATCCACAAGGAATCGATCGTGCATCCCGGGTCATTGGCGATGCCGGTGGCCATGGCGTACGCCGAGGCGGCCGGCGGCGCATCCGGGCGCGACGTGATCACGGCAATGATTGCCGGCTACGAGGTCGGCACGCGGGTCGGCAGCGCCGCGACCATGAGCCTGTTCCTGCGCGGCTTTCACCCGCAGGGAACTTCAGGCGCATTCGTCGCCGCGGCGACCGCGGGCCACATGCTGAAACTCGATGCGGGCCAGATGCAGCATGCGCTTGGCATCGTCGGCTCGCAGGCCGGCGGCCTGATGGCAGCGCAGGAGGGCGCGATGGTGAAGCGCTTCCATTCGGGCCGCGCGGGGCAAAGCGGAGTCTACTCGGCCGAGCTCGCCCGGCGCGGATTCACGGGTATCACCGACGTGCTGGAAGCACCCTACGGCGGTTATCTGAGCACGTATTCCGACCAACCCAATCCGCAGCGGCTGACGGCAGGGCTCGGCACGGTGTGGGAAACGGTCAACGTGGGTTACAAGCCGCACGCAGCCGTGACCAGCATCCATACCGCGCTCGATGCACTCGCCGACCTCATGCGCGAGCACCAGCTCAAGGCGGCTGACATTACTGAGGTCGACGCCGGCCTGAGCCACATGACGCACGTACACTGCGCCTGGGAATACCAGGCGCAGGGCGTGACCGCGGCGCAAATGAACCTGTATTACGGGCTTGCCGTAATCGCGCTCGACGGCATGGCGTTTGTCGATCAGTACCGCGAAGACCGGCTGCGCGACCCGCAAATACTCGACTTCATTAAACGCGTCCGCGCGCACGTCGATCCGGAAATAGAGGGTATGGGCGCGGCGTTCCGGCACGCGGCGCGCGTGACGGTGAAAACGCGCGACGGGCGCACCTTGAAGCGCGAGATACTGCACCGCCGCGGCAGCCCGGAAAACCCGCTCCAGCCCGCAGACGTCGAATACAAGTTCCGCAATGTCGCCCGTGCGTGCCTGTCCCAGCCGCATACCGACAAGGTGATGAAACTGGTCGGCTCGCTCGAAACGCTGGACAGCACCGCGGAACTGATCGGCATCCTGGCGGCGCCGACGGCTGCGTGACCTGATCCTGCCGTAACGTTCTTCAGCATAACTCTGATTACTGGAATGCCATGACGACCACGATTGCCGCACAACTCGCAAGTCATTTCCACCAATTCGATTACCGCAAGCTGCCGCAAGCGTCGCAGGCGGCCGTCAAGCGGCTGCTGCTCGATTACCTGGGCGTCGCACTGGCCGGCAGCCAGACCGAGAGCGGTCGCATCGCGCGCGCGTTTGTGCAGTCTTCAGGCGGCAAGGCCGAAGCATCGCTGATCGGCGACGTGGTGCGCGTGCCTGCAGCGCAGGCGGCGTTCGCCAATGCGATTTCGTCGCACAGCATCGAGCTGGACGACATCGATGTGCTCGCGCTGTTTCATTTCAGCCCGCCGGTGTTTTCAGCCGCGCTTGCGACCGCCGAGCAGCTGGGAGCCCACGGCAGGCAACTGCTGGTCGCGCTTGCCGCAGGCTGTGAAATGATGGAGCGCGTGAGCAAGGCCGCGAATTCGTCGCTCAGAAATCGCGGTTATCACACCACGCCGACCTGCGGCGTGTTCGGCGCCACGGTTGCAGCCGGCAAGCTGTACCGGCTCCCGCCGGCAAAACTGACTTCGGCGTTCGGGCTCGCCGGCGCGCAGGCTTCGGGGCTGATGGAAATGTACGGGCCATCGATGCAGAAGCGCTTCAATCCCGGACCGGCGGCGCGTAACGGCGTGACCTCGGTCCTGATGGCGCACTTCGGATTCACCGGCGCCGATACGATATTCGAAGGCGAGCGCGGTTTCCTGCGCGCTTTTACCGACCAGTCCGATGCGTCGCAACTCGTCGCGGGGCTCGACCGTCCCTACCAGCTCGACATCGAGTTCAAGCCGTATTCGTGCGCGCGCCCGATCCACAATGCGATCGACTGCGCGCTCGAGATCCGCAACCGCGATCAGCCCGCACTCGATGCCATCCAGCATATCGAGATGGCGCGCCATCCCGACTGGGCACACTACCACCAGAACAAGACCCCGCAGACGTATCATGAGGCGCAGGTGAGCCTGCCGTATTCGATCGCAGTCGCGCTCAAGGAGGGTCAGGCGCTGCTCAAGCAATACAACGACCGCAAGCTCAAGGACCCGGTGCTGCGGCGGATTTCGGACCTTACCAGCTTCACCGTCGATGCAGCGCTGCCGCGCGGGGTGTCGTGCCGCATGTCCATGACCATGAACGACGGGCGCCAGTTCGTGTCGCAAGTCGATTATCCCAAGGGTTCGATCCAGAACCCGATGTCGGACGATGAATTGCGCGCGAAGTTCGACAGCCTGGCGGCGCCGGTGGTCGGTGCGGCGCATGCCGCGCGGATCGCGGAACTGGTAGGCGCGGTCGAGAAATGCGGCGATATCGGCCAGTTGATGCGCCTCACCGCCAAACCGCGGCGCACCGCGCGCGGCAAGAAGGCGTAACCCGGCAACACTGGCTCCGCTGGTGATGCAACGCTACCCGGCTGTATCGCCAGAACTCGATGGAATCGCAGTCAGGCTGGACGTCGACCCGCTTCGATAAGTGCTCCGAACACGTCAGTAATTTTAGAGGAGAGAAAAATGGCAGCGCTTCAGGTTTCGCGGCATGACGGAGTGTGTTGCGCGGCGCTTGCGGCGCTGCTCTTGGGAATCACGGCGGCAAACGCCCAGACCTACCCGTCCCAGACCATACGGCTGATCGTCCCGCAGTCCGCCGGCAGCGTCAGCGATAATGTGGCGCGAATCCTGGGGCAGCGGCTTGGCGTCCTGTTCGGTCAGCAGTTTGTGGTCGACAACCGGCCCGGCGCCGGTGGACTGGTGGGATCCGAAATGGGCGCGAAAGCCCCTGCGGACGGCTACACCCTGCTGATCGCAAGCATTTCATCCCATGGCACGGTCCCCGCGCTCCACAGCAAGCTGCCGTTCGACGCGGTAAAGGACTTTGCGGCGATCGCGATGCTTACCACGACTCCCAACGTGTTCGTGGTGCATCCTTCGCTTCCGGTGCACAGCATCAAGGAGTTGATTGCGCTTGCCAAGGCCAGACCCGGGCAACTCAACGTTGGGTCACAGGGCAACGGTAGCTCGCAGCATCTGGCGACTGCGTTGTTCAGCATCATGGCCGGCGGCCTGAAAATCGTGCACGTGCCGTACAAGGGAAGCGGCCCCTCCATTGCCGCGCTGATCATGGGCGAAGTTTCCGTTCTGATGCCAACCTTTTCTCTTGCCCGGCCGCATATCGAGGCGGGGAAGATCCGCGTGCTGGCCGTGACCGCGCTGAAACCGATCGCGGAGTTGCCGGACCTGCCGACCGTCAGCGATACCGTGCCCGGATTCGAGGTGCTGAGCTGGATCGGACTGGTGGCGCCCGCCAGGACTCCGCCGGCCATCGTCGCCCGCCTGAGTGAAGCAAGCGCGAAAGTGCTGGCGATGCCCGACGTGAGCAAGCTGCTTGCCGTGGCCGGCATGACCACCGCATACAGCCCGCCCGAGCAATTTGGCGCATTCATCAAATCGGAAATCGCCAAATGGTCCAAGGTCGCCAAAGCATCCAACATCCGGGCGGACTAGCGGGCGCCCGGGCGCAGGGTAAGAGGCATCACCAACAGAGGGACCGCAAAGACTATGGAACCCATTTTCATCGTGAACGAGGACCAGCGCGCCATTCTCGAAACGGTGGCGCGCTTCGTGGAAGCGGAGGTTACGCCGCGCGCGGCCGCGCTCGATGCCAATCCGGATCCGGCGCAGGGTTATTCGTTTGAAATCGTCGAGAAGGCGCACGCGGTCGGAATCCGCACCATGACGCTGGCCGAAAAGTGGGGCGGCCTCGGCACGGATTCTCTGACGACCGCGATGGTCATCGAGGAACTGGGAAAAGGCGATCTCGGCGTCTCGGTGATCATGGCCCAGACACTCAAGATCGCGCAGATCATGCAGAAGGCGCTCAACGCCGAGCAGCAGGCGCGCGTTTTGCCCGTGTTCGCCAAGGACCCGCGCGGCATGCTGGCGATCGGCATCACCGAACCCGACAACGCCTCCAACTATTTCCTGCCGTTTCCGACACCGTTTCGCACCAGCGCCCGCAAAACCGAAGGCGGCTGGATCGCCAACGGCATGAAGCACTTCATCTCCAACGGCAATCGCGCCAGTTACTATCTGCTGTTTATGCAGACCGAGGCGGGCAAGCCGATGGCCGAAGGGTCCACCTGTTTTCTGCTGGAACGCGACCGGCCCGGTTTCACGATCGGCCGCGTGCACGACAAGATGGGTGAACGCCTGGCCAATAACGCCGAGCTCATTTTTCAGGATTGCTTCATCCCGGATGCCAACGTGGTCGGCAAGGTCGGCAACGGCTTTAACGTACTGGCCGAATTTTTTCCGCAATCCAACGCGTATGCTGGCGCTTCCGTGCTCGGCGTCGCCGGCGCGCTGCACCGCAAAGCGATCGATTGGGCCAGGCTGCGCGTGCAGGGCGGCAAGCCGTTGATCGAGCACGACGGCATTCGCGCCCAGTTGGCCGAGATGCGCATGCTGATCGACGCCTCGCGCTCCTACATCCACCGCGCCTGCTGGCTCGCCGACCACCAGGAACACGGCTGGGACAAGACGCTGGGCGCGTTGCCCAAGGCGATGGCGTCGCAGGCCGCATGGAAAATCGCGACCTGGTGTCTCGAAATCCACGGCGGCCACGGTTACATGAAGGAATTCGGCGTCGAAAAACTGGTGCGCGATGCGGCGGCTTTTTTGCATTCTGACGGAGTTAACCGCACGCTGTTTTTAAAAGCGGCAAACTTCATGTTCCGGGACTGATCCCGATTTCTGACAAGGGACGACAGCGATGAAAGCAATGGTACTGAAAGCACCGAACACGCCATTCGAAATGACCGAGGTGCCGGATCCCGTCGCCGGGCCGGCGGAGGCCGTCGCCCGCGTTATAGCCTGCGGATCCGGGCTGACCATACAGCACGTCAAGGCAGGCCGTTCAGCCGCCGTATTCCCGCGCATCATCGGCCATGAAATCACCGGCGAGATCGTCGCGGTCGGCGCGGGGGTCACCGGCATCGGCGTCGGCGATGGCGTCACTGCTTATTACTATCTCAACTGCGGCCATTGCCGCTGGTGCATCGCCAACTTCGAACCGCTGTGCGAAAACAGCCGCGGCAACGTCGGACGCAATTGCGACGGCGGCTACGCCGAATACATCAAGCTTCCCGCGCATAACTTCATCAAGTTGCCGCAGGGCCTCGACTATAAGGCACATCCGGCCGAAATCGGCGTCATCACCGATGCGCTTGCCACTCCGTACAAGGTGCTGCGCCGGGCGCGAGTCAAGGCGGGCGAGACCGTCGCGGTATTCGGCGCCGGCGGCGGTGTCGGCATCCACCAGGTGATGCTGGCGAAGTGGGCAAGGGCGCATGTCATCGCCGTCGATGTTGCGCGCGACAAGTTCGATGCGTGCCGCAAGGCCGGCGCCGACGAGGTGGTCGACGCGTCGGCAGGCAAAGTGGCGGAGGCGCTGCTCGACCTGACTTGCGGACGCGGCATCGACATCGCCATCGATTACGTTTCCTCGACTGCGACGCTGGAAGCCGGCTCGAAGGCGCTCGGCCGCCACGGGCGGCTGGTGACACTCGGCGGCGCCGGCAAACCGTTCCAGGTTAATGCCCACGAATTGCTGCACAAGGAGCAGGACCTGCTCGGCAGCCGCTATGTCACCCGCAGCGAAATCCTCGAGACGCTCGATCTCGTCGCCCACGGGGAAGTCTGGCCGCTGGTCACCGACATCCGCCCGCTGGCGGAAGCCGAAGCGCTGCACGCGCGGGTGGAGCGCGGCGAGGTCATCGGACGCGCCGCGCTGATGATCGGCTAGGCCGAAACCAGTGCAGGCAAACTGACGCAGCGGTTATCTCTTGGGGGCGCGCGTGAGCCTTTCAGCGTTCCTTTTGCCACGTAGTTGAACTGCTCGTTCTTGTGGCTGTGCATGTGCGAGCCGGCGCCGCGCAGGCCGGCGATCGCGGTCGACAGCGCCGCTGGAAAAGAGCAACATGTGCAGCATTGCGTACCCGCGTGAGGCATGACCGGGGCGCACAAGGAGTGCCGATGCCGCCAGATGGCGGTGAAGCGGCCAAATTCTTCAATACTGAAAACAAGGAGGGGTCATGCTGATCAATCGCTACAGGGTATTTGCACTGGCTGCAGCCGCCGCTTGCGCGTTTGCCATGCCTGCGTTTGCGCAGGAGGTGAAACTGCCGTCCACCCTCACGGTAACTGCCTACGACACCGGTTCGTCCGGCTTCAACATCGCGGTTGCGGTGGGCAAGGCATTCAAGGACAAACACGGCACCGATGTGCGCGTGCTGCCGGCCGGCAACGACGTCGCGCGCCTCGCGCCGCTGAGGGGAGGGCGCGCGCAGGCCTCGATGATGGGCGTGGGCGTGTATTTCGCGCAGGAAGGCGTGCTCGAATTCGGGGTGAAGGAGTGGGGCCCGCAGC
>Ga0082335_1001906_pt1 | contig 41374 bp, 36 predicted proteins | sample Subgrocontami58m_FD_72375 | JGI IMG/M metagenome (GOLD analysis project Ga0082335, IMG submission 72375) | Subsurface groundwater microbial communities from S. Glens Falls, New York, USA - GMW37 contaminated, 5.8 m (SPADES assembly) (version 2) ...
TCGTCAATCCGGACGGCACCATCCGCCCTGGGTGGAAGACATTGTTCCAGCAGTTTTCAGGCCGGTTCATCGCGGGCGTGGACGTGGGATCCGACCCCGCGCGGGTCAAGCAGGCGGTGACCTACCTGCGGTACGTGCTGGGACAGCTCCCTCCGGAGGTGGCGGAGAACATCGCCTACAAGAACATCGAGCGCATTATCCCGCAGTAGGTCGTCCGAGGAGTTATGTCGAAAGTTGTCATCCTGGGCGTCGGCCCCGGCGGTCCCGGCTACATGACGCTCCGCGGCGTGGAGCTTGTCGCGCAGGCGGAGGTCGTCGCCGGATTCAAGACCGTGCTCGCCACCGTGGACGGATGGATAAAGGGCGAGCGCCTGGTCATGGACTACAAAAACCAGGAGGAGATGCTCGCGCGCGTTGGCGCGGCGTTCCGTTCAGGCAAGCGGTGCGTCGTCTGCGCGGCGGGCGACCCCTCGGTCTCGGCGCGGGAGCTTGTGGAGCGCGTCCAGCGCGCCTGCGGCGAGGTGGAAATCATGCCGGGCATCAGCTCCACCCAGGTGGCCGCAGCGCTGGCGGGCGTGCCCTTCGAGCAGTCCCTGTTCGTGACGCTGCACAAGCGGGCGTCCAGCGACGACGCCGTTGCGGAGCTCGCCGCCACGCTGAAAGAGGGCCGACGCCACGTCATAGCGCTGCCGCGTCCGTTCGACCTCATGCCCGCGGACATCGCGCGGCTACTGCTCACCGCGGGCGTGGCCCCCGCGCGCGCCGTGCGCGTCTTCGAGGAGCTGACCCGGCCGGGCCAGCGGGAGCGCGTGTTCACCCTCGCCGAGCTTGCGCGCGAGCAGGCCCCGTTCAGCGACCTGTCCGTGCTGGTCTTTCCACTGTAGACAGGAGGACAAAGGAGAGAGTATGACAACGGGAGCAAAAATCCGGGTGTTCAGCCCCATCGGAGAGGTGCGGAAGAAGGAGATGTCGCATCGCCTCGCGCCGCGCGCCGCCGACCTGAACGGCAAGACCATCGGCTTCCTGCACAACGAGAAGGGGTGGGCGTCGGACACCTTCTTCGAGCACGATACGGAGATATTGCACGAGATGCTTCAGCAGCGGTTCAAGCTCAAGGGCGCCGTGCGCCGGACCAAGCCGCTGCTCTCACGCGTGGCCCCGAAGGCGATCATTGACGAGCTTGCCGCGACGTCCGACCTGGTAGTCAACGGCATCGGCAAATGAGGGTCGTGCACGTCGAGCAGTGTGCGCGACGCGGTGGAGCTTGAGAAGCGGGGCGTCCCGACGGTGACGTTCGTGCAGGACGGGTTCGCGCAGGCGGCGCGGGCGCAGGCGAAGATGCTGGGCATGCCGGAGCTGCCGTTCGTGGTGGTGCACTACCTGAACGCGAAGAACCAGCCGTGGCTCACGGACGAGGAACGGCACAAGATGATGGAGGAGCATTGGGGGGAGATCATCGGCGGGCTGACGAAGCCGCCGCCCCAACCGGCGAGGTAACGGTAGGCGCCCGAGACATCCGCTACGCCGCTCCGCGTCCTTTCGGCAGCTCCACGGGCCGCGCGACGGCCAGCCCGCCCATCAGTCCCCAGCCGGGGCACCACGCGCTGAACCAGTGCGCGCGGACGCCGCCCGCCACGGCCAGGAAGATGTCGGACGGGTCGGACACGATGGGCACGAGCGTCTCGTCGCTCGTCTGGTCCACCCACTTCGGCCAGCCCGCGTTGCCGCCCTTCGCCGGGTCGAACGTGTAGAACCCGCGCTTCAGGTCGCCGAGGCGGCGGCGCGCCGTGTCGAACAGGTACGTCTGGATGTCGCGCTTGCTCCACCCTTCGGCGGTTAGCTTCTTCGCCACCGGCGGCGCCATGACCATCATGCCCTGTCCGCCCGCCATGTACTGGATGTTGTTGCCGCTCATCCTGCTGATGCCATCCGCCCAGATGTTCAGCGTGTGCCGCGCGTCCGGCAGCGCCAGCACGGCCTGCGGGCCGTCCACGCCGATGACGACGACGCCGCTTTCGGAGGTCAGGCCGAAGTCCCTGTGCAGCGGCGGCCACGGGTTCTCGTCCAGGTTCTCCGCGATGCAGAAGCCGTACCGACCGGGATGGCCCAGCGGCGCCGTCGCGTTCACGCCCGGGTACGAGCCGCCGATGTTCCACAGGATGAGCCTGATGGCGCGGCCTATCGTCGCGTTGGGCCGGCCCGCGCCGAACACGGCGTCGCCCGTGTTGAAGCCGAGCGCCTTGACGATGGGGCCGGAGACGACGACCAGAGGCTCGCAGGGATGCAGCGTGGTCTCCACGCCGTACAAATTGAACTTCTCTTCCAGCATGGCGTCCAGCGCCGCGAGGACAACGGGGAAGTACTCCGGCCTGCACCCGCCCATCACGCACTGGATGGCCAGCTTCTCGATGGTCGCCTCGCCGTTCTGCGGCGGCACGACGCCGACGACCTCCTCCGGCTTGCGGCCCGCGCAGGCGATCATCGCCTCCACGCGCTCCGGCGTGGGCGGGCAGACGGGCATGCCGTCCGTCCAGTTCTTCTCGTAGGCCATCTCGATGAACTCCCAGGGATCGGAAGCCTCGTATGTGCGGGAGGATAGCGGCATGGCAGGCTCCTTGGCGAGGATGGCCCATTCTAGGTAGCGGCGAAGGCAAGTGTCAAGGAAGACCGTGGAGTTTGACGGAGCGGGTCATTCTTGATACGCTCCGCCTGAGTTTAGCGCCTGCGTCCTGTCATTCTGAACGAAGTGAAGAATCTACCTCTGTCTTGGACTGACGTAGACCCTTCGCTGCGCTCAGGGTGACATGGCACCAATGCGCTGGAGCGCGTCGCGGCGGCGATGGCGACGACGATGGCAGAGTCAATGGTGCTGTGATTTTGGTCGCAGCTAGCATAAGAAATCACTATCGTTCGCAAAAAGCATCTGATTAGAAGAGGAGTAACACATGAATGAGTACGAGGAAATTCTTGAAGGGTTTAAGCATTTCGCCGAAGCAAGAAAGGTCTTCGATAAATACAAAGGGAAATGGTTCAGTGGCAATGACAATCATGTAGGTGACGTGGGAGAGTATTGGGCTATTCGCTATTATCGCAATCTTGGTAAAGATCCCAAACTCGCTCCGAAACGCAACTCCTCCTATGACTTTGAAGCGGATGGCAAACTTTATTCAGTGAAGACAATGTCCAACTGGAACAAGAAAGGTAAAGGGTCTCCAGTCAAAGGGATCAAAGAGAGAAAGTGGGACTTTCTCATTGCGGTAAAGCTCAATGAGGCCTTAGGTGTTAATAGATTCTGCGTCGTATCCATTGATGAGGTCTGCCAACACATCCAAAAAGAGGGCACACATTTCCAATGGTGGCCTTGGCTTCAAGAAACCGAATTCCCCGACATGGGAGTATGAAGGCCAGCCTTCTTACAATATGATTACCCCGTCCGTCTCCCGTGAAACAGGTACTGCTGCGCGTAGCCCGCGTACCCACGGAAGTACGCCCGCGCCCACGCGCCCATCGCGTCGTACGGCACGCTGGCGCGGCCCGCGTACGCCGTGAAGTGCCTGCCGTAGGTCTCGCACGTCTCGCGGTAGATGTGCAGGTCCACCGGATAGGCCTCCATCTTGTCCAGCGAGAACGCCAGCACGCAGTCCGCCACCTTCGGCCCGACGCCCGGCAGCGTCTCCAGCGCCTTCCGCGCCTCCGCGTACGGCGCCTCCCGCAGCGGGGCCAGGTCCAGCCCGCCCGCGTTCGCCATCTCCACAATCCGCGTCAGGTAGCGCGAGCGGAACCCGCCGCCCAGCCCGCGAAACACCCGCTCCGTCGCGCCGCGCATCCGCTCCGGCGTGGGGAACGCGGCCCGCGTCTCGTCGCCGAGCCGCACGCGCTCACCGAAGCGCGCGGCGATGCGCTCCACCGTGAGGCGGATGCGCGGGATGTTGGACGCGGGCGAGCAAACGAACGTCAGAAGGCACTCCCACGGGTCCTGGTCAACGAGGCGCATCCCCCGGAACCGCGCGATGGCGCGGCGCATGTGGTCGTCCACGGCGATGCGCTCGTAGATGGCGTCCAGGTCGTCGTCCAGGCGCAGGTAGGAGCGCACGGCCCGCGCCGCGCCCTCCTCGTCGCCGCGGACGCAGCGGACGCGCAGCCCCGCCCGCGTCTGGCGCAGGTGCAGCAGCCGCATCCCGACAAGCCCGCACCACCAGCCGTCGTGGCGCTTCCAGCGGAATGCCTGCCCCGACTCCAGCGTGTGCTCCAGCGACAGCGGGCCATCCACGGGCAATGCAAAGGTCGCCACGCGCCTTGCGGTCAACCCTTGCCGCCCTTCAGCCAGTCCGTGGCCGCGTGCGGAGCGTCACGCAGGGGACCGTTCCTGACCGTGCACGACGGGAGCGACTGCAGGAAGGCCGCGCCGTAGCCGCGCCGCACCCGTGAGTCCAGCACCACGGCCACGCCCCTGTCCGAGCGCTTGCGGATGAGCCGCCCGAAGCCCTGCTTGAAGCGCAGGATGGCCTGGGGCACGGCGTACTCGCCGAAGGGGTCGTCGAAGAGCTGGGAGCGCGCCGAGACGACCGGGTCCGTGGGCACGGCGAAGGGCAAGCGTGTGAGGACGAGCACCTTCAGCGTCTCGCTGCCGATGTCCACCCCCTCCCAGAAGCTCGCGGTGCCCAGGAGCACCATGCGCGGGTTGGCCTTGAAGGCGGCCAGAAGGTGCTTCGGCGAGCCGTCCACCCCCTGACTCAGCACGGGGATGCCCTGCTGCTCCAGACGTCCCTGCAGGGCATTGCGGGCGGACCGCAGCGCGGAGTGAGACGTGAACAGGGCCAGCATATAGCCCCCCGTGGCCTGGCCCAGCTCTGCCAGCGTGTCCGCGAGCGACTGCGCGTAGCCCGCCTGCATCGGCTCCGGCATGTCCGTGGGCACGTACAGCAGCGCAGCGCGTTTGAAGTCGAAGGGCGAGCCGAGCAGCAGCTCATCGGCGTCCGGCACGGCGAGGCGCTCTTTGATGTACGCGAACGTCTTCTGCGTGCTCAGCGTGGCGCTGGTCAGCACCACCATGTCCTTCCCGTTGAAGAGCTTCTCCCTCAGCAGCTTGCCCACGTGCAGCGGCGCCGCGCGCAGGATCACGCCGCCTTCCCGCCCCTCCTGGACCAGCCAGTACACAGTCTCCTGGTCCGGATTGACCAGCGCCGCCTTCAGGCGTTCCCGTGCCTCGACGACGCTCTGCCGCACGGCGGCAGCGTCCATCTGCAACGCCTCCGCCCCCGGCAGCGTCTCCTCGTTCACATTCTCCAGGGCCGAGCACAGCTCGGACAGCCGCTTCTCCACGTCCGCCAGCGTCAGGTCCACGTCCTCCCACTGGCCCTCGATGCGCTCCCAGTCCGCCTGCCCCCGCGTGGGAGACGTAAGCCGCAGCATGCGGTCGTAGCCGCCGCCTGACTCCGCGTATTTCTCCACGAACACACCCACGGCGTCGAAAAGGGTGTGCGCGCGCCCCTTCACACTCTCCACCGCCTGCCGCAGACCGGCGGCGCGGGCCTCCATGCCGGAGCGCACCTGCGCTGACAGGCGACCTGCACGCACCGTCATGGCGAGGCGGTCCGCCACGCCACCGTCAGCGGCGGCGCGCCCCAGCAGGTCCGCGATGCCCTGCTCCGACACCTCGAAGCCGAGGGCGTCCGTCGCCACCGCTTCCAGGTGATGCGCCTCGTCAATAATCAGATGGCGGTATGGCGGCAGCAGCCCGCCGCCGCGCGCCGCGTCCGCGAGAAGCAGCGCGTGGTTCACGACGATCACGTGCGCGCTCTCCGCCCGCTTGCGCGCCGCCTGCACGAAGCACAGGCCCTTGCGCGCCAGCGTGCATCGGCCCGCGGCCAGGTCGTCGCCCTGGGCGGACATCCCCGGCCACGCCTGCGACTCCGGCGGCGTCAGATACAGCTCGCCCCTGTCGCCGCTCTCCGTCTCCTGAAGCCACACCAGCGCCTTGGCCACCAGTCGCGCCTGCCCCGGCGTCAGGACCGCGCTGCGCCGCAGCCCCGCCCAGCGCTCCAGGCACAGGTAGTTGCCGCGACCCTTGAGCGACAGAAAACGAAAGTCGGAGGTATCCTCACCAGCTTGGACAAGGCCCTTCAGCACGGTGGGGATGTCCTTGTCCACAAGCTGCGCCTGGAGGTTGATCGTGTTGGTGGAGACGACAACGGGAACGCCGTTCTTGAGCGCGTACAGGATGGCGGGGAGCAGGTATGCGACGGACTTGCCCGTTCCCGTGCCCGCTTCGACAAGAAGCTCGCCCCCGTCGTTGAACGCCTGGACGACCCGCTCAAGCATGCGCACCTGCTCGTCCCGGTGCTCGAAGGCGGGGAAAGCGCGGGCGAACGCGCCGTTCGAGGTCAGGTGGGCGGCCAGCGCCCCGGCCTCCAGCGGTTGCCGCGACGTGGCCGCGCTCAGCGGCTTCTCGGACTCAAGACGGCCGGCCAGCGCGCGGATGTCGAACCCCTCCGGCCCCACGCCGCTGAACAGCTCCGTCCGCGTCTTCCATTGCTCCATCGCGCGGAACAGGCTGTCCAGAGGCCAGCCGGCCCGCTCGGCCAGGCGCGCAATCTCTCCCAGAATGCCCACGTCCAGCGTGAGCGCGCGCGACAGCAGGGACAGGAAGACCTCCATCGAGGCCTGGGCATCGGAGAGAGCGCGGTGCGGACGGTCGTGGACGGCGTCCAGTCGGCGGGACAGAGCGCTCAGCGAGTATTCAGGCAGACGCGGCATGAGAAGCGTGGACAGGTCGAGGGTGTCATACGCCGGGCCAGTGGGTCGCAGCCCCTTCCGCGCCAGAAAGGCCAAGTCAAAGCTGACACTGTGGCCCACCACGGGCGCCATGCCGATGAACGACTGCAGCTTCGGCGCCACGGAGTCGAACGCGGGGGCGGCGTCCACCTCCTCCTGCCGTATGCCCGTCAGCACGCGCACGCCGGTGGGAATGGCGCGACGGGGGTTGACGAAAGCGCTGAGCGTGGCGGCCTGCCTGCCGCCCTGATAGCGGACGGCGCCGACCTCGATGATCTCATCGCGCTCGGGTGAGAGGCCGGTGGTCTCCAGGTCCAGAGCGACGTAGGTATCGCTCAGGGGACCGCCCTGAGGAGGGAACGACGCGGTCACGGGGTTCTTACCTGAGAGCCCGGCTGTCCGTGGTCAAAGGCCGCAGCTTCCCCTGCAGGAGGCCCTGCGCGGGCGTATAGCGACCGGCGCGCATCTCCTGGACGAACTCCTCGACGCAGCGGACCTCCCGCTCGAAGTGGGTGACGAAGCATCCCAGCCCGTGCGTGGAATGGGCGTCGCTGCCGCCGGTGCCCTTCCTGCCCAGCATGTCCGCCACCTCACGCGCGAGGCCGTTCTCCCGCGGCGAGTTCCCGCCGTTCCCCACCTCAACGTCATCCACAAGCTGAAAGACCGGGTGTTCCGCCGCCTGCCGCGCGGTCATCGTCTGGCCGTCGGCGTCAGGGAAAAGGAAGTTCCGCCCCGTCGTCTTGTCGAACATCCGGCGGAAGGGATGCGTGACCACCATGAAACCGCCCGCCGCGTCTACGATGCGCCGCAGGTCCCTGACCTTCGCCATGCCCGGCGTGTACCCGTCGGCCCCGAAAACAGCGACGTGCCCCATGTCGGTGTCCACTTCCAGCGCGGGTATGAGGAGCATGTCATAACGGCTCGCCAGCCGCTCGAAGTCGTGCCTGTCCCAGCCGCCGCCATGCTCCGTAAGGCATACGGCGTCCAGTCCGACACGCTTCGCCTCGCGCACGAGGTCCTCCGGCGAAAGTGAGCTGTCCGCGCTCTTCAGTGTATGGACGTGCAGGTCAATGAGCATGGCCCCAACATCGCCTCAACGCTTCCACGAACTCGAAACGTACGGCGGGCGCCGTACGCAACCGCCCGACAAAGCCTCGGCAGGGGACGAGTTCCCCTGCCGAGGCGCTCTCAACGTGCTTCCGTCAGGCTGCCTGACTACTTGTCCACCCACATCCTCGCGAAGATGTTCCCGTTGACTACGTAGTCGTTGACGCCCACGGTAAAATTGCGGACCCGCGGAGCGACCGCGATGAACGTGTACGGCCACACCATGGGTATCTGGATGAGCTGCTCCTTCAGAGCGTATTCCTCCGCGTCACGGATGACCTTCTTCCGCGCGTTCTCGTCCACGGCGGAGAGCTGCGCAGTGTTGAAGTCAATGATGCGCTTGTCATCGTCGTTGCCGGAGAAGTTCAGGCTGCCGCCGGGAGTCAGATAGTTGGCGATAATCCAGCCGGGGTCGGGCGTGCTGTACGTGGGCGTGTACACCATCGCCTGATGAGTCCCCTTGCGGCCCATGTCAAAGAAGATGGCATCCTCCAGTATCTTGACCTGGGCCTTGATGCCAATGCTTTGCAGTTGGCCGGCCGCGAACACCGCGCCTATCTTGGTAATCTCGTTGGTCCGCGAGAGCACGTCCAGGTCGAAGCCGTTGGGATATCCCGCGTCGGCCAGAAGCTTCTTGGCGTCCGCGAGGTCCTGCTTGCCCTCCGGCGTGCTCTTGGGTCGGAAGCCAGGCCAGGTCAAAATCTCACTCTCGGGCACGCCCCAGCCCTTGTACAGGAGAATGGTTCCAACCTGTCCCTCGCCCTCAGACACGACCTTGATGGCCGCCTGCCGGTCCATCGCAAGGCTGATGGCCTTCCGAACGCGAATGTCGCTGAATGGAGGCCGCCGCACGTTCATGAAAAACGTCGGCCCGAGCGGTGACGGGGAAGGGTAGAACTGAGTACCCGGGGCGCTACCCTTCACCCGCTGCATGTCACCCGGCGACAGCGTGGTGAAACCACGCCCCGTGACGTCAATCTGGCCGGTGCGGAGCGCCGCGACGCGTGTGCCGACATCCGGGATGATCTTCACCGTGACCTTGTCCAGGTATGGCTGGCCCTTGATGTAATAGTCGTTGAACTTCACCAGCTCCGCGCTGACAGCCGGCGTGTAGGACGCCAGCTTGAACGGCCCCGTCCCCATAATGTCGTTCTTCATGTCGCCCTTGGCTTCCACCAGCTTCTTCGAGTAGACCACGCTGGAGTCAACAGACAGCGCGGCCAGCGTGGGAGCCAGGGGGAACTTGAGGCGCAGCTCGACCGTTTTGTCGTCGAGCTTCTGAATCTTGTCCAGCGCCGGAAACAGAAGGGCCTTGGCCTTGCTGTTCACGCCCTTCGGCGGGTCAATGATGCGCTGGAGGTTGAACAGGATGTCGTCGGTCGTCATGACATCGCCGTTGTGGAACTTCACTCCCTGCCGGACCTTGAAGGTGTACACCTTCCCGTCGGGAGAAAGCGTCCAGCTTTCGGCCATGTCGGGCACGATCTTCGAGCCCGTTTCCGGGTCAAACTGCACGATCCGCTCGTATGCAGGCCCCGTGATGACGTACGTGTTGATGCCCACCTCTTGCTGGGCGTCCAGCGTCGCGGTGTTGCAGCAGCTGGATACAATCAGAGACCCACCGCTCCTGGGTTGGTCGCCCGGCGCGGCCCTGGTGGGGACCGCGGTCGGCTGCGAACTGGGCGGCGCGGGAGTCGGCGGCACCGACTGGACCGTCGCAGTCGGGCGCGGCGCCGTCGTAGGCGCGGGCGCCGCGGGTGCCGCAGGGGCCGCGGGCGCAGTCGGAGCGGGCGCGGTCGTGGGAGCGCACGCCGCGAACACCATCACGGCGACGGCCCCAATCGAAAGCAAAACGCCGAGTGAACGCCTCTTGGTCATAAATAACCTCCCTAGCGCTAAGCTAACAAAGGAATTGTGGGGAATAGGCCATAGAGTACCTCCCTGATGCCGTCCTGTCAATGACAGCCTCCTGCCCGGCGGAGTGCGCTCTAGGCTATTGCGCCAGGTAGGGCAGAAGCCATCCGAACACGCCCGCGAACAGTGCGCCCAGCGCCACGCCCTGCCACGCCCAGCGCCTCGCGACGGCGCTCACGGCCAGGGGAAAGGCGAGCGCGGCCAGAAGCATGACCAGAGTGAAGAAGGCATTGGGGCTGAGCAGCCCGGGGCCGGGGACCTGCGTGGACACCACGTAATACGCCATGCCCAGAATGACCCCCAGTATGGCCCACGCCACGGTGATAGCGACAGTGGCGGCGAGCGTCAAGAGCGTGAGGGAGACGCCCTCCGCCAGCCTTCGACGGAGGGATGGAGACTGGAGCACCAGATTGGACACCAGAATAGTCATGGGCGCCAGCGACAGGACCCCCATGACCATCCCGGCAAGGGCTCCCGCAAGGACAGTCGTCACGCGTCCCCCTGCTCCCGGCACGGCTCCACCTGGCCCATGGTGCGGCACACCTCCGCGTCCACGCCAGCCGCGCGAAGGCGCCCATGAACGCGCCGCGCTTCAGCCTCGTCCGGCGCCAGCACGAACAACGTCGGGCCAGCGCCCGACAGATGAATGCGACACGCCGCCGCGTCCATGAACGCACGCCACACGTCCGCGACGCCCGGAAACACGTCAAAAGCGTGACGCCAGAAGACGTTGCGCGGCTGCGGCATTTCACCCGTCGCCCCGGCGCGGAGCCATTGCGCCAGCCGGGCTGTTGCCTGGCCGTCGCTCCGGTCCTCCGACGTCAGCCGGGCGTACAGCGCCGCCGTCTTCGCTCCCACCACTGTCGCGGGCGCGGCGAGCACGACCCAGCACGGGGGAAGCGCGGGCAGCGGCGTCAGCCGTTCGCCGCGCCCTTCGCCGAGGGCCGTCCCTCCGTACAGACAGAACGGCACGTCCGACCCCAGGCGCTCCGCCACGGGCGCCAGCCGCTCCAGCGGCCATTCCAGGCCCCACAGCCGGTCCAGCGCGCGCAGGGCCGCCGCCGCGTCCGCCGAGCCGCCGCCCAGTCCCGCGGCTATCGGAATACGCTTGTGCAGCGTGAGCCGCGCACCAGCACTGACGCCAGACTCGCCGCGCAGGAGATGCGCAGCGCGGAGCGCCAGGTTGTCCTCCCCCTCCAGCTCTTTGCGGTCGCACGTCAGAGTCAGACCGTCCGCGGCCTCCACGGACAGCGTGTCCCGCAGGTCAATCGCCTGCAGGACGGTGCGCACCTCGTGGTAGCCGTCCGGGCGACGCCCCAGCACCTCCAGGGTCAGGTTGATCTTGGCATAAGCGGCGCACTCGATTTTCCCGTGCGGCGTTCGCGCATGCATGGCTACGAGTCCGCGCCCGGCGCTTGCGGAGCGCCCAAGCCACGCCGCACCACGTCGGCAAGCCGCGCCCACTCCTCGACCGACAGCATCTGCGGTCGGCGTGTGGCGTCTATGCCCGCCTCCGCGAGCCAGCGGCCCGCCGCGCCCACGTCCACGCGCAGCCCGTTCGCAAGCGCGTTCCGCAGTTGCTTGCGGCGGCTGCTGAAGCCAGCGCGAACGACGCGGAAGAATGCGTCCGTGTCCCTGACGCCCGCGGCGGGCTCCGCGTACACGTCTATGCGCAGGATGGCGGAGTCCACCTTTGGCCGCGGATGGAACGCCCCCGCAGGGACGCGGCCCATGACCCGCGGCGCTCCGTAGAGCTGCACGCTCACACCTATCACGCTCATCTCCCCCGGAGCAGCGGCTACGCTCTGCGCCACCTCCTTCTGCACGAGCAGTACCAGGCGCGACGGCCTCTGAGCTCCCTCCAGAAAGAAGCGGAGAATGGCGCCCGTAATATAGTACGGGATGTTGGCCACAACCTTGTACGAAGGCGGCGGGCCGCCGGACGGCGACAGCAGCGCGGCCACGTCCGTATCCAGAATGTTGCCCTGAACGACGGTTACGTTGCCCAGAGGCGCCATCTCCCGCTCCAGCTCCCGGCACAGCGCGGCGTCCAGCTCGATGGCGATCACCCGCCCCGCGCGGGCGGCCAGTTCCCGCGTCAGCACGCCGTGGCCGGGGCCGACTTCGACGACCGTGTCGTCGGGGCCAAGCTCGGCCGCCTCCACGATGCGGGCCAGCGCCCCGCGGTCCGTCAAGAAATGCTGCGCCAGCCCCTTCCTGGGACGGGCCGCCGCCCGCAAGGGGGAGGCGCGCATCTGGCCGGGCGAACGCCTAGGCATGGAGTTTGAGCACCCGGCGAGCGTTCTCCCGCAGCACCTTTGGGCGGACGCTATCCCTTATGGGCAGCGCCTCGAACTCCCGCATCCAGCGGTCCGGCGACAGGCCGGGAAAATCGGAACCGAACATGACTTTGTCCTGAAGCGCCGTGTTGACGTATTGAATCACGCTGGACGGCAGGTACTTGGGCGCCCAGCCGGACAGGTCAATGTACACGTTCGGCTTGTGGAGAGCAACGGCGAGCTGTTCGTCGTGCCACGGAATGGCCGGGTGCGCCATGATAATGGTCAGATCCGGAAAGTCCGCGGCCAGGTCGTCCATGCCGATGGGCCGGCCGTATTCCAGACGAATGCCTCCGCCGCCGGGCATGCCCGCCCCAATGGCCGTGGCGCCCGTATGGAACAGGACGGGAATTCCCAGCTCAACACACTTTTCGTAGATGGGATAGACCCTCCGGTCGTTCGGATGGAACTCCTGCATCATGGGATGCAGCTTGAGGCCCTTCAGCCCCAGGTCCTTCACAGCCCGCTCCAGCTCCCGGACGGCGGCCTCTCCGCGCCACACGTCCACGGCGCAGAAGCCCATGAAGCAGTCCGGATAGCGCGATACCAGCTCCGCAACCCACTCGTTGCGCGCGGGCGCATCGCCCGTGGTGCTTTCCGCGTTGATGGGGAGCAGCACGCCGACGATGTCCAGACGACGGTACAACGCGGCTATCTCATCCGGCGTGGGCCGCAGGCCGGATTTGAAAAAGCGCTCCACGTACGCCTGGTATGCGGGCACGGGACGCCCCGGCTCGTTGGGCGGGTGGACGTGGACGTCAATAGCCCGGGGCATGACTGTCCTGAGAAGGCCATGAGTCTTGATGGGCCAGGACTCTATCCATTCGGGAGGGCAGCGGTTGGACGATCGCAAGAATATTAATGGCCGTGCACCCCTCGTCGACCCGGCCGATCGGCGCGCCGACACCGCCCGACTCAGACCAGGAGTTCCTGCGGCGCTCAGAGGTGACTATTTACCGTTGCTTCCTTCCGGACCTGGCGGGGTTCATAGCTCTCTGCCGCGCAGGGCCCGGCCCTCAACGCCACGCAGTGCAGGTGGAGGCCAACCGACCGTTCCTCTAAGGGGAATTCAACCCCGCTATAGCGGATTGCGGGTACAGGGCACCGCTAACTCCCCGCCTAGCACGGCCAGATTCATGCTAGAACACCCGCGATTTCTTGTCAATGTGGAGCGCTCCCGTTACAATAGCCTTGTTGCCTATGGCGTTTATCCTTTGCAAGGAGCGTCCCATGACCGCTGTCCGCAAGGCCGTCGTCACCGCCGCAGGCTGGGGTACCCGCTTTCTCCCGGCCACCAAGGCCCAACCCAAGGAGACGCTGCCCATCGTGGACAAGCCCATGATCCAGTACGTCGTCGAAGAGGCGGTGGCTGCGGGCATCCAGCAGATCATCGTCGTGACGGCGGCGGGCAAGCGCGCCATAGAAGACCACTTTGACCGCTCGTTCGAGCTGGAGAGCGCCCTTGCTCAACAGGGAAACACCCGCCTTCTGGAGGAAGTCCGCCACATCTCCAATCTGGCCGACTTCTACTATATTCGTCAGAAAGAGCAACTGGGCCTCGGCCACGCCGTTCTCACCGCCCGCGGCCTGGTGGGGCACGAGCCGTTCGCCGTCCTTCTGCCGGACGACGTGATTGACAGCACGGAACCGGCACTCAAGCAAATGCTCCGCATCTTCGAGCGCACCAAAGGAAGCATCATTGGAGTGGAGCGCGTGTCCAAAGAGCAAATCCCCGCCTACGGTATCGTTGAACCCAAACCTCTGGAGCCGCGCCTGTCCCAGGTCCTCCGACTTGTGGAGAAGCCTTCGATAGAGGAGGCCCCGTCCAACATCGGCATCGTCGGACGGTATATCCTGACGCCGGAGATATTCGAGTGCCTGGAGCAGGTGCCGCCCGGCAAGAAGGGCGAAATCCAGCTCACCGACGCCCTCCAGATGCTGCTCCAGCGCCAGTCCGTCTATGCCTACGAGTTCGAGGGGACCCGCTATGACGCGGGCACGCCCCTGGGGCTTATCAAGGCGTCGGTGGAGTTCGCGCTCAAGCGCCAGGACATCGGCCCCGCCCTCCGGCAATACCTCCGGGACCTGCTTCTGGACACGCCCGCGAAGAGCGGCAAAGAGGCAGGCAGGCACAACAGCCGCCGAGGTTAAGGCTCTAAAAGCCCCACTGATCGCAGGTTCGGGTTCCCCTCACGCTCCGCGGGCAGCGCCGGGATGAGCCGCCGCTTGGCGAGGTCCCTGACGCGTGACTGCAAAGCGTCCAGCCGCGACAGCCGCGCGGCGGCGTAGGCCCGGCCGTCAGCGGCGCTGAGGCGCACCAGCCTGTCGTACACGACCGCCAGCGACGCGGGGCCCAGGCGGCCTGTCGCGTCCAGTTCCTGCCTCTGCCTGTCCAGGCCCGCGTCGTCCAGAACAGAGAGCCAGAGAAGCCAGATGCCGCGGCTGTGCTCCTCCGTATTCATGTCCGTCAGACGGCTGTCAAATCCCTGGTCCACCAGTCGCCGGTAGTCCGGCATGTCCGGATAGTCCAGAAGCCCCACGCCCAGATAGTCGCCCAGGCCGCGCAGTACCAGCGATTCATGCGTGTATGCTTGAGCTTCGTGCAACGCCTGCAGGTCCAGGCTAACCCCCGTGTCCTGCTCCGGGTTAATGAGTCCCTGGCGCATGTGGCCCGACTCATGAGCAAGGATTTTCAGGACATCCGCGGGCGGGGATTCGGCGCGAACAAGCACGTGCGGCTTGCCATGCCATCTGGTTGTGAGGCCGTTGAACTCCAGCGCCCTGTAGCAGCGGTCCCGCGCACCGGCGTAGTCCTGCACCGCTGTCCGCTGCAAACGCTCGGCGCATAACTGGTCAACGAAGGCATCATACTCGCTGTTCAGAAACAGGTGCGTCTCCTGATTCTCGCTCTTGAAGCTCTTGCCCGTCGTGATGCTGTACGCCGCCTCGAAGACCTCCAGCACGTCCGGCCGGTAGTCCCGCCCGCCAAGGCTGACCGTGTTCTCGGTGACGAGGAGCAGCGACGGCAGTTTGCCGAGCATGGCGCGAAGCTGAGCGTCAGTGTACGTGACCGGGGCCGGAGCCGGCGTTGGAGTCGGCAGCGGCCCCGTGCCCCAGTTGAACGTCTTCTCCAGGGCATTGTCGTCCCGACGTGTCTCGCGCAGGACATTTTCCGTGTCCGCCACAACGCGCACCGCATGCGCCCCCGGCGTCGTCACGCGGGACGAGAGTCCTTCCCAGTCCGTCACAAAGCGATAGAACCCCGGACTGAGCGAAGGGATCGACCAGGACTGGACGAGCCGCCCGTCCAGGTACACGCCGAGAGTGACTGGCGCCGCGCTGACCGGCCCCGCGTTCATGACCGACCAGCTCAAATACGTTGTCGCGCCCGTCGAGAGCGGGCCGTCCCGGCGGTCCCCCTTCCGGCCGCTCACCACCAGCCCCGAGTCCCATTCCGACATTCCGCCGATCGTCAGATTGGACACGGCGGCCGGAGGCGTCGGTGTGGGCGTGGGCGTCGGTGTGGGCGCGGGCGCAGGTGGGGGCGGCACGGGGCCGACGCCCCAGAAGAAACGCCGTTCGAAGGAGTTGTCCGCGTCATTCGACTCGTCTATCAGGTGCGTGGCGTCCACCTCGACGCGCACGGTGTGAGGCCCCGCAGCCAACGGGACGGTCTGCGCCAGGGTGCTGAGGGGAGTACGCCAGGTCGTGGCGTTGCTCAGGAGGCTTTCGAACTTGACCCTGTCCACCAGTACCCCGTCCAGATATGTGTACACCCAGAAGGGGGCGCCGATGCTGCTCAGGCCGATATTCTTGACGCCATAGGAGATAAAGGTCCCCGCGTCCACTGACAGTGGGGTGGAACGGGCGCTGGCGCCGGAGATGGCGTCTTGAGCGCTGGCCGCGACGATGGCTCCGTCCCAACCTCTCAACTGGAAAGGCGCCAGGTTGGGCCGTCGGGCCGCGGAGAGGGGGGCCGTGGACGGCGCGCCGGGGGAAGCGAAGTCCACGTCGCGTTCCAACACATTGTCCGTCTCGTCGGTTTCGACGACGAGGTTGGTCGAGTCCACCACCAGGCGCAACCGGTGCGTGCCAGGGGTGAGGCGCACCATCGCCGTCAGGTCTGCCCAGTTCGTGACCGTGGAGAAGTAGCGCGGCTCCAGAGGATTGTAGCGCACGCGGTGCACGACCACGCCATCCACCAGGAGGTCGGCAACGAACACCGAGGGGGTCGTGTTGACGCCGCGGTTCCCGACGGCGAACGACACGTACACGGGACCGCCCGCGGCGACGGGGCTGGACTGGAGCGCGCCTGACGCGGAGGAAACGACGAGAGGCGACTCCCACCCTTGTGGGGTGATGGGGAGCAGGTTGGCGCCGCTGGACGGACGCGGAGTCGCCGTCGGCACGACGGGGTACGCGGTGGGCGTCGCCGTGGGGGTCTGTCCCGGGGCTAACGTGGGCACGGGCGTCGCCGTGGCCGTCGCGGTTGGCGGCAGTGTGGGAAGCGGCGTCGGCGTGGCCGTAGGCGTGCGCGTCGGCGTGCGCGTGGGGGTCGGTGACGGACTTGGCGTGGGCGAAGCGGTCGGCGTGGCGGTCGGAGCAGGTGTGGGCGTGGGAGTCGGCGTGGGTGACGGCGTCGCCGTCAACGTCGGTGTGGGCGCGGGCATGGGGGTTGGCGTCGGCGTAGGAGTCGGAGTGGGTGAGGCCGGACCTTCGCAGCCCGCCAGAAGGAGAGCAAGCGCCACAACAGCTCCCAGCAGCCAGCGCATAGTTCACCTCACCTTGAGAATGGCGAAAAAGGCCTCCTGCGGTATCTCAACGTGGCCTATCTTCTTGAGGCGCTTCTTGCCCTCGGCCTGCTTCTCCAGGAGCTTGCGCTTGCGCGTGATATCGCCGCCGTAGCACTTGGCCAGCACGTTCTTGCGCGTCGCCTTCACCGTCTCCCGGGCGATGATCTTCCCGCCGATGGCCGCCTGCAGGGCCACCTCGAACAGCTGGCGTGGTATCAGGTCCTTCAGCTTCTCCACCAGCGCCTTGCCATGCAAGTGGGCCTTGTCCCGATGGGTGATGACGGACAGCGCATCCAGGGGCTGGCCATTCACAAGTACGTCCACCTTGACCAGCGGCGCCTCTCTGTATTCGGCGAAGGTGTAGTCCAACGAGGCGTAGCCCTGCGTGCGCGACTTTAGCTCGTCGTAGAAGTCTACGAGCACCTCCGCCAGGGGGAGATGGTACTCCAGAAGGACACGCGCGTCCCTGGCGGGGTCCGTCCCGCGCTCCGTTTGGACAGTCTCGTTGCGGGATTCCAGGTACTCCATGCGCCGATACTCGCCTCGGCGCGTGGTCACCAGGTCCATCATGCCCCCAATGAAGCGGCTCGGCGTGATGATAGTCACCTTCAGCCAGGGCTCGCGCACGAGCGATATCTGGGTCGGTTCCGGCAAACTGGCCGGATTGTCCACCTCCAGTTCGCGGCCATCCGTCGTCCGCACCTGGTAGGCCACGCTGGGGGCGGTGGCCAGCAGCTTGAGCCCAAACTCGCGCTCCAGACGCTCCTGCACGATGTCCATGTGGAGAAGGCCCAGGAAACCGCACCGGAAGCCGTGGCCCAGGGCCGCGCTGCTCTCCGGATCATAGCTCAGCGAGGCGTCGTTCAAACGCAGCTTGTCCAGGGCTTCGCGCAAATTGGGATAGTCGTCCCCCTCCATGGGGTACAGACCCGCGAAGACCATGGGTTTCAGCGGCTCGTAGCGGAGGAGCGGCTCGGACGCGGGGCCTTGCTGGCTGGTGATGGTGTCCCCCACCTGGCACTCCCGCACGTTCTTGAGGCCGGTGGCCACGTACCCCACCTCGCCCACATCCAGGCGCCCCAGAGGCTCCAGGCGCGGCTTGAAAACACCCACTTCCAGCGCGTCCACCTCGGTGCCGGTGAACATCAGACGCAGGGACTGATTTGTCGCTACGTGGCCGTCCACCACGCGCACGTAGGCCAGCACGCCCTTGTAGGAGTCGTACTTAGAGTCGAAGATGAGCGCCCGCAGGGGCGCGGCCACGTCGCCCTTTGGTACAGGGACGCGTCGTACAATGGCCTCCAGCAGTTCGTGGGCGCCCGTGCCCGCTTTCGCCGATCCGAAGATTATCTCCTCATGGCTGAAGCCAAGCGTCTCCTCCAACTCCTTGGCCACGCGCTCCGGCTCGGCCATGGGCAGGTCAATCTTGTTGATGAACGGGATGATGGTCAGGTTATGGTCCAGCGCCATGTACACGTTGGCGATGGTCTGGGCCTGTATGCCCTGGCTGGCGTCCACGACAAGGATCGCGCCCTCGCACGCGGCCAGGCTGCGTGAGACCTCGTACGTGAAGTCCACGTGGCCGGGCGTGTCAATCAGGTTCAACTCGTAGTCCAGGCCGTCCTGGGACTTGAACGTCATGCGGACAGCCTTGGCCTTGATCGTGATGCCCCGCTCCCGCTCAAGGTCCATCTGGTCCATGAGCTGGTCCATCGCCTCGCGGGCGCTGATGGTGCCCGTCAGCTCCAGAAGGCGGTCGGCCAGCGTGGACTTGCCGTGGTCAATGTGCGCGATGATGCAGAAGTTTCGGATGCGTTTGGGTTCCATATGAGTCATCGTAGCACACCACAACTAGCCACTCAAGGAGACTCGTTACACAAAAAGCAAGCCCCCGGTTGTGCGCCGGGGGCTTGGCGAGAAGGCTGGAACAGGACGCTACGCGTTGTAGCCGGGCGCGCGGATGCAGGCAACCCAGTGGTCCTTGCTCACTTCCCTGAGCTGCGGCACCAAGTCCTTGCACTCCGGTATGGCGATGGGGCAGCGTGTGTGGAAGTTGCAACCGGGCGGTGGCCGGAGGGGGCTGGGAACGTCGCCGGTCAGGATGATGCGCTCCCGCTTGGCCTCCACGACCGGGTCAGGGATGGGCACAGCGGAAAGAAGGGCCTTCGTATAGGGATGCAGGGGGTTTTCGTACAGCTCATCCCTGTTGGCGATCTCCACGATCTTGCCTAGGTACATCACCGCCACGCGGTCGCTGATGTGCCGCACGACCGAAAGGTCGTGGGCGATGAACAGGTACGTGAGGTGGAACTCTTCCTGCAACTCCTCCAGAAGGTTGATGACCTGGGCCTGAATGGACACGTCCAGGGCCGAGACCGGCTCGTCGCACACGATGAAGTTGGGCTTCACCGCCAACGCCCGCGCGATGCCGATGCGCTGGCGCTGACCGCCGCTGAACTCGTGCGGGTAGCGGTCCGCCATATAGGGGTTAAGGCCCACGATACGGAGCAGCTCGGCCACCTGCTCCTGGTACTCCTTGCGGTTCTTGACCAGGTGGTGGACGATGAGCGGCTCGCCGATGATGCTGCCGCACGTCATGCGGGGGTTGAGAGACCCGTACGGGTCCTGGAAGATGATCTGCATCTTCCGCCGCATGGCCCGCATATCGCCGCCGCTCAACTTGCACAGGTCCCTGCCCTCGAACATGATCTCCCCGGCGGAGGGTTTGTAGAGCTGCAGGATGGCGCGGCCCGTCGTCGTCTTTCCGCAACCAGACTCACCCACCAGGCCCAGGGTCTCACCCTTGCGAATGAAGAACGAGACGTCGTCCACGGCCTTCACGTCGGCGACTTTCTTCTGGACGATGATCCCCGACGTGACGGGGAAATACATCTTCAGGTGCTTGACTTCCAGCAGAACGCTGTTGTCACTCTTCGACTGCGCCGCTGGTTGCGTTGCCGTTGTCTGCTGCATGGACTATCTCCTCAGATAGAGTCCGTGGGCTAGGCGGGAAGGGGCTTGCGCGAACGCACGTCCACCCAGCACGCCGCAAAGTGCCTCTCGCCCATGGGCATCAATGGCGGGTGCTCCTCGGCGCAGCGGTCCACCGCGAAGCGGCACCGTGGGCGGAAGGGACATCCCTTGGGCAGATGGGTCAGGTCCGGGGGAGAGCCTTCGATGGGGACGAGCTTGACCTTGCGCGGCTCGTCCAGACGCGGGACCGACGCCAGCAGCCCCAGCGTGTACGGATGCCGCGGGTCCGCGTACAGGTCCTTGGCCGACGCCGTCTCGATCAGCTTGCCCGCGTACATGACGTTCACGCGGTCCGCATACCGGGCTACGACGCCCAGGTTGTGTGTAATGAGAATCACGGAGGTGCCCAGCTCGTCGGAGAGCTTCTTCACCAGTTCCAGCACCTGGGCCTGAATGGTCACGTCCAGGGCCGTGGTGGGCTCATCGGCAAGGAGGAGCTTGGGGTTGCACGACAGCCCCATGGCGATCATGACGCGCTGGCGCATGCCGCCGCTGAACTGGTGCGGATAGTCGTCCAGGCGACGGAGCGGGTCGGGGATGCCCACCATCTGAAGCAACTCGGCGGCGCGCTTGCGCGACTCCGACTTGTTCATCTTCATGTGAAGCTCCAGAGCCTCGGTCACCTGCCGCCCAATCGTGAGGACGGGGTTCAGCGAGGTCATGGGCTCCTGGAAGATCATGGCTATCTTGGCGCCCCGAATCTTCCGGATCGTCTCCTCGTCCACCTTGAGGAGGTCCACCCCCTGGAAATTGACCTCTCCGCCCACGATTTTGCCCGGCGGCTGTGGGATGAGGCGCAGAATGGTGAGAGCAGTGACCGACTTGCCGGAGCCGCTCTCTCCCACAAGGCCCAGGGTCTCGCCCTCCTGCACGTCAAAGGACACCCCATCAACCGCCTTGACCACTCCGTCTTGGGTGAAAAAGTGCGTGCGCAGGTCTTTCACTGAGAGGAGATTAGCCACAGAGCCTCCTTCATTCGGGTGCTGCCCCGGGGTGTTCCCTGGCGTCTCCGCCAGAGACGACCAGGAGTTTGGATGTGTCTGGGTCCCGCCTATGTGTGCCCAAGCCGCCAGCACGTGGGGAAGAGGAGATTCGAACTCCTACGCCTTACGGCACATGATCCTAAGTCATGCTCGTCTACCAGTTCCGACACTTCCCCGTCTTTTGGATGAAGCTCAGGTACTCGCAAAAAGAAAGTGACCCGCGCGGGACTCGAACCCGCAACCCTCTGATTAAGAGTCAGATGCTCTACCAATTGAGCTAGCGGGCCACGGTGGACGCATAGCTTTGCGTTGCGCCCCAAGTGTAGCACAACCACCTAGCCCTATCAAGTTGTCGGCCATTGTAGCCAACAATATGCCGTCCGTCAAGTCTCTTTCCCGCGTGTTTTGACGGACTTCCGCGCGGCCCCGCTTGTGGATACCTGACGCCCTCCAAAGAACGGGGCGCGAGCGTCCGCGTCCGCCTTGAACAAACCCCGACCATCGCTATAGAATGGATGATGTAAGGGGTCTCCACTCACCGGCATCCGGAAGCCACAGCAACCAGCGCTCCACAAGTGCAGGCGGCACGCCCGCAAGACGTATCCGCCAGCGGACTGAAGGAGGCCAGCGCGTATGCGGCAGACGAGCCACGCCCCCGCCAGCACAGCCGACTATACGACCCTGGGCCTGACGCCCGACGCCCTCGCGGACATCTACTACCACATGTCCCTGGCCCGCGCCCTGGACGAGCGCATGGTCATCCTGCACCGCCAGGGCAAAGTCGTGTTCCTTGTCTCCTGCCAGGGGCACGAGGCCGCCCAGGTCGGCAGCGCCCTCGCCGTCAAAAAGGGCGCCGACTTCGTGGTCCCCTACTATCGGGACACCGCGCTGGTCCTGGCCCTGGGCATGACCCCGCGCGACGTCATGCTGGGCCTGTTCGCGCGCGCGGCGGACCCCTGCTCCGGCGGGCGTCAGATGCCCATGCACTGGAGCTCCCGCGACCTCAAAATCGTGACCGGCTCCAGCCCCGTCGCCACTCATATCATCCACGCCGTCGGCATCGCGTACGCTACCAGGCTGCGCCACGAGAAGACCGTCGCCATCACCTTCTTCGGCGACGGCGCCTCCAGCGAAGGGGACTTTCACGAAGGCCTTAACTTCGCCGGAGTCCACAAGCTGCCCGTGGTCTTCGTCTGCGAGAACAATGGCTACGCCATATCCACGCCCCAGCGCAAGCAGATGGCCATCAAGAACATTGCGGACAGGGCCGAGGGCTACGGCTTCCCCGGCGTCGTGGTGGACGGCATGGACGTGCTGGCCGTGTTCGCCACAGTCAAAGAGGCGATGGAGCGCGCCCGCAACGGCGGCGGCCCCACGCTCGTGGAGGCCAAGACCTACCGCTTCCTGCCGCACTCCAGCGACGACGACGACCGCTCGTACCGCAGCCGCGAGGAGGTGGAGGAGTGGCGGCGCCGCGACCCCGTCGAGCGCTTCCGCGCCTACCTCGCGCAGCAACACCTGTTGACGCCCGAGCGGGAGGCGAAGATTAAGGGACGGGTCGCCCGCGAGGTGGACGAGGCCCAGGCCTTCGCCGAAGCCAGCCCCCTGCCCGCTCCCGACACGCTGCTACGGCACGTGTACTCCGAAGGCTAGGAGGCGCGCCATGACCGTGCGAACGGTGCTCGAAGCGGTCCGCGAGACTATGCGCGAGGAGATGCGCCGGGACGAGCGCGTCGTCCTGCTCGGCGAGGACGTGGGCGCGCGCGGCGGCGTCTTCCGCGCCAGCGAAGGCCTTGTGCAGGAGTTCGGCGAGGAGCGGGTCATTGACACTCCCCTGGCCGAAGGGGCAATCGTCGGCGTCGCCATCGGCATGTCCCTGAACGGCCTGCGCCCCATCGCCGAAATCCAGTTCGCCGACTTCATTCATCCCGCCTTCGACCAGATTGTGAGCGAGGCGGCCCGCATACGCTATCGCTCCAACGGCGCGTGGGGCTGCCCGCTGGTCGTCCGCGCCCCGTACGGCGGCGGCGTCCACGGCGCGCTGTACCACTCGCAGAGCGTGGAGGCGTTCTTCGCCCACGTGCCCGGCCTGAAGGTGGTCGCGCCGTCCACTCCCCAAGACGTCAAGGGCCTCCTCACCGCCGCGCTGCGCGACGACGACCCGGTCATCTTCCTGGAGCACAAGCGCACCTATCGCCTCATCAAGGGCGAGGTGCCGGACGGCGACTTCGTTCTGCCGCTGGGCAAGGCCGAGGTCAAGCGGGCCGGAGAGCACGTGTCCGTCTTCACCTATGGCATGGCGGTGCACCACGCCCTGCAGGCGGCGGAGGAGGTCGCGAAGGAGGGCGTGAGCGTGGAGGTGGTGGACCTGCGCACCCTGAAGCCGCTGGACACGGAGACCGTGCTGGCGTCCGTCCGGAAGACGGGCAAGGCGCTCGTGGTGCACGAGGACAACCTGACGGGCGGCTTCGGCGCGGAGGTGGCGGCCATCATCGCGCAGGAGGCGTTCGACAGCCTGGACGGGCCGGTGACGCGGCTGGCCGGGCCGGACGTGCCCGCCATGCCCTTCTCGCCTCCGCTGGAGGAGGCGTTCATTCCGGGGCCGGAGAAGATTGCCGCCGCCATCCGGAAGCTGGCCGCGTACTAGGTCCGGCGAGGGCCATCGCTCTTTGCATGCCGCAGCCAGGGAGATTCCTCGCTGCGCCCGGAATGACAGCGGAATGCATGCCCGTATCCTGCCCGCGTATCCTTGCGGGTGTCCAGAGGGGCGCGGCCCATGCCGAGGGTCTGGGGGGCATCCCCCAGATTCATTTCTTCCCCCTCTCCTGACAGAGCCTGTCCTGAGCCTGCCGAAGGAATAGGGGGCCAGGGGATGAGGTGACCCGCTCATGTCCACTAAAGTCATCATGCCCCAGCTCGGCGAGTCGGTCACGGAAGGCACCATCGGCAAGTGGCTCAAGAAGCCCGGCGACCGCGTCGCGCTCTACGAGCCACTCGTCGAGGTCATCACGGACAAGGTGAGCGTGGAGGTGCCGTCTCCCGCGGCGGGCGTCCTCACGACAGTCCTGGCTGCGGAAGGCGTCACCGTGCCGGTCAACACCGACCTCGCCGTGATCGAGGAGGTCGCTGGGGCCGCGAGCGCGCCTTCCGCCCAGGCGCCCGCGCCCGCAGCGGCCCGCGCGCCACAGCCCGCCGCGCCGCCGACAGCGACGGAGGAGCCGCTGGTCACGCCCGTCGTGCGACGCCTTGCCGCCGAGTACGGCGTTGACGTCGCGCAGGTCACGGGCACGGGCATCGGCGGGCGCGTCACGAAGCAGGACGTGATGCGCTACGTCGAGGAGCGCAAACAGGGGCCTGCCCCCGCTCCAACTCCACCGCCCACTCCGCGCCCGACAGCGCCGAAGGCCGCGCCTGTCGTCGCGCCGCTGCCCGGCGACCAGGCCATTCCCGTGTCCGCCATCCGACGTCAGATCGCCGAGCACGTCGCGCGCAGCACGCGCACCATACCACACGCGTGGACGCTGCTGGAGGTGGACATGTCCGGCGCGGTCAAGCTCCGCGAGAGCATGAAGGCGCAGTTTCAGCAGCGCGTGGGCGTGGAGCTGACCTATGTCCCCTTCGTCATCAGGGCGGTCGTGGACGGGCTGAAGCAGCAGCCCATGATGAACGCGGTCTGGGCGGACGACCGCATCATCGTTCGCAAGGAGATCAACATCGCCGTCGCCATCGCCCGCGACGAGGGGCTGATGGTCCCCGTCATCCGTCACGCCGACCAGAAGAGCATCGCCGGGCTGGCGAAGGCGCTGCACGAGCTTGTGGTGGGGGTGCGGGAGAACAAGCTGGCGCTGCAGGACGTGCAGGGCGGGACGTTCTCCGTGAACAACCCGGGCGCCCTCGGCTCCGTGGCCTCGTTCTCCATCATCAACTATCCGCAGACGGCCATCCTGAACATGGAGGCCATCGTCCGGCGGCCCGTCGCCGTCGGCGACGCCGTCGCCATCCGCCCCATGATGAACCTGACGCTCTCCTTCGACCATCGCGTCGTGGACGGCCACACGGCGGTGGGGTTCCTGCAGGCGGTGAAGCGGGCGCTGGAGGCGATAGGGCCGGAGACTCCGCTATACTAATGTGTCCGCGCACTCCATACCCCACAGCGAGGACTCGCGCATGACCGCACGGCAGCCCGCGTTCATCCCCGTGCGCCTGGGCACCATCGAGTACGGCGCGGCGTGGGACTTGCAGAAGGCCCTGGCCACCGCGCGGCGCGCCGACGCCATCCCGGACGTGCTGCTTCTGCTGGAGCACCCGCACACCTACACCATCGGTCGCGGCGGCGGCGACGAGCACGTGCTCCTGTCCGAGGAGGCGCTTGCCCGGCGCGGCGCCCGCGTCTTCCAGGTGGACCGCGGCGGCGACGTCACCTACCACGGCCCCGGCCAGCTCGTCGGCTACCCCATCATCCACCTTCGCGAGGACCGGCTGGACGTGCACGCCTATCTGCGGAACCTGGAGGAGGTCATCATCAGGGCGCTCGCCGACATGGGCGTCGCCGCGGGGCGCCAGCCCGCGTACACCGGCGTGTGGGTCGGCGACGAGAAGATCACCGCCATCGGCGTGAAGGTGAGCGCGGCGGTCACGTCGCACGGCTTCGCCCTGAACGTCGCGACCGACCTCTCGTACTTCGACTCCATCGTCCCGTGCGGCATCCAGGGCAAGGGGGTCACGTCCGTCGAGCGGCTGCTGGGCAGGCGCGTGCAGATGGAGACGGTCGTCGAGAGGGTCGTGGCGCGCTTCGGCGAGCGCTTCGGGCTGGAGGCCATGCCGATGGTGGACGCGCGGCGGGAGTCGCCGGGCGCGCTTACGCCGGACAGCCTGCTCGCCATGCTGAAACGGACGTGACGCGCGCTGCTGGGACACGGCGGGACAACTAATGTCCTGTCCCTGAAAAACGCTTGTGAATTGTCATTGCGAGGACTCCGGCAAGTCGGAGGACGAAGCAATCTGGAGGATGGGTGTACCCCGCAACCAGATTGCGCGCCCCAATGAAATCGGGGCGCGCAATGACACTAGCAACGAGCTTCGGGGACACCACGCTAGGACGAGGCTGCCTCTGCCCCTTTGGCCTTTTCTGGCGCTTTCGCCGCCTTAGCCGCCTTCTCCAGTTCCCCTGCTATCATCTCGCGCAGCCTGTCCAGTCCCCAGCCCTTCGCCGCCGACACCAGCGCCACCGGCCAGCGCGTCGCCTTCGGCGCCTCCACAAGGCTCTCCAGCGCCACGCCCGGCTCCATGCCCTCCGGCGTGTCCGGAGCGAGCACGTCCACTTTGTTCATCACCAGGACGCGCCGCCGGTCCGCCAGTCCCATGTCGGCCAGAATCTTGTCCACCACCTGCGCCTGCTCCGCCGCGCTCTTGTGCGTTATGTCCACAACGTGCAGCAGCAGGTCGGCGTCCTCTATCTCCTCCAGGGTGGCGCGAAAGGCGGCGACGACCGAGTGCGGAAGCTTCTGAATGAATCCCACGGTATCGGTCAGAAGCGCGGGACGGCCGCTGGGCAGCATGATGCGCCGCGTGACCGGGTCGAGCGTCGCGAAGGGCTTGTCCTCCACCAGGACGTCCGCGCGGGAGAGGGCGTTCATGAGCGTGCTCTTGCCCGCGTTCGTGTACCCCACCAGCGAAACCACCGGAATGCCCTGGCCGCGCCGCCGCTCGCGGTACTGGGCGCGATGCGCGCGCACCTCGTCGAGTCGCTTCGTGAGGCGCTGGATGCGCTCGCGAACGAGCCGCCTGTCCGTCTCCAACTGCGACTCGCCGGGGCCGCGCGTCCCGATGCCGCCGCCCAGGCGTTCGAGGTGGCTCCACTGCCCCGCCAGCCGCGGCAGGAGGTACTGGTGCTGCGCCAGCTCCACCTGCAGCCTTGCCTCTTGCGTGCGCGCGCGCCTGGCGAAGATGTCCAGAATAAGCGCCGTCCGGTCAATGACCTTGACTTCGAGTGCCTTCTCCAGGTTCTTCTGCTGGACGGGACTCAGCTCGTCGTCGAAGATGGCGACGTCGTACGGCGTGGCGCTCTTCAAGGCGAGCAGCTCGTCGAGCTTGCCGCGCCCCATGTACACCGACGTGACATGAGCGACGTGTTGCGCCACGACGCCCACCACCCGCGCGCCTGCTGTCCGCGCAAGCTGCGCCAGCTCCTCCAGCGAGTCCTCTTGGCTGAGCGCGCCCCTACGGCCCTTGACCTCCACCCCCACCAGCACGGCCCGCTCGGCGGAGGGACGCGTATCGTGCAGGCGCGGACGGTCGCGCCCCAGGTCTTTCGCTGTCTTATACGTCGGCGTTCTCCTGTCTCGCTGGCTACATCGCCCGCATATCGCCCTGGAAGGCCCGCGGCCAGCCGATGGGCTTCGACTTGCTCGCGATGTAGTCCTTATAGGATACGCCCATCGCCGTCAGCCCGTCCTTCCACGTGGCGAGCGCGCGGTCCTCCTCCGCGTAGTCGAACGCGCTCTTGCCCAGCGCCTGCTCCTCAAGACCGCCGGGCGCGGGCGGATGGTCGCGCAGCCAGAGCGCGTACCGGGCGGTCGCCTCCTCCACGGGCACGACGTCCCTGTAGCCCAGCTCGCCCTTGATCCTGCTCAGGTCGAAGACGATGTGCTGCACGCGCGCGTACGGGTTGCGCCGCGGGCTGAGCCGCAGGGGCATGTCCACCATGTCCCACGTATGGCCCAGCGCCTCCGCGATGATCATTGTGATGCGCCGCAGGGAGAGCACGCGCTCGTCGCCGACGTTGTAGGTGCGGCCACTCGACTGCGGCTTCTCCAGCGCCAGCATGCAGGCGTGGGCCAGGTTCACCGAGTAGCCCCGGTGCGGGTGCGTCAGCCCGTCGGCCTCCAGGATGATGTGCGGCCTCTTGTCCAGCGCGCGCCGGACGATGTACCAGTCGAAGGGGTGGTACGCGTACGGGCCGTACACGTAGGGATAGCGCAGGATGGTGGCGTCGAAGGCGCCCTTCGCGTGCAGCTCAGCTATCCTCTGCTCGCCGACGTGCACCATGTAGCCCCAGCGGTCCTTCGCCGGGTCCGTCGTCTTGGGGGCGTCCTCCGGGATGAGCGCGGGCAGCGTGGGCTGGCCGGCGCGCGCGAAGATGCCGTCGTATATCCCCTCGCCGGTAACGGCGACCAGCTTCCGCACCTGTCCCGCGAGCGCCTCCACGACGTAGCGCAGTCGCCCCGACGTGCTCACCGCCACGTCGAACCGCCTGCCGTGTAAGTCCTTCTGAATGCTCTCCTTCTCGCGCGGGTCGCCGTGGATGTGGCCGACCTTGCGCGAGAACTCAAGCTCGTGCGCGCCCGTGTGGTAGATGGTGACGTCGTAGTCGCGCTCCAGGAGCCGCTCGACGATCTGGTAGCCCGATGGGCCGGTGCCGCCGATGACCAGCGCTTTCATCTATTCAATCCTCTCGCTGGGCGTGTGACCTCATCCCCTGACCCCCTTCTCCTAGAAGGAGAAGGGGGGAGAAACGGAACGGGGGACACCTCCGTTGCCCCCGGCAGGAGAGCGAGCCCTCCTGCGCCTTCCCTTTCCGGTGACTATGGAAACGTTCCGTATCTTGTCATTCCGCGCAGCGCGGAATCTCCCGCCGCAGCGCGTGCACCCCTACGCGGAGACATGTCGGCGTGAGGTCTCGCCCTACCCCTTCAGTCCCTTCCACGCGCTCATGCGGCGCACGCCCTCCTCCAGCTTGTCGTCGGGCAGCGTCATCGAGAGGCGGATGTACCCCTCGCCGGACGGCCCGTAGCCGATGCCCGGCGTCACGACCACGTTGATCTCGTCGAGCAGCCGCGCCGCGAAGTCAATGGACTTCTGCCCCTGCGGCAGACGCGCCCAGATGTACAGGCTCGCCTTGGGCGGCGTGACGCGCAGGCCCATCTTCGCGAGGGCGGGCACCAGCCGGTCGCGGCGGCGCTGGTAGATGCGGTTGTGCTCGTCCACGCAGCCCTGCGGGCCGTTCAGCGCCGCGATGGCCGCGAGCTGGATGGCCTGCGGGATGCCCGAGTCCAGGTTGGACTTGACGCGCATGAGCGCGTTCACCAGCTTCTCGTTGCCCACCACCATGCCGATGCGCCAGCCCGTCATGTTGTAGCTCTTGGACAGCGAGTGGAACTCCACGCCCACGTCGCGCGCGCCCTTCGCCTGCAGGAAGCTCACCGGCTTGTAGCCGTCGAAGGCTACCTCGCTGTACGGCCCGTCGTGGCAGATGGCGACGCCGTACTTCTTCGCGAAGTGGACGGCCCGCTCGAAGAAGCCCAGGTCAGCGACGGCCGCGGTCGGGTTGTTCGGATAGTTGAGCCACATCACCTTGGCCCGCTGCGCCACCGACTGCGGGATGGCGTCCAGGTCCGGCAGATAGCCGTTCTCCTCGGCCAGGGGCATGTAATACGACTCGCCCCCCGCGAAGAGCGTGCCGACGCTGTACACCGGGTAGCCTGGGTCCGGCACCAGCGCCACGTCGCCCGGGTCAATAAAGCACAGCGCCATGTGCCCGATGCCTTCCTTGGAGCCGATGAGCGGCAGGATTTCCTTGTCCGGGTTGAAGGTCAGCCCGAAGCGCCGCTCGTACCAGCCCGCCACCGCCTTGCGGAACTCCGGCAGGCCGTCCGTTTCCGGATAGCGATGGTTCGCGGGGTCGCGCGATGCCTCGATGAGGCGGTCAACGATGTGCCCCGGCGTCGGGATGTCCGGGTCGCCGATGGCGAAGGAGACGACGTCAATGCCTTTGGCCCGCTTCTCGGCGATCTTGCGGGAAATCTCCACGAAGAGGTACGGGGGAAGCTGCTGCACCCGTCGAGCAAACTTGAAGTCCATCAGGCACTCCTATGTCATGTCATGTGAGGTGGGAATCGCGCGCCCCTACCTTAGAGTGACGCCGCCTCTTTGTCAATCGCTTCCAGCGCGGGCGTCCGCGTCACCTCCACCCCGTCGCCGGGGCGCACCTCGCCGGTGGCGATGACGACCGCCACGACGCCGCGACGCCCCGTGAACGCGGCGACGATGTCCGTGTGGTGCACGGCGAGGGTCTTGCACGGCTTGTTCTGGCCCGTGACCTCCACCACCACGCGCTCGCCGAGCCGCAGGCGGTCGCCGGGCTGAAGTCGCGAGAGGTCGCCAAGCCCCTCGACCAGCACGTTCTCGGCGAGGTCGCCGGGGCGCAGGCGGATGCCGAGCGCGGCGCTGACGGCGTCGGTCGCCTCACGCGCGACGATGCTGACCTGGCGGCGGTTCGGCTCCGGTGGGCCTGCCTTCTTGTGGCGGTTGACGGGGCCGGCGTGAAAGTCGCCCTCGACGCCCTGCGCGCCGACGGTGATGACAGGCTGCGGCGGCTTGGGCACGCCCGTACGCGGGCTGGCGCACACGGCGACGACCCGCCCCGCGCTAGGCATGGGGCCTGATGCCGACGGCTTCAGGCCGCAGCTCGCCCTCGAACACGGTCTCCGCAGGGCCGGTCATGAACACCTCGCCCGCGCCGTCCCACTCAATGGACAGCGGGCCACCCGGCATCTCTATCTCCGCTTCCTTGCCTACGAGTCCCTTGAGCTGCGCGGCCACCATGACGGCGCACGCCCCCGTGCCGCATGCGAGCGTGGGGCCGGCGCCGCGCTCCCACACACGCGCCCTCAGTCGGCCCTCGCCCAGCTTCTGCACGACCTCGAAGTTGGTGCGGCGCGGGAACAGCGCGTGGCGCTCCACCTTTGGCCCAATGTCCAGCAGTGGGAAGCTATTGGCGTCGTCCACGAAGTGGATAGCGTGTGGGTTGCCCATGGAGACGAACGTCAGTGCAAGGCGCTGGCCGTCCAAGTCCAGCGGGTAGTCCCGGACAGGTCCCTTCCCTGCGCCGTCCTTGCCGGGCAGGCTGACGGGTATCTCGCGCGGGGCGAAATGAGGCTGGCCCATGCCCACGCGCACGTGCGTCACATGCCCGCCAGTCCACCGGGGCCAGAGCGTGATGACCCCCGCGCTCGTCTCCACCTTGAGGGGAGAGCGTTGACGGTCTATCCGACCGCTCTCCAGGACGAACTTGGTGAAGCAGCGCACGCCGTTGCCGCACATCTCCGCCTCCGATCCGTCCGGGTTGAAGATGCGCATGCGCAGGTCGGCGGCGCGGCTCGTCTGCGCGATGATCAGGCCGTCGGCGCCCACGCCGAAGTGGCGGTCGCAGATGCGGCGCGCCCAGTCAGGCCAGTCGGCGTCGGTCGGCGGCGACTCCAGGATGACGAAGTCGTTGCCCGTGCCGTGCATTTTGATGAACTTCATATTTTACGAACCATCCCCCTGTATCCCCCTTCCTTGCAAGGAAGGGGGATTAGAGAAAAAGAGACGGGGGTGTCCCCCGTCTCCCCCGGCAAGGAACCGCAGGTTCCCTGCACCTTTCACCTGCACCTTCCAGTGGACGTGAGGCCTGACCCTCTCCGTCATTCCTCGTCCTTCCGGGGAAGGACGAGGAATCTACATCTTGTCTTGTACCAGCGTAGACCCTTCGCTTCGTTCAGGGTGACACGACACTCATGTCATTCTAGACGTAGCGAAGAAGCTACGTCTTTCCAGCCTGCGAACCGCCGTCTCCCCTTAGCCACGCGCGCACCAGCGACTCGGCGGCAGAGCACGCATCGCCCGTGGCGTCCAGCCAGCGGATGCGCGGGTCGTTGCGGCGGAACCACGCTCCCTGGTGCCGCGCGAAACCGTGCACGCTCGCCTTCGCCCGCGCGACGGCCTCGTCCAGCGTTATGTCCCCCCGCAGATGCAGCGCAATTTCCCTATAGCCTACCGCCGACATGGAAGGCAGGTCAAGGCTGTAGCCCCGCGCCAGCAACGCGCGCACCTCATCCACCCACCCCTGCGCCACCATCGCGTCCACGCGCGCGTCAATGCGCCGGTACAGCTCCGCCCGCTCAAGTTCAAGACCTATCACCAGCGACTCGAACGGCGGCGGCTCCTTGCGCTGCAAGTCCGAGAACTGCGCTCCCGTGGCGCGGCAGACCTCCAGCGCGCGGACGACGCGGCGGACATTGCGCGGGTCAATGCGGCGGGCGGCCTCCGGGTCAATCGCTTCAAGCTCGACGAACAGCGCCTGCGACCCGTCGCGCTCCACGCGCTCCTGCATGGCGCGTCGGAACGCCGTGTCCGGCGGCACGCGCGGCACCCGCACGCCCTCCAGCACCGCCCATACGTACTGGCCGCTGCCGCCGACGAGAAGGGGAAGTCTGCCCCTTCTCAAGACGTCCTGAATGGCGGCGTTCGCCTGCTCCTGATACAGGGCAAGGCTGAACTCCCCGTCGGGGTCAACGAGGTCGAAGAGGTGATGTGGAACGAGGGCGCGCTCCTCCGGCGAGGGCTTGGCCGTGCCGATGTCCATGCCGCGATAGACCTGGCGGCTGTCGGCGTTCACTATCTCGCCGCCGAAGGCCCGCGCCAGATGCAGCGCCAGCGCGCTCTTGCCGACGCCCGTGTGCCCGACGACGGCGACGACGCCGCGAGGTGACGGCTTGACGCGGTGCAGGGCTACCTCGACTGCTGGACGCGCACGCCGCGCCTGGCCGTGGCGTCCACGTTGCCGCCGCGCAGTCGCGCCGTCTCCTTGACGATGCGCGCGAAGTCCTCCGACTTGAGGCTCGCGCCGCCCACCAGCGCGCCGTCAATCTCCGCCTCGCGGACGAACGCGCCGATGTTCGCGCCCGTCACGCTGCCGCCGTACACCACTCGCACCGACTGCGCGAACGCCGCGTCGTAGAGCTGCGCCAGCGTCTCGCGCACCGCCGTCGCGACAGCCGCCGCTTCCTGGCCCGTGGGCGTTTGCCCGGACCCGATGGCCCACACAGGCTCGTACGCGACGACCAGCCCGTCCGGACGCAGCACGCCCTGCAACGCGCCGCTGACCTGCTGGCGGATGACGTCGCTCGTCCTGCCCGCCTTCCGCTGCTCCATCTCCTCGCCCACGCACAGGATGGGGTGCATGCCCGCTCCAACGACGGCGCGCACCTTGCTGTTCAGGAGCGCGTCCGTCTCGCCGAAGTGGCGGCGGCGCTCCGAATGGCCCACGATGACGTAGTGGCAGAAGCCCTTCAGCATGTCGAGCGACACCTCGCCCGTGTAGGCGCCTCTCGACTCGTGGTGCACGTTCTGCGCGCCCACCTTCAGCGACGACCATTGCAGCGCCTTCGCCACCGTGGTCAGGGAGACGAAGGGTGGGCACAGCACCACCTCCACGCCCCGCACGCGGGCAAGCGCATGCCGCACGGCGCGGGCCAGCTCTCCCGCCTCCAGGACGGTGGTGTGCATCTTCCAGTTGCCAGCGACGAATGGAACACGTGTCGGCATCAGTTACGCCCCGTACTTCACAAGTTTGCCCGCGTGCGCAAGGGCCTGGAGCATGACGCGGCTCGCCGGGAACTCGCCCAGCGCGCCCTGTCGGCAGGCCCGCTCGTTGAAGCCGGCGACTCCGAGGCCGCCGGTCCACTGCGAGTGCAGCAGGAACGGCACCGGGTGCCAGCTATGCCCTTTCAGAACGGCGGGCGTCGAGTGGTCGCCCGCGACGATGAACACGTCCGGCTTCATGTCCAGAAGGCGCGGGATGGCGGCGTCCAGCGCCTCCAGCATCTTGACCTTGCGTGGGAAGTCGCCGTCCTCTCCCGCCGAGTCCGCCGGCTTGTAGTGCAAATAGAAGAAGTCGTGCTCGCGCCAATGCTGCGTCAGCGTGTCCATCTCCTCGCCGAAGGTCATGCCTGTGGGGATCACCTTCATGCCCACCAGCCGGGCCAAGCCCCGGTACATGGGGTATGCGGCGATGGCGGCGGGTTTCAGCCTGTACGCGTCGCCCACCTGAGGCAATTGCGGGAGATGGGAGAAACCGCGGAGCGTCACCATGTTCGCGGGCGCCGCGTCCGCCAGAAGGCCACGCGCCTGCGTCACCCACTCCGCGACCAGCTTGGCCGTCTTGTTCCCCTTGGCCGACTCCGCGCGCGGGTCCAGAGGCGCCACGCCTGTCTTCTGCGGGTCCGTCTCCGAGACGTCCGGCGAGAGACCCACGCCGCGCAGCATCAGCACGAAGCGGTGCTCGCGGACCGGCGCGACGACGGTCTCGACGCCGGCCAGCTTGATGGCGGACAGGCGCTTCGACAGATCCACGCAGCGTTCGGTGGAGATGCGCCCGGCGCGGCGGTCCGTGATGAGGCCCTGCGCGTCAACGGTGCAGAAGTTGCCGCGCGCCGCCACGTCCCCGTCGCGCACGTCCAGCCCGATGCCGATGGCCTCCAGCACGCCACGTCCGATGGTGTACTTGACCGGGTCGTAGCCGAACAGCCCCAGGTGACCCGGCCCGCTGCCCGGCGTCACGCCCGCGTCCACAGGCACGGTCAGCCCGCAGGCGGAGCGCTGCGCCAGCCAGTCCAGATTGGGAATGCACGCCGTCTCCAGCTCACTCTTGCCCGTCTCCGGATGCGGCAGGCCGCCCAGCCCATCCGCCACCAGCATCAGGATTCTGGACGGGCTTGGCTCGACGATGTCGGCCAGATGCGGAAAATCAATCACACGCGGCCTCCCGCGCGCGCCATCCTGGCGCTGGCCGAAGGGGCCTTGTCCTTCAAAGCGGCCACGCCGGGCAGCGCCTTGCCCTGAAGAAACTCCAGCGAGGCTCCCCCGCCCGTGGACACATGGCTCATCTTGTTGGTCAGGCCCAGCGCCTCCACCGCCTCCGCAGTGGAGCCGCCGCCCACCACGGTCGTCGCCTTCAGGCCCGCCAGCGTCTCCGCCAGCGACTTCGTCCCCTGCGCGAAGGCGCTAATCTCGAAGATGCCCATTGGGCCGTTCCACATGACGGTGCGACACCCGCGCAGCCGCTCGGCGAAGCGCTTCGACGTGTCCGGCCCTATGTCCGCGATGAGCCATCCGTCCGGTATCTGCTGGACGGGGACTACCTTGCAGGGCGCGTCGGGCTTGATCTCCGTGGTGATAACCACGTCCGTGGGTAGCAGAAGCGCCTTGCCCGCCTGCGACGCCTTCGCCAGGACGCCGGAGACGTAGCCGATGCGGTCCGGCTCCAGGAGCGACTTGCCGATTCCGAAGCCCTGCGCCTTGAGAAAGGTCGCGGCCATCCCGCCGCCGATGAGCACCGCGTCCGCCTTCTCCACCAGCCTGTCTAGGACGCCTATCTTGTCGCCGACCTTGGCGCCGCCCAGGACCGCCGCGAAGGGCCGGTCAGGCGCGTCCAGGATGTGCGACAGGTAGTCAATCTCCTTCTCCATGAGGAGGCCCGCCACGGCGGGCAGGTACTGGGCCACGCCGGAGATGGAGGCATGCGCCCGATGCGCCGCGCCGAATGCGTCGTCCACGTACACGTCGGCCAGAGAGGCCAGCGCTTTCGCGAAGGCGGGGTTGTTTTTCTCTTCCTCTATGTGAAAGCGCAGGTTCTCCAGCAGCAATACTTGGCCTTCCCTGAGGCTCGCCGCCGCCTGCTCCACCTCCGGCCCGACGCAATCACGAAGGTAACGCACAGGCAGGCCCAGAAGCTCCTCCAGTCGCCGGGCCACTGGCGCGAGACGCATCTTTTCGTCCACGACCCCCTTCGGCTGGCCCATGTGCGAGCAGAGAATGAGCTTCGCGCGCTCCTTCAGAAGGTAGGTGATGGTGGGAAGGGCGGCGCGGATGCGTCCGTCATCGCCTATGACGCCGTTCTCAAGCGGTACGTTGAAGTCCACGCGCACCAAGACTCGCTTACCCTGAACGGGGATGTCGCGTACGGTAAGCTTCTGCATAGTCTCCTCACCCTGGAAGTCTATTGTGCAGGCGTAGCGGCAGGCAGCCCCCCTATTATACGGAAAACGTACCTCCGCGACTAGCCCAAAAGGATTACGTGCGAAACACAGCTGGACTAGGCATAGGGCTGGCCCAGGAATTGCGCCAGCGCCTCCATCTCCTCGGTCGCCTTCGCACTCAGGGACAACCGCCGCAGCGCATCCATCGCCTCTTCGTGAAGGCGCCGCGTCGCTTCCTCGGCGTGGGCGCGGGCGCCCGCCTGCTCCAGCATGCCCCGAAGCCGCACCATGTCACCGTCGTCCAGCGAGCGCTTGCCGTACAGCGCCCGCAGTTGCTTCTGCTCCTGCGGCGACGCCTTCTCCAGCGCGTACAGCATGGGCAGCCCCTTCCGGCGCGCCCAGAAGTCGCCGCCCTGCTCCGCGGGCGCGGGCGGCCCGCTCCATATCGCGACCACATCCTCCTGGAGCCGCCGCGCCACGGCCAGCTTCTCGCCGTACACGGAAAAGGCTTCAGCGGCGCTCTCGTCGCCGGATGCAACGGCGGCGCCCATGCCCGCGGCGCAGCCCATCAGAGCGCCCTCCTTGCGCGCCAGCAGGTCCAGGTACCGTTGCACCCCCATCTCCGGACGCACGCGCGACTCCGCGTCCATCACCTGGCCCTCGCACTGGCGCAGGAACGCTTCGTCCAGCATGCGCGCGGCGCGCATCGCCCTGTCCCGTGGCAGGCCCGCCTCTCCCGTGCGAAGGACAGCCATACGCGCCAGGGCGAACAGCGCGTCCCCCGTGGCGATGCCCAGCGCGGGCCCCCATGTCCACCACACCGTCGGCCTGCCGCGCCGCTCCGGGCTGCCCTCCTGAATGTCCTCGTGGACGACAAGGGCGCTCCGCAGCAGTTCGACGGCCGCCGCCGCGGGCAGCGCCGGGGCGTGGCCTCCGGACAGGGCCTCGCACGCGGCGAGGCAGAGGACGGCGTGCAGGCGCGGCGGCGGGAGGACATCGGCGGGCTGGCCTTTGTCGTCCTCCCAGCCCAGGTGCGTGGACATCATGCGGGCGAGCCGCCGGGGCGCGCGCTCCACGCACTCGCGGAGAGCGGCCTCAACGTCGCCGCCGTAGCGGTCGAACATCTGGGGATAAGTCTGCGGGTCGGGCATCAGGCAGGCTGCCGGCGCGCCGCGACTAGGGGGCCGTGCCGGCCCTGGGAATGGGACCGGTCGTCCGTGCGCTGTCCATCTGGCGTATCTTCTCCACGCGGCGGGCGTGCCGCCCCCCTTCGAAGGATGCACCCAGATATGCCTTCACAATCTCGACCGCCTTCTCCGGCGTGCAGACGGACTCGCCCAGGCAGAGGACGTTGGCATCGTTGTGGGCGCGTGCGCGCTCCGCGGTGAAGGCGTCCATGCATAGCGCGGCGCGGACTCCCGCCACCTTGTTGGCCGCGATGCTCATGCCGATGCCGGTGCTGCACACGAGCACCCCCTGCTCCGCTCCCCCCTGCGCCACGGCCTGCGCCACGTCGCGCGCGATGTCCGGATAGTCAACCGAGTCCTCGGAGAACGCGCCCACGTCCCGCACCTCGTACCCCGCCTTCCGAAGGTACTCGGCGACGGCCCGTTTCACGTTCAGGCCCCTGTGGTCGCACCCTATCGCAATCCGCATGGCCCCTCCTATGGCGCCAGCCCGCAGACCTCTTCAATGTCCACCCGCGCGACGGTCCCCTGCCGCACGATGCGCGGCGGGTCAACGGTCACGTCCACGACCGTGGACTCCGTCCCGCCGGGAGGCGGCCCGTCCGCGATGATGAGGTCGACGGACTTCCCAAGCTGGGCGACGATCTCCTCCGGCGTCCGGGGATTCGGCGCGCCGTGGCGGTTGGCGCTGGTGCCCACCAGCGGCGCGCCCAGTCCGCGGGCAAGCCCAAGCGGAACGGGATGCCGCGGCACTCGCACGGCGACGGTCGGGCCGCCCGCCGTCACCACGTCCGGCACGTTCGGGCCGCGCCACACCACCAGGGTCAGCGCGCCGGGCCAGAACGCCTGCGCCAGCCGCCGGACCACGTCCGGCACGTCCACGGCCACGCGGTCCAGGGACTGGACGTCCGCCAGCAGCAGTGGGACCGGCTCCGACAGCGGGCGCTTTTTCGCGGCGAAGACGCGCCGCACGGCCCGCGCGTTGAACCCGTCGGCGCCCAGACCGAACACCGTATCCGTGGGAAACGCGACAATGCCTCCCGACTTGAGGACGGCAATGCCCCGCTCTATCTGTTTATCCAGTCCAGACATCATAGCTGCGTTCGCCTTGACTCAGTATAGCATGGGTGCTAAGCTACGAGCACAATGACGCCCGACCAGACGCCTCCGCAGGACCCACAGGCCGGCCCCGGTCGGCGTGTGACCGCCAGCAGCGACGCGGAAGTCTCCGCCTACCTCGAAGTCGCGGAGCAGAAGCTCGGCCGTCCCTCCGTCACCACCGGCGAGGAGACCCCCGCCGCGCGCCGAGACGCCGTCGCCATCATTGACTTCGGCTCCCAGTACACGCTCCTCATCGCACGCCGCGTGCGCGAAGCCCATGTCTACTGCGAAATCCTGCCGCACGACGCACCGCCAGACCGTCTGGATGCCCTTCGACCGAAGGGCATCATCCTGTCCGGCGGGCCCGCCAGCGTGTATGACGCGGGCGCGCCCACCGCTCCCACCTACGTGTACGAGTCCAAGGTACCCATCCTGGGTGTCTGCTACGGCATGCAGCTCCTGGCCCACCAGCTCGGCGGCAAGGTGTCGCCCGGCCTGAAGCGCGAGTACGGGCACGCGGTGCTGCACATGAGCGCCACCGACCACCCCGTCAAAAGCCGCCTCTTCGCCAACCTTCCGTCGGCCATGCCCGTATGGATGAGCCACGGCGACCAGATCACGCAGCTCCCTCCCGGCTTCACGGCCCTGGCGTACACGGACAACGCGCCGATGGCCGTCATGGGCAACGACCAGGGGCTTATCGGCCTGCAGTTCCACCCGGAGGTGGTGCACACGCCGCAGGGCCGCCAGATTCTGGCCAACTTCCTGTACAACGTCTGCGGCTGTCGCCCGAGCTGGACGCCGGGCAACGTCATCGCCGAGTCCATCGAGAAGATACGCCAGGAGGTCGGCGAGGGGCGCGTCATCTGCGCCCTGTCCGGCGGCGTGGACTCCGCCGTCACCGCCACGCTCGTTCACCGCGCCGTCGGCGACCAGCTCACCTGCATCTTCGTCAACAACGGCCTGCTGCGGCGCGAGGAGCCGGAGCGCGTCCGCACCACCTTCCAGCGCCACATGAAGATCAACCTCGCCTACGTGGACGCCTCCGATCGCTTCCTGACGCGGCTCAAGGGCGTCGTGGACCCGGAGGAGAAGCGCCGCGTCATCGGCGACGAGTTCATCCGCGTCTTCGAGGAGGAGTCCACCAAGCTGGGCAAGACGGACTTCCTCGCTCAGGGGACCCTCTATCCGGACGTCATCGAGAGCCAGACCGGCAGCAAGGTGGCGGCCAAGATCAAGACGCACCACAACGTGGGAGGGCTGCCCAAGGGCATGCGGCTGAAGCTCATCGAGCCGATGCGCTACCTGTTCAAGGACGAGGTGCGCGAGGTAGGCGTGGCGCTTGGCCTGCCGGAGGAGATGGTCTATCGCCAGCCGTTCCCCGGGCCGGGCCTCGCCATTCGCGTCATCGGCGAGGTGACGCGCGAGCGCCTGGAGAGCCTGCGCAACGCGGACTGGGTGGTCATGGACGAGATTAAGAAGGCGAACCTCTACCGCCAGCTCTGGCAGAGCTTCGCGGTGCTCACGGACACGCACAGCGTGGGCGTCATGGGCGACTTCCGCACCTACGGCTACGTGGTCGCCATCCGCGCCGTGGTCAGCGAGGACGCCATGACCGCGGACTGGGCGCGCCTGCCCTACGACCTGCTGGCCCGCGTCAGCACGCGCATCGTGAACGAGGTGCCCAGCGTCAACCGCGTGGTGTACGACATCACCAGCAAGCCGCCCGGGACCATTGAGTGGGAATAACAGAAGCTTGTAAGCTCTGGTTACTGCGCGAAGGAGCGCAATATGGCCTTCAATCCTATTAGAATGCATTCCTTCGTCAAATGCCTTATGTTGCTTGGATTCTTTTTCTTGCCTTCGGCATTTGTAGCTTGTGCTACTCTTTCCCAAGTACCTACTCCAACTGCAGTACCCTATCCATCCCCATACCCCACATCTACGCCATACCCTACGTATACACCCTTGCCCACATACACGCCGTTTCCGACTCAAACTCCGGCACCAGCGCCAACAACTACACTCACTCCAACACCAGAACCCGCGCGACAACGTAGCTCCACAGTGGAGGCCATTCGGCCCGCCGTCGTCAAAATCAAATCAGCGGACGGCACCGGAACGGGCTTTATAATCAACTCTAATGGCTGGATAATTACCAATGCACACGTAGTGGGAAGGAATACTGCCGTGCAAGTGACACTTCACGACGATATCACGCGTAACGGGATGGTTCTTGGTGCGTATTCCACGGAGGATATCGCACTCGTCAAAGTGGTAGCGACAGACTTGACTGCGCTCACCTTTGGTCAATCGAGTGCACTAAAAGCGGGTGACGAAGTTCTGGCAATTGGATATGCGCTGGATCTTCCAGGCTCTGCAACTGTCACCAGAGGGATTGTGTCCGCGACTCGCACTCAAGTGTTTGGGAACCTTGCCGCTATACAAACAGATACAGCTCTGAATCCAGGCAACAGCGGTGGGCCTTTGCTGGATTCAGAGGGGAGAGTCATTGGCATAAACACTGCATCGTTATCTGCTATGAGAGGAGTTCAGGGTATTAACCTAGCTATTGCGATTGATGATGCAAGGCCTTATATCAACCGCCTGCAGGCGGGAAAATCCATGCCACTACAAAACCGCTACGTCAGCCCTGTAGCTCCGTTCTCTTTCAGCACCCCGTCTGGCTGGCGCGTGTTTGAGTTGGAACAAGGCAGCCAAGTCTACGCGGCACCTCTCGCGTCTTCAGCAGACGTATGGATAGTCGTCGAACGTGTCGCATCGTCAGTCACCACAGACAAGTACGCGGAGACCTGGACGCAGCGCGGCGCAGAGGGAGTTTCCAGATATCAGAAGACCTTGATAGAGAGAATCACCATATCTGGGTCAATCCCTGCGTGGGCTATTACCGAAATATGGAAACGCCCAGAAATTGATTTCCCTCAGAAAGGCAAAGAGGTCTTCTTCGTAAGAGATAATATAGGATACAAACTATATGGACAATCCTCCTTATTAGAATGGTCGTCGATTGAACCTATCTTTGATGGCTTGGTCAAGTCACTAGAGATCGGCTCTCGATAAAACTTGAACACACGGGCAGTCGGCTACGCCGCGCAAACATCGCAGACCGCAGGAGGCGCCATGAACAACGTCAACGTCCAGCGCATTGAGCAGGAGGCCCAGGCGATACGCTCCGACCCGTCGAAGGCGAAGCGGGTGAACCGTCTGGAGGCCGAGTGGAACGTGGACGAGTCCAAACCCCAACTCCAGGCCGCGGTCAAGTACGAGGGAGGGCAGGTCGTGTTTGAGTGCGACTCCCCGACCTTCATGGGCGGCCAGGGGCGT